>Ga0182744_1003012_pt1 | contig 13415 bp, 14 predicted proteins | sample eDN3rd30CKraftMG_FD_128525 | JGI IMG/M metagenome (GOLD analysis project Ga0182744, IMG submission 128525) | Enriched Miracle-Growth compost microbial communities from Emeryville, California, USA - eDNA 3rd pass 30_C Kraft MG (version 2) (version 2) ...
AACGCAACGGCGTCCCATACCACGGCAAAGATTGCGATGCGGGCGGCGGAGAGTGCTCAACGAGCCCGGCGAGCGGCCGCGTAGGCTGTTCTCGGCTCCTGGACGGTGTTGCCGCTCGGCAAGGTTGCGCAGTGGAGGCGCAGCCACGCGGCGAACTCCTCGGCGGTGAGGCGGCCTTCGGCGAGGGCCAGCATCGTCAGGTACTTGTCTTCGACGGTGGCGACAATGTCCGCACCGTTGAGCATGAGGAAGGTGCGGCAGGCGACGTACGCGGTCCTCTTGTTTCCATCCACGAATGGATGGTTGGGGCCCAGGCCGTACGCGAGGGTGGCGGCAAGCTCGATGATATCTGGCGGCGGATCGCCATAGGCATGCGCCTGCTGCGGCCGTGCGAGTGCCGAATCCAGAAGATTTTCGTCGCGCACGCCCGAGCCGCCGCCATGCTCGGCGATCTGGCGCTCGTGAATGGCGACTATGAGCGCCCTTTCAACCCAGACGATCGTGATGGCCTCCTATTTCGCCAGCAGACGGAGAAGGTCGCGGTCTTCGCGCATGATGCTTTCCGCCACCGCCATCTGCGCCGCGAACTCCGGGTCGTAGGCGCCGAGCTTGATGCCGTCGGCCAGTTCGGTGACGTAGAGCGAGTCGCCCTTCTCCACGCGCAGCTTGGCGAGCAATTCCTTGGGCAGGACGACGCCAACGGAATTGCCGACCGTGGTGATCTTGAGTTTCATGGCAGCGCCTCGGTGGTTGCGAGGCATGATTATAACATGTGTTAAAACAAGGTGTGCCGATGTCCGCTGCGGGAATGCGCGCAATGCCCGGGTCTGCGGCATTGGTTGTCGTCCGACGATTCCCTCAGCGTTGACCGTCCCGGCGCTGCCCGCGAGAATCGCGATCCCCCAACGCCGCCACACTTCCTTGGCTTCGATCCCGCATCCTCTCCGCCCGGCCGACTGTCTGGCGGTCATCCCTGCTCGCGACGAAAGCGCGAGCGTGGGCGAGGTCGTGGCCGGCGTGCGCGCGACGCTGGGTTGCGATGTGCTCGTCGTCGACGATGCCAGCACGGACGATACCTGCGGCCGCGCCGCCGCTGCCGGCGCGTTGACGCTGCGCCTGCCCGTCGGGCTCGGCGCCTGGGGCGCGACGCAGACCGGCATCCGCTATGCGCGGCGTCACGGCTATGCGGGCGTGGTCGCGCTCGATGCCGACGGCCAGCATCTGCCGGACACCCTGCCCGCGCTGTTCGCGGCGCAGGCGCGCAGCGGTGCCAGCGTGGTGATCGGCACCTGCCTGGAGCGCCTCAGCCGCGCCAAGCGATTGGCATGGTGGTATCTGCGCACCTTGACCGGGCTCGATCTGCAGGACCTGACTTCGGGCCTGCGGCTCTACGACCGCAGCGCGATGGACGTGCTCGCCGGCCCCGAGGCGAGCCTGCTCGATTACCAGGACATCGGAGTGCTCATGCTGCTCGCAAGGAACGGCCTGCCGGTCGAGGAAACGCCCGTGCCGATGCGCGCGCGCGCCAGCGGCCATTCGCGCGTGTTCGCTTCGTGGCTCGTGGTCGCGCGCTACATGATGCATACGACAATCCTGTGCATCGCCCAGCTCGACGCCGGACGCCGCGCGCCAAAGCCGCTCGCGAAGGATCACGCGGCATGCTGACCGGGCAGATCACCTCCGCGATCCTCGGCGTCGCCATCGCCGGCGCGATCCTGTTCCTGGTGCGCCGCGACCACCTGCACGGGCCGTATGCGCTGTGGTGGCTCGGCGTCGCCGCGGCCACCTTCGTGCTCGGCGTATTCCCGAAGGTCGTGGCCTGGCTCGGTCGCGAAACCGGCATCGTCTATGCGCCGGTGTTGCCGATCATCATCGCGGTGGCGCTGATCCTGTTGCGCATGCTCAAGCTCGACATCGACCGCTCGAAGCAGGAACGCCAGATGCGCCGGCTGACGCAGAAACTCGCGATCCTCGAACGCGAGCTCGAACGGCTCGGCGGCGCTCCGTTGCGCGACACCGAAGACGACCCGAACTGACCCGCGCCGACGCATGCGCATCCTGCACGTCGGCAAGTACTATGCGCCGCAACGCGGCGGCATCGAGCGCCATACACAGGCGCTCGCCGAGTACTGCGTCGGACAGGCCGACGCCGTCGCCGCACTCGTGCATCAGCCGCCCGGCATGTGGCGCTCGGCACGCGGGACGATGAACGGTGTCGACATCTGGCGCTCGGGTTGCCTCGCCGCGCCGGTATACACGCCGATCAGTCCGGCGTTTCCTTCATTGCTTTCGCGCGCACTGCGCGAGTTCGCGCCGCAGGTGCTGCATCTGCATCTTCCAAACCCGTCGTGCTTCGCGGCGCTGGCGTTGCCGGCAGCGCGGCGCCTGCCGTGGATCGTGCACTGGCACGCCGACGTGCCGCCCGATTCGCCGGATTGGCGCTTGCGTTTGGGCTATCGCATCTACCGCCCGTTCGAGCAGGCGTTGCTCGCGCGCGCGACAGCCGTCATCGCGACGTCGCAGCCGTATCTAGAGGCGAGCCTCGCGCTCGCGCCGTGGCGCACGAAGACACGCGTGATCCCGCTCGGCGTCGACAACGCGCCGGCTGCCACGCGCGACACCTCGGCATGGCCGGCGACGCGCGGCCTGCGCCTGCTCGCCGTCGGCCGGCTCGGCCGCTACAAGGGTTTCGACGTCCTCCTCGATGCGCTTGCGTCGCGCCCGGACGATTCGCTGCTGCTCGTCGGCGACGGCGAATGCGCGGACGAACTGCGCGCCCGCGCCAAAACGAACGGCGTCGCCGGGCGCGTGCGCTTTGCGGGCGGGATCGACGATGCGCGACTCGCCAGCGCCTATGCATCCGCCGACGTCTTCGTGCTGCCCTCGCTCGATCGCGGCGAGGCTTTCGGCCTCGTCCTGCTCGAAGCGATGCGCGCGGGCCGGCCCGTGGTCGCCAGCTCCATTCCGGGATCGGGCGTCGGCGCCGTCGTCGCCGACGGCGAAACCGGCTGGCTCGTGCCGCCCGGCGACGCGCCCGCGCTTGCTGCCGCCCTCGCCCGTTTCGAAGACGCCGCGCTGCGCGAACGCTTCGGTGCGCAGGGCCGCGCACGCTGGAGTGCGCGCTTCACGCTCGAGCATTCCGCGCGCGAGACGCGACGGCTTTATGCGGCGGCATTGCAGGAAACACCGTAGGGCGGTTCAAGCCGCGCAGCGGCGGAACCGCCATGAACGCGTCAGGCGGCTCCGGCCTTCGGCCTTGAGCCGCCCTACCCAGTTGCGTCCGGCTTGTCATCGACATCCGGCGCACGCAACGCCAGCACGAGCACGCTGACCAGCAGCGGCGTGATCTGCAACAGCAGGCGGTTCACCGCGGAATAGCTCTGCGCGTAGCGCGCCGCCGAGGTGAACAGGAACAAGCCGAGCATGACCACGAACGGCAGCGCGACGAATGCGACGAGCCGGCGCGTCATCCGCGACCGCCACCAACGGTGCCGGTTCCACCAAAGCGCGACCGGCAGCGCGAACCAGAGCAAATTCCAGTTCCACTGCGCCCACAGCGCCGCGGCGAGCGAAGCGGCCGACACGCCGATCTGGCCGAGGTCGAAGAAACGACCGGTATCGAGATAGCGCCGCGCCACGCCCGTCCACGGCAAACCCAGCGCGATGCAGGCGATCACGACGAGCAGCAGGACACCTGCGCCGATGAGGAAACGGCGCGCGCGCAAATGCGGCGGCAACGCGCGGAACACGCAGGCGAGGCCGAGGATGATGCTCCACACCGAACCTTCGAGCTTGATCAGCGGCAGCAGCAACATCGCGATCGCGACGATGCCGAGCTGGCGGCGCTCGCCCAGGCACGACCACCGCAGCCACGCATGCGCACCCATCGACAGCACGGCGGCGATCCACAAATCCGCATAGCCGCCGAGCGTGACATGCACGTCGAGCAGCGGGATCGAACCGAGCACGTACGTGCCAGCGCACGCCGCCAGCGGCCGCACGCCGAGCGCGCGCCACTGACCGTAGTGGAGCAGCAGCATCGCCGCGCCAAGGCCGAACCAGAGCAGACCGATCAGCGGCTCGATCCAGTGCGTGCCTGCGGCCATCCAGACGGCCATCCACGGAATCAGTTCCGGATACATCCAGGCGACGCCCGTGCGCGTTGCCGCCACGGGATGGCCGATCCAGTCTTCGTAGGACACCGACGGGTCGATGCGCCCGGCCAACACCCAGGCCTTGGCCTTGCCGAGCCAAACGGCCCAGGCATCCCACGGCAGCGTCGGATGCAGCAGCGCGTCGTCGAAGAGAATCCAGCCGTGCCAGGCGAGCAATGCAAGGAGCAAAGCGATCCAGAGCCGGTCGCCGCGACGCACGAGCGGCACAGGCGCAGGCAACGCGTCGACCGATCGCCGCGCCCACCACGCCGTCGCCCAGCACAGCGCACCGATGACCGCGGCACACAGCCCGGCGCGCGTCGGGACTGCGTTCAACGCGTTCGCGGCAAGCACGCGCACGAGCATCCCGCATGCCGCCGCACCGACGATCCAGCCGCCACCGAGCGCGCACCAGCGATCGGCCGCCTGCCGCGGCCAGCCTGCCACGGCGACCCACATGCCGCTGCCGAGCAGCAGCGTCGCGACCCAGATCGCGAGCAACGTCGCCGCCGTCACGGCTTGACCCCGAGCACTCGATACACCGACATCTCCGGTCCTTCCTCGAGCACCGTCACGCGCAGGAAACGGTTGCCGAACGCGAGCAGGCCTTTCTTCGCCGCGCCCGGCATGTCGTAGCGGACGATGATCGTTCCAGGCGGAAGCCCCTCACGCAGCGCCTCCGGCAACGCGGCGGCAACGCTCATGTTGAGCGGCGCGGCATGGTAGATGAAACGCAGCGACGTCTTCGGCGCGCTCGAACTGAGCAGGATGTGTCGCGTGCGAGGTTCGCGGCGGAGCAGGACCTTGAGGTGCGCGGCGGCCTCGGCGATGTCGATGTCCTCGACGCGATCCTGCCGCTGTTCGAGCGGAATGGCGCCCCACAGATCGCGATCGACACGCCTTTTGCCGTCGAGGTCGCGCAACCAGAACAGGTCAAGCGCGATCCAGGCGATGCCGAAGGCGAGCGCGACGAAACGCGCGAACCTGCGTCCACGCAGGCGCAGGATCATCCATGCAAGCAGGATCGCGATGCCGAGCGCGAACGCGACGACCAGCGGCAGGCGCGGCGCATGCGGCGCGACGTCGCCGATCTCGTCCGGCCCGAGCGCACTGATGGAAATGAACCGCCATGGCACGCGCGCCGTCCATTCGCCGAACGTCGACTTGAGCTTGCCCGTCCACGACGCTCCGTGCAGCGTCACCGAGGTCAGCGTGAACGGGCGGAACGCCGATCGCGGCGGCGCCAATTGCGTGATCGGGAACTGCGCGAAACCCATCTCGACGACCTTGCCCTTCCAGGCCGGAATCGCGGACAGGTCCACCGTGATCGCGCGCGAGCTCGTCGGCGCCGGCACGGAAATCGTTTCCACATCGTCGCCGTCCGCGGTGCGGAACACGAACGACAGTTCCAGCGCGCCCGGAAAATCCTCGAAGCGATAGCTCAGGATGGGGAACCGCGCCGCATCCAGCTCGGGCAATTGCGTCGTCTGCAGCGAGGACAAGTCGTCAGCCGGCGCAGTGACGTTCAGCTGTTGGCCTTCGGGCAGCGCCGTGCCGAATACCGCGTGAAAACGGCTGCCTGCGAAAACGCGCTGGCCGTCCGCCAGCAGCGGCGTGTCCCAGCGCACGCCGGCGACGAGCAGCAGCAACGCCGCCCACGCGACGATCAAGGCCGCGAAGAACGCCGCGCCGCGTCGGCGCGTGAACGTCATGCGGCGAGCTCGTCGAGTTGCGCGAGTTCGGCGGGCGTGAAGCCCGCGCGCAGCCGCGCGTCGACATTGAACGGCCCGCGCAGGCTGCCGCGCATGTGCGCGTCGATGAGCGCGCGGAACGTCGCCTGCGGTTCGACGCCGTCGCGCGCGCAGCACCAGGCGAACCAGCGCGAGCCCGCGGCGACGTGCGCGACTTCTTCGGCGAGGATCGTTTCGAGGATGGCGACGGTGTCGAGATCGCCCACGCTGCGCAGGCGTTCGATCATGCCCGGCGTCACGTCGAGCCCGCGCGCTTCGAGCACGCGCGGCACGAGCGCCATGCGCGCGAGGCAGGAATCGGCGGTGCGCACGGCCATGTCCCACAGGCCGTCGTGCGCGTCGAAATCGCCGTAGGCATGGCCGAGTTCGGCAAGCCGCGCGGCGAGCATCGCGAAGTGGCGTGCCTCGTCATCGGCGACACGTACCCAATCGGCGTAGTACTCGATCGGCATGCCGCGGAAGCGGTAGACCCCGTCCCAGGCGAGGTTGATCGCGTTGAATTCAATGTGCGCGACCGCATGCGCGAGCGCCGCGCGTCCTTCCGCGGAACCGATGCCGCGCTGCGCGAGCCGGCGCGGCGGGACGAGGTTCGGACGCGGCGGACGACCCGGCGCGCCAATCGGCGTTGGCGGCGTCGTTTCCGCGACGGCGAGTTCGCCGCGTTCGAATGCGCGCGCGGCCGCATGCGTCAGCGCGAGCTTGCCGGCGACGTCGGCACAGGCGAGGCAGCGCGCGGCCGCATCGAAGAGATTGCTCGGCGTGACGGTCATGGTTCCCGGAAATTTCCGTCAGTCGAACGCGGACTCAGCCGCCGGAATTCGAAAAGAAACACACCCGCGCGGCGCGATCAACCCCGGAGCGTGCATTGCGTGAATGCATCGACGCTCGCGCGCGGCGTAAGCGGACGCTGTGGCGTCGAAATGAAGCCGAAAAGGCATCGAAGCGGCATGGACAAATCCTTCTCCCTGCGGGAGAAGGTGCCGGCAGGCGGATGAGGGAAAGGCGTAACACACTGTGATGCGTAGCCAAAGTGCAACGCTCTTTCCTCATCCGGCGCTTCGCGCCACCCTCAAGCCGCCGGAGGGCGGCTTTCGATCCCGGCGAGAGAAGGATTTCACTCGTGGAATTTCGATGCTTAGCCGGCCGCCCGGCGCTTGGCCTTGGCGTCATCGGAGCGCGCGAATTCGAGTTCGGCGAGATAGGTCGGCTCGATGCCGGTCACGTATTCGCCGGAGAAGCACGAGGCGTCGAACTGCCTCAAGTCCTCGTTGCCGTCCTGCACGGCCCAGACGAGGTCGTCGAGATCCTGGTAGATGAGCTTGTCGGCGCCGAGGATCTTCTCGATCTCCTCGACGCTGCGTCCGTGCGCGACGAGTTCGGCGGTCGCCGGCATGTCGATGCCGTAGACGTTCGGATAGCGCACCGGCGGCGCGGCGGAGGCGAGATAGACCTTTTTCGCGCCGGCGTCGCGCGCCATCTGGATGATCTGTTTCGACGTCGTGCCGCGAACGATCGAATCGTCGACGAGCAGCACGTTCTTGTTGCGGAATTCGAGCGTGATCGGGTTGAGCTTGCGGCGTACCGATTTCACGCGCTCGCTCTGCCCCGGCATGATGAAGGTGCGGCCGATGTAGCGGTTCTTGACGAAACCTTCGCGCACCGGCACGCCGAGGATCTGCGCGAGCGGGCCGGCCGCGGTGCGCGAGGTGTCGGGAATCGGGATCACCGAATCGATGTCGTGGCCGGGCATTTCGCGCAGGATCTTCTCGCCGAGCTTTTCGCCCATGCGCAGCCGCGCCTTGTAGACGGAGACGTCCTCGATCATCGAGTCCGGCCGCGCGAGGTAGACGTATTCGAAGATGCACGGCGCGTGCAGCGCCGGCTCCGCGCAGATGCGCGTGAACAGCTGGCCGTCGAGCGTCATCAGCACGGCTTCGCCCGGCGCCACGTCGCGCAGCAGCCTGAAACCGAGGATGTCGAGCGCGACCGATTCGGAGGCGACCGCGTATTCCTTGCCCGTCGCCGTCTCGCGCTCGCCGAGCACGAGCGGTCGGATGCCGTGCGGATCGCGGAACGCGAGCACGCCGTAGCCGAGCACCATCGCGACGACCGCGTAGCCGCCGACGCAGCGCGCATAGGTGCCGGCGACGGCCTTGAAAATGTGATCCGGCGTGAGCGCACGGCGATCCTGGATCTGCAACTCGTGCGCGAGCACGTTGAGCAGGACTTCCGAGTCGGAATCGGTATTGATGTGGCGGCGGTCGTCCTCGAACACCTCGCGGCGCAGCGCGACGGTATTGGTGAGATTGCCGTTGTGCGCGAGCGCGATGCCGTACGGCGAGTTCACGTACAGCGGCTGGGCCTCGGCCGAGCCTTCCGAACCCGCGGTCGGATAGCGGCAATGGCCGATGCCGACGCTGCCGCGCAGGTCGAGCAGGCTGTCGCGGTCGAACACGTCGCGCACGAGCCCCGCGCCCTTGTGCAGGCGCAGGCGGCTGCCGTCGAGGGTGGCGATGCCGGCCGCGTCCTGGCCGCGATGCTGGAGGACGGTGAGCGCGTCGTAGAGCGCCGAAGCGACTTCGGATTTGCCGACGATGCCGATGATTCCGCACATGACGAAAGACTCAATGGGAAGAAGGTGGTGCGGCCGGCGCCTGCGGCAGCGGCAATACGGCGGGTGTCTTGACGAGATTTTCCACCGGTTCGAGGTAATGCGCGACCTCGGGCGGCACATGCGCAGCGAGCCAGTCGGCGCCGGCCTCGAAGGTCGGCAGCAGGCGCGACTCGTGCCACCACGGATCGCGCTTGAACATGGCGCCGAGCACGAAAACCACAAGGACCACGAGCGCGAGCCCGCGCACGAGGCCGAACACCATGCCGAGCAGGCGGTCGCTGCCGGACAGGCCGCTGCCGGCGATCAGCTTGCGCATGACGAAGGCAACGATCGCGCCCGCCACGAGCACCGCGACGAAACACAGCACGTAGGCGATCATGATGCGCACCGACGGCGTCGGCACCGTCTGCGCGAGCCGTTCGGCCAGCTGCGGCCCGAACAACCACGCGAACCAGAACGCGCAGGCCCAGATCGCCAGCGCGAGCACCTCGCCGATGAAGCCGCGCCACAGCCCCATCAGCATGGACAATCCGAGCGTGGCGAGGATCGCGTAGTCGGGCCAGATCATGGCGGAGCCGGGATCGGTGATGGGTGATTCGTGATGGGTGAAAAACCGCACATGGAGCGCCGACCCTGCCTTTCCGAATCACCAATCACAAATCACCCATCCCGGCTTCATTGCGTCACGATCATCCCGTCGAGCTTGAGCTTGTCCTTGATCGAGCCGCGCAGTTTCTCGGCGGCGGCGCGGTCGACTTCCGGCCCGGCGCGCACGCGCCACAACGTCGTGCCGTTGCTGTTCACCTTGTCGACGAACGCGGCGAAACCGGCGCCGCGCAGGCGGTCGCGCAGCTTGTTGGCATCGCCGACGGTCTTGAGCGCGCCGAGTTGCACGGCGAACGCGCCGGCACGGTTGGCGGCAAGCGCGGCCGCCGGCGCATCGGCCTTGGCGTCGGCCGCATTCTCCACAACGCTGCCCGGCACGCTTGGCTTGAGCTGCTTGATGCGCAAGCGCGCGGACTCCGCGGCGGCGCGGTTGGCAAACGGCCCGACGCGCACGCGTTCGGCACTCTTGCCCTGGAAATCGACGCCTTCCGAATACGCGGCGAAACCGTCCTTCTTGAGCGAGGCGACGAGATCGGTCGCGTTCTTGCTCGAGCTGTAGACGCCCAAGTGCACGAAGTAGCGACCGTTCGCGGCCACGCCCGGCTGCAGCTTGGCGACTTCGACGGGCGCCGGCTTCGGTGCCACGGTTTCGGACTTGGCGGGTTCCGGTTTGGCGGCCGCGATCGTCGGCGCGGGCGTTGTGGCAGCCGCCGAAGTGGACGCCGGTGTCGCGTCGTCGGGCTTAGGCGCGGTCGCGGTGTCGACTGGCGTGATGCGGCTGTCGTCGGCCGCTGGCGCGGCCGGGCTCGCGGGCGTCGGAGTGACGGGCAGATCGCGCGTCTGGAACTCGCGATCGGGCGCGGGCGGAATCGCCAGCGTCGTGGTCTCCATCGGTGCCGATTTCTGCGGGCCGGAGCCCGACATGAACATCGGCACGAAGATCACCGCCAGCGCGATCAGCACGGCGGCACCGAGAAGGCGCTGTTTGAGCGACAGATCCATGGACAGTCCGCGGCGGAAAGAACGTGGCGATTATACGGGAGCGCGCCGTTGCGTCAGCGTAACGGAGGGGAAACGCGCAACGTCACGAGGTACTTTTTCGGCACTCACCGTCAGAAGCAGACCTGACTGGCCTCGAAACTCAGCCGCTCTTTCCTTTCGCCCTTCGGGATCGAAGACCGCCCTCCAGTGGCCTGAGGGTGGCCCAAAGGGCCGGATGAGGGAGAAGCCTTGCACGTGAGCACGCCACGCGATGTTGATGTGCATTTCCCTCATCCGCCTGCCGGCACCTTCTCCCGAAAGGAGAAGGATTTGTCCATGTGGTCTCGATGCTTTTCAGTTGAGCTTCGGGGCTAAACAGGAAAGCAGATGCCGCACGTTGCCATCAGGTCGCCGGGATGACGAAAGCCGGGCTTTGACTCAGGTTTGAACGGAAGAGCTTGAAAGCACCGCGGCGGCAACGAAGAACGAGCCGAAGGCGACGATGCGGTCGTCCGCGCGCGCCTGCGCGAGCGCCGCCGCGAGCGCGTCGTGCACGCTCGTGGACACGGGCGCGATGCGTACGCGCGGCAGCGCCGACATGCGTTCATGCAGCGTATCGGCCGACAAGCCGCGCGGCGAATCGGCGTCGAGCGCGGCAGGAAACCAGCGGTCGACATGACCGTCGAGCGCAGCGACGACGCCGGCCACGTCCTTGTCGCCGAGCGCGCCGAACACGGCGAACGTGCGGCCGCGCGCGGGCGTCGCGGCCAGCCATTGCGCCAGCGCGCGCGCCGCCTGCGGGTTGTGCGCGACGTCGACGAACACGTCCGGCTCGCGCGCGACGCGCTGCAGGCGCGCGCTCGCCCGCGCGTGCGCGATGCCGTCCGCGATCGCGCGTTCGTCCCAGCCGCAGCGTTCGCGCAAGGCGTGCACGGCGGCGATCGCCGCCGAGGCGTTGGCGAGCTGCACGGGGGCGTCGAGCGCGGGCAGCGGCAGGTCGAGTACCGTCGAGCCGCATCGCCAATGCCAGCGTTCGCCCGCGCGCTGCCACGCGTAGTCGCGGCCGGCGAGCACGAGGTCGGTGCCGATCACGCGAGCGGCGTCGAGCAGGCCCGCAGGCGGATCGAGCTCGCCGACGATGGCTGGACGGCCTGCGCGGAAAATCCCCGCCTTCTCGCGACCGATGCTGTCGCGGTCGTTGCCGAGCCAGTCCTGGTGGTCGAGGTCGATCGTGGTCACGATCGCGGCGTCGGCGTCGATGATGTTGACCGCGTCGAGCCGGCCGCCGAGGCCGACTTCGAGGACCGCGACATCGAGCCGCGCCTGCGCGAAGCGCCACAGCGCGGCGAGCGTGCCGAACTCGAAATAGGTCAGTTCGATCTCGCCGCGCGCGGCTTCGATGCGCTCGAAGGCGTCGATCCAGCCCGCATCGTCGATGTCGACGCCATCGATGCGCGCGCGTTCGTTGTAGCGCAGCAGGTGCGGCGAGGTGTAGGCGCCGACGCGCTTGCCGGACGCGGCATGGATGCTTTCAAGGAACGCGACCGTCGAACCCTTGCCGTTCGTTCCGCCGACCGTGATCACCGTCGGCGCCGGCGACGGCGCGCCCATGCGTCGCCATGTTTCGCGCACGCGGTCGAGACCGAGCGCGATCGCATCCGGATGCGTGCGCTGCTGGTAGTCGAGCCAAGCGGAAAGATCGTGATTCGTCATTGGTGATTGGTGATTGGTAAAAGCAGAAGCGTCACCTGAACATCGTGCACCGCGGACTTGGTCGGACGCGCTTTTTCACGAATCACGAATCACGAATCACGAATCACGAATCACGAATCACGAATCACGAATCACCAATCACCAATCACCAATCACCAATCACCAATCACCAATCACCGCATCAAAATGCGCCGCGGCTTCCACGGCAGCTTGCCGCGCCAGTATTCGAGCAGCACGAAGCCGAACACGAGTCCGCCCAGGTGCGCGAAATGCGCGACGCCGGCCTGCGTGCCGGTGACGCCGAGCACGAGTTCGAGGATGCCGTAGAGGATCACGAACAGCCGCGCCGGGATCGGGATCGCGAAATACAGCAGGATGCGGTTGCGCGGGAACATGAGTCCGTAGGCAAGCAGCAGCCCGAACACGCCGCCGGACGCGCCGAGTGTCGGGAAATAACCCGTCGGGAAAAAGTGCATGACCGCAAGCTGCGTGAGCGCCGCGCCGATCACGCAGACGAAGTAGTAGAGCGCGAACGGCCGCGCGCCGAGCACGTCCTCGACCGCGCCGCCGAACATCCACAGCGCGAACATGTTGAAGAAGATGTGCTGCATGCCGCCGTGCAGGAACGCGTAGGTGACGAGCTGCCACGGCTCGAAACCGGGTACGTCGCTGTACGGCGAGGGTCCGAACGGCCACAACGCGAACGGCACGGTCAGCGGATACGGCGGCTGCGCATCGTGCAGCGCCATCTGCAACAGGAACACAAGCACGTTGGCGACGAGCAACGCGAGCGTGACGGGAGGCGTACGGGTGGGCATGCGTCGGCCGGATTGCGAGGGTCGCGCATTGTGGCGCGGACGCTTGCACCAGCGCAAAGGAGCGCCGCTGCCGCTCGCAGCGACCTCCTGTTCCCTGTTCGGGAACCTCGAAACCGCCCAAAAAACTATTGCGCCGCTTTGGGCATGCGCGGGCGCGGCGCCGGCGCCCACAGCAACCGGTCGATGTCTCGTTCCCATCCGAAAGCGGCAAGGTCGACGCGGCCGTTGCGCACGAGCACGCCTTCGCCCGCGAGCCGGCGTACCTGTTCGCGGAACGCGCGGCTGCCCGGCGGAAACGCAATGCGGCCATCCGAACGCAACACGCGTTGCCACGGCAGTTCGCCTCCGTCCGCTTCGCCGAGCACGCGGCCGACAAGGCGCGCGCGCCCCGGCAGGCCGGCGCGACGCGCGATCTCGCCGTAGCTGGCGACGCTGCCTTGCGGAATCCCGGCGATCGCGGCGCGGATCGCGTCGTGCGCGGCGGTGGAAGTGTCGTGCGCTGACTTCATGGAGCGCGCACGCTAGCATGGGCGCACCGTCGAGTTGGAGTCGCGCCGTGCAGAGTTTCGAGCAGATCCGGTCCCATCTCGGCGCGGCGCACGCGCTCAAGACCAACGACCCCTACCTCATCAGCTTCGACCTCACGCTCGGCGACGGCACCACCGTCACCGAGAACGTCAGCCGGCTCGTGCGCGACGGGTCGAGCGTCATCATCCACAGCGTCGCCGACCGCCCCGCCGCGGTGCGCGAAGCGCTCGCCGCAGGAGCGGCCGGGGTC
>Ga0182744_1003017_pt1 | contig 13403 bp, 14 predicted proteins | sample eDN3rd30CKraftMG_FD_128525 | JGI IMG/M metagenome (GOLD analysis project Ga0182744, IMG submission 128525) | Enriched Miracle-Growth compost microbial communities from Emeryville, California, USA - eDNA 3rd pass 30_C Kraft MG (version 2) (version 2) ...
CGAACGGCTGCTACCAGGGCGACGCGAACTACCCGCACCTCGTCGCCGCCGACTACGGCCTCGCGATCACCGACCGGACCTGCTCGGGGGCTGTCTCGCCGAACCTCGGCTTCGTCGCGGGCGCCCCGCTCACCCTCCCGCCGGCCGGGAGCCTCACGCTGCTGCCGCAGCTCACCCTGACGTCTGGTGCCCAGACGACCATGTCGGGCCAGACCTACCCGGGCCTGCAGGCCGACGTGCTCAGCGCCACGACCGACATCGTGACGGTCGCGATCGGCGGCAACGACCTCGGCTTCTCCGACATCGCCGAGTCCTGCATGCGCACCTCGGTCGGCAGCGGCACGACGGCGCTCGGGATGCTCCTCATCGCCGGCTACTCCGTCGACAACTGCAAGGACGTCTACGAGAGCTCAAACCCGACCTACGCCGATTTCCAGCTCGCAGAACGCCAGTCGACCTACATCTCCCCGCGCATCAAGGCCGTGTTCGACGAGATCGCCGCGAAGGCGCCGAACGCGCAGGTCTTCGTCGTCGGCTATCCGCAGATCGCCCCCGCGGACGCGACCGACGCGTGCTTCCACGGCGGCTTCCCGCCCATCACCGACGGCGTGCCGTTCTCCGGCGTCGACATCAGCTACATCCACCAGGTGCAGTCAGCGCTCGACGACGCGCTGCGGGCCGAGGCGGCCGCCCGCGGCTTCCGCTACGTCGACACCTGGGCGGCGAGCGCGGATCACACGATCTGCTCCGCCGACTCCTGGATCCAGAAGCTCGATGTCGTCTCGGCCGGCACCGCGCCTGACCCGCCGTGCCCCACCGACTGGCTCCCCCTCGGCTACCACGGCACGACGTACTTCTGCATGAAGCTCGGTGCCCTCCACCCCACGGTCGACGGCGTCGCGATGCTGCACCAGCTCACGAGCGCCGCGATCGGCGACGTCTTCCGCATCGCGGTCGCGGGCGACCCCGTGCCGGGCGGCTCGCTCACCGTGACCGGCGGCGGCTACTACCCCGGCGAGACGGTCGACGTATGGCTGCACTCGACGCCGCGCCAGCTCGGCACCGCGGTCGCGGGCACGGACGGCTCCTTCTCGGCGACGTTCGCGCTGCGCGGCGACGACCCGGTCGGCGCGCACACGGTCATCGCGACGGGACTCACCTCGGGCCACGCGTTCTCGGCCGCCGTCACGATCGAGCTCGCGGCGACCGGCCAGGCCGATGCGACCGTGCCGCTGCTGCTCGCGCTGTGCTTCCTGACGGCCGGCTTCCTCCTCGTCAGCGCGCGGAGAGTCCGACCGTCCGGGCCTGCTCGATGATCGCGTCCGCGTACTCGGTGATGAACGCGCGGCGATCCGGCGTGCCCTCGACCGGGCGGCGGAGCGCGAACACCCAGAAGTAGTAGTGGTGATCCCCGTGGCCGTGGGGCGGTTGCGGCCCGTACCAGTTCGCCTGGCCGGTGTCGTTCGGCCCGACGCGGACCCCCGGCGCGGAGAGGTCGAGCGAGGTCGCCTCGACCGGCACGCCGTAGACCGTCCAGTGCGTGAAGCCATCCGGCAGCGGGGCGTCGGGGTCGTGGCAGACGATCGCGTACTCGACGGCGCCCTCGGGCGCACCGGAGAACTCCAGGCGCGGGATCGTGTTGCCCCCGTCCGCCGTGAGCTCGAACGGGATCCGTCCGTGCTCCTCGAAATCGGGGCTCGAAATCATGAGCTTGTCGATGAACAGCGCCATAGCTGACCTCCAGATTCCCAGGCTAACTTGGCGCGCATGCCGAAGCCCAATCGCTCCGTCGTCATCGCGTTCTCCGGCCTGTCGGCGATCGGGATGCTCGCCGGATGCGCCTCCGCGAGCCCCGACATCACGTCGGCGACCACCGACGCCCCGATCACCGAGTCCCCGACGACCGCGTCGGACGAGGCGAGCGTCTCGACCTCGCCAGGCGCCGAGGACTCCGGGTACACGGATGGCACCTACACCGCGGACGGCGCCTACGTCGCGCCGAGCGGTCCCGAGACGATCTCCGTGACGGTGACGCTCGCCGACGGCACGATCACCGCTGTCGAGGTCACGGGGCACGCGAGCGACCCGCAGGCCAAGCGGCACCAGTCGGACTTCATCGGCGGCATCGCGGCGGTCGTGGTCGGTCAGCCGATCGAGGGCCTCGCGGTCGACCGGGTCGCGGGCTCCTCGCTCACCGGCCAGGGCTTCAACGCCGCGCTCGAGGCGATCCGCGCCGAGGCCGACGCCTGACCGGGAGCACCCCGATGCGCTTCGAGGGGATCGGAGTGCCGTGGGAGATCGAGACGGCGGCGCCGCTCGATGCGGCGACGCAGGACGCGATCCTCAAGCGGATCGAGGCCTACGACCTCGCATGGTCCCGCTTCCGCACCGACTCGCTCGTCGCCCGGATCGCGAGGGAGCCCGGGCAATGGCAGCTGCCGGCCGAGGCGGGCCCGCTGCTCGAGCTCTACCGCGAGCTCTACGCCGCGACCGGCGGCCGGATGAGCCCGCTCGTCGGGGCGTCCCTCGACCGGCTCGGCTACGACGCGGGCCTGTCTCTGCGAGCGAGCGGCGCGCCCCTGCCCGCGGTCGCCTGGGAGGACGCGATCTCCTGGGACGGGAGCATGCTCTCCGCCCCGCGTCCCGTGTCGATCGACATCGGGGCCGCTGGCAAGGGGCAGCTCTGCGACCTCGTCGGCGAGGTGCTGCGCGAGCACGGCGTCACGGAGTTCGTCGTCGACGCGAGCGGTGACATCCTGCGCCGCGGCGCCGGCACGATCCGGGTCGCCCTCGAGCACCCGGCCGATCCGCGCCTCGCGGTCGGGGTCGTCGAGCTCGGCGACGGCGCGATCTGCGCCTCCGCGACGAACCGCAGGGCCTGGGGCGACGGCGTCCACCACATCGTCGACGCGCTCACCGGCCTCCCGGTCGACGACGTCGTCGCGACCTGGGCGCTCGCTCCCGACGCGATGACGGCCGATGGCGTCGCGACGGCGCTCTTCATGACCTCGGGCGAGCGGATCCCGCGCGCACTGGGGGCCCAATGGGCGAGGATTTCCGCATCGGGACGAATCGAGGTCTCGGACGGGTTCCCGGGAGAGGTGTTCGGATGAGGACGATGCTCGCCGCGGTCGCGGCCCTCCGCGGGAGCGCCGACCGCGCGCTCGGCCGGCTCACGCCGGTCATGCTCATCGCCGCGGTGCTCTGGGTCGTCGTCGTCGCGGCGCTCGTGCTCATGCTCATCGGAGTGCTGTCCTTCGACCCGCTCGCGGGGGTGCTGTCGGTCATCGTCGCCGTCGCGGCGACCTTCGCAGGCGCCTACGCGGGCGGTGCGATCGTGCGGGCGAGGCCCGAGATCGAGTCCGTGCTCGTCTCGGCGCTCCTCGTCTTCCTGCTCTTCACGCCGCGCATCGACGCACCGAGCCTGCTGGGCGTCGCGCTCGCGGGGCTCATCGCGGGGGCCTCGCGCTTCCTGATCGCGCGATCCCGGCGGCACATGTTCAACCCCGCGGCGCTCGGCGCGCTCGTCGTCGCCCTGCTCGCGGGCGTCCTCGATCTCGCGGGCGTCTCGGCGCTCGCGGGCCCGACGTGGTGGGTCGCGACGCCGCCCATGCTGCCCTTCGTCGCGATCGGGGCGCTCATCGTCTGCTACCGGTCGAGCGTCGTCACCGTCGCGATCACCTACATCCTCGTCGCGGCGCTCCTGAGGACCTTCCAGTTCCTCGCGTTCGGCGTCCCGCTCGGCGACTCGCTCGCGACGATCTTCGGCTCGCTGCCGATCGTCTTCGCCGCGGGGTTCATGCTGAGCGAGCCGCAGACGCTGCCGCCGCGCTGGTGGCAGCGGATCCTCATCGCCGTGCTCGCGGCGCTCGTCGCGTCGGTGCCGTTCTCGCTCGGGCCGATCTACTCGAGCCCCGAGCTCGGACTCGTCATCGCGAACGTGCTCGCCTGGGGCTTCGGGCAGCGCCAGGCGATCGCACTGACGGTGACCGGCGCCCGGCGGCACGGGCAGAACGTCGTGTCCTTGCGCCTGCGTCCCGATGCGCCGGTCGCGTATGCCGCGGGCCAGGCGATCGAGCTCGCGGTGCCGCACCGCGGACGCGACTTCCGGGGCCGGCGGCGCGTCTTCTCCCTCACCTCGGCGCCGGACGCGGATGAGCTCGAGATCGCGTTCTCCGTGCCTCCCCAGGCGTCGACCGCGAAGCGGGCGCTCGCCGCGATGTCGCCGGGCGACACGCTCGCCGCGACGCGCGTCTTCGGAGACTTCACGGCGCCGCGCATCGGGACCGAAGCGCTCCTCGTGGCAGGCGGGATCGGGATCACGCCCTTCCTGTCGATGCTGCGGGACGCCGATCCGCGGCACGACTACGTGCTCGTCTACCGCTCGCGCGAGGAGGAGCCCCCCTTCCTGACGGAGCTCGCGGAGACCGGCGTGCGGGTCGTGCTGTCGTGCCCGGTCGCCCCCGAGCCGCTGCCAGAGGGCTGGGTGTGGCTCGGCCCGGGGCGGTTCGATGCCGAGGAGCTCGCGGCCGCGGTGCCCGATCTGCCCGGCCGCGTCGCCTATGTGTCGGGCCCGCCCGCGATGGTCGCGTCGCTCACGGCGGCGCTGCGCCGGGTCGGCGTGCGGCGGGTGCGGCGGGACGTGTTCTCGGGGGCGTGAGCGCCCGCCGCCGCGCCGCGGGCTGAGATTCCGCTCCCGGGCTGAGGTTTCGGTGCCGATTCCTCAGCCCTGCGCCGATTCCTCAGCCCGCGCGCGCAGGTCCGACCCGTCCGCGGCGAGGGCCTCGCGGAGGAGGAGCTTCGCCCGGGCATGCTGCGAGCGCGCGGTCGACGCCGGGATGCCGAGCAGCTCGGCCGCCTCCGCGACCGTGAAGCCGTCCCAGTGCACGAGCCGGATGAGCTCAGCGAGCTCCGGCGGCAGCGCGCGGACCGCCTCGCGGATCGCGAGCGCGTCGTCGGTCAGCGGCGGAGGGGGTGCGAACGCGATCGCCCCGCGCAGCCGATCGACGAGCGCGTCCCGGCGCCGGCGGCTCCGCGCGTGATGCAGCAGCACATTCCGCGCGACCCCGAAGCACCACATCCGCGCCGACTCGGGATCGGACGGCATGCGCCGCCGCGCCTTCCACACCGCCTCGAACGTCTCGCTCACGAGATCCGCAGCATCCTCGGCCGGCTCGACCCGGCGGAGGAAGAATGCGAGGAGCGCCGGCGCCGCGTCGGCGAGCACCTGCCGGAGATGGGGTTCACGCGGACGGGTCATCGGGCCAGTTCCCCCTCATCTCGACCAGCCAGTCCGGATCGGTCGAGCACTGGGTCTCTCCCGTGGCGACGATCCCCTGGTTCTCGAGCCCCGGCATCCTCGTGAACAGCTCACGATTGATGGCCTCGATCAGGGTCCGGTCAAGTCCCGTTTGAAGGACGTGTGCATCACTCCACACCTCCTCAGCCCATGGCGCCGCCTCATGGCCGTAGAGCGTGACGCCGTAGTCCGCGACATCGCCTCCCGCCCGTAGTTCAGGGAAGCGCTCGGCTCGGCCAACGATGGCGAGCATGACTGCAACGGTCCGCCAGTTCGGTTCGAGACGGCCGATATCGTGCGTCGCCAGGTACTCCTCGGCCACCGGTCGGACATCGGCCGGCAGCAGCTCCAATTGAATGCGCGACTCGCACGTCCCGAGGTAGTCGCCGGCCACGTCATACCAGTCCCGGGTGAAGGAGAAGTCGGGGTCGATCATGCGCCACGGCCCGAACCCGACCGCGGCCGCGGCCCCCACCCCGCCGAGCGCGAGCACCCCCGCCGCGACGACCGCGACGAGCGGCAGCCGCCGCCGGCGCCGCGACCGCGCACCCGCGACCTCCGCGAGCGCTCCGCGCACTTCGGTATCGTCTGCGACCGTCGGCGCGGCCGACCGCAGTCGCTCCTCGAACTCGTCCATCGCGTTCTCCCCGTTCAGGCTCTCTCACAACGGACATGCCCGGAAGCACCCGATCCGTCCACGCGCCTCCCGCATCGCAGGGCCCGCCCGGGCCGCGAGTCAGCGTGCCACGTCGGCGAGGGCCTCCCGGAGGAGGAGCTTGGCGCGAGCGTGCTGCGAGCGCGCGGTCGACGCCGGGACGTCGAGCAGCTCGGCCGCCTCAGCGACAGTGAACCCATCCCAGTGCACGAGCCGGATGAGCTCCGCGAGCTCGGGCGGGAGCTCGGCGATCGCGGACCGGAGGTCGAGCTCGTCGTCGGAGAACGCCGGCGTCCCGGCGAGCGCGATCGACTCGCGCAGGCGATCCGCGAGCGCGTCGCGCCGGCGCCGGCCGCGCTCGTGGTTGCGGAGTACGTTGCGCGCCACCCCGAAGCACCACATCCGAGCGGCCTCGGGGTCGGCAGGCATCCGGCGCGCGGAACGCCATACCGCCGCGAGCGTCTCGCTCACCAAGTCCGCGGCATCCTCGGCCGGCTCGACCCGCCGCAGGAAGAAGCCGAGCAGCGCGGGCGCCACGTCGGCGAAGACGACGCTGAGGCGGTCAGGCGGACGGCTCACTTCTTGGCCTCGTCGACCAGGCAGCCGTTCGAGATGCCCGTGATCGGCTGCGTGATATCGAAGTCGACGCCGCTCGTCTTGAGCGCGTCGAAGACGTCGCGGGTGACCGCGCTCACGAATGAGTCGTTCGCCATCTCCGCAGTTCGCCTGTCCGTCCTCGAGAGCTGTCCCGGCTTCTTCGGCGGGACCACGCTCACGTCGATGCCATAGTCGGCTGGCGTCCGGTCCCGCAACCGCTCCTCGACGACCGCCTGCGCCTCGGCGCTGAGGTACGAGACATCGAGCACGCTCTCGCAGGATGCGAGGTAATCGCCCGACAGGTCGTACCAGTCCTGCGAGATCACGAGTCGGTCCGGCTGCACCTGCAGCCACGGCTGGAGGGCGATCACCGTGGCGCACCCCGCGAGCGCCAGCGCCCCGCCGATCCCAACCCCGATCCACGCACCGCGGCGCCGCCGGCGCCGAGACGACCCCTGCGCCGCCACGAGCTCCGCCAGAGCGGCGCGCACGTCGACGTCGTCCGCGACGGTCCTCCCGGCCGCGGCGATCCGTTCCTCGAGCGATGCCATCGCGTTCTCCCCTCACAGCGTCTCACCCATGACCTGTCCGGAATCGGACGATCCGTCCATGAGCCGACCTCCCGGAGCCGCAGGCCCGAGGTCCCGAGTCCGATGTCCGACGCCGGCCATACCCTGACCGCATGGTCGCGAACGAAGAGAAGCCGCTCCTGAGGTTCCGCACGGCGGCGGAGTGGGAGGCGTGGCTCGAGGGAGCGCACGAGACCTCGCCGGGCGTCCGCCTGCTCATCGCGAAGAAGGGCCGCGACGGCCTCCATGTCGAGGAGGCGCTCGATGCCGCGCTCTGCTTCGGCTGGATCGACGGGACGCGATACGCGCATGACGCCGACACGTTCATCCAGAGCTACGGTCCGCGACGACCGCGCTCGGCCTGGTCGCAGATCAATCGCGAGCACATCGAGCGGCTCGATGCGGAGGGACGGATGCGCCCGCGCGGCCTCGAGGAGGTCGAGCGGGCGAAGGCCGACGGGCGCTGGGCGGCCGCGTATCGGATCAAGGGCGCGCCCGTGCCGGACGACCTCCGTGCCGCGCTCGACGCGAGCCCGGCGGCGAGCACGGCGTTCGAGGCGCTGAGCGGTCAGCACCGGTTCTCGGTCCTCTACCGGATCGGGAACGCGAAGCGGGCGGAGACCCGCGCCGCGCGGATCGAGCGGACGATCGCGATGCTCGAACGCGGCGAGACGCCCACGTCCTGACACCCGCGTCACCGGCGCCGCCCACGCCATCGCCCGGAATCGGGCGAACCATCCGCGTGGGAAGATGGAGTACGTGACGGAGTCGACGATCTACTACACCCACACCGACGAGGCGCCCATGCTCGCGACCGCGAGCCTCCTGCCGATCGTCAAGGCCTACGCGAAGCAGGCGGGGGTATCGATCGACACGGCCGACATCTCCCTCGCGGGCCGGATCCTCGCCGTCTTCGGCCTCGGCCGCGACTGGCTGACCGAGCTCGGCGAGCTCGCCACCCGCCCCGAGGCGAACATCGTCAAGCTCCCGAACATCTCGGCCTCGATCCCGCAGCTCAAGGCCGCGATCGCCGAGCTCCAGGCAGACGGCTACGCGGTCCCCGACTACCCCGACGAGGCGACGACCGAGGAGCAGAAGGCCGTCCGCGCGAAGTACGACCGGGTCAAGGGCTCCGCGGTCAACCCCGTGCTGCGCGAAGGCAACTCCGACCGCCGCGCGCCCCAGTCGGTGAAGAACTACGCGAAGGCGCACCCCCACCGCAACAAGCCGTTCCCCGCCGGGTCGAAGACCGAGGTCGCGACGATGGGCGAGCACGACTTCAAGTCGAACGAGAAGTCCGTGACCCTGCCCGCCGCCGACGTGCTGCGCATCGAGCTGGTCACCGAGGCGGGCGAGACCGTCGTCCTCAAGGACCGGCTGCCCGTCCTCGCGGACGAGATCGTCGACGCGACGCTGCTTCAGGCCGAGCACCTCGACGCGTTTCTGCGCAACGCGATCGGGAAGGCGAAGGCGGAGGACATCCTCTTCTCCGTCCACCTCAAGGCGACCATGATGAAGGTCTCCGACCCGATCATCTTCGGCCACGTCGTGCGCGCCTACTTCGCCGACGTCTTCGCGCGCTACGGCGCGGAGCTCGCCGAGGCGGGCCTGTCGGCGAACGACGGCCTCGGCTCGATCCTCGCGGGGCTCGACGCGCTGCCGAACGGCGCCGAGATCCGGGCCGCGTTCGAGGAGGCCCTCGCGAACGGCCCACGCGTCTCCTACGTCAACTCCGACAAGGGCGTGACGAACCTGCACGTCCCGTCCGACGTCATCGTCGACGCGTCGATGCCGGCGCTCATCCGCAACGGCGGCAAGCTCTGGGGCGTCGACGGGGGCGAGGACGACACCCTCGCGGTCATCCCCGACTCCTCCTACGCGGGCGTCTACCAGACCGTCATCGACGACGTGAAGCAGAACGGCCCGCTCGACCCCGCGACGATCGGCACCGTCCCGAACGTCGGGCTCATGGCCCAGGCCGCCGAGGAGTACGGCTCGCACGACAAGACCTTCGAGATCGCCGCCGCCGGCACGGTGCGCGTCGTGAACTCCGCGGGCGAGACCCTCATCGAGCACGCCGTCCAGCCCGGCGACATCTGGCGCGCGACCCAGACGAAGGACGTGCCCGTCCGCGACTGGGTCAAGCTCGCCGTCAGCCGGGCCCGCGCGACGGGCGACCCCGCGATCTTCTGGCTCGACGAGTCGCGGGCGCACGACGCGTCGATCATCGCGAAGGTGCGCGCCTACCTCCCCGAGCACGACACGACGGGGCTCGAGATCCAGATCCTGTCGCCCGAGCTCGCGACCGCCTACTCGCTCGAGCGGCTCCGCAAGGGCCTCAACACGATCTCGGTCACGGGCAACGTGCTCCGCGACTACAACACCGACCTCTTCCCCATCCTCGAGGTCGGCACCTCGGCGAAGATGCTCAGCATCGTCCCGCTGCTCAACGGCGGCGGGCTCTTCGAGACGGGCGCCGGCGGCTCCGCGCCCAAGCACGTGCAGCAGTTCGTCGAAGAGGACTACCTGCGCTGGGACTCGCTCGGCGAGTTCTTCGCCCTCGCCCCCTCCTTCGAGCAGTACGCGGCGGTCACGGGGAACGCGAAGGCGCGCGTGCTCGCCGACACGATCGACCGCGCGACGGGCACGTTCCTCGAGAACGACAAGTCGCCCGGCCGTCGCTTAAGCACCATCGACAACCGCGGCTCGCACTACTACCTCGCGCTCTACTGGGCGCAGGAGCTCGCCGCGCAGTCGGAGGATGCGGAGCTCGCGGCGGTCTTCGCGCCGGTCGCGGCCGCGCTCGCCGACGGCGAGTCCGCGATCGTCGCCGAGCTCCTCGCGGTCCAGGGCAGCCCCGTCGACATCGGCGGCTACTACTCGCCCGATGCCGCGAAGGTCTCGACGGCGATGCGCCCCTCGGCGACCCTCAACGCGGTCATCGACGGGCTCTGATCGCTACCGGTCGTCGAACCTTCTCCACAGGCCGGCGCGCCGCACACCCATCCACAGGCCAGCGGGCGGCTGTCGCCGGTCAGGCGTAGTCTGACCGCATGGTCGACCCGGCACTGCTCGCGCAGTTCCAGGCGCTGTCCGGCAAGGACCGCCTGGAACTGATCAACGCAGGCTGGGGGACCATCGGCGAAGTGCCGGTCGCCATGACCCCAGATGAGCGCTTGCTCATCGAGGAGCGGCTTCGAGATCTCGAAGACCGCCCCGATGACGAAGTGCCCTGGGATGTCGTGAAGGCCGACCTGCGGCGACGCTGGCCGCTGCGCACGTTCCCGCATGCCATATCAGATTCACCCGGATAGCCGAGTCATCAGAATCCTCGCCGTCACTCACATGCGACGGGATCCGGATACCAGGCCCCAGTAGCACCCGTTTCAGAACGCCGCCGCGAAGGCCACGGTCGCGATGCGCCCGTCCGCTGATCGCGTTCTACGCCGCGGCGAACGCGCTCGGCGCGGTGCGCCGCCACTGCTTCGTGAGCAGCTTGTAGATGCCCCACTCGAGGTACAGCACGGGCAGCACGAGCACGAGGATCGGCGTCACGTACAGGATCGGCACGGGGATGAGATCCCAGAGCACCTGGAGGATGTCGGCGCCCTCGGGCGAGAAGAGGTAGAAGTAGTTCGCACCGGGGTCGACCCAGGCGCGCAGCGCGAGGTTCACCGGCAGGATGACGACGAGTCCGAAGATCGCGACCCAGCCGACCGACTGCAGCGCCTGCCGCGCGGTCGGGCGGTAGAGGCCGAGCGAGGCGAGCAGGAACGGCACGATCGCGTTGAGCGCGTGCGCGACCCAGAAGAACGAGCGCGGGTCGAGCAGCGGATGCCCCTGCTCGGCGGGCGTCGCCGACACGAGCGAGGCGATGCCGGCGACCGCGCCCGGATAGAACGCGACCGCCCGCAGCGGCTTCCAGTCGAACCATACGACGAGCGGCATGACCCACGACATGATCGTGCACAGGTGCAGCGGGAGGTTCTGGAAGAACGGCCAGCCCTGCTCCGGCGGGTCGAGGAGGAACGCGATGTGGAAGACGATCGAGGACGCGAGGGTCGCGAACGCGAGGCCGAGCAGCCAGGCGCGCTTGACGGTGAACGAGCGCCGGCGCAGCAGGTAGTGCGCGGCGACGCCGCCCGCCGCGAGGAGCACGACGACCAGCGTCCAGGGACCGTTGAACGACTCGACGACCACGCCGCGAGCATATCGGGATGGGTGCTCGCCAGGTGACAGGGCCGCGCACGTCCGCTTACCCTGGGTCCATGGCGACCCTTCGGCTCGAGGAGCTCTCGGCGACGACCGCACTCGCGGCGAACTCCCTCACGCTGCGCAGCGGCCAGGACCAGTTCGTGACGCCGCCGACGTACTCGCTCGCCGACTCGTACACCGATCCGACGGCGTCGTGGCCGCGCGTCGTCCTCGACGGGGACGAGGTCGTCGGCTTCGTCCGCGGCAACTTCGCGCCCGACGATCCGCAGGAGGAGTTCCGCTCGGCCGTGTGGCGCGTGACGGTCGCAGGAGAGCGCCAGGGTCGCGGCATCGGCTCCTTCGCGGTGCGTGCGCTCGCGGCGGAGGCGAAGTCGCGCGGCTTCGCCCAGATCACCGCGCTCTGGGAGCCCGGCGAGGCCGGTCCCGACCGCTTCTTCCGCGCGCTCGGCTTCGTCGTCGTGCGGGAGACCCAGTACGGGGAGAACTTCGGGGTCCTCGCCCTTTGAGCGAGCTGCCGCCCCCCGAGCTCCTCGAATCCGGCCCGTCCGACTACGAGGCGTTCCGCGAGGCCGTCTACGCGGTCGCCGAGTCGATCCCGCCCGGCCGCGTCATGGCGTACGGCGAGGTCGCGGCGGCGGTCGGCTCGCGCGCCGCGAGGGCGGTCGGCCGGATCATGGCCCACAGCGGGGGCGAGCTGCCGTGGTGGCGCGTCGTCTACTCCGACGGCCGCCTGCTGCCCGGCTACGAGGCCCAGGCGCTCGACCGCTACCGCGCGGAGGGCACGCCGATGCTGAGCCCGCTGCGCCTCGACATGCGCCGCGCCCGCTGGAGCCCCGCCGCCGACTAGTGGAAGAAGTGGCGCTCGCCCGTGAAGTACATGGTGACGCCGCGCGAGGCCGCGAGCGCGATGACCTCCTCGTCGCGCACCGAGCCTCCCGGCTGGACGATCGCCTTGATCCCGGCGTCGATGAGGATCTCGGGGCCGTCCGCGAAGGGGAAGAACGCGTCGCTCGCCGCGACCGAGCCGACCGCGCGCTCCCCCGCGCGCGAGACCGCGAGGCGGCACGAGTCGACGCGGTTGACCTGGCCCATGCCGACGCCGACGGAGGCACCGCCCGAGGCGAGCAGGATCGCGTTCGACTTCACGGCGCGGACCGCGCGCCAGGAGAACGCGAGGTCGGCGAGCGTCGCCTCGTCGGCGGGCTCCCCCGCGACGAGCCGCCACTCGCTCGCGGGAGCGAAGCGCCGGTCGGCGTGCTGCATGAGCAGCCCCCCGGAGACCTGTCGCAGCTCGAGACCCGGCGACTCGAAGCCGACCGGCAGCTCGATGAGCCGGAGATTCTTCTTGCCGCCGAGGATCCCGACCGCCTCGGCCGAGAACCCCGGGGCCGCGACGACCTCGGTGAAGATCGGCGCGATCGACTCCGCCGTCGCACGGTCGATCTCGCGGTTCGCGGCGATGACGCCGCCGAACGCCGACACCGGGTCGCACTCGTGCGCGAGGGCGTGCGCCTCGGCGAGCGTCGCCGCGGTCGCGATGCCGCACGGGTTCGCGTGCTTGATGATCGCGATCGCGGGGCCCTCGTGGTCGTAGGCCGCACGGACCGCCGCGTCGGCGTCGACGTAGTTGTTGTAGCTCATCTCCTTGCCGCCGAGCTGGCGGGCCTGGGCGATCCCCGGGTGACCGGCGTCGTGCCCGTAGAGGGCCGCCGACTGGTGCGAGTTCTCGCCGTAGCGCAGCGATGCCTGCTTCGTCCACGTCGCGCCCACCCAGTCGGGGAAGGGGCTCCCGGCCTCGTCGGGGGCGACGACGCTGCCGATCCAGCTCGCGACGGCGACGTCGTAGGAGGCGGTGTGGCGGAACGCCTCGCGGGCGAGCGCCTGGCGCTGGGCGAGCGTCGTGCCGCCGGCGTCGAGGGCCGCGACGACCTCGCCGTAGCGGGCTGGGTCGGTCACGACGGCGACGTTCGCGTGGTTCTTCGCGGCCGCCCGGACCATCGCGGGACCGCCGATGTCGATCTGCTCGACGACCGCGGGCGCGGCGGCGCCCGAGGCGACCGTCTGCACG
>Ga0182744_1003024_pt1 | contig 13384 bp, 18 predicted proteins | sample eDN3rd30CKraftMG_FD_128525 | JGI IMG/M metagenome (GOLD analysis project Ga0182744, IMG submission 128525) | Enriched Miracle-Growth compost microbial communities from Emeryville, California, USA - eDNA 3rd pass 30_C Kraft MG (version 2) (version 2) ...
ATTCTTGAAAGGCAGACCCAGTTCTTTCAATAATTCGTAAGCTTCTTCATTATTCTGGGCAGAAGTTACAAAAGTTATATCCAGACCAGTGATCTTGTTCACCTTATCGATATCAATTTCAGGGAAAATGATCTGTTCGGTAACACCTAATGTATAGTTACCACGACCGTCGAAAGCTTTATCGCTGATTCCTTTAAAGTCACGTACACGTGGCAGGGATACAGAGATCAAACGATCCAGAAATTCATACATCTTCTCACCGCGCAGGGTAACTCTGGCTCCGATAGGCATTCCCTTTCTCAGTTTAAAGTTGGAGATGTCTTTCTTGGAGTAAGTAGTTACGGCGCGTTGTCCGGAGATAAGCGTTAACTCATCGACTGCAACTTCTACTAATTTCTTATCAGCGACTGCTCCGTTTACACCGCGGTTTAAACAGATTTTTTCCAATTTAGGTGCCTGCATTACAGATTTGTAAGCAAACTTCTTAACCAGCGCAGGTACGACCTCTTTGGTGTACTTGTCGGCCAATCTTGGTGAATATTTTTGTGTGCTCATTATTTAATTGCCTCCCCGGATTTTTTAGATATACGTACTAATTTACCATTGTCACGGGTGCGTTTGATCCTGGCTGCAGCGCCGGTTTTAGCATCCCACAACTGTACATTGCTGATGTGAATAGGTGCTTCAACTTTTACAATACCGCCTTTGGTATTTGTAGCCGAAGGTTTGGTGTGCTTGGAGACGATATTAACACCTTCCACCACAACACGACCTTTGTCGATAATTACTTGCAATACCGTGCGGGGTTTCTTAAGGTCTTTATCATCGCCGGCAATGACGACTACTTTGTCCCCTTTCTTGATATTGTATTTAGGTTTAAATCTATTGCTCATATTTGTATGCTTAGTGCTTTAAGCGGATTCGCTAAAAGCTAAACTAAAAAATTTTGTCATTATGTACCGGCAAATTAAACCATCCGGTATGGGAGCTGAATTTGCTTACAGAACTTCAGGTGCCAGGGAGATGATCTTCATATACCCTTTATCACGCAGCTCACGGGCAACTGGCCCGAAGATACGCGTACCACGAGGTTCGTCAGAGTTGTTCAACAAAACAACTGCATTGTCATCAAAACGGATATAAGAACCATCTTTACGACGTAATTTATTTTTGGTCCTTACGATAACGGCTTTAGAAACGGTACCTTTTTTGACACCACCGGCAGGGATCGCATCCTTTACAGTGATGACAATCTTGTCACCGATCTTTGCATAATCCTGACCGGAGTTACCCAGAACACGGATGCAAAGTACTTCTTTAGCTCCACTGTTATCAGCTACACGTAGCCTACTTTCTTGCTGAATCATTTTATTTAGCTTTTAGCTGAGATTAATAGTCAATTAATCACAATCAATTTTATTATTCAAAAGGAAACCGCTGGTCCGAAAACTATTTAGCTTTCTCAACAATCTCAACCAGTCTCCAACGTTTTGTTTTGCTCAGGGGACGAGTTTCCATGATCTTAACAACGTCACCGATATTGGCTTCGTTCTTTTCATCATGTGCATGAAACTTGGTCGTCTTCTTTACAAATTTACCGTACATAGGGTGCTTAACCTTTCTTTCAACCGCAACTGTAATGGTTTTCGTCATTTTGTTGCTGCTAACCACACCTACTCTAGATTTACGCAAATTTCTTTCGGTCATTTTACTTAATTTTTCATTGCCGCTTAAGGCAACATATTATTTTACGCTAAGTTCTCTTTTTCTCAATTCGGTTTTAATCCGAGCGATGTCTCTTCTGAAAAGACGGATGCTCATTGGATTTTCTATCGGAGAAATAGCATGAGCGAATTCCATTTTTTTCAAACGAAGTTCATCTTCCTGAATGCGTGCCTTCAGGTCTTCTACAGACATGTGCTGAAGGTTTTTGTTAAATTCTACTGCTTTATTAGGCATTAGTGATGAATTTTATTTTTTTATAAATACTATCGGCTTGCAAAGTGCTGTCTGAGACCATCCTTAAACTTAACCGACCGGACTTTTGTGATTATAAATCTCTGCGCGATACAAACTTAGTTGCAATGGGCAATTTAGCAGCAGCAAGTTTCATAGCGTGCTGTGCGACCTCCTGTGAAACACCGTCACATTCGAAAATAATACGTCCCGGTTCAACAACTGCAGCCCAATATTCAGGGTTACCTTTACCTTTACCCATACGAACCTCTGCAGGCTTTTTAGTGATGGGTTTATCAGGGAATATTCTGATCCAAACATTACCTTCACGTTTCATAGCACGTGTCATTGCCTGACGCGCTGCTTCAATCTGACGGTTGTTCAACCAAATAGGTTCAACCGCTTTAAGAGCGTAAGATCCGAAAGAGATAGTTGTCCCTCTTTTTGCAACATTTCTAATGCGCCCTTTCTGTGCTTTCCTGTGTTTTGCTCTTTTTGGCTGTAACATCTTATGTAATTTGATCTTTTATAATGTGCTAATAAGCTAATGGTTCCTTTTGCTGTACTAGCACATTAGCTAAATAGCCTTATTAGCTAAATAATTAATTTCTTCTGTCTCTTCTGTCGCCACCATGAGGCCTTCTATCTCCCCTGTCTCTTCTGTCACCTCTGTCATTACCATGGCCCCTTCTGTCTTTGGAGTCACCACCGGCAATCACATTAGGATTCAGGTCTCTTTTACCTAAAACTTCACCTTTACAAACCCAGACTTTCAAGCCGATTTTACCATATACAGTCTGTGCAAAAACACTTGCATAATCGATATCCATACGGAATGTATGCAAAGGAACGCGACCTTGTTTGAATTCTTCAGAACGGGCAATTTCAGCACCACCCAAACGGCCACTGGCTTTTACCTTAATCCCTTCAGCACCCATGCGAAGTGCAGAAGCGACTGCCATTTTAATAGCACGTTTAAAGTTGATACGGTTTTCAATCTGACGGGCGATAGTATCACCGATGATTGCTGCATCAATTTCAGGGCGACGGATTTCAAGGATATTGATCTGTACGTCCTCTTTATTTGTCAGTTTTTTCAATTCTTCCTTGATACGATCAACTTCTCCACCACCTTTACCGATGATGATACCTGGCTTAGAAGTATGAATAGTAACAATCAATTTCCCTAAAGTACGCTCGATTACAATCTTGGCAACACCGCCTTTATTGATACGTGCGTTCAGGTAAGTACGGATTTTATTATCTTCAATCAGACGATTTGCATAGTCTTTTTTGTTACCATACCAGTTGCTGTCCCATCCACGGATGATTCCTAATCTGTTACCAATAGGATTTGCTTTTTGACCCATATTGTTGATTTGAAAATTCGAAAGTTTGATGCTGTCGCACTTTCAATGTTTATTTGTTTAATACGTAAGGAATATATCCTTACTAATTTACTTCAATTATGCTTTTGTATCCACTACGATGGTTACATGATTACTGCGCTTACGGATCTTGTGACCACGTCCCTGCGGTGCAGGACGCATTCTCTTGATTGAACGCCCACCGTCAACATAAATAGTTTTAACCACCAGGTTTGCATCGGCAACATTCTGACCATCATTTTTCTGTTCCCAGTTGGAGATGGCGCTTTTCAGCAATTTCGCCAACGGCTTTGCATTGTGCTGGGGATGAAATTCCAGGATAGAAAGAGATTTCTCTACTTCCATACCACGGATTACATCTGCTAACAAACGCATCTTACGCGGTCCTGTTGGATAATTTTTTAATTTAGCTACTGCTTCCATTTTCTTATATTTTTGTGCCAGGTGCTGCCTGACTCAATTCTTTATAATTATTTTTTGCTACCTGCGTGACCTCTGAAGTTTCTGGTTGGCGCAAATTCACCGAGTTTGTGTCCGACCATAAATTCCGTAACATACACGGGAATAAATTTGTTACCGTTGTGTACTGCGAAAGTTTGTCCCACAAAATCAGGAGTGATCGTGGAGCGACGGCTCCATGTTTTGATTACCGACTTTTTTGTCTTGCCATCAATGATCGCCTGAACTTTTCCTTCCAGGTTAGCATCTACGTATGGGCCTTTTTTAATTGAACGAGCCATAATTTATAATTGTTTGTTTATTTGTCCCTGATTTAAACAGAGACCATTTTAACACAATGAACTATTTATTGGATAATTTTTTACCGTTGCTTCTCTGAATAATCAGTTTATCAGAACCTTTCTTCTTACGTGTAATTTCACCTTTGGCGTATTTACCTGTACGAGAACGTGGATGTCCACCAGATGCGCGGCCTTCACCACCACCCATTGGGTGATCGACAGGGTTCATCGCAACACCTCTTACGCGAGGACGGATACCTTTCCAACGGTTAACACCGGCTTTACCGGCACTTTGAAGACTGTGGTCACTGTTAGACACAACACCAACGGTTGCGTAACCATCAATCAATACTTTTCTCAATTCGCCTGATGGCATTTTAAGAACAGCATATCTGTCTTCCTTATTGCTCAGCTGAGCAGAGGTACCGGCGCTTCTTGCCAGTTTAGCACCCTGACCAGGCTGTAATTCAATATTGTGAATGGTCGTACCTAAAGGCATGTTTCTCAGTTTCAGCGCATTTCCTAATTCAGGCGCTACACTGTCACCGGAAATTACAGTAGCACCAACTTGCAGTCCGTTAGGAGCAATGATATAGCGCTTTTCACCATCAGTATATTGTAACAATGCGATAAAAGCAGTACGGTTCGGATCGTATTCGATAGAAACTACTTTTGCTTCGATATTCGCTTTATCGCGTTTGAAGTCAATAATACGGTAGTGTTTTTTGTGTCCACCACCTTTGTAACGCATTACACGACGTCCCTGAGAGTTACGGCCAGCTTTCTGGTGTTTTTTCTCCAGCAAACTTTTTTCAGGTTCGTTGGTTGTGATCTCTGCGTAAGCATTTCCAATTTTCCAACGGGTACCCGCGGTCATTGGTTTGAATTTCTTTAATGCCATTTTATTCTACTTTTATGCGAAATTTTCAGCTTCGCTTACTATAATTTGTGAATGTTTAAATTTAAACTGTTCCGTAAAGATCGATTGTATCGCCTTCAGCTACAGTTACATAAGCTTTTTTATAAGCAGGCTTTCTGCCTTCTACATATCCGGCTTTAGTAAAACGGGTTTTGTTCTTAGCTGGGACAACGATTGTGTGAACTTCTTTTACAGTTACACCATAAAAAGATTCAATCGCATCTTTAATCTCCAGTTTGTTTGCCCGACGGTTTACACGGAAAGCAAATTTGTTCAGCTTTTCGCTTTGTGCATTTGCTTTTTCGGTAAGGATGGGTTTTATTAAAACTTCTGTAAGTTTCATCTGTTTATTTTTTTATTTCTGTCTGACAGACGTTATGCCCTGGGGCATATGTGATTCAAATTCTATTAGGTCTTAGGTTAAGCTGCTGCTTCTTCTTCTTTATCAGATAAAAGCTTTGCGGCATTTTCAGTAAATACAACCACATCTGCATTTACAACATCATATGTATTGATGTCAGCCAGTAATGTACTTCCTACTTTTGGCAGGTTTCTCAGGCTCAGGTAAACGTTGTCGTTGTATTCCGGTAAAACAAATAAAACTTTTTTACCAGCTACATTCAGATCAGCTAATAACTGTACGAATTGCTTTGTTTTAGGCGCATCATAAGTCAGATCTTCCAAAATTACAATGGCACTTTCTTTAGCCTTATGAGAAAGGGCACTGACTTTTGCCAGGTCTTTCACTTTTCTGTTCAGCTTAATAGTGTAAGCATGGGGTTTAGGCCCGAAGATCGTACCACCACCTTTATATAAAGGGTTACGGATATTACCTTTACGGGAACCACCAGTACCTTTTTGTTTGTGTAATTTGCGGCTGGCACCCTGTACTTCAGCACGGGTTTTAACCTTATGTGTACCCTGACGTCTTGCAGCTAAATACTGTTTAACGGCCAGATAAATCACGTGGTTGTTCGGTTCTGCACCAAATATTTCCTCAGGCAACTCAACGGATCTGCCTGTAGATTTTCCTGTTGTATTTAAAACTTCTAATTGCATTTTTAATCAATTTGGGTAAAGAATTTGTTTAATCTGAATCCTTTACTTTTATTTTTGGATGAAAACTGTTGAGCCGATATGACCTGGAACAGAGCCACTAATTAAGATATAGTTCTTTTCAGGGAAGATTTTAACGACTTTAAGGCCTTTCATTTTAACACGGTCATTACCCATGCGACCAGCCATCCTCATTCCTTTAAATACTCTGGAAGGATAAGAAGAACCACCAACAGATCCCGGAGCACGGGAACGGTCATGCTGACCATGGGAAGCTTCACCAACGCCGGCAAATCCATGGCGTTTTACAACACCCTGGAAGCCCTTACCTTTGGTGGTACCAACAACGTCAACAGACTCTCCTTCAGCGAAGATGTCAACTGTAATGGTTTCCCCAATATTTTTTTCGATGGAATAGTCGCGAAATTCTTTGACGATTTTCTTAGCAGAAGTGCTTGCTTTCGCGAAGTGGTTAATGGCAGCTTTGGTTGAATTCTTTTCTTTTTTGTCACCTACAGCTAACTGTAGTGCACTGTAACCGTCAGTTTCCTGATTTTTGATTTGGGTTACAACATTGGGCTCTGCTTCAATGATAGTAACAGCGATCTGCTTGCCTTCAGGGCCGTAGACGCTAGTCATACCAATTTTCTTTCCAATAATTCCTTTCATTTTTGCGGTTTTTTGCCCCGCGTAGGTTTTGGAGACAATACTGAATGAAGCAGTATTTCAATCTCTGTCATCATCGACCTTTTCTGTTGACGTTTAACTATTAAACTTGAGAAGTACCGATGACAAACAAACCTCGAAGGGCCTGTTTTATATTTTACAGTTCAAACAATTGTAGTTTGAATATCTTTCTATCAGAGCTCTTTTCTTACCCCGAAGGACAATTGAGAGATGACTAAATAATTTTTATAAGAGCTTAAGGCAATTATAGTTATATCAACTATATTGCGCTTCTACGTTATCTTACGCCTTGATTTCAACCTCTACGCCAGAGGGAAGATCCAATTTGCTGAGTGCGTCTACTGTTCTGGAAGAAGAAGTGTAAATATCCAGCAAACGCTTATGCGTAGCTAACTGGAACTGTTCACGACTTTTCTTGTTCACGTGCGGAGAACGCAGCACAGTGAAAATTCTCTTGTGCGTAGGCAAAGGAATAGGGCCTGTTACCACAGCGCCTGTTCCACGTACGGTTTTAACTATCTTCTCGGCAGATTTGTCTACCAAGTTGTGATCGTAAGATTGTAATTTTATTCTGATGCGTTGAGACATAATATAACACCCAATTTTTTATTGGGATTGCAAAGGTATGTTTAGTTTTTGAATGGACAAACTTTTTTTTCAAAATTCTTGTCTCTATGGGCAAAAAGAGGCGAATTCCGCGTTTGCTGATCCCATTGCCCCAGGCGTATTGCCCATTAAAGACCACATTTTGGAAATGCGGGCTTCATGATTTTTGGAGCAGTCGAGCATTGTGTCCTTCTTCTAGGCCATTGATAATCAATCAAGGGAAAACCATCCGGAAAGGATGTTGGTAATTAAAGTTTGTATTTTAGTTTGCTAATATGTTTAAAATTTGGTTTTTGAACCACTTCGTCCTGGCTAAGGCCATTTTCGTATAATCAAATTGTGTCAGATAGGCTTTATTGTAGTGCTTTTTCATTTTAAAATAGACACAGAACGTATCAAATTCGCTGCTCCCCAAGTGCTTCATTAAAATATTCATGATTCTGATTTTCAACTACAAATAATTTGTAGTCTTTGAAAATCGATTGAATAGATGCTTTGGGAACAGCATTTCATAAACGTCAGCCTTATCTTTACTTAACGGCACGAGATGTTGTCTGGAATCAAAGTTCAACAAATCGAAATCAATGATGGCCGCCTGATGACTTTGCCGAGCATAATCTATAAATCCTAAGGCGTGTGAGGCGGTCCAGAGTTGCGAACTGTCCGGAATCCACCTATTTAAAATCTCCTCTAAAAGATTGAATTGGAGTGCGGTATTTAAGTGACAATCCATCTCATCAATATAGATAATCGCATTCTTATAATATTGCTGCCGGACAATAAAATTGATTAACAAGGTGATAATCTGCTTCTCTCCATGACTTAAAAGATCGTAATTGATTTTAGAATTACCCTTTTTAAAGATCAATTTAGCAGCAGAAGCGTTGGTTGCATCTTGAAATTCAGCGATCTGGATGGTCGTCGATGGATCACCGCCGAATATTTTCAAAAGGGAACTGTTCAGGGGCGCTATAAAATCGCTAAATATTTTAAGCGTATCGGCACCTCTGCCGCTAAATACTGGCTCTCGAAGAGCATTATTAATTTGTTGTATATATAAATAAACATCCGTATTGAACCGGACGTCATTTTCAATAAAAGTCTTTGGGCTGTCCAGATCTTTTGCAACCGCACGGCTATCCGCCTGACCAGTTAAGTGTGGTACGATCCTGTTACTGCTCCTGCCAATAAAGTGTTTTATCAAGCCTTCACCTTCCAATAAGTCATTGGCTTTTTTGTATAAAACTCCGCCACCTGTAATTTCGATCTGTACTGATTCCGGCAGGTTATCATCCTTTCTGTAATAATTCAGCGACTCTGTTTCGTTGTAAGGCTGGGGCTTAGTTATGCCTTGTGCCAGCCAGGTAAAGGCATCAAACAAGCTGGATTTACCCGAACCATTTGAACCAATCGCCAGGACCAGCTTTGCAGATGAGGGAATGTCCGATATGGTCAAATCCGTAAACCTTTTGAAATTCTGTATAGTTATTTTTTTGATCCTCATTTGCTTGCTTTTATCTATATGCAAATATCCACAAAATATCCTGAATATATCCTTAAACAGCGGGGTTAATCTGGCAATTAGACGCGAATCGGGGGGTCTTGGCCGATGCTTTTTTGGCAAAGGGCTCATTCAGGTTCAACCATAGAGATTATTTGAAGTCCTTTGGTTTTAGGGGCAGTCCTCAAAAAGTTTTGGTTATCAATACCCTGATGATTAATTTTATCAAAATCAAAACACCAGATATGAGAAAACTCTTTTTTTTAACCTTTCTGTTCGTTATTTCATTAAACCTGTGTAATAACGCTGCTAAGGCTCAGAATCTCCCACGACCAGCTTCCGGTAAAACCATGGTCATTTTTGAAAGGCCGCCTCTGACGGCCATGGCTGTGCAAATCAGGCTTTTTGACTCCTCAACTTATATAGGGCTTATGGGAGCGGGTGGCCATTTAGTCTATGAATGCTCCCCAGGCAAAAAACTTTTTTGGGCTACCGCTGAAAACCGAGATTTTATGGAGGCGGACCTTGCAGCAGATCAGGTTTACCTGGTCCAGGTCGAGGCCGTTGCTGGTGCATTGACGGCAAGGGTTAAACTTCAGCCCTATAATCCAACCAATAAACGTGCTGACAAGGTTAAAAAACAATTTGCCAAACGCATTGATAAAGGCAGGGAGAAAAAGATTGGTGCGGCCCTTGGGGATCAAACGCCCGATAGAACCCGGCAGATCATTGAAAACGGCCTGCAGCGCTACCAAACATTAAAGCAAAAGAATAAGAAAATAACACAAATAACGACAGACATGCATATCTAAAATTAAAATGGTCGGTGTTAGGCCTTCATCTTCCAAGCTGAAAATTATACCTTTAATTCAGTTATTGTGTTGAGGCCCTCAGCTTTTTCCCTGAACGATTTTTTACCATTTCCCTCTTCTACAGGGGAGAAATGAGTGCTTCATCAGCACCTTCAGAACAATTTTGCCTGATGCTGCGTTGGACAATAGGCGTCCATCCGACAAACTCAGCATGTACGAAGGATTCAGCGGTACACCGATGAAATGACATGAGGATTCCTTTGCTGTATGGATGCCAATGGTACGTCAAAAATGCCATCCACCCTTCCTCAAAGCCCATGCAATTATTCACAAGCCCTTTTCTTCCCTAAAGAATCCCTCCCCCATTAGATGAGCCTTCATGCCATCAATGCCTCCAACAGCCTTATTTGGTCAAAGAAAATTACACCAACCAGGTTAAGAGAAGAGTTCTATTGTTTAGACCACCGCCCAAGTCCGCCGCCCCCGGCACTCCATTGCCTCCGCTAGCCCCTTCGCGCCAGACGCTGTACAGCCGCTGCCTTCCACTCCAGCCAGCCTCTCTCCACCGGCACTTTATGACCTGATAAAGCGATTCTGCTGTCCGGTTTGCCAGTGCCTTTTCTTTACCTGCTAACCAATTCGCTCAGCGTCGTTTTAAAGATTTCCACCGAAGTCTGATAACCCCAGTAACCCGATTAATGGCCGAAACTTCGGCATTTATTTCTTTATAGTGAACATGGTGGATAATCTACGCCTATAGGGGCCACTCAATATTATTTTTAATGGACCGGCTCCGATTTTATCATTATGCCAAAATCTGGCTTTTAAAAGCACTTTTCTAAATAATTGATTTAAATTCTTTCAAAATAGCAGTTTTTCAAATTTCATCCTACCCCAATCTTGCTTTTTTTACGTTTTTACTGTTTAAAATCCTCAAATATTAGACTTCCTGGGCCAGAAAATATTAATATTTGCTGGCCAAATAATCTCATTTTGGATTGGGCCACCCTGTATTAAAATGGTATGGACCCGAAAATATCATTTTTATGGGCCATAAAATATCATCTGTATACCATGAGTATTTATAATAGAATGTAACGCCGCCATACTCTATTTATTTGATCTATATATCGATACAAAACCATAGGTGAACAGATGCCTTTATAAGTCTAGGCAGCGCGGCAAGTGAGCCTCCGCTACGCTACGGCTCACTTGCCGCGCTGCCTAGACTTATACCTAATATGGAGACTATAAGAAACCGACTCACGTAGGTGTGTATTAATGCGATTTTGGCCCAATATTATTATCATTTTAATATTTTCCTGTCCATAGTAAAATAATACAAACTGGCCCATAATGAATGATATTGATTTAAAAAATAATTCTGGTTAATTATTCTGACATTAAGGCAGAATAATACTAAAAATCTGGTCGAAAAGCGTCTGATTTATGATTTCAAAAAGACCTAAAGACAGGCCCATTGAGGATGATAAAGAGTGGCCCACATTACCGATACAGGGTGGCCCATATACGCAGCGATTAACCAGTGTAACCGTTTGCGCATTAATTTAATTTAATTTTTCCTTCATTTCCATTAGAATTTTATTGGTGATCTCTTCCATAACTATTCACATTATGTTAAAAATAGATCACGTATTTCTCGTAATAAAAAATACGTTAGTCAAAATGCCCAACGAAATCTTGAAATGGAACATTCTTTTCGATCCTGAAGACTTCTTTGCCCAAAATCGAATTTAATATAATAGAATTCCTATAAGGTCCCATTCCTAAGTCTGGAGCATTAAATCCATGTGTATGAAGTTCTCCATTTTGAATAAAAATGGTATTATTCAAATCAATACTGTAATTTCTGCGAACACTATATCTTCCTTGATCATCCCAAAATATATATTCTTTTAAAGGATCTAGAAAAGTAGGTGTTCTATAGCAATACCCGGTGGCCATTATCAGAGCATCGGTAGAATGCTGAAACCTTTGTCCGGATTCATTATGTTCAAGAGAACATAATATCTTTGAACCGTCACATTCAGCTTTCACCAATCTACAATTGGGGTTCAAGTGGTATTTACTATTCACAGGATTATCTAAAGAAGATTCATAAAGCTTCTCATATATCGTATTTATAAGTTCGCTATTAATCCCTTTGTATAAACCGGACTGTAGGGCAAGAATATTGTCTTTCACTTTTTGGGTTAGAGAGTAAAAATGATCAATATAGTCTGGGGACGTCATCTCTAAAGAAAACTTTGAATAATCCAACGGAAAATATCTAACTGAACGAGTTATCCAATAAAGATACTTCCCCGTCGAAATTAAATCATCGAAAATCTCTGCAGCACTCTGACCCGACCCAATGATTGTAATCCTGTTACAGTTATTAAGCAACGATTTATTTAAAAGATAATTCTCAGAATGAAATGCATTCTTTAGGCCAGGTTCAAGGCATTCAGGCATATATGGCTTTGTTCCAACGCCTATTACAATTCGTCTTGCCAAATAAGTCTTTTTCCGATTCGTCCTTGATGATATTACCTGAATCATATAATAGTTTTTTCCTCTATCATAACTAATTGAAAGGCATCTTAAGTTAAAGCGTAGATTTTTCAACTGATCCGCTACCCACCGGCAATAAGCATTATACTGCTTTCTAAAAGGATAGTGAACCTCGCGAATTGTAAACCTAAATAGCGAATCCTTGGCCTGAAGGAAAGACAAGAAACTAAATGGACTTCTTGGGTCAGCAAGCGTAACAAGATCCGCATGAAAGGGGACTTGAAGTTTAGTTCCGCTGAGCAACATTCCTGGATGCCAGTTAAAAGAATCATTTTGGTCAAAGAAAATCGATTTGAGTTTCGTTCTGCTTTGAGCCAATGCTGCCAGACCCAGATTAAAGGGCCCTATGCCGATACCCGCAATATCATAAATAGTATTCATGGTGTAAGTTTTAAAGAATAACCAATTTGTTTAAGCTAATTAACACTTATCGACGTTAGGTGCCCCCCATTTTGAGAAAGCTTCCTTACCAAAAGAAAAGAGATATGTTAGCGAGACAGTCGCAAAAAGAACAACTATTATGGGCAATAATGCCTCAGATATTTCTAGTTTATGATATCCGAATATTGACAAGCCCCAACCGACGATTATCCACTGAATCATATAAACAAAAGTGATTTGTCTGCTGAAAGTCGTCAGAAAGCTTAGGAGTGTTCCAGATATAAAAAATTTAAAAGCAAAATGACATAAGCAAAGCATTAGGAATGCTGAGCCGATATGGAAGCAGGTGCCTGACGGGCCAAGGCGATAGAAATTACTATGCCATTCTAATGGCTCATAGCTCACCCCCACAATGCCAAGAAGTATCAATACTATACCGGAAATAGACAAAAACAGATAGCTTTTTTCATCGGAGTAATTTCTTAACATATATCCTACTACCAGTCCCGTAAGCGGATAGGTAATCCATGGAAATATGGGGAAAAACGCATCCGGAGGAAGTCCATCCACTAATGCTAGGGGAATTTTAAAGACAGACCCAGGCAAATTAAGCTTCCAGGCGACTGGTGAAAATAGAACAACAGATATAGAAAACAAACCCGCTATTAACCCATATCGATTTAACCTGTATAAAAACGCACATACCAAGTACCCTATAGCAGCCAACTGTAAAATATCCTCAATTACGAACAACCTAAACAATC
>Ga0182744_1003025_pt1 | contig 13377 bp, 7 predicted proteins | sample eDN3rd30CKraftMG_FD_128525 | JGI IMG/M metagenome (GOLD analysis project Ga0182744, IMG submission 128525) | Enriched Miracle-Growth compost microbial communities from Emeryville, California, USA - eDNA 3rd pass 30_C Kraft MG (version 2) (version 2) ...
CGACATGACCGCTTCAAGCGGCGAGTCGGGCAGCTCAAGCGCGAGGTCGCGTGCGCGGACGTGGCCAGAGTCGACGATGACGCAGTCGATTGCTTCGTCGGAAAGCGCCCCCTTCCGCCCTTCGGGCACCTTCCCCCGCAAGCGGGGGAAGGATTCCATTGTGGAAGCGTCTGCTTTCGCTTCCCCCGCTCGCGGGGGAAGCTGTCCGGCAGGACTGAAGGGGGCGCTTGTGCCCACCAGAAACCGTGCCACCTCCCCAATCGGCTTCTGCGTCGCCGACAGCCCGATGCGCACGAGCCGCCGACCGCACAGCGCATCGAGCCTTTGCAACGACAGCGCCAGATGCGCACCGCGCTTGTTCGCAGCGAGCGCGTGGATTTCGTCGACGATGACGCTGCGCGTCGTTGCCAGCATGCGCCGCCCCGACGCCGAGCCGAGCAGGATGTACAGCGACTCCGGCGTGGTCACGACGATGTGCGGCGGCCGCTTGCGCATCTTGTCGCGCTCGGCCTGCGGCGTGTCGCCGGTGCGCACCATCGTGCGGATCTCGACGTCGGGCAGCCACAGGTTCAGCAGTTCGTCGCGGATGCCCGCGAGCGGCGCTTCGAGGTTGATGCGCACGTCATTGGACAGCGCCTTCAGCGGCGACACGTAAACGACTGCGGTCTCGTCAGGCAACGCGCCCTCGACACCGCGGCGCACGAGGTCGTCGATCGCGGCAAGGAACGCGGCGAGCGTCTTGCCCGAGCCGGTCGGCGCGGCGATCAGCGTGTTGCGCCCGGACGCGATCGCCGGCCACGCTTCGACCTGCGCCGGAGTCGGCGCGAGAAACGCGCGCCGGAACCAGTGGGCGACGGCGGGATGGAAGGTGTCGAGCGGCATGGCGGCTATTGTTCGCGAAGCCGTCTCAACGCGTGATACGGCTTCGTGAAGATGCGGGCGGCCCTGCTTCTATCAATACACGCCGCGGCTGCCGGAAACGGCGTATGTCCCGACGATTGCACATGCACCACGTCTCGGCCAGCGCGAAATCGTTGCCGGCTCCAGCACGCGATACGGCGGTCGCATGTTCGGCAGCGGCCGCTCGCTACTAGAAGGAATCGGCGAAGATCTGGTCGCGCGTGAAGAGGCTAACGATATTGTCCGCGGGCCGTCCCACGACGAGCCGATCGCGCGAAGCGTCATGGGCATACCGCATGCGCATGCCGCCGTTGGCGGCCGAGCCTTGGACGCTATTGTAGGAGTTCACGACTCCGGCCTGACGGAACCGCACGCTGGCCATTGTCATGGCGCCCGATTTCGGCACGGCGCCATCGCTCCAGAGTTGGGCGGTCACGAGGTAGCTTTCGCTGCCCAGCGGAAATATTCCGTATTTTCCGACGGCGTCGCCGCCGGTCGTTCCCACCAGCGAGTTCGCTGCCGAGACCTGGCCCGTCGTTTGCGTATTGCCGTTGGCCCATGTGACGGCTCCCGCGCCGCCGGCGGGGCCATTGCTCCAAGCCGGACTGGAAATGACGTAGTTGCCATTGCCAAGCGCAACGATCCCATTCGAACCCACCCTGTCGTAGGCGGATTTGCCGACGAGCGAATTGGCCCCGGAAATCTCCCCCGTCGTGCCGCTGCTGCCATTGCCCCAGGTCACGGCGCCGATCGCGGATTCCGATTCGCTGCTCCAATTCGGCGAAGCCACCACGAAATTTCCATTGGCGAGCGCGGTGACGCGAGCCGAATATGCGCCGGTCGAACCGTTCGAGGAGGTTCCGGTCAGTGAATTGTCCGGCGAGACGGTTCCCGTCGAGGCTGCATGGCCATCCCGCCACGTCACGGCTCCGGAAAACGAACCAATATTCCCGCGCCAATAGGAACTCAACACGACGTAATTGCCGTTCGCGAGCGCAACCACGCCTTCACTGCCGACACGGTCACCGTTCGAACTGCCCACCAGTGAGTTGGCTGCCGTGACGACTCCCGTCGTGGGCCGGTCACCCGGTGCCCAGGTCACGGCGCCGAATTGGGGAGCGGACTCGTCGCCGTTACCCCACGACGGACTGACCACGACGTAGTTGCCGTTGCTCAGTGCAACGACGTTTCCGATCGAATCATTGAGTCCTCCCATGAGGGAACCGGAAGCGGAAACGACGCCTCTCGTCCCTGTGCTCCCGTCCGCCCATGTCGCCGCGCCGCAGCCGCACAATCCCAGATCCGAGCGGACGACATAATTTCCGTTGCTCAGCGCGATAACGCCCAACCCGAGCGATTCTCCACCCGACGATCCGACCAGTGAATTGGCGGCCGAAACTTCCCCGGCGATGCCCTGCGCGCCATTCGCCCACGTCGCGGCGCCGCGTTGCTGATCGGGAAAACCGGCGTCGCCACTCCATTGCGGGCTTGCCACGACGTAGTTGCCGTTGCCGAGCAAGGTGATGCCGGCGCTGCCGACCTGGTCGTCCTCCGCCGTACCGACCAGCGAGTTGGCGGCCGAAACGACGCCTGAGCGTCCTGCCGCGCCGCTGATCCAGCTCACCGCTCCGGCCCGTTCAGCAACGCCATTGTTCCAATCCGGACTCGCAACGACGAAATTTGCGCCTGCCAAAACAGGGATCCCGGAATTGCCCAAGCGATCATTCGTGGTGCTGCCGACGAGCGAGTTGGCTGCGGACACCGCGCCGACGAGCCCCTGAGTGCCGTCCACCCAGGTCACCGCGCCGGCGGCGACCGCGTTCCCATGGCTCCAGTTCGAGCTCACGATGAAATAGTTGCCGTTGGGAGAGCCAGTGACGTTGCCCATTCCGAAAGCGCAATCACCGCCCACGCAATCGCCCTCCGTCGTGCCCACGAGCGAGTTTGCGGAGGAGACGATGCCTGAAAGGCCCGTTGCCCCATTCGCCCAAGTCACCGCGCCTGCGTTTTGCACAGCGCCATTCTTCCAGCGCGGGCTGGAGACGACGTAGTTGCCATTGCTCAACAACGTGACGTTGATGTCCCCGAAAACGTCCGTCGTCGCGCCAACGAGTGAATTCTCCGCCGAGACGACACCCGAAAAACCCGCATTGCCATCCACCCATGTCACGGCACCCGTCACGCCGGCGCCGGCACTGCCCCAATACGGGCTGAGAACCACGAAATTGCCGTTGGCCAGCACACGCATGCCGCCGCTGCCGACGCGGTCATTGGCAGCAGCGCCGGAGAGTGTGCTGATGAGGGCGCCATTCGGGGCGTAGAGATGCACCGCACCGGTCTGCGCGCCATTCCCGCTCGCATCCGGATCGGCAACCACGATGTTGCCGTTGGGCAACACCGCCACCGACGTGCCGAACGATACGCTGCCTGCGGGCCCGGCGATATCGATCTGCGCCGCACGTCCCGACGGCATTCCTGTAACGACCAGACATAACGTACCGGCGATCAGCGCGCCGGCCTTGGAAAACATCCCCAGGAGACTGTCCAAATCATCTTGCGCCTTGCTGGCAACGTGCCAAGCCGCGCATTCTGCGGTTTCAATGGAGTTGCGGCAACCCGAACCTTCGCCGCGGGGCCATTACGAACACCGGCGCCAGTGCTGCGGCCCGTACTACAACATCCCGAAACGCCGCATCAGCCGCACCTTCACGAACTGCGTCAGCGCCATGTAGGCGACGAGGATCAGCGTCAGCCACGCCCAATACAGACCGGGCAGCGCAACGAAGCCGAACTTCGCCGCGAGCGGCGAATACGGCAGCAGTGCGCCGACGAGGCAGATCGCGATGCCGGTGATCGTCAGCGCGAGGCTTGCGCGGCTGCGCACGAACGGCAGGCGGCCGGTGCGGATGATGTGCACGATCAGCGTCTGCGACAGCAGCGACTCGACGAACCAGCCGGTCTGGAACAGCGTCGCGTGCTCGGGCGCGTTGGCCTTGAACACGAACCACAGCACCGCGAACGTCGCGTAGTCGAAGATCGAACTGACCGGGCCGATGCAGAGCACGAAGCGCGTGATCGCGCGCATGTCCCACTGCCGCGGCTGCGCGAGGTATTCCTTGTCGACGTCGTCGCTGGCGACCGCGGTCTGCGAGAAATCGTAGAGCAGGTTGTTGAGCAGGATCTGCACCGGCGCCATCGGCAGGAACGGCAGGAACGCGCTCGCGCCGAGCACGCTGAACATGTTGCCGAAGTTCGAGCTCGCGGTCATCTTGATGTACTTGAGGATGTTGCCGAACACCTTGCGGCCTTCGAGCACGCCTTCCTCGAGGATGAGCAGACTCTTGTCGAGCAGGATGATGTCGGCCGCTTCCTTGGCGATGTCGACCGCAGTGTCTACCGAGATGCCGACGTCGGCCGCGCGCAGCGCCGGGCCGTCGTTGATGCCGTCGCCGAGGAAGCCGACGACGTGGCCGTCACGATGCAGCGCTTCGATGACGCGCACCTTCTGCTGCGGGTTGAGCCGCGCAAACACCTGGGTGTCGCGCGCGGCGATCGTCAGTTCCGCGTCGCTCATCGCCTCGACCTCGGGGCCGACAAGGAAACGCTCGACATTGAAACCGACCTGGCGGCAGACATTGCGCGTGACGATGTCGTTGTCGCCGGTGAGGATTTTCACGGTGACCCCGTTGTCGCCGAGCGCACGGATCGCGTCGGCGACGCTGTCCTTGGGCGGATCGAGGAAGGCGAGGAAGCCCATCAGCGTGAGGCCGGATTCGTCGGCGAGCGAATACGCGCCCTTCGCCTCGATCTCGCGCACGCCGAGCGCGATGACGCGGAAACCGTCGTCGTTGAGATCGCGCGCGATGTCGCGCGACTCGCTGGCTGCGTCGGGCGAGAGGTTCGCATCGCCGCCCGCGCGGCGCAGCGAGGTGCAGATGCCGAGCATCTCGGCGACGGCGCCCTTGGCGATGAGGAAATGCCGGCCGGAACGATCGCGCACGATCACCGACATGCGCCGCCGCGTGAAGTCGAACGGCACCTCGTCGACGAGCGTGTACTCGCCCTGCAGGCGCTGCGCGGTCTCCGCATCGGCCGCGCCGAGCACGGCGACGTCGAGCAGGTTCTTGAGGCCGGTCTGGTAATGGCTGTTGAGCCACGCGTACTCGAGCACCGCCGGGTCCTCGTCGCCGTCGATGCCGATGTGGCGCTCGAGGATGACCTTGTCCTGCGTCAACGTTCCGGTCTTGTCCGTGCACAACACGTCGATCGCACCGAAGTTCTGGATCGCGTTGAGGCGCTTGACGATGACGTCCTTCTTCGCCATCGCCATCGCGCCCTTGGCGAGATTGATCGTCACGATCATCGGCAGCATCTCGGGCGTGAGGCCGACCGCGACCGCGACCGCGAACATGAAGGCGTCGAGCCAGGCGCCCTTGACGAGGCCGTTGATGACGAACACGAGCGGCACCATCACCGCCATGAAGCGGATCATGAGCCAGGCGAAACGCTGCACGCCTTTGTCGAAGCTCGTCTGCACGCGCTGGCCGATCAGCGAACCCGCGAGCGCGCCGAAATAGGTGCGCGAACCCGTCGCGACGAGCACGCCGGTCGCGCTGCCGCTGATCACGTTGCTGCCCATGAAGCAGAGGTTCTTCGCTTCCAGCGGCGAGCCGGCTTCGACGTCGATGCCGGCGAACTTCTCCACGGGCATCGACTCGCCGGTCAGCGCGGACTGGTTGACGAAGAGATCCTTCGCGACGAGCAGGCGCAGGTCGGCCGGAATCATGTCGCCCGCCGACAGGTGCACGACGTCGCCGGGCACGAGGCGCTCGATCGGCACTTCGATTTTCCGGGCAACGACCGGCTCGGACGACGCGGCCTCGTCGACGGCGGGCGCCGGCTTGCGTCGCACCGTCGCCGTGTTGCTGACCAAGCTGCGCAGCTTTTCGACGGCCTTGCCCGTACGCGATTCCTGGAAATACGACAGGAACACGGCCATGAACACCATGGCGAGCATGATCACCGCGCCCATCGCGTCGTCGCCGAGCCACGACACGACGGCGAGGATCGTCAGCAGGACGTTGATCGGGTTGGTCGCGAAACGCACCGCGATCTCGATGACGAACGAGCGCTTCTTCTCCTGCGCAATCCGGTTCTCGCCGAATTCATCGAGGCGCGATTCGGCCTGCGTCTCGTCGAGACCTTCGCCGTCGACGCCGAGCCGAGCCAGCGCGCGCGCCGTGTCGAGCCGCGAGAATTCGATCAGCGGATGCGGCGCGGGCGCGTTGTGTGCGTCGACGCGCAGCGCCGCGGGCACGCTGGCCGCTACGTTTCCGAGAAACGGGAGGGAGAACTTGAACATGACGATTCCTTTTGGCCGGCAGACTGGACGCTGCCGCCACGGGAATCGCCTTGGATCACGCTGGCGCCGCACAGGCGCCGCATCGTCAACCGGCCATTCGTTCCGTGGAGGCAGCGCTGCTTCGTCTGGGGCTACTGCAACTGTCCACGGGGGGAACCTCGCCGGGTGTCATGAATCCGATTGCTCGCAGGCGGGACGCGCAAATGCGCGGCCGGCTGCAATGACTCGCCGGTCGATCTGCGATCGCCCGGCCTACTGCATTTCCTTGCACGCGCACGCAACGCCGCACGTCTTGTGCATTGTAGGCATCAATGCTGTCAGGAGACTTTCCGGACCGCGAGTTTCGCGGCGACGGTGTCGAAAAAGATTCCGGCCAGCTCGGCACGCACGGGCACATACCAGTGGTTCGGCCGTGCGAACGACGCGCACTTGACGGCGTCCTTCTCGGTCATGAGCACGGGCAGGCCGTCGCCGAAATCGAGGTCTGCGGCAACGAAGGCGTAATGGTCGGGAAACGGATGCGTGACGACCTCGATGCCGCGCGCGCGCAACGCGTCGAAGAAGCGCGACGGATCGCCGATCGCCGCGACGCCATGTGCGCGCGCGCCCGCGAACGTGTCGAGCGCCCGCGCGGGTGCGTCGCCGGCAAGTGCGGTGGCGACATCGCCCGCAAGCCGCATGCCGATTTCACCGGCCTGCGGCGCATCGCCGTTGCAGACGCGGAAATCGAACGCGGCGAAGCGCGATGCCGGTTCGCGCAGCGGCCCGGCCGGCAGCAGGCGGCCATTGCCGAAACGGCGGCGGCCGTCGACGACGCAGATCTCCACGTCGCGCGCGAACGACGGATTCTGCAAACCATCGTCGGCGACGACGACGTCGACGCCCTGCCCCAGCAGCAACGCGGCGGCCTGCGCGCGGTCGCGCCCGACCGCGACCGGCGCCTGCGTGCGGCGGCGGATCAGGCACGGCTCATCGCCGACTTCGCTCGCCTGCGAACTCTCGTCGAGCAGCCGCGGCCCGCGCGCGCTGCCGCCGTAGCCGCGGCTGACCACGCCCGGCGTCCAGCCACGCGCGCGTAACGCCTCGACGAGCGCGATGACGAGCGGCGTCTTGCCGCTCCCGCCAACGACGAGGTTGCCGACCACGACGACGGGTACGCCGATGCGCGCCGGTTTGCGCAGGCCGAGGCGATACGGCAGGCGCCGCAGCGCGGTTATTGCGCGATAGACGGGCACGAGCGCGGCTAGCCACCACGGCACCGCTGCGCCGCCGTACCAGATGCGATTGAGGCGTTGCTCGAAACTCCTCACGTACACCGCCTGCGAGGTCTCTGCCTTTGGCCGTCATTCCGGCGAAAGCCGGAATCCATCTTGATCTTCGATGTAAAAGCAAAATGGATTCCGGCTTTCGCCGGAATGACGAAGTTGTTGTGCATTGGCCGATCGAATAGCACTCAATCCCCACCAACCGCCCGCAGCGTCTCGTCGCGGAACTGCAAGCGATGCAGCGCCGCGTAGTGCCCGCCGCGCGCGATCAACTCGCGGTGCGTGCCCTGCTCGACGACGCGGCCGGCGTCGAGCACGACGATGCGGTCGGCATGCTCGATCGTGGACAGCCGATGCGCAATGACCAGCGTCGTACGGTCGCGCATGAGGCGCTGCAGCGCGTCCTGGATGAGACGCTCGGATTCGGTGTCGAGCGCGCTCGTCGCCTCGTCGAGAATGAGGATCGGCGCGTTCTTGAGCAGCGCACGCGCGATCGCGATGCGCTGGCGCTGGCCGCCCGAGAGCAATGCGCCGCCCTCGCCGACGCGGCTGTGGATGCCTTCAGGCAAAGCGCGGATGAATTCCATCGCGTTCGCGGCCTCGGCCGCGGCGACGATGTCGGCCTCGCTGGCCTCACCCATCGCGCCGTAGGCGATGTTCTTCGCGATCGTCGTGTCGAACAGCGCGATGCCCTGCCCGACCCAGGCGATCTGCCGGCGCAAACTCTCCAGCGTGTAGTCGGGCAGCGGCGCACCGTCGAGCAGGATGGCGCCGCTCGACGGCTCGTAAAAACGCGGGATCAGGTTCGCGAGCGTCGACTTGCCACTGCCCGAGCGCCCGACCAGCGCGGTGACGCTGCCGCGCGGGCAGTTGACGTCGATGCCGTGCAGCGCCGGCACGAGCGCGCCCGCGTAGGTCATGCCGACGTCGCGCAGCGAGAGGTCGCCGCGGCAGCGTTCGATCTCGATGCGGCCTTCGTCGCGCTCGGGCGGCCGGTCGATCAGCGCGAAGATCTCCTCGGCCGCGGCGAGTCCGCGCTGCAGGTTCGCCTGCACCGTGGTCAGTCGCTTGAGCGACGGCAGGATGCCGCCCATCGCCAAAATCAGCGCCGTGAACGCGCCCGGCGAAAGCGTTTGCAGCATCGCCGGCCGCGTCGCGAAATAGATGATGAGCGCGAGCGAGATGCCGGCGATGAGCTGGATCAGCGCACTCGACAGGCCATTGGTCGAGGCGACCTTGATGCCGAGCGTGCGCGTCTGCTCGGACACCGCGTTGAAGCGCGCCGACTCGTAGGCCTGCCCGCCGTAGACCTTGACCTCGCGGTTGGCAGAAACCGCTTCCTCGACGACGCCGCTGACCGTGCCCATCGAAGTCTGGATGCGCCGGCCGATGCGGCGATAGCGGCGGCCGACGTAGACGACGAGCGCGCCGACCAGCGGCACCATGACCAGCAGCGCGAGCGTCAGGCGCACGCTCGCGGCGAGCATGACCCAGACGTAGAAGACCACGCTGAGCCCGTCGACGACGGCGATCTTGACCGAATCGGTCGAGGCTTGCGCGACCTGCTCGGCGGTGTAGGTGACGCGCGCGATCTGGTGGCCCGACGGCTCGGCCGCGAAGAACGGCGCGGGCAGGCGCAGGTACTGGTCGAAAACCTGCTGGCGCAGGCGCTGCACGACGCCGCGGCCGATGTAGGCGGTGCCGTAATCGGTCGCGTAGATCGCAAAGCTGCGCGCGAGGAAGATCGCGACGATGAACAGCGGCATCCAGAAAATCGTCGCCGGGTCGCGCGCCACGAACAGCTTGTCGAGCATCGGTTTGATCGTGTTCGCGAACAGGCCCATGCAGCCGGCATCGACGACCATCGCGACGACGGTGACGAGCGCAACCGGCCAATAGCGCCGCGCGTAGCCGAGCAGGCGCGCATAGAGCGCGAGGCCGGACTGGCCCTGCGCGCGCGTCGCGCTCACTGGGCCGCCGACGGCTGCGCCTGCGTCGTCGCGATCGACAGGTGCGTGAAGCCGAGCTGGCCGAGCGCGTCCATCGCCGTGACCACGGCCTGGTGCGGCGTCAGCGCGTCGGCGCGCAGCACGACCGGCCGCGCGCGGTCGTCGCCGGCGAAGCGCGCGATGCTCTCCTTGAGCGAGTCGAGGCCCGGATTGAGCACTTCGTTGTTGTCGATGTAGTAGCGGCCGTCACGGTCGATGAGCACGACGAACGCGTCGCGCTGCGCCTCGACCTCGTTGGTTTCGGCCTGCGGCAGCGTCACCTGCATGCGCGAATGCTGCACGAAGGTCGTGGTCAGCACGAAGAACATGAGCAGCGTGAGCAGCACGTCGATGAGCGAGATCACGTTGATCTCGAACTCGTCCTCGCGGCGACCGGAAGCGATGCGCATGCGCGCCTCAGGCCGTCGCCGGCGCGACGCGCGCGGCCGGGCGCGCGGGCGCCGGCGCGGGCGTCTCGCCGAACGCGGTCAACTCGTCGACGAGCAGGAACACCTGGCGCTCCATCTCGACGACGAGGTCCTGCACACGACCGCGGAAATAGCGGTGGAACACATAGGCCGGGATCGCCACGCACAGGCCCGCGGCCGTGCACACGAGCGCCTCGCCGATGCCGCCGGCCATCTTCATCGGATCGCCGACGCCGCTGAGCATGACCGCGAAGAACATGCGGATCAGGCCGAACACGGTGCCGAGCAGACCGAGCAACGGGGAAATCAGCGCGATCGTGCCGAGCGCGCCGAGGAAGCGCTCGAGCCGGTGCACGACGTGGCGACCGGTGTCCTCGACGCGCTCCTTGATCACCTCGCGCGGCCGGTTGCGCACCGACAGCGCGGCGGCGAGCAGTTCGCCGAGCGGCGAGTTCGTGCGCAGCGCGTTCAAGTGATCGGGATCGAGCTTGTGCGACCGCGCCCACTCGCGCACCTCAGCGCCGAGCCCGGGCGGCACTACCGCCTTCGTGCGCAGCGTCCAGAAACGCTCGAGGATGATCGCCAGCGCGACCGCCGAGCAGACGAGGATCGGCAGCATCGCCCAGCCGCCGGCAGTCAGGAGTTCAAGCACGCCGCACCTTTGGTCCGATTCGGAAAAACGCGGGGATCATACCAGCGCCGCCACGGGTATTTTGCGTGCTGCGCGGCATTGCGCAGAGTGGATCGGCGCGGGGTAAGCTGCTCGCGCGTTCACATGTTGCGGCCACGTGGGCCGCATAACCGAAGGCCTGGGCTCTTGAAAGAACTCTCCGCAGCCGAAGAATTGGACTCTTGCCGCTATCTGTACCTCGAACAGATTTCCGAACCGCGCATCAACTGCCTCCGGCTCGTCATAAGTGAAGGCCTCGCCTCAGATCATGCCGAACCTCTCGCTGTCGGAGGCATGAAAATCTCCGACGCTCGTCCCATTGAGGTGACGAACTCTTCCAAATGGTTCGAGGTGGTTTGGGACACGTACATCAGCTTTGCTGTCCGCGATGAGTCATTCGCTTCGAGCAATGACGAGGAATGGGTCGGCAAGGTTTTCCGCGTCTATTCGCGATCCAGGTTTCTCGACTTCATATCCGCGGGAACGTTCGCAGACGCCGACTTCCCCGGCCCCTTCGTTCACTACGAGATCGCGTGCTTGGATCACATTGTTGACGTGGCCTCGTTGCGCCCGCCGAAGATCCGTCGCGTGAACGCCAAACATCTCTTGAGTGATCCGCCTCGAAAATGGCTGGACAAATTGCTGCGAACCACTCGATTGCAATCGAGTGGGTAGGTCGGCTCAAGGCGCGTAGCGCCAGAGCCGACGGGATCGCTCGCGCACACGTCGGATCCGCGGCTGGCGCCGCTTGATCCGACCTGCGAACTTCGATGGGATCCGTGGGAGCGGCAGCAGCCGCGATGGAACCGTCGCTCACTCACGCCAATAGCGACGCCGCCGTTCGCGCTCGCGCGCGGCGAATTGTGGCGGTGCGTCGATGGGGAAATCGAGCGTGACGGCACCGTCGAGCGCAGTGTTCTCGAGCGGAATGTCCGCCGCCTCGTAGCGTGCGACGACGCGTGGATCGGGATGATGGAAATGGTTGCGCCAGCCCGCCGAGACGACGGCGAGCGTCGGCGCGAGCGCGTCGAGGAACGCCTCGCTCGACGAGGTGCGGCTGCCGTGGTGCGGCACGACGAGCACGAGCGGCGTGCCATCGCCCACCGCCTGCGCGACGGCCGGTTCGATGTTGCTGGAAATGTCGCCGCTGAGCAGGAGTCGCCCGCCGCGGCCACTGACGAGCACGACGCAGGACAGGTCGTTGCCGCGAGTTGGCGCATCGCCAGCGCGCATGGGCGAGAGCACGCGAAACTCGACCTCGTCCCACGTCCACGCCTGCCCCGCGACGCAGGTTTCGGACGGCACGTCGATGCGATCGCGCTCGCCCGCGAGCGTGCGCGCGGGCGCGTAGGCGCTCACGACGGCCGCGGCGCCGCCGGCATGGTCGTTGTCGCCGTGGCTGACGATGAGCGTGTCGAGCCTCGACACGCCGAGCGCGTGCAGCGTCGGCAGCACCGCCGCCTCGCCGAGATCGAAACCCGACGGATAGCGCGCGCCGGTGTCGTAGACGAGCACGTGGTCGCGTGTGCGCACGATCACCGACAAGCCTTGGCCGACATCGACGACGATCGCCGAAAACGCGCCGCTGTCCGGCGTATGCAGATTCGGCCAAAGCAGCGGCGCGAACAGCAGCAGGCCGAGTGCGCGCGCCGGCACGCCGCGCGGCAGGAACAGCCAGAGCGCGCCGAGCATCGCCAGCGCGAGGGCCCACGGCGCAGGCTCGGACAGGTAGCCGTGCGCGGCGGGCCACGTCGCCGCCCATTCGAGCAGGCGCCATTGCCAATGCGAAATCCACGCCGCGATGGCGAGCGGCACACCTGCCAGCGGCGGCGCGGCAAGCAGCGCAAGCGTGCCGAGAAGACACAACGGCACGATCACGAAACTGACCAGCGGCACCGCGATCAGGTTCGAGAACGCACCGACCAGCGAGGCCTCGCCGAAGAACCAGACGCCGAGCGGCAGCAGCGACACCGTCATCACGCATTGGCCGACGGAGAGTTCGCGCAGGAATCGCCATGCGCCGCGACCACGCACGATCGTGAGCATGAGGAACGCGACGCCGACGAACGACAGCCAGAAGCCCGGCGCGAGCGTCGCCAGCGGATCGAATGCGAGCACGGCGAGCAGCGCCAGCGCGAGCGTGTGCGCGCCGCCCGCATTGCGCCGCGCGAGCCGCGTCAGCGCGAACACCGCGATCATGAGCAGCGTGCGCACAGTCGGCAGGCTGCCGCCGGCAAGAATGCCGTACAGCGTCGCCGTGAGGAGCGTCGCCACGGCTTGCGCCTGCGGGAACGCGATGCGCAGGCCGAGCCGCGGCCACAACGTCCACATGAGCCACGCGAGCGCCGCACCGAATGCGCCGGCGACACCGACGTGGAAACCCGAAATCGCGATCAGGTGCGGAATGCCGTTGATGCGCGCGACTTGCCAGTCGTCGGCGTCGAGGCCGCGCGTGTCGCCGATCGAGAACGCCTGCAGCAGCGCCGCGTCGTGCGCGTCGGCCACGCGCGCGGCGATCTCGCGCGAGAGGCGTTCGCGCAACGCGTCGACGCAGAACGCGCGTGCGCCGAGACGCTGGTTCTGCGTATCGTCGCGCACGTAGCCGACCGCGACGATGCCGCGTTCGAGCGCCTGCCGCTCGCTGTCGTAACCGCCAAGGTTAACGAGCCCGCGCGGCCGTTTCAGGCGCAGGCGCAGTTGCCAGCGGCTGCACGCGTCGAGATCGTCGGGCGCGTCGTCGTACCACGACAGCCGCAACGTGCCA
>Ga0182744_1003028_pt1 | contig 13370 bp, 13 predicted proteins | sample eDN3rd30CKraftMG_FD_128525 | JGI IMG/M metagenome (GOLD analysis project Ga0182744, IMG submission 128525) | Enriched Miracle-Growth compost microbial communities from Emeryville, California, USA - eDNA 3rd pass 30_C Kraft MG (version 2) (version 2) ...
GGGTTATTGCCCATGGTCAGCTGACCGTTCACGACGAGGTTCGCCCCGTAATAAGTGCTGCCACTATTTATCTGTACCACCTGTCCCTGCGGTACTGTTATTGTTATGGACCCAACGCCGGAATAAGTATAGGTACCGGTCATAAGGGTGACATCCTGATTTAAATAATCTTGCGCTTTTAATGCACCCAGGGCACAAAGCAACAGTCCACATAAGAGTAGATTTTTTATCATGTTGTTTTGGAGTTAGTTAGTAGAATGGATCTCTATAAAAAGATCCATTCTACCGGTTAAAGTTTTGGTATATGTCGTTGTTTTAAGGCCGGTCGTTTTAATAAAAAAATACCGGTAATTTTTCAAGAAGCTTAATTTTAGTTGCGGCTACGGTAAAACCTGTAAGGCGCTTTATCCCTACAGATTCATTCTACAGCCGGCACCTTGACCGTCCTGTAGAGCTTTCCTTTGTCATAAAACATGTGAAATGCTTTTTACATATCAAATGCGCGCTTTTTCCATGTCAAATCCTATCTTTGTTTAGCGCAGATCCTACATGCGACATTTCGTGGGCACCACTTTAAACTGCAGGCCATTTATTTTTATTAACTGAAGCAAAACTACGATGCGGGACCATCACAGACAATCAGGGGTAACCCTTACTTTTCGTTATGAGAGACCTGACGGCTGTCAGCCGGCCCCGAAAGGCGTCATTTTTTTTAAGCTGTACTTAATTATCCTGCTGTTATTTGCCGCTTGCAAAAACACAACGACTACTCACCAGGGACCGTTAAAATCCGCTGACAGTGTGGCCGTCACCAGGGCCCTTGCTTCAATGAACACCATCCGGGAAGACCCGCACCAGAAAATCCGGCGCCTTAAAGATTATTATATTAACCTGTCTGATTCGCTGAAACCGCATTTTGCCCGCCCCATTTTCAAAAAACTTTTCAGCCTGGCTTACGCGCACCCGGACACGAGTGTACTGTCCTTTTTTAAAGAGCAGTTCATCGCCAGCAAGGACCACCCGGCCATACAGGCCCGGTCACTGCTCTCTCAGGCTGCCTATTATCTCTATATCAATCAACAACCGGACAGCGGTTTACTGGCCCTTCAGGCCTTGAAGCCTTATAGGGCTATCTTTAATGATTCGCATTACAATTCCTATTATTCCCTGATTGCCCAGACTTATTACCAGATGGGCGATTTTCAGCGTTCGGCCAATTATTATCTCAAATCCATTAAACTCGCGGAGAAACTTCAGGACAGCATGACCATGATTGGCAGTTATGGCAACCTGGCAGCGCTCTATTCCAGTATGGACGAGGAAGAAAAGGCGGTCCCGCTCAAGAGGTTGAGCCTGGATTATTACCGCAGGCAGAAAAATGATGCATTCGCCTTTATAGGCGAAGTCAGCCTGGCCAGGACCTATGCTGTCACAGGCCAAATGGATTCGGCATTTTATCATTATAAGCGCGCGCTGGCTTTAAAAAAGGGCGGTGTCAATAACCCGAGCGTTGAAATTATTCTTTATACCAACCTTGGCGAAATCTATTATGAAAGAGGCGACCTGAAAAGAGCCCTGTATTTCTTTGACCTTTGTAAAGCGCCGCTGGCAGCCATCGGCACTGAAGAGCAGCGCCTGATGTATGTAATATATTCTCTTCCCGCATATGAACAGGTTAAAAGCGATATCTCGTCGGAAATTAAAGACACGAAAACAGCCATCCGGCTTTTTTCCGATCAAAACAACCTGAACCTGGTAAAAGCCGCCTATTTTAATCTGTACATGGTATATGACAAACGGCATCAATTTCAAAGCGCCCTGCAAAATTATAAATCTTATGATTCTGTCGCCAATATTCTGTCCAGCCAGTCCAACAACAAATATATAAGCCGCTTAAGGACACAATACGATCTGCAGAAAAAAGAAACGACGATTGAAAAACAACAAAAGCAAATTGTTCGAAAGACCGCCTTTAACCGGCTGCTTGGTGTGCTGCTGATCGCGGGCGTAGCCATCACTGCGTTGCTGATCACCTATAACAGGTTACGCCGGAAAAGAAAAGAAACCGCCCTGCAGCAGCAGTTTTCCGCCGGCCTTATCGCGCGCGGGGAAGCCGAGCGCAGCCGCCTGGCCAGGGACCTGCACGACGGCCTGGGTCAAAATCTGCTGGTATTAAAGCACCGGATTAAAGAGGGAAAACAAATTGATGTCGCCAGTATAGACAGGCTGTTAGATGAAGTAAGAGCGATCTCACGCAACGTGCATCCGGTTATCCTGGATCAGATCGGCTTTAAAGAAAGTGTCTATCACATTTGTAAAAATCTCTCAGAAAAGGAATCGCTTTTCATTTCCACAGATTTGGAATATAGCGGTGAACTGGGCAAAGAAAAGGAACTGCAGTTATTCAGGATCTTTCAGGAAGGTCTCAATAACGTCATTAAATACGCGCAGGCTCAGGCAGCCAATATTCAAACCAAAATAGAAGGCCGTGAATTTGTGGCGGTGATCCGGGACAACGGCAAAGGATTTGATGTGCAGTCGACACTGAACAGCGGCGCCGCTTTCGGACTTTTCAGCATCCTTGAACGCAGCCGTGCCATTAACGGCAAAGCTTCCATTCATTCCTCTGCTAACGGCACGCAGATTAAAATCAAAATACCCATCCATGGCTGATATCATTTTGGCAGACGACCACCCGGCCATCCTGCTGGGCATAAAAACTTATTTATTGCAAAACGGCCACAGGGTAATGGCCTGTTGTAGCAACGGCATTGAAGCCTACAATTCGATCCAAACCAAAAGGCCGCATATAGCCATACTGGATATCAACATGCCCGGCATGACAGGCATTGAAGTTGCCGACAGGATCATCCAGTCAAGACTGTCCAGTAAAATAATTTTGCTGACACTGGACAGAGAGCTGGCTACTTATAATTATGCAAAAAACATCGGGGTCAGCGGCTTTTTATTAAAAGATTTCGCGCTGGACGAGTTGGATCAATGTATCGCTGCCATTCTTAAAGGAGAAACTTATTTTAGTCAGCAGTTAAATGCCAGCCTGCATATGGGGAGCCAAAGCGCCGGCGGCAACAGTTTATCACTGCTCACCTTTTCGGAAAGGAAAATTTTGGAACTGATCAGCCTGCAGAAGTCCACCCGGGAAATAGCGGCCATGTTATTTATTTCTGAGAAAACCGTTGAAACACACAGGGCCCATATAATTAAAAAGCTGGATATCCCGCCTGTTAAAAATGCACTGCTAAAATGGGCAATAGAAAACATAAATGAGCTTAAAAATCTTTAAAGACTAAAAGAATGGCCAAAAAAGACTCCCGGCGGACGCAAGGGCAATGACAAATCGCTTTTTAAGAAAACCGGCTACGAAATAAGCCTGGTCAGGGCCGGCCCAAATATGCAACATCCGATAATAAAGCTAAAAACCGCGGCAATAAGCACCGCCGCGGCTGCCAGGTCTTTTACCAGGCCGATCTTTGGATCCCAGTCGGGATGCAGCTGATCAGCCAGGACTTCAATAGCGGTATTGACGATTTCTAGGGCCATTACCAGACAGATACAGAGCAGAATAATCAGCCATTCAAACCGGCTGATATGCAGGATAACGGACAACAATATGGCCAGAACGGCCGCCACACTGTGCACCCACATGTTAGCCTGGGTCTTAAAGACAAATTTAATCCCCTTCCAGGCAAACCTGAATGACAGCCAGGTATGTTTCCAAAAGGATTTCTTTTGGGCCGCTGCCGTGGTTTTTGTCATGGATATGTGCTTCGGATCTTCCATTTTAAGGGTTTGTCTTAAGGCGGCGTTCAGGACTTGGGATGTGCTTTTTTATAAACTTCCTTAAGCTTTTCAATATTGGTATGCGTGTAAACCTGCGTGGCCGCGAGACTGGAATGCCCCAGTAATTCTTTTACCGCACTCAGGTCAGCCCCTGCGTTTAACAGATGAGTCGCAAAACTATGGCGCAAAATATGTGGACTTTTTTTCTTTAATTCCGTTACTTCCGCCACTAAGTTGCAGACCATATGATAGACTTTTTTGTCATAAAGCGGCTTGCCTTTGTGGTCTGTCAGCAATACGCCGCCTGGGTTGTTATTAGTAAGTTCCGGGATTTTTGCCTTTTCCGCCCTGTATTGACCGGTCAATAACAGCAGGCTGTCAGCCAGCGGGATTAAACGTTCTTTACCACCCTTCCCTAATACTTTTATCTGTTTCAGACTCTTATCCACATCCTTTTCCTTTAAAGAAATCAGCTCACTGCGCCGGATACCGCATTCATATAACAGGCAAACGCTCAAATAAGCCGTCAGGTCATTGAAGTATTTTTTCCATTCCGGCGCTGTCTGTGTGCCTGAGCTGGCCTGCTGCGCCGGATTCTCTAAAATACCAGACCATGCATTTGCACTAAGCGCATTTACTTCCTTTAGTCCTTCAGCCCTGCCCGGATGGATAAGAGACGCTGCTTCGTTTTCCTTTAAAAATGAGGGCAGCCTTTTGCCGATCTTTGGAAGGGTAATGGCTGTGAGTGGGGAGCTTTGTACCAACTGGTTACGTAAAAGATATTTATAAAAGGATTTTAAGGAAGATATTTTCCTGTGCAGGCTTTTATTGGTGATGGGCCGCGGCTGATCGTTTTTAAGGGCCACCATCCAGGAACGGATGACAGGCGCGGTTACTTTTGAAAAATCCAGATTGTCATAATCCGTAACCAGGAAATCGAAAAACTGGTTCAGGTCAATTTGATAGGCAAGCACCGTATGAACAGAGTAGCGCTTCTCAAATCTGAGATAATCCAGAAACTGACCCAAAGCCGGGATCCTGGCTGCCGCCCCTTCGTATGTTGTTTGCTGGTCCATAAAAAATTAGCCTTAAAGTTAATACTTTAAGGCTAAAATCTTATCGTTATTGATAATAGATGCGAGATTATTTCTCAATCTTGCCAGAAGCAATGTCTTGCTTATAGACCGCTTTCAGTACTTCAAAGCGACGTTTTACGGACGGCTTGGTAAAGTGCTGGCGCTCTCTTAACTGCAATAACGTCTTGCTTTTCTCAAATTTCTTTTTGTACTTTTTGAGTGCTTTATCGATGTTCTCACAATCTTTGGAATCAATAATCAACATAATTTTATATACCCCCTTTTGGTTAAAGATGCGCAAAAATAGCCAATAATCGGAAGATCACAAAATATATACCTTCTTTTTTAAAAGTGTGCTTGGAAAATTTTGATTATCAAAGCCATGCATGACGGTTCACAATGGGGTCACACGGAGTTCATCCGGGTGAATATGGCCTGTTTCCTGCTGTATTTTTCATGGACAATACAAGGTAGTTTTGAGCGTCATGCGGTTTATTTGGATTAACTTTGCCACTATGTTTACAGGAATCGTAGAAACAGTGGGCAAAGTGCAGGAAATCGCCCCTAATGGCCATAATCTGTCTTTTTGGATTCAGGCAGCCATAAGCCCCATGTTAAAGGTGGATCAGAGCGTAAGCCATGAGGGCATCTGCCTTACCGTAGAGGAAATCAAAGAAGACCGCTACCGGGTTACAGCCATTGAGGAAACGATCCGCAAAAGCAATATCGGCAACTGGCAAATAGGTAAAGCGGTAAATCTTGAGCGATGTATGTCCCTTGGCGGCCGCCTGGACGGGCACATCGTCCAGGGCCATGTAGACGCCACCGGAACCTGCCTCAGCGTCACACCTGAAAATGGCAGTTACCTGTATCGTTTCAGTTTCCCGAAGGCCTTTAACCACCTGATCATTGAGAAAGGTTCGATCGCCGTTTCCGGCACGAGCCTGACCTGTTTTGACGTCGCCGACGGGGCTTTTTCCGTAGCCATTATTCCTTATACGTATGAGCATACCAGTATCAGCCAGGTGACGCCCGGCAGCCTGGTAAACCTGGAATTTGACGTCATTGGAAAATATATTGCCCGGATGCAGTCCTTTCCCGTTAAGACCGGGGAGTAGCCGTTTTAGCCGCAAAAGATTTCTGTTGCCGAAAAAATAATTTAATTAGGTGTATAAAGCAGTTCCGCTGCTTACTTTTAAAAATACTGATCATGTCCGAATTCTCCATGGGTGATGCCATGAAAAACTTTATGCAGAAAAGCCGCCTGAAAAATGGACTTAAGTCCGCTGCAATAGAACAGGTCTGGCAGGAAATAATGGGTGAAGTCATCGCAAAATATACCAATAAACTGCAGATCATCAATCAAAAATTATTCATTACGACCAGTAACGGCCCCCTGAAAAATGAATTGATGTTTCAAAAGCAACTGATTATTGAACGAATAAATGAAAAAATGGGGCCCGGTACCATCAGTGAGGTCGTCATCAATTAATATTAACCGCAGGGCCTGCGCTTATGAAGGCGGATTACCAGGAATTCTCCTGGTTGTACAAAGAAGCTATACAAGTATGGAAAGAGGTACGGATACTCGTTAGATACTCGTTAGATACTAGCTCGAACCCACCTTAACACACCGGAACAAAAGCACCGGGAAAATAGGGACATCAGACCGTATCTTCCAGTAAGCGTAACCTGACTTTTTCCACGGAGCTTCTAAACATTTTAAGGATGGTGATTTCATAGCCGGCCAGTTCCAGTACTTCTCCTTCTACCGGTACGCTGCCATGGCTGAAGGTAATCAGACCTGACAGCGTAGAATAATCGTCATCATTGACCGGGAAAGCCTTCGGCAGATATTCATTAATATCCTCCAGTGTTTCATGGGACTGTACCAGAAAACTTCCGTCAGGCTGCTGCACCGCGATGGGCAGCTCCGCGTCATGTTCATCCTGGATATCTCCGACCAGTTCCTCCAGGATATCTTCCATGGTGACAATACCGGCCAGGTCGCCGTATTCATCGGTTACCACTGCGATCTGCAGGTGGTCTTTCTGGAAGGACTTGAGAATATCCTTAATCTTCATGGAATCCGGGATGTAGAACACCGGGCGCAGGATTTTTTTAATATCCCTGGTTTTGCCCGCATTGACAAACTGCAGGATGTCTTTCACGGTCAGAATGCCGACCAGTTCATTCAAAGAATCTTTATATACAGGATATCGGGAATATCCCTCAGCTACGACTGTATTGACGATTTCATCAAAGCTCGTGTCAATATCAAGGGCTACGATGTCTTTTCGGTGCGTCAGTATTTCGCGGACCCTCCTGGAATCAAAATCAAAAACATTATTGATCAGCTCCCTTTCTGAGTCTTCGATGGCACCACCCTCCTCGCTTTCTGTAATAATCATTTTAATCTCTTCCTCCGTATGAATATCCTGTTCCTTAACCGGGGAGATCTTAAGGGCCTTTAAAATTAAATTGGCCATAAAATTCAGCAGTAAGATAAAGGGCCTGAACACAAAATAGAAGATATGCAGCGGAACGGCAACCAGCAGCGTCGTTTTCGGCGCTTTGCGGATCGCAATGGACTTTGGGGCCAATTCTCCAAAGACAATATGTAAAATGGTTATCAGCACAAAAGCCAGTACGATGGCCAGTTTACTGGCAGTAGGCGTACTCATATCTAAGGAGAAAAGGTCAAAGAATTTTACGACAACACCGGTCATAACACTCTCACCAACCCAACCCAGGCCCAGGGAGGCCAGCGTCACGCCCAGCTGCGTAGCGGCCAGGTAATTATCCAGATTGTTGGTAACAATACGGGCCGTATTGACCAGTTTTTTGGAGGCCCCTTTGGTGGTAGTGATCTGTGAAGAACGAACCTTTACGATAGCAAACTCAGCAGCAACGAAAAAACCATTTAATAAAACCAGGAAAATGGTTAAAACTATTTTTAAAATGTCAACGGACCCGGTGGCCGGAGGTATATCAGAAATCATCTTTTTAAGTCAAGTGAATAAATACAATATTACACAAATTGCGCCAGAATGGGAAAAAAAATTGAACAAATCGGCCGCATTTTAGCCTTGTGACATAAAAAAGCCCGGCAACGCTTAGCCAATCGCGCCCGGGCCCTGAATACTTTATATATAATTCATATATTCCGCAGGAGGGTAAAACTACTTTCTCGCCAAAACCTTCCTATTTTCTAAACAACTGATTTAGATAGTCTTTGCTGCGTATACTTTATAAATCTTCGCCAAAATCATCATTATCCGATCCGTCCTGAGAATCATCATCATCGCCCTCGCCGTTTTGCCCCTCTCCTTCATTTTCAAAACCTTCCGCATTTTTATCCAGGTCATATTTTTCCTCAATATCAATAAACTGGTCAGGCAGCAGGCTTTTGTTGCCGTATTGTTGCGGCCCCACCCCTTCCGTGCGGCTTACATAAGGATACTCTTTCCTGGGATCCGCGTCTTTATTGATGCCAATAAGTTCCAGTAAAAAGATCCAGTTCTTTTCAAAATCATATTCGTAGATAAAATGTTGATTGGTATCTTTGATTTCTGTTCCAATAACGGTCTCGGACATCAGAAGCGGCGGGACCTTATAAGGCCGGTCATAAGCTTCGAGTGATATCTGCCGCCCTCTTTGCCAGTGTTCGTTACTTCTGTAAAAAGTCGCCTGGTGCTTACTGTCAAAACCGTAGGCCTGCAAAATACAAGCGTGCAAATCCTGGAACAATTGCCGGGTCAAAATAACAATGTCTCTGTATATGCCATTGTCTTCTTCCACATAAACCCTGAATTTCAAAACGGCCATATCAATGATTTTTAATGATATTATTTAAACTTAATTAATCGCTATAATCCTGTTGTCTGCCTGTGGAATGCCTGCCCCTGAGGCACAAAAAGCCGGCCAGAGAAACCCGTGAGGGCAGGCTGTCGTTTACTATGTTCGCTTATGTCAGGCTGAAGTGTCAGCAGAATCCGTTTTGTTGGCAGCTCCATCCTCTGCTATGGGCGACAGCCCCAACTCGGCCCCTTTATCCAGCATGAGCCGGTAAGCCGCTTCATAGCTGCCCGGGATAATTCCTTCAATAATGGATTCCCTGATAAAGTCCTTAATAATACCCACTTCCCTGCCTGGCCGGATACCAAAAGTCTGCATGATCAAATCACCTGAGATCGGAGGCTGCCAGTTGCGCATTTTGTCAGCTGCCTCCACTTCCTCCATCCTTTTTCGTACCAGTTCAAAGTTTTCCTTAAAACGTCTGACCTTAATTAGGTTTTTACTGGTTATGTCAGCCGAGCAGAGCGTCATCAGGTCATCCGTTTCTGCACCTGCATCAAAGAGTAGCCTTCTGACCGCACTATCGGTAATATTTTCCTTGGTCAGGCTGACAGGCCGCATGTGCAGACCGACCAGTTTTTGTACATACCGCATCTTCTCATTAAGGGGCAGTTTCAGCTGATTAAATATCTTAGGGACCATTTTGGCGCCCACCAGTTCATGTCCGTGGAAAGTCCAGCCATGCCCTTTTTCAAAACGCTTCGTGGCCGGTTTGCCGATATCATGCAGCAGTGCGGCCCAGCGCAACCAAAGGTCCTTCGTATGGGGGGCGATGTTATCCAATACCTGGATACTATGGTAGAAGTTATCCTTGTGGCCAATCCCTTCCAGGTTTTCGGCACCTGCCATGGCAGCCAGTTGCGGGAAAAACTGGTCCAGCAGACCGGTTTTAAAAAGCAGGTCCCACCCGATGGAAGGCTTATTGGCCATCATGATCTTATTGAGCTCATCGGCAATTCTTTCCCTGGATATGATTTTAATCCTGCCTTGCTGCCTGGAAATCGCCTCCAGTGTCAAGGGTTCAATGGTAAACTGCAGTTGCGTGGCAAAGCGGATGGCTCTCAGCATCCGTAGCGGATCGTCACTAAATGTGCTGTCCGGCTCCCGGGGCGTGCGGATAATTTTATAGGACAGATCCTGCAGCCCGTTAAAGGGGTCCTGGATCCGGCCGGCATCCGTATGCTTCAGGCTGAGCCTGGAATAAAAGGTATTAATGGTAAAATCCCTGCGGTTAAGATCATCCTGCAGGTTGCCTTCTTCAACATCCGGTTTACGGCTGCTTTGCTCATAACTCTCTTTACGGGCGCCTACGATTTCAATTTCAATATCAGGTAGTTTGATCTGGGCCGTCCCGTATGTTTTAAAAAGCGTAACGGGCGGCTTAGGATGAAACCGTTCTGCAATCTGTTTGGCCAGGTGCAGGCCATCCCCTACCGTCATGATGTCTACATCTTTTGTCGGCCTGCCCAGGAGCTTATCGCGGACGTAGCCTCCGATCAGGTAGACTTCCATATCCAACTGATCAGCGGTGGCGGCAATCTTATTAAAGACAAAATGTTCTCGTTGCGACACGGGGAAGTCAAAATCCATTCGGTTCATAAATAATAATTATAATTGAATAATATAATTGCAATTATAATCAGTAGGTTAATTAGTAACGATAACTAGTAGAATCCAGCCTTATTTTTTTAAGGCTTCGGTGTATCCGCGAATTTTATTTCAAAGCTGTGTTGCCAGTTTTTGCCGGTTACCACGAAATTCCCCGTCTGCTTATGATAAGCTATGCCGTTGAGCACGTCTTCTTTATTTTGGGCAAATCCGTTGTTTTTACGGATATCCGTCAGGTCATAAGTGGCGACGACTTTACTGGTCCGGGGATCTATTTTCACGATATTATCCGTCTGCCAGACATTGGCATAAATAAAACCGTCCACAAATTCCAGTTCATTGATCTGGGATAAAGGACCATAATCTCCCTGGATATTCAGGGTTTTTACAATTGAAAAATCCAGGGGATTAATATAGTAAATATGACTGCTGCCATCACTGACTATTAAATGCTGAGCGTCGGTTGTCATGCCCCAGCCCTCATTGGGCCAGGAGAGCTGTCCGGTCTTTTTGAGCGTTTTGGCGTCATAAACATAGACGATATGTTGCTGCCAGGTCATCTGGTAAATCTTTCCGCCCAGCTCACTGATGCCTTCTCCAAAGTCTGCTTTGGCCAGTTTCACTTCCTGATAGACCTTGCCGGAGTTCAGGTCATAACAAAATAACCTGCTTTTTTCCGGCTCACCTGCACTTTCATAGGCAGTGTCTCCTTTAAGATAAAAACCTTCTGTAAATGCTGTCGGGTCATGTGGATAAACCTTTACGACGGTATAATCCGGTTTATTGTTTGGCGCACTTTGATCTGCTGGATTTCCCGCATGATCGCCTGCGCTGTTGCCACAGGCCACAGCCAGCATGAATAAAGGCAATAGCATATACTTTTTAACCAACATATTTTTTCATTTTCTTTAACTGAATCACCGGTTTATGACCTGAGAATAAACACCATCCGGCTCCTTATCCGTACTTAGGAGCGCTAAATTCACAATATTTCTTTAGGATTCCAAAATTATATCATCCCGTTGCAATGGAAGAAATTGTCATATGCTTTAACTTTTTTGCAAAACTGCTTTAGAACCGTGCTGTATGTACCTTATGGATATAAAGGACCTTCAGCGATCATAGGGGCTGATTTCTTCCGCCGTTGCCGGCTGGTTCTGGTTGGATATGGAATCCCATGCAGGGATTTCTTCCACCCTGACCCGGGTTACGCCTGCGCCGCCCATAAAACGAAGGGCCTCAGCCGCGGCTACGGACAGATCGATGACCCGTCCTCTGCCAGCCATAGAGGGATGCATCCGGTCATTGATAAAGACAGTGACGCTGCGTCCGTTGGAGAGCCTGGTAACCCTCACCCAGGTACGCAGCTTAAAAAAATTACTGGCCGCTGTCAATTTATGGTTCAGATACCTGGTACCGATGGCCGTTTTGGTTCCTTCCAGGCTCCGGCTATAATGAGTCGCCTTTCCCTGGACAATTTTCTGGCCCGCCGGACCTTTGGTCACCTGTACCGAGCCTGTCCGGGACAATTGACCCCAAACTGGACAGATTGCCGCCATCATAAGCGCGACTACGCATGTACCGATTGTTAAAATAATTCTGGTGGCGTGCTTTTGTATACCCGTCATCTGTTTATTTAAAATAAGTTGAATGCCTGCTTTAAAGCATAAGGCGCCTTAATCGCCTTAATCCTGCTTTGAAAAACCTGTGCTCGAACGGATGCTTACCCTCTTTTTCGCTTCCTTCTTTGCCGCATGGCAATATTTGGCTAATTTGTCCGCTCTTTTAAGCCTGATTTGCGTAAATTACAAAATCAGCAACAGAAAAACTGAATTTTATGCCCTCTTACTGCGTAAGATGTACCCTATTTTCTTTCAGGACCTGCCGACCGGCCGGCCCTAAAAAGTTTACGCCTGAAGACTGCCCGGTTGGTCTGCGTGGAGACACGGGTCAGGTTCACCATATTAACCGGCAGAAAAAACGGCACTCTAAAGTGTTAATGGCCATTATGGTCGCCGCCCTTACCTTCCCCCTGAGCGCTTTAAACGCCCAAACATACAAAATAAACAAATATGGTTTGAGACTAATTAATGATATCTCCGCTTATCGGCAGCGCACGTCCCGCCACCCGGATCTGGCACTGGTTCCCCTGGACAGCCTGATTGACGGCATTAAAACTAATTTTGTCTATGCAACCAAGGACAATTTTACAGGCAAAGTGCTTTATGAGGCACCAAGAGCTTACCTTAGAAAACCCGCTGCCCTTGCCTTGAAAAAAATAGCCGGTGAATTTAAAAAGCTGGGCTACGGGCTACTTATTTATGACGCCTACCGCCCTTATCACGTGACGGAAAAAATGTGGGAAGCCGTGCCTGATAACCGCTACGCAGCTGATCCCCGTCATGGCAGTGGCCATAACAGGGGATTATCCGTGGATCTCAGCCTTTATGATTTAAAAACCGGCAAGCCGCTACCGATGCCCACCGCCTTTGACAACTTCACCCCGAAAGCCCATCAGGATTATCAGGACCTGCCGGAAAATATATTGAAAAACAGGGCACTTTTAAGAAAAATAATGACAAAGGGGGGCTTTAAGCCTCTACGTACGGAGTGGTGGCACTTCAGCTATCCGGGAAGCACCGGCCTGTATCTGTTGCTCGATTTGCCCTTTAATCAGCTAGGTAAACCAGGCCATTAAACATTGCGGTTTTAAATCCATCCAAGTACGGCAGGTAAACTAACAGGCGTTCAAAAGTTTTTTTGAATATCGTTATTATGCGCCTATCTTTGGCCACCTGATCCCGGCAGCGCCTGGGTCCGTTTTTTTGTACAGGCAGACCGGGCCGGTTATTTGATTTTAAATTTTCGTACAATGTAGTCAATAGGCCCCGGTGAGTGAATGGGCAATTAAATATATAATTATTTCAAAACCAATTTATAAGAACAATGAAAAGAACGCTTCTTTCAGCTTTTGCAATACTATTGACGGTGTCAATGGCTACTGCACAGGTGAACCTGGTTAAAAAA
>Ga0182744_1003029_pt1 | contig 13364 bp, 12 predicted proteins | sample eDN3rd30CKraftMG_FD_128525 | JGI IMG/M metagenome (GOLD analysis project Ga0182744, IMG submission 128525) | Enriched Miracle-Growth compost microbial communities from Emeryville, California, USA - eDNA 3rd pass 30_C Kraft MG (version 2) (version 2) ...
AGATCGACCACGACGCCGAGCGCGTGTCCGTGGATGACCTCGTGACGGCCGTGGCGAAGGCCGGCTACAAGGCCACTCCTTCAGCTTTCTGAGGCATGCGGGCCCCTGCGGGCGACGCGCACAATTTTTCCTAATACCCGATCTGCCGGTCCGCTGGCACTTATTTCAGAAAGGTCGTACCCGAAAGTGAACAGGCTCCAGAAATGGGTCTATGGGAATTGGTCTGTTCCCGTCGTTTCCGGCGTGCTCATCATCATCTCGTTCGCCGTTCAGCGGCTGGCCGAGGGTGCGGCCAGCCTCACCGTCAGCCCCCAGTGGTGGCTCGATGCCGGCGCCCACGCCACACATGCCACGGCGGTCTTCACCCTCGCGGATGTCTTCATGGTCGCCGCCGCCGTAGTCGCCGGCTACGGGATCGTGATCAAGGCGGTTCGCGCCCTGATCGCCAAGATCATCGGCATCGACCTGCTGGTGTCGGTGGCGGCCATCGGCGCGGTCATCATCGGCAACTTCTGGGAGGCCGCGGCGGTCACGTTCCTGTTCGCGATCGGCCACGCCCTGGAAGCTGCCACCTTGAACAAGACCCGCTCGGCACTGGCCGAGCTGGTCGCCGTGGCACCGGATTCCGCCGTCGTTGTGCGCGATGGTGAGCAACAGGAGATCCCTGCCGGACAGGTGAGGATGGGCGAGATCGTCCTGGTCAAGAACGGCGCGAAGGTCCCCGTGGACGGCCAGGTCGTCTCCGGCACTGGTGCCATCGACGAGGCGTCCATCACCGGCGAGTCGATCCCGGTGGAGAAATCCAAAGGTGACCAGGTGTTCGCCGGCACTGTGTCCCGGGGCGGCTTTCTGCAGGTGCTGGCTACGGGCATCGGTGCGGATACCACCCTGGCCCGCATCATTCACCGGGTGGAGGAGGCCCAGGACGCCAAGGCCCGGACCCAGGCCTTCATGGACCGCTTCTCCCGGTGGTACACCCCCGCCGTGATGGTGCTGGCGCTGGTGGCCGGAGTGATCGCCGGTGACGTGGTTCTGGCGTTGACTTTGCTGGTCATCGGCTGCCCCGGTGCCCTGGTGATCTCCATTCCGGTCGCGATCGTGGCCGGTATCGGGCGGGCCGCCCGTAATGGCATCCTCATCAAGGGCGGCGAGTTCCTGGAGACCTCGGCGAGGATCTCGGCGGTCGCCGTGGACAAGACCGGCACCCTCACTGAGGGCCAACCTGTCCTGACCGACGTCGTCGTCCTTGACCCCGCACGGGACCGTGCCGACGTGCTGCGCTGGGCTGCTGCGGCCGAGGCCGGGTCTGAGCACCCGCTGGCCCGTCCCATTCTTCAGACGGCGCGCGCTGAGGGGGTGGCCCCCGACGGGGTTCCCGGCACCGTCATGCCGGTCCCCGGTAAGGGCATCGTGTCCGACGTTGCCGGCCAGCGGGTGCTCATCGGTAACCCGCCGCTGCTGGACCAGTACGGCGTTCCCGACGACGGCAGCGCCGCTCGGGCGGCGGAAGCGCTGGCCTCCGAAGGCAAGACGCCGATGATCGTGGCCGTCGACGACCAGGTGATCGGCGTCGTCGCCGTCGCCGACCAAATCCGCCAGGATGCCCCCGAGATGGTCGCCCGGCTCCACCGAGCCGGTGTCGAGAAGGTGGTCATGCTCACCGGTGACACTCGGCTGGTGGCCGAGGCCGTCGGGAAGGCCACCGGGATCGACGAGATCCACGCCTCCCTGCTCCCAGAAGACAAGCTGGACGTGGTCGCGCAGATGCAGCGCCAGGGCCATGTGATGGCCATGGTCGGGGACGGCGTCAATGACGCCCCGGCGCTGGCCACCGCCAACATCGGCGTGGCGATGGGTGCGGCCGGCTCGGCCGTGGCCGTGGAGACCGCGGACATCGCCCTGATGGGTGACAACCTGCTCAAGCTGCCGGAGGCCATCGGCCTGGCCAAGCGGACCGTGTCCGTGATGCGGCAGAACATCGCGATCGCCCTGATCACCGTGGTGCTGCTGCTGGCCGGTGTTTTCGCCGGCGGGGTGACCATGTCCGTCGGCATGCTCGTCCACGAAGCCTCCGTACTGGTGGTCATCGCCAATGCGATGCGACTGCTGCGGAAGACCCGCGGTTCGACCGCGACGCCACAGAGCGAGAGGACCACCGAGAAAGGGGCGAAGCAGGTAACCGCCTGACGCCGAATCCGCGCCGGGCCCTGGCGCCACGGGGTCCGGACGCCCCGGACACGGATAGACACGAAAGCTCAGACAGCCGACACGCCCCACACAGACAGCTACACAGGAAGCAGAGGAGATCAGCCATGACCGAGAAGAACTTCAGCCTTGGAGACAACGTCGAGCACTTCACCATCGCGGACGTCGCGAGGGACAACCCGGACTTCCGGAAGGTGCTGTGGACCGGCGAACACGCCCAGATCGTGGTCATGACCATCCCGCCCGGTGGCGAGATCGGGGACGAGGTCCACGAACACACCGACCAGATCCTGACCTTTGTCTCCGGTACCGGCGAGGCCGACCTCAACGGCCACACCCACCCAATCGAGGCAGGCGACCAGTGCGCGGTTCCTGCCGGCGCCCAGCACAACTTCCGCAACACCGGCGATCAGCCGCTGGTGCTCTACACCGTCTACAGCCCGCCGGAACACGCTATCGGTGTCGCCTTCGCCACCAAGGGCGAAGCCGACGCTGCCGAGGCCGCCGGCCGAGACGAACCACCGCGGCACTGAACAACACCGTCCTGGCGAACCCACTGCGACGCCAAATCCGAACCACTGAGAGAGAGTCCATCCCATGTCCAAGGTCTACGTGTTCAACGACTACGGCGGGCCCGAAACCCAGCAGTTAATCGACCGGTCTGTTCCAGTGCCCGGGCCCGCAGAGCTGGCCATCGAGGTACGGGCCGCCGGAGTGAACCCTGCCGACTGGAAGATCCGCGAGGGCCAGCTGGGCCGACACTGGAGCCTGCCGGCGCCGATGGGACGTGAGGCCGCCGGCGTGGTCACCCAGCTCGGCGACGGGATCGATGACTTCGCCGTGGGCGACGAAGTGCTCGGGCTGGTGGCACCCGGGCACGGCGGGCTGGCCGAGCACACACTGTTGCGCGCGTCCACGACCGTGGCCAAGCCCGAGGAGATTTCCTTCACCGACGCCGCCACCATCCCGGTGGCCGCGGCGACGGCCTATGACGCCACACACCAGATCGAACTCGAAGCGGGCCAGACCCTGCTGCTGCTGGGCGCTGGCGGCGGGGTGGGACTGATGGCCGCACAGATCGGCCGGGTGCACGAGTTCAGGGTTATCGGTGTGGCCAGTGCAGCCAAGCGGAGTCTGGTCGAGTCCACCGGTGCCATCTTCGTCGAATCCGGTCCGGACCTGCTCGAACGGGTGCGCGAGATCGCCCCTGACGGGGCAGATCTGACTGTCGACCTCGTCGGTGGGGGTGCGCTGCGTGCGGTCGCGGACCTGGTGTCTGACCGGACCAGGATCATCTCAGCGGCTGATCCGGACACCGCCGCCGAGCTGGGCTGCCTGGCCCTGGCACGCACGAGTGAGGCTATGGGGAAGATCACCGAGGTGATCCAATACGGGCTGGTCGATCCGCACGTGGGCGCCCAATTCGGCCTGGATGAAGCAGGCCAGGCGATTGCCGCAGTCGAGACCGGACATGCGGCCGGAAAGATCGTCGTGGTGCCCTGAGGCGAGCCCTCTGAGGTCGGACGGGGCGTGGTGAGCACGCGTTTTCATTCGGGGTGGGCACGCTCCACTGCATTGCTCCTGACCGGGGGCTCAGCTCGACGTGCCCGGATGAGCCGAGAGGCGTCGAAAGCGCCCTGTGGCGACTTGGCGAAGTGTCCAGTACGACTACCAAACATTCAAACTCCCTGATCGGGGAGTGAAGTTTTGGTGCTTTACCGGGAGTTTTGGTGGACCTGAGGGGACTCGAACCCCTGACCCCCTGCATGCCATGCAGGTGCGCTACCAGCTGCGCCACAGGCCCTTGGTTGCCGTTCCCGGCAACCCCTCTAGCCTACAACATCTCGAGGCGTGCTCCGAACCATGGTCACTCTGCGGTGGCGGTCGCGGGCAACTCGATCGGGATGATCGGGCAATCCTTCCACAGGCGCTCGAGTCCGTAGAAGGTGCGCTCCTCGTCGTGGAAGACGTGCACCACGAGGTCGCCGAAGTCGAGCAGAACCCAGCGCGACTCCTGGCGCCCCTCGCGGCGGATGCGCTTGACACCCGCTTCGAGCAGGACATCCTCCACCTCGTCGGCGATCGCGGCGACGTTGCGCTCGCTGTTGCCGGTGACCAGCAGGAAAGCGTCGACGAGCGGCAGCGGTTCGGAGACGTCGAAGGCGACGGGGTCTGTGCCGCCCTTGCTGTCAGCGGCAGCGGCCGCGAGCTGGACGAGTTGGACGGTGGTGGCGGATGCCGACATTCAGAGTGCTCCTGTCGCGAATGCGAGGATCAGGACCACCGCGAGGGCGAGCGCAAGCCCACCGGCGGTGATCGCGAGGGCCATCATCAGACGGCTCCCCTTTTCGGGAGCGGGCGGCTTGATGATGTCCTCCGCGCTCTTGATGGTGCTGATCGCGGCACTGGCCGCGATCGGGGTGGGCGAGGATGCCGGCGGAAGCTCGCCGTCGACCAGAACGGCGTCGGCTTCCTTTCCGTCAGAGCTGCCGGCGGTCGCGCCGGTCGAGCCGAAGCTGTCGGGGAGCGCGTAGGTGCCGGTGATGAGCACCTCGCCGGTCGTCGAGGCAATCGGCGAGACGAATGATCCGGTCTCCGGCGTCTGCGACAGGATCAGCGCATTGGGCGCGCCGATCGACCCCGTTGATGAGGTGTCGCGTGACAGCAGCTGGTCGAAGGATGCCGGCAGCTCGATGCCCGCCGCCTCCGCAGCGCGCACGGACGCACCGAAATCGGCCGCGATGACATGCGAGTCCTGCGCAACATCGTCCGCGTGGGTTTCGTCGGCCGGCTCGGACTCAGCGACCGGATCGTGCTCGACGGCGGCCCCCGGTTCGACCTCGGCGGGCTCCGGTTCGACGGCGGCCTCGGGCTCGACCTCGGCAGGCTTTACCTCGGGCTCGACCTCGGCAGGCTCGACCTCGACCTCGGCGGGCACGACCTCACGTTCGACGGGCTCCTCCGCGACGACCTCGATCTCGATCTCGACGGGCTCCTCCGCGACGACCTCCTCCTCGGCATCCGCGGCGGGCGGTGCCCACACCGACTCGGGGACGTTCGCGTCTTCGTTCGCGGCGGCGACGGCATCCTGCTGCGCTGCCTCCTCCGCGAGCGCCTCAGGAGTGATCACGGGCACGGACGCGGTGCGTAGCCGTTCGCGCTGGCGTGCCTCGCGGCGCGTGAGCACCGGGCCATCCAGGTCGATCGACGCGTCGGGCGCGGGGGCATCCGGCAGCTCGACCGGCTCGGCAGCGCGTGGCAGCGGCGCCACCACCTGCGGCGGCTCGGGCACAGTCTCCTGTTCCGCAGCGGCCTCCGCGGCCGCAGCGGCATCGGACGCGACGGGCGGGTCCGTCTCGCCCTGGGCGGCCGCTTCCGCCGCCTCCGCAGCCGCTTCCTGAGCTTCTTCGGGCGTGATGATGGGTGTCGCGGCGGTGTTGCGCAGCTCGCGCAGCTGACGCCGGGTCAGCTGAGGAGTGTCCGGCTGGTCGGGTGTGCTCATGCCTTGCTCCGATAGAGGTCGTGCTTCGCAATGTATTGGACGACGCCGTCCGGAACGAGATACCACACCGGATGTCCCCTGCGAACGCGCGCGCGGCAGTCGGTGGAGGAGATCGACAGCGCGGGAATCTCGAGCTGGCTGACGTCCTCGCTCGGCAGGCCCTCCGTGTCCAGGACGTGCCCAGGACGAGACACGGCGACGAAATGCGCCAGCTCCCACAGCTCGGCGTGGTCGCGCCAGCTCATGATCTGCGCGATCGCATCGGCGCCGGTGATGAAGAACAGCTCCGCGTCGGGGCGCTCGGCCTGCAGGTCGCGAAGAGTGTCGATCGTGTACGTCGCTCCACCACGGTCGATGTCGACGCGGCTGGTGGTGAAGCGGGGGTTGGATGCCGTGGCGATGACCGTCATCAGGTACCGGTGCTCGCTCGGGCTGACATTCTCCTTCTGCCACGGCTGCCCGGTGGGGACGAAGACCACCTCATCGAGGTCGAACGACTGCGCCACCTCGCTCGCGGCGACCAGGTGGCCATGATGGATCGGGTCGAACGTGCCGCCCATGACCCCGATTCGCGGCGCGCGTGCCGAAGGCATCGCCGTCCTCAGTGGCCGTGACCCGCCTGCGACAGGTCGACCGGGTTCGCCTTCGCGTACGCCTCCGCCTTGTGCGCATGACGGTTCGCGACGTTGCGGTAGGACAGGACGACGAGACCCAGCGCCATGAACACGACGAAGGCGATGACGCCGAAGATGAAGGTCTCGGCCTGCACGTTGCCGTGGTGCTCGGCTTCGCCTGCGGCGAGGGCCAGGATCGTGGCGATGGTCATTCGGGCTCCGTTCGTTTCGGGTACGCAGAGGCCAGTTTAGGCCGTCATCGGCGGATCTGCCCGGAGCCGCGGGCGAGCCACTTGGTGCTCGTGAGCTCGGGCAGGCCCATCGGGCCGCGGGCATGCAGTTTCTGCGTGGAGATCCCGACCTCGGCGCCGAAACCGAACTCGCCGCCGTCGGTGAATCGCGTGGAGGCATTGGCCATGACGACCGCGGAGTCCACCTCTGCCAGGAATCGCTCCGCGTTCGCCTCGTCGGCGGTGATGATCGACTCGGTGTGGTGTGTCGAATACGTCCGGATGTGCGCGAGCGCCTCGTCCAGATCCGGCACGATACGCATCGAGACGTCGAGACTCATGTGCTCGGTCGCCCAGTCCGCTTCGCCGGCCGGCACCACGTCGGAGACGAGACCGGCGACCGCCTCATCACCGTGGACGGTGACACCGGCATCCTGCAGTGCCCGCACCACCTCGGGAACGAGTCGCTCCGCCGCATCCGCGACCACGAGCACCGTCTCGACCGCATTGCACACGCTGGGGCGCTGCGTCTTCGCGTTGACCACGATGTCGCGGGCCCATTCCAGCGGCGCGGAGCTGTCCAGCACGATGTGCACGACGCCCGCGCCGGTCTCGATGACGGGGACGGACGACTCCGTGACGACGGTCTCGATCAGCTGCGCGCTGCCGCGCGGCACGAGCACATCGACGAGCCCACGCGCCTGCATGAGCGCGCGCGCGCCGTCACGACCGAAGTCGTCGACCGTCTGGATGGCCTCCGGGTCGATACCCGCGTCTGCAAGAGCGCCACGCATGACGCGCACCAGTGCGGTGTTGGTCGACAGTGCGGCCGAACCGCCGCGCAGCACCACGGCGTTGCCCGAGCGCAGCGCGAGCGACGCGATGTCGACCGTGACATTCGGTCGGGCCTCGTAGATCGAGCCGACGACGCCGAACGGCACCGACACCTTCTGCAGCCGCACCCCGTTCGGCAGAGTGCGCTCGTCGAGGACGCGACCGACCGGGTCGGGCAGCGCGGCCACGTCGCGCACGGCGGCAGCCAGCGCGGCGACGCGACCGGCATCCAGCCGCAGGCGATCGAGCAGACCGTCGGACAATCCGTTCTCGCGGCCGCGGGCGAGGTCCTCCGCGTTGGCGGCGACGATCTCTTCGGTGGCGGCCCCCAGCGCGTCTGCAATGCCGCCGAGCAGAGCCGCCTTGGCTGCGTCGGGGAGCAAGCCGACGCTGCGTGCGGCGTCCTTGGCCAGCAGCATGCGCTCCTGCGCGGTGTCGGCGATGGTCGTCATCTCGTCAGTTTAGCGAGACGGCGGCGGTGCCGGACGCGGGCTCGACATCGGGCGACGGCTGGAACCACGTGCCGATCCGCTCGCCGCGCAGCGCCTCATCGACGAGGTCGGCACTGGTGACCAGGACGCCGATGCCGGCGGCGGCGGCCAGGCGTGCCGCCGAGGCCTTCGTCGCCGCTCCCCCGGTGCCGACGCTGTTGACGACCACGGAGCCGAACTCGAAGCCGGAGAGGTCGTCGTCATGCGGAACGGTGTCGATCGGCAGCGCACCGGGCTGGTCCGGCGGGCGGGTGTACAGGCAGGCGATGTCGCTGAGCAGCACCAGCGCGTCGGCGCCGATGAGCCGCGCGACGAGGGCGGCGAGCCGGTCGTTGTCGCCGAAGCGGATCTCGTGCGTGGCGACGGTGTCGTTCTCGTTGACGATCGGCAGCAGGCGCAGCCCGAGCAGACGCTCCATCGCACGGCGTGCATTGGAGCGGTGGGTCGGATCCTCCATGTCGCTGGCGGTCAGCAGCACCTGGCCGGCGACGATCGCGTACTCGCGCAGGGCCGCCTGGTACCGATAGATCAGGACGTTCTGGCCGACCGCAGCAGCCGCCTGCTGCGTGGCCAGATCCGTCGGACGCTGCTCGAGGTTCAGATACGGCATGCCCGTCGCGATCGCACCGGACGACACCAGCACCACCTCGGTGCCGCGCGCGTGAGCCGCGGCGAGAGCGTCGACGATCGGCTGGATCTTCTCCGCGTTCTCGCCGCTGATCGACGATGACCCGACCTTGACGACCACTCGCCGCGCGCCGGCGAGCCCGGCGCGATCCTGCAGGCTCACAGCTCGTCGTCCTCCCAGGCGCTCTCGCCGGCGATCCGCTCGGCCTCGAGCTCGGCGCGTGCCTCCGCCTTCGCATCCATGCGCTCGTGGTAGCGCTCGCGGCGCTGTGACGTCGTGCGGCGCGGGTTCAGGTCCAGTCGCGGGTCGGTGCCGCGCGGAGCGGTCATGAGCTCGGCGGCGGAGCTGAGCGTGGGATGCCAGTCGAAGATGATGCCGTCCCCCTCGCCGATGACGACGGTGGAGCCCGCCTGGGCACCGACCCGGTACAGCTCGGTCTCGACGCCCAGCTTGTCCAGGCGGTCGGCGAGGAAGCCGACGGCCTCTTCGTTCTGGAAGTCCGTCTGCTGCACCCAGCGCACCGGCTTGGCGCCGAGGATCCGGTACACGGGGCCGTACGTGCCGCCCTCGACGCGGATCTCGAAGTCCCGGTCGGCACCGGCCGGACGGATGATGACGCGTTCCGGCGCGGGCGCGGAGGCCTGCGCGATGCGGTGCTGGGCGATGATGTCCCCCAACGCGAAGGTGAGCTGACGCAGCCCTTCGTGGCTGACCGTGGAGATGTCGAAGACGCGGTAGCCGCGCTCCTCCAGCTCGGGACGCACGAGGTCGGCGAGATCCTTGGCCTCGGGCACGTCGAGCTTGTTCAGGGCGACGAGCTGTGGGCGCTCCAGCAGCGGCACCTGGCCGTCCGGGACCGGGTAGGCGGCCAGTTCGGCGAGGATCACGTCCAGGTCGCTGATCGGATCGCGGCCGGGCTCGAGCGTCGCGCAGTCGAGGACGTGCACGAGTGCCGTGCAGCGCTCGACGTGCCGCAGGAACTGCAGCCCCAGGCCCTTGCCCTCGCTGGCTCCCTCGATGAGTCCCGGCACGTCGGCGACGGTGAACCGCACGTCGCCGGCCTGAACGACACCGAGATTCGGGTGCAAGGTCGTGAAGGGGTAGTCGGCGATCTTCGGGCGTGCGGCCGAGACCGCGGCGATGAGGCTCGACTTGCCCGCAGACGGATATCCGACCAGCGCCACATCGGCGACCGTCTTCAGCTCGAGGACGAGGTCGCCCTCCCAGCCGGGCGTGCCCAGCAGCGCGAATCCGGGCGCCTTGCGCTTCGGGTTGGCCAACGCGGCATTGCCGAGGCCGCCCTGACCGCCCGGCGCCGCGATGAAGCGGATCCCGGGCTCGGCGAGATCGGCGAGAACCTCGCCGGACGGGTCCTTGACCACCGTGCCCACCGGGACGGCGAGCTCGAGGCTCTCCCCCGTGGCGCCGGAGCGGTGGTCGCCCATCCCGAAGCCACCGTTACCGCCGTTGCGGTGCGGCGAGTGGTGATATGACAGCAGCGTCGTCACCTGCGGGTCGGCGACCAGCACGATGTCACCACCGTGGCCTCCATTGCCGCCGTCCGGGCCGGCCAGCGGCTTGAATTTCTCACGACGGACCGACACACAGCCGTTACCGCCCTTCCCGGCACGCAGATGCAGCGTGACCCGGTCGACGAACGTCACCATGTCGGTCTCCTATAGACGGGAACAGGCGAGGGGCGAGCCGTAGCCCGCCCCTCGCCGTCAGGAATTGTGTCGGTCAGCCGTCACTCGGCGGCAGAGGCGACGATGTTGACGACCTTGCGGCCGCCCTTCGCGCCGAACTCGACCGCACCGGCGGCGAGAGCGAACAGCGTGTCGTCGCCACCACGGCCGACGTTGGCGCCGGGGTGGAAGTGCGTGCCGCGCTGGCGGACGATGATCTCGCCGGCGTTGACGACCTGACCGCCGAAACGCTTCACGCCGAGGCGCTGTGCGTTGGAGTCACGACCGTTGCGGGTGGAGCTTGCGCCCTTTTTGTGTGCCATCTTGAAGCGTCTCCCTGGCTTACTTGATGCCGGTGATCTTGACGCGCGTGAGGTCCTGGCGGTGGCCCTGGCGCTTCTTGTAGCCGGTCTTGTTCTTGAACTTCTGGATCACGATCTTCGGGCCGCGCTCCTCGCCGAGGACCTCGGCGGTGACCTTGACCTTCGCGAGCTTGTCCGCGTCGGTCGTCACGGCGTCGCCGTCGACGAACAGCACAGCGGGCAGCTCGATCTTGTCGCCGATCTTCGCCTGCTGGCGGTCGAGCACGACGATGGTGCCGACTTCGACCTTCTCCTGACGGCCGCCGGCGCGCACAACTGCGTAAACCACTTCACACCTGTTTTTCTTCAGTGGAGCGCACGGCTCCGATTGTCTTTGTGAGACTGGGAAGTCAATGGTGCGAGCCCTCGACTCGCCGCGCTGCGATCCTCGCGGGATCGGACGACGGTCGGGCTGACGGCGCACCAAGGGTCGAGTTTACCGGATGCCGGCGCTATGGGCAAAAGCACCCGCCCGCGTGTCGGCTCCGAACCTTCGCGCGCCTAGGATCGGCACGTGACGATCCTCGTGGATGATGCGATCTGGCCGGCGCACGGTCGGCTGTGGGCACATCTGGTCAGCGACACCGATCTGAGCGAGTTGCACGAGTTCGCGCGAGCGCACGGCATCCCTCCTCGGGCGTTCGATCTCGACCACTACGACGTCCCAGAGGACGCCGTGCCACGGCTGGTCGCCGGCGGCGCGGCGCAGGTCGGCGGTCGCGAATTGGCGCGCCGACTCATCGCGTCGGGACTGCGGGTGACGGCGCGTCAGCGCCGCCACCTCTGACGGTCGCTCAGTCCTCGGGATTGGCCGACACCGGCGTGCCGGACAGCGCGGCCGTGGTCACACGACGACGCGAGCGTCCCTGCCCGGGAGCCTTCGGCTCGGGCAGCGCGTTGAGCACGGAGTCCAGAAGCAGATCCTTCTCGGTCCGCGGCGCCTTCGCAGCCTTCGCGGCCTTCGCCTCGGGCTTCTTCTTGCGCGGCTTCTTCGCCCGCTCCACCGGCTCGGTCACGACGGCCGGAGCGGCCTCGACCTCATCGGTGGGGTGGATGGTGGATGCCGCGATCTGCGCCAGCGCGGACTTCGCGCCCTCGGTGATCACGTGCGTGCCGCCGCCTGCAGGAGCGGCCGGAGCAGATGCCTGTCCACGTCCACGGCGCGGGGAGCCACCGCCCTGCGCCGAGGTCGAACGGTGCTTCACGACGGGGTCGTGGTGAACGATCACGCCGCGCCCGGCGCACACCTCGCAGGCCTCGCTGAAGGTCTCCAGCAGGCCGAGGCCGAGCTTCTTGCGAGTCATCTGCACGAGACCGAGGGACGTCACCTCGGCGACCTGGTGCTTGGTGCGGTCGCGGCTCAGGCACTCGACGAGTCGACGCAGCACGAGGTCACGGTTCGACTCGAGCACCATGTCGATGAAGTCCACGACGATGATGCCGCCGATGTCACGCAGACGCAGCTGGCGGACGATCTCCTCCGCGGCCTCGAGGTTGTTCTTGGTGACGGTCTCCTCGAGGTTGCCGCCCGAGCCGACGAACTTGCCCGTGTTGACGTCGACGACCGTCATGGCCTCGGTCCGGTCGATCACGAGAGAGCCGCCAGAGGGCAGCCACACCTTGCGGTCCAGCGCCTTCTCGATCTGCTCGGTGACGCGGAACTCGTCGAACGGGTCGCGCTCGCCCTCGTACTTCTCGATGCGCTCCAGCAGGTCGGGAGCGACACCGGCGAGGTAGGCGGTGATCGTGTGATGCGCGTCCTCGCCCTGGATGAGCATCTTCGTGAAGTCCTCGTTGAAGACGTCGCGAACGATCTTGACGAGCAGGTCGGGCTCGGAGTGCAGCAGCGCCGGCGCCTGCTGCGCGTCGGCCTGCGTGCTGATGTGCTCCCACTGCGCGGTCAGGCGCTGCACATCGCGCGTCAGCTGCTCCTCGGTGGCGCCCTCGGCCGCGGTGCGCACGATGACGCCACTGGACTCGGGGAGCACCTCCTTGAGGATCTTCTTGAGGCGCGCGCGTTCGGTGTCGGGGAGCTTGCGCGAGATGCCGTTCATCGCGCCTCCGGGGACGTACACGAGGTAGCGGCCGGGCAGCGAGATCTGGCTCGTCAGACGGGCACCCTTGTGTCCGACCGGATCCTTGGTGACCTGCACGAGGACCTTGTCACCGGTCTTCAGGGCCAGTTCGATGCGGCGGGGCTGGTTGCCGGTCTCGACGGCATCCCAGTCGACCTCGCCCGAGTACAGCACGGCATTGCGGCCGCGGCCGATGTCGACGAAGGCGGCCTCCATGCTGGGCAGCACGTTCTGCACGCGGCCGAGGTACACGTTGCCGATGAGCGAGGACTCCTGGCTGCGAGCGACGTAGTGCTCGACGAGCACCTTGTCCTCGAGCACGGCGATCTGGATGCGCCCGTTCTTCGAGCGGACCACCATGTCGCGGTCCACCGACTCGCGCCGGGCGAGGAACTCGGCTTCGGTGACGACCGCGCGGCGGCGTCCGGCTTCGCGACCGTCGCGACGGCGCTGCTTCTTCGCCTCCAGGCGCGTGGATCCCTTGATCCGCTGCGGTTCGGTGATGAGCTCGACGGCGCGGCGCCGCGGGGCGGGTTCGTCGGGCTGATCGCCTGCGCCGTTCCCTCCGCGCCGGCGACGGCGTCGCGAGCTGGAGGATGCGTCCTCGGCGCGGTCGTCGCGGCGGTCGTCACGGCGGTCGTCACGGCGGTCGTCACGGCGGTCGTCACCGGGAAGGTGCGGCAGCGGCACGATTGCGGGTGCGTAGAAGTGCAGCTCAGTCGAGACCTGGGAGACGAA
>Ga0182744_1003030_pt1 | contig 13358 bp, 14 predicted proteins | sample eDN3rd30CKraftMG_FD_128525 | JGI IMG/M metagenome (GOLD analysis project Ga0182744, IMG submission 128525) | Enriched Miracle-Growth compost microbial communities from Emeryville, California, USA - eDNA 3rd pass 30_C Kraft MG (version 2) (version 2) ...
CGTCGACCCGCAAAAGGCGATGACCGGGGACTGGAATCTCGAAGTGGATTCCCTGGCCAGTAAATCCGCGGTCATCACCAACGGTTTTCCCGACAAGGACAAAACCCAAATCGGGGTCGGTTATTTCAAATTCAAAACTCCTCAAGGCGAAAAGGACGTTTACATCAACGGTCAAAACAACACCTTGCAGGGCGCCGCCAACGCCATCAACACAGCCGGAGTGGGCATCCGCGCTTCCGTGATCAACGACGCCGTCGATAAGGACGCGCCTTATAAACTCATTCTTTCCGCCGAGGGCACGGGAAACGGCAATCAGGTGGAATATCCGACGCTTTATTTTCTGGACGGGGATCAGGATATTTATTTCGACAAAACGAAGCCGGCGCAAAACGGCAAAGTCAAATTGGACGGAATGGAATTCGAAGTCAGTGACAACACCCTGAAAGACGTGATTCCGGGAGTGACGCTGGATCTCAAGCAAGCCGCTCCCGGAAAAACCATCAATCTCAGCGTGAAGGAAGACCGGGAAGTCGTCTCGGGAAAGATCAAGGACTTCGTGGATTCGGTCAACGGAGTTTTGAGTTTCATTCAGCAGCAAAACCAGTTGAACGAGCACACCGATACTTCCTCCACCTTGGGGGGAGATTCGCTTTTGAGATCCATCGAACAGCGGATGCGCTCTCTCATTCAAAATCCCCAATACGGCCTGGGTGGAAGCATCAATCGCCTGTCACAGTTGGGAGTGACCTTCAACCGCCAGGGGACTTTGGATTTGAATCAGGACAAGTTCAATCAGGTTCTGGCCAGCGATCCCGCCGCCGTTCAGAAGTTTCTGGCCGGGGACGGATTCAAAACCGGATTCGCGCCCTCCATTCAAAGACAGATTTCGACGCTCACCAGTTCGGCTTACGGCATCGTCGGGAACCGGAAGAGGTCCCTTCAGGACCGCATCGATCAGATCGACAGCCGCATCGCCAACAAAGAGCGCATGCTCGCCCAAAAAGAGGACAACTTGCGCAAGAAATTTTCGCGCCTCGAGGAAAATATGTCCCGACTTAAATCCCAAGGCGGGGCCTTGTCGGGAATGGGCGCGGCGCCCACGGGCCTTTCCGGGCTGATTGGAGGATAAATGTCTCAAGTTGATATGGATTTTTACCGAGAGGGAGATTGATGAAAGCGGCTTACCAGAAATACAAGCAGACGTCCGTTCAAAGCGCCAGCAGGGAAAAACTGCTTTTGATGCTTTATGAAGGGGCGATCCGTTTCCTCAAAAAGGCCATCAAGGCCGTGGAGGAAAAAGACATCGCCGAGCGCGGCATCAATATCGGGAAGGCCTACGACATTTTTATGGAGCTGAGCAATACCTTGGATCATAAGTCCGGAGGCGAGATCGCGAAGAACCTGGAACAGCTTTATATGTTCATCACCGATCAGCTCACGCAAGCGAACATCAAGGGGAGTCTGGAACCCTTGCAAAGCTGCCTGAAAATCACCGAGACCCTGTATTCCGGATGGGTCGAAGCCGTTGAATCATTGAAAAAAGAGGAAAACAAGAAAGCATAAAGTCCAAGGGAGGGACGATGGAAACCATCATCAAGTTGATGACAGAAAGAAACGAGCACCTGTTGAAGTTCAAGGAAATCACGGAAAAAGAGTTGATCTCCTTTGCCGAAGGAAACTTCGACAACCTCGAAGCCTTTTATCAGGCCCGTGAAACCCTTTTGGATCTCGTGCGCAGCATCGACGGCATGATCAGCCAAAGGGCCGGTGCCATCAATCCGAAAGATCCGGCGATTTCCGACGAGTGCCGCCGCGCCGTGATCGAATCCATGGATTTGAAAAACCAGATCGTCACTGAGATTTTGTCCCAAGACCTGCAAATCTTGGCCACGATCGAAAAAGCGAAGTCGGGAATCATCAAAGAGTTGAAGACCGTTCAAGCGACCCGAAAAGCTTTTAAGTCCTATCAATCCAAAGGCCCGTCCAGTACGGTCAATGAAGAGGTTTAAGGTCAAGGAATTGACTGGATTTGAAGTCAAAGACTTGTCCGGTCCAGGCTCCCTTCCCACCTAAACCTTTCCTTTCCTTGGCACATCCGTTGCTCCCTCTTTGTTTCAGTGATGCAACCAGAGGGGGAGGAAAAATTGTCCCAGTTACAAGTCGAGACCGGACCTGCGGCTCATGCGGAATTCGAAAGAGATCAGGAAAACTATCAGTCCTTAAAAAAGATTCTCGTTCACTTCAAACGAAAAAAAGAATTTCAGTCGGCGAAGAAAGTGCTGGAAAAGATGCTCGCGCTTTCGCCGAACTTCGCGGATTTTCTGGATCTCGCCCGACATGAATTCGAGGATCAATGTTACACGGCCTGTTTGCAGGCGGTGGATCAGGCATTGAGTTGCCGCGGAACGCAGCTGAAAGGTCTTCAGGAAGTCTATCGTCTTCAAGGCGCTTCGTTAATCCACCTGGGGCAGCTCGAGCGCGCTGAAGACAGTTTGTTCAAGGCTTTGGAATATCCCGGTGAAAATGACGTGGTGCTGGTGAATCTGGGCACTCTCGACATTCAAAGAAAATCCTGGGAGCAGGCGACGATTTCTTTTCGCGAAGCTTTGAAAGTGAATTCTTCCAACGACCGTGCCTGGGTGGGGCTCGCGCTCTGTCACCGCTTCCGCGGCGATCACGCCCTGGCTTTCGGCAATTTGGAATTGGCTTTGGATCTGGCGCCGCGAAACGAAACCGCTTTGGGTTTGATGCTTGCCTGGTATGGGGACACCAAAGAGACCTCCATCCGCGAACGTTTGACCGGTTATCTGGTCGCGGGCGGTGAAAACGAAAATTTATGGATGGCCTTTATCGAATCGTCCTTTAAATGCGGCGAAACTTTTGTGGCCCGTATGGAGCTGGAACGTTTGCGTTTGACGAAACCGGATTTTCTTCCGGCTTATCAGTTGAGAGCGTGAAAGAATGAATCAAATCGTGGTCGAAAAGACTTCCCTGGGTGATCCCGTGCTCTCCGTGAACGGAAGGCAGACCTGCAGTTTCGTCGATCCGATCAAGGAGGCCGAAGCCTGGCTGGATCATTATCGGGATCTGATCGTCGGGCGCAGGGCTCTTGTGGTTTTGGGACTGGGAAGCGGCCATCATGTGGCCCGGCTGATCGCCAAGCATCCTCAGACGATCTTCGTCGTTGAGCATCGTGAGGAGATCGTGGGACATTTCCTTTCCCATTTTCCGCGTTGTGTGTCTCGGGTGCAGTTTTTTTCGACGGAGGCGGCGGCGCTGAAGCGCATGGTGTGCTGTTTGGAAACGCCCTTCAGCGTTTTGACCTTCGCCCCCGCCGTGATGAACGCCCACCAGGAATATCAAAAAATTTATCAATGGCTGAGCGGCCGCGATCCTGAAAGCCTGCGCTCCCAATTTCAACTCCGCGGAGTGGATCATTTTTTCTGTCCGAAAGAAGTGGCGGAGTCCACTCCGGCGCAAAGCTATCGTTTATTGGCCCGACAAGAGGCCCTGCCCTCGAAGTGGAGAAATCTCTTTAAGATCATGGGGGAATGGATCAAGTGAAAGTTCTTTTTGTCCACGGCTTGAAGTTGGGGGATTTGTTGATGGCGGCGCCGGTTCTTCAATTTTACCGCCGTAAATACCCGCGGGCGGAATTTCATCTTTTGGCTCTGCCGGAAGCCATGGCCGCCTCCCAGGTGTTGGACCCAGTGAACGTCTGGCATGAACTTCCGAAAAAGAAAATTCTTGAAACGGCGGCCTTGGCGTCGGTGGGTCTTTTGGACGGAGTGGATCTTTTGGCGGCCTGCTTTGATCGGTTGAATCTTGAAAATTTCGATCTGGCCGTCTCCTTAAGTCACACGCGCTTTTGCGCTTATGCCTTGTCGTTGATCTGTGCTTCGGAAAAACACGGAACCTATTTCGAGGGTGAAAACTTAAAATGCAGCTCCCTTGATTTTTTGGAAATGGAAAATCTGAAGGAAACCAGAAAGCTCCATTATCTGGATGCCTACAGAAAAGGTTTCGGAAGTTTTGACGAAAAGGTGGAGTGGCGGTTTCGCGGATCTGAAGAAGACACTCTTCAAAAAAGAAGTCTTTTGAACGAAGGGCGCTCCCTTTATCTCTTTCAGCCGTTGTCTTCGGAGGTCAAAAAAGCCTGGAGTCTTGAAAGATGGACGCGGCTGATGCAGGAAATCCGCCGCATGGACCCCTTGGCGGAAATGAAAATTCTTTGCGCGCCTTTTGAAGTCGGTGAGGTGCAAGCTCTCTCCCAGGCGGCTCAGGTGGAGTTGCTTCCGACGGACTTAAAGGAAGCACTGGCATGGATTCGCGCCGCGGATTTTTTAATCACTTTGGACACCAGCATCAAGCACTTGGCGAATGCGTCCCGATGCAAAGTCATTGAACTGTGTTTGGGAAGCGCCGATTTCTTCAAACAGGCGATCTATAAACCGGGCGCCGTGATTCTGACTCCCAAGGTGTCCTGCTATCCTTGCGCCCATCAAAGCCGTTGCCCCTTGGAAAAAAGAATCTGCGCGCAGGGGATCGAGGCCGAAGACGTGATCCAGGCCTTGAAATTTTTAAAAAATAAAGAAGAAAGGCCGTCGATTCATTGCGGCGCCTTCATCACCACCACCACGGACACCCAATGGTCTTACCGTGCGTTGAGCGCTCAAGGAGGAAAAAATGAAAAAGCCGTCTCTCGAACAGAAGCTGAACAAAACCATTGAAAAGCTGGACGCTTCCGCCCAGAAGATCATCGCCACCCGCGGCTACTCCAGCGAACCCGCCGTTTTGAGAATGCTTTCTGAAATTTTAAAGGAGCAATTGAGAAATGAAGATTCTCGTTATTCAACTCGCCCGGTTCGGTGACGTCTACCAGACCTGGCCGTGCTTGCTCGCGCTCCGGGAAAAAAATCCCGAAGCGGAAATCCATCTGCTGGTGCGGGAAAGATTCTCCGCCGCCGTTCAGGGACTTTCCGAGAATTTCCACATTCACAAAATGGATACCGGAAAGATTCTTGAATCTTTTTATTTAGACGAAGACTCCGAGGAAGGGGACTCGGCATCGGAGGATCTTCTTTTCTCTTTGACGGAATGGCTGGCGCCTTTAGTGGCTGAAAATTTTGAGGAAGTTTTTAATCTTTCTTATTCACCGGTGTCGAGCTATCTCACTTCCATTTTGGAAATGAACGGAGCTCACGTGACCGGTTACAGCCGTCACGGGGACGGATATTTGCAGATTCCCGACGACACCAGCGCTTATTTTTACGCCCAAGCGGGCGTGGGAAGAGCGAACCGTTTGCATTTGACTCAATTGTTCGCCATGACCTGCGACGTGGACCTAAAGGAAGCCCACTTGCATCCCTTGCAAGGTCAGGCCTTCGAAAAGCCGCTTGCGGAAGAGGATTATTTCGTGCTGCACGTGGGGGCGAGCGATTTCGGCAAAGCGCTTTCTCCGGAGCAGATCAAAGCGGTGGTTAAAAACTTTTTACAGGTGCGCTCCGAGAATCTGGTTTTAGTGGGCGTGGAAAAAGAAAGGTTTTTGGCCGAGGCTGCCAAGCCCCTGATCGGTTCGGAAAGAATCACCGATCTGGTCGGAAAGACCCGACTGAATGATTTGTTTTCTCTTTTGGCGCACGCCAAGGGGTTGATCGGTTGCGACAGCGCGCCCATCCACATGGCTTCGCTTCTGAACAAGCCGGTTTTGAATTTTAGCGGCCCGTGGGTGAACAGCTTTGAGACCGGCCCTTTTTCTCAAAATTTTTTCGTTCTACAAAGGGACCCCGCGCAGGTGTCCCAAGAAGAGTGGAAAGAGATTTTCGAGCGCATTCTTTCCGCCGAGAAATCAGGAGTTTTGCCTCGGACCGAAGAAGTTTCCGATCAGCAATGGAAGTTGATTCAGACTCTTTACATGGGAGAAAAACCTCCGACCAAGATTCCGCGGATGACGGCGGTCCACTTGTCCGAACTCGCGGGAGTTTTACCGCAGGTTTTCGAAGCGTCCAAGCAGCCGACCCTCCCGGCCCACCGGCAGATCCTGGAAACCTTCGATCGGTTTCTGTCGGTGCTGGAAGGCACGGATCCTTTTCTGGCGATCTTCGTGCGCTGGTTTAATACGGAAAGAGTCCGCATCCGTCCGGGGAATTTAGAACAAGTCACCGCGGACACTTTGCACGCGCTTCATCAGTTCCACTTGATTTTAACGGACTGGGTGCGCGTTCTGGGGGAAGAACTGGAAATTCTTGAGGCTTCAAACGAGCCTCTTCAAGGAGCGCTGGATGAATTGATCCGGAATTTTCGTTTCATGAACGTGGCCACGGCGGTGGAGGGGCTGGAGCAGCTTCTTCCCGACTTGTTGTCGCGGCCCTCGACGGAAGTCCAAGGCCTAAGCCTTAAGCAGGTGACGCAGGATCTGGAGCAAGCTTTAAACGGCGCCGATTATTCGCGCATCGCCGATATTCTGGAATATCAACTGAAACCTCATTTTCAGAATCAGGATGTGATATTGTAGGAAGGTGTCAGACCTTCTCCTTTTTACGGAATTCGAGGAACTCAAAGAACTTCTTCCCGAGCAAACTTGGGCGCCCGCGCCCGGGGAAGGCGTGCTTTTTTTTGGTCCCGCCTCCGCGCGGGCGCGGTGTAATGAGGTCGGAGGGTTTTTCGTTCTCACCGGAAAGGGACTGAGCCTTTCCCAAATCCGCGATTCAAAAGTCAGACACAAAGACTTCGCCTGTTACGAGTGGGAGCAAGAGCCAAAGGAGCGTCTTTTTTGTTTCAACCTCCTTTTGCGGCAAGCCCGGAGACGGTGGGAGCTGCAAAAACTGAAAAGTCATTTGATCCGCGAGAATCAGGAACTTCAAGATGCCCGCGACCGGGAAGGACTCAAGCGCCGGCAGTGGGAAGAGGGCCGGCAGCAAAAAAGCCTGGCGTTGAAAAAGGCCTCGGCGCAGTTGCGCAAACGGATTTTCTTTTTGAAACGCTTGAACGAGGCGATGGATCTCAAAGACGTGGTGGCGATGGTGCATGAAGAGGCGCGCAAGGTGCGCGGTCTTGGCGACGCCTTGATGGCCGTCTTTAAGGACCATCAGGCGCGCATTTTATACACCAGCGGGCGCGCGGTTTTGGAAAAACGTCTCTCCCAAATTCCGCCGCTGCAGTCGCCCGCGCAGTGGCGTCAGACTTTGGCGGATCATCTGAACCGTCCCATCGGTCCTTTGATTTTTCTTGAGGGGAGCAAATCCGGTTTTGGGTTGTTCTTCGAGCACCATTTGACGGCGGAAGCCCTGCAGGAGGTCGTCGACGAGTGGAAGCTTCGCAGGGTGGGGCTTGAGTTGGCGGTGGATCGTTTTCAACTGGCGCAGGATTTGGAAGAAGCCGCTTTGTTTTGGGAAAAAACTTTCGACGGCTTGGGTGAGCCCATCGGAATTTTTGACGGCGATCATCAAGTCATCCGCGCCAACCAATTGTTTTCCACGGACTTGATGAATCACCTCGAGGACCGCTTGGTGCGCGATGAAGGAAAGACTTTTCAAGTGGAGAGTTACGCTCTTCAGACCGGAAGGGAAGTGGCCCGCGGAGCCAAAGTGATTCATCTGACCGATCAGACCTCGTCGTTTCAGCTGAAGCAACACATCATCCAGACGGAAAAAATCGCGGCCCTCGGGCAGTTGGCGGGACACATCGCCCATGAACTCAACAACCCTTTGACGGGGATTCGCTCCCTGTGTCAGTTGCTGGAAAAAGACCTCACGCTGGATGAACAAATGCGTCAGGACATTCATGCCGTGGAGGAGGCCACCGCCCGCTGCCAAAACATCATTCGCAACTTGCTTGAGTATTCAAAGCCCCACGGCGAGGACCAAAGGGTGAAGGCCGACGTGAACGAAGTGATCTCCAATACCCTTCCTTTGTTGAAATCTTTGATGGGCCGTCACCGAAGGCAGGTTTCCCTCAGTGAAAAACCTTTAACCGCTTTGGTGGACCCTCATATGCTTCAGCAGGTGATTTTCAATCTGATCGCCAATGCCTGTCAGGCGATGTCGGACGGCGGCGGTGAAACCGGAGAAATTTCTGTAACGACGGAGCTTCAGGACGGAAAAATCCACATTCGTATTCAGGACACTGGTCCGGGAATTCCGGCGGCTCTTGTGCGGGAAATTTTCGAACCCTTTTTTACCACGAAGCCGGTTGGTCAAGGCACGGGGCTTGGTTTAAGCTTGAGTCTGAACATTATCCGAGGTTTCGGAGGGGAGATTCAGGTGGATGAAAGTTATCAAAACGGCGCCGCTTTCGTGATCACTCTTTCGCAAGTGTCATGAGAATTTTAATCGTTGATGATGAACCTCTTGTCCGGCGTTCCTTGCAGAGGGCGGCGCAAATGCGCGGTCACGAGGTCCGCGTGGCGGAAAACGGCGTGGTGGGGAAGAAGGAGTGGGAAGCCTTCGATCCGGAGGTGGTTTTCGTCGACGTTTTAATGCCGGAGATGGACGGCCCCACCTTGTTGGCGCAAAAGCCGAAGAGCTCCGCGGCCAAGATCATTGTCATCAGCGCATTTACGGGGGAATATGACAGTGAGGTGGCGCTGAAAATGGGCGCCCATGTTTTTATGGCAAAGCCCTTTGAAGACATCCTTCAGGTGGTGATGAGGGCGGAGGAATTGAGTCATGGCAGAAGATGAAGACGTCAAGGTCGTAAAGATTCATCCCTATCCCTTTCCCATTTATTTTCAGAGAGAAGGAAAGCCGGTGCGGGCGGAAGTTTTAAAGTTGGCACAAAAAGGGGCCATCATCCGCGTGCAGGACGTTTTTTTGAAAGTGGGTGAGGAATTCCCCGTCGAGTTCGAAATTCCCGTGCACAAGGCGAGCGTGCAAACGGCGGCCAAGGTGATGAAGACCTATGACCGCGCGTTGCTGCAAGAAAAGGGCGTCGAGCGCTTGGCGGAACTTTATTTTACGCATATAACCCAGGTGCAGATCCGCTCGATTTATAAATTTTTGGTCGCCATCAAACAGGTGAAATAATGAGAATCATTTCCGGTAAATTCAAAGGACATCGGTTGGTGTCCTTTAAGGCGGACCACATCCGTCCGACCACCGACCGGGTCAAGGAAAGCCTGTTTAACAAGTGGCACATGGTGGTGGAAGACGCTCAGGTGTTGGACTTGTTTTGCGGAACGGGAAGCCTGGGGCTGGAAGCTCTTTCCCGCGGCGCCGCTTTTGTCGAGTTTGTCGATAGCAATGAAAAGAGCCTGAGGATTCTGACGGAAAACATCAAAAAGTTGGGCTTGAATGAGGGATACCGCGTTACAAAGCGGGAGGCGCTTCAGTTTTTAAAGACCGCCCAGCAAAGTTTTGATTTGATTTTGATTGATCCTCCTTTCACCAAAGTGATGGCGGATCAAGTGCTGCAAGCGCTTTCCGAAAGCGAAGTGTTGAAAGAGGGAACGCGGGTTGCTATTGAATCCGGAACCAAAGAAGAGGTTCGCGAAGTCTACGGAACTCTTCGGCTTTACGACCGCAAGGAATACGGGGACAAGGCCTTGAACTTTTACGAGAGGAGCGCTGAGTGAGAAAAGCCATTTACGCCGGCAGTTTTGATCCGATCACCCTCGGCCATCTGGACATCATTGAAAGAATCAGCGCCCAATTCGACGAAATCATTGTGTTGGTGGCGGATTCTCTTTCCAAAGATTATTTATTCCAAGTGAACGAGCGCGTGAAGATGATTCAGGAAAGCGTTTCCGCCAAAAACGTGCGCGTCGCCTCCACCGACGGTTTGTTGGTGGATTATGCCAAGCACAACAAGATCAGCACCATCGTGCGCGGCATCCGCGCGATTTCGGATTTTGAATATGAATTCGCCATGGCGAACATCAACCGCACCTTGGCGCCGGAAATCGAGACCATGATCGTTTTCACGCGTCCCGAGTACAGCTTTCTGGCTTCGCGGATGGTTAAAGAAGTGGCCTCTCACGGCGGCCCTTTGGACAAGATGGTTCCTCCCAACGTGGACCACCAACTGAAACTCAAAAAAGAACAAGGAGCCCTATGAAACTCTCGCGCCGGGCGGTGAGCCTGAAACCTTCCCCCACTCTGGAAATCGCCGCGAAGGCCAAGGCGCTGAAGGCTCAAGGCCAAGACGTGATTTCACTTTCCGTGGGAGAGCCGGATTGGGACACTTACCAAGACATCAAGCGGGCGGGCATTGAAGCCCTTGAAAAGGGACAGACCAAGTACGCTCCCGCCAACGGTCTTCCTGAACTCCGTCAAGCTATCGCAGAGACGGCGGCGGCGGAGACCGGCCTGAATTTTTCGCCGGAGCAAGTGACCGTGTCCACGGGAGCTAAATTCGTTTTATTTTCAGCCCTGCAGATGCTTTTGGATCCGGGCGATGAGGTTTTGATCCCCGCACCCTATTGGGTCAGCTATCCCACGATGGTGGAGTTGGCGGGAGGGGAGGCGGTGGTCGTTCCCACGCGGGAAGAGGGCGGCTTTCATTTACATCCGGGAGATCTGGATAAATGCGTTTCTGAAAAAGCCAAAGTGTTGATTTTGAATTCTCCGAACAATCCTTGCGGGGAGGTTCTCTCAAAAGAGGAACTCAAAGGTCTTGCGGACTTTTTGGAGCGCCATCCTCAAATCGTCGTGCTCAGTGATGATATTTACAACCGTCTGGTTTTTTCGGGGGAAAAGATCGCCCCCCATTTGTTGCAGGTGGCTCCCCATTTGAAGGAGCGCGTGGTGATGATCAACGGAATCTCAAAATCGTTTTCCATGACCGGATGGCGTTTGGGATGGGCCGTGGGCGAAGTCTCGCTGATCAAGGCGATGTCCAACTATCAAAGCCAATCCGTCAGTTGCGCTTCGCCTTTTACTCAAGTGGCCGCGACTTATGCCTTGAAGAATTGTTTCGGGGAAGTGGCGCACTCCAATGAAATTCTGATCCGTCGCCGCGATCTTTTTGTGGAAGCGCTCAACGAGATCCCTTCCTTGTCCGTCTCCGCGCCCGGCGGCGCTTTTTATCTGTGGGTGAACGTGAAGGCGTGGATGGGAAAAAGTTTTCAGGGAAAAACCATTCACAACAGCAGGGAGCTGGCTTTGGTGCTGCTTGAAAGTCAAAAGTTGGCCACCGTTCCCGGAGTGGAAAGCGGCGTGGAAGGCTATCTGCGTTTAAGCTTCGCTTTGGATGAGGCTTCCATCAAAAAAGCCTGTCAGCGTTTCAAAGAGTTCGCCGCTCAGCTTACTTAAGAGCGGCCTTGGCCAAAGCGTCCGTTCCGTCCACGGGCTGAAGGGTCTTTAATCCCAGAGTTTTCAAAATCAAGGGATAGACGTCCACGTTGTTGAAAGTGGGAAGGGCGGCTTTTGTTTTGAACTGCGGTCCGACGGCGTAAAAAATCCCGTGCATTTTGAGCGTGCGCTGGGCGTTCCAGCCGTGATTGCCGCCCCGTAAGTAGGGCATGTTGTCTTTAACCCCAATGACGTAGGGAGGAAGGGGCTCGATCACCAGGTCTCCGGCCCTTTCGCTTTTGGCGTAGTGAAGCGGTCCCATGTTCTTGCGGGAATGAACATAAAACAAGGAAGCCTGCGGATGTTTTCCTAAGAGATGTTTCAATGCGTGGACTTTTGAGGGAGGCTCACCCTCTTTCAAATAAAGAATCATCTGCGGTCCTTTTCCGTAAATCAGAAAAGAAGACAGGAGCGCGGTCACTTTCGGATCTTGATCCAGAACGATCGCTTTGTCCGGCTGAACGTTGAGCATTCCGTGATCGGAAACCACGATCACATCCACCGGCAGACCGAGGGCTTTGATGCCCTCTTGCAGATGTCCCAGGGCTTGGTCCACTTCCATCACGGCATTTTTAAGTTCCGGGGATTTGGTGCCGAACATATGGCCCGCCGTATCCACGCCCTCGAAATAGAGCGTGAGAAAGTGGGGCCGTTTCTTTTCCGGAAGTTTCAGCCACTCCAGAACTTGGTTCACGCGGGCGTCATAGGAAACCTTGGCGTCATAGCGGTAATAGTAATTGGGATGCATTCCCTGAATGTCGGCTTCGCTTCCCACCCAGAAAAAACTGGCGCTCAGCATATTTTGTTTTCCGGCCGCCGCCCACAGGGGAAGTCCCCCATACCAGGTTCCGTCTTCCACGGCCTTGCGGTTGGGGATGGAATAAGACTCCTTGCGGGTGGGATCGTAAAAATCATTGGAAACGATGCCGTGATCTTCGGCGTAAAGTCCGGTGATTAAGGAATAATGGTTGGGAAAGGTCTTGCTGGGATAAACCGGCCTTAACGAGCGCGCCGCCACTCCTTCTTGAGCGAGAGCGGTCAGATGGGGCGGAGAGAATTTCTTGGTGTAGTCGAATCGGTAGCCGTCAATGGACACCAAAATCACATAAGGCGCCTTCAAAGCTTCCGCGGAATTTTCCTGAGCGGGGTTGAAGAAAAGCTCTGCCGGGGCCGTTTTCAGCGAGAGGTGGCTGCAGGAGGCGAGGGTGAAGGCAAAAAGGGCGGACACGGAGGTGAGAAGAGCGCGTGAAAGTGACATAGGGGAAAAAAATAAGAGCAAAACCATCTTAAGTCCAGGGATCGGCTTCCTGACTTGTGGAATGCCGCGCCTTTTCAATAAAATAAAAGAGAGGAAGTGGGGCTTGATATGAACTGGACCTTGATCCAAATCGTGATTGATCTTTTTTTGGCGGTGGGAATGTTTGTTCTGTGGACGCGCTTGAAACGTCCTCCCCAAGATGACCCACGTTTAAGCCGCGGTCTTCAACTGTTGCAAAGTAAGATCACCGTTTTGGAAGACCTTTCCGACCGCACGGACGTGCAGGTGAAACAGCTCAGCAATCTTTTGGATCAAAAGACCCGCGTGATTCAGGACAAAATCGTCGAGGCCGATCGGCACAATTATCAGATCCACGAGTCCATGCAGAAAAGTTTGGAAGTGGCCGAAATTTTTCAGGACAAAATTCCCCATGCCGACATCGTGGAAAGACAAAAGACCGTGCGCTACGTGAAAGCCGCGCGCATGGCTCATTCCGGAGCTTCGTTGGATGAGATCGCCGCCGCCGTGGATTTGCCGCGCGAGCAGTTGGAGTTGATCGCCAAAGTGAATCGGGAACAATTGATGTTTGATGAAGAGGCTCTTCCCGAATGGGCCAAGCACGAAGCAAAGGTGGAAGAAAAGTCCCGCGCCGTTTCCGCGCTTTTGGAAGATGAAATCCCCCGGGAAAGTCTTGAGACCTTGGATCACTTGAGCGCGAAATTCAAAGAAGCCTGCAAGGAATTCGAAGAATCCGATGAAAGACAAAGCAAGCCCCATCCGGCGGCGGTGTTCATGAAGGCCGAAGCCTACAA
>Ga0182744_1003031_pt1 | contig 13355 bp, 11 predicted proteins | sample eDN3rd30CKraftMG_FD_128525 | JGI IMG/M metagenome (GOLD analysis project Ga0182744, IMG submission 128525) | Enriched Miracle-Growth compost microbial communities from Emeryville, California, USA - eDNA 3rd pass 30_C Kraft MG (version 2) (version 2) ...
TGATTATTTTTAAGATGAATTTTCGTGATGTGTTCTTTTGAGGTGTCTTGATGTAGTCTAAGAAGTTGTAATTTGAATTAATATCTAAAATGCATGTTAGGAATGAACCTTTTCACTTTCTTCTTGACGAAGCATTCTCCTTAACAGTTTTCCTACTGAGGATTTAGGAAGTTCAGATAAAAATTCAATCTCTTTTGGTACTTTATAAGGGGCTAGATATTGTTTAGCAAATTCTATCAATTGCTCTGATGAAACACTCGATCCTGCTTTTAATTTCACAAATGCCTTGACTGTTTCTCCTCTATAGGAGTCCGGTTTCCCAACTACAATAGCCTCTTCAACGGCTTCATGCTGGTAAATAATTTCTTCAATCTCACGGGGGTATACATTGTATCCACTCGCAATAATCATGTCCTTTTTACGATCTAAAATATAGAAATACCCATCTTCATCCATTTTGGCGATATCACCTGTAAAGAGCCAGCCGTCTCTAATCACTAATTGAGTGTCACTAGGACGCTTCCAGTAGCCTTTCATAACCTGTGGTCCACGAAGTATCAATTCTCCTGCTTCACCGACCGGAACATTTACATATCCTTCTTCCGTAACCTTAACAATTCTCGCTTCCGTTCCTGGGATAGGTATTCCTACACTTCCCAGTTTACGAGGAAGGAATGGTGGTGTAGATATAGCTGAAGGATCTGTTTCTGAAAGTCCATAGCCATCGGCCAATCTTATACCTACACGTTTTTCAAAGTATTTAACCTGTTCTACAGGAAGCGGGGCACCACCACTGCTAAAGTAGAAGATATCCTTAATTGCACTTTGTTCCAATTCTGGATGACTATTTAATGCAAATATCATTGTAGGAACTGCCGTCAACTGGAATGGTTTCTCTTTATTAATCAGCTCAAGTAATTCATTCACATCGAAACGAGGGAGAATTAATTGATTACACCCAATTCGGATTGCCGAAAGCGCATTACATGACAATCCATACACATGAAACATTGGAAGAACACTGATAATTTTAAAGTTTTCTGGTTTTTCATCAACTGCATTATAGGTAAAATCACATACTTGAATTATATTTGCCAGCAAGTTCTGATGAGTAAGCATGACCCCTTTTGAAACACCAGTAGTTCCTCCTGTGTATTGTAAAATAGCAACATCTTCTTCTATGTTAATAGGAATATCAGGTATCACATTATCATGCGTAAGGAAGTCATCAAAGTACATATCACCTTCAGCAAGGTCAACCCTGCTACCGCCAAAACCAACTACAATAACTTTTTGCAATGATGTTCTTGGCTGAACTTCTTTGACCTTGTGATAGAACGCCTCAAATACAACCATATATTTTGCTTCAGAATCATTTATGGCATATTCAATTTCTCTCTCGACATACATAGGGTTAACTTGAACAGCAATTCCTCCTAATCGGAAGACTGCAAATAAACTAAAAATATAATGAGGACTGTTAGGCAGCATTATTCCTAATCTATCTCCCTTTTGGAAGCCGGTACGATACAGGGAAGCAGCAAGCCATTCTGAAATAGTTCTTGTTTCCTTATAACTCCATGACCTCTCATAAAAAGTAAGAGCAGGTTTTTCCCCGTGAATATTAGCTGCCTGCTCCAAAAGATCGAATAATGAATCATAGTCTACTGATACGTCTTTATTAATTCTAGGATCATAAAACTTTAACCATGGCTTTTGTGAATAATCCACACAATCTCCTCCTTTTTACTATCCTCCCAAGAGAAGTATTTTAGTAGGTTTTAACATACTTAAAATATACTTGGGAGGTTTCTTAAACACTTAAATTATTGTTTTAAAAAAGTTTTTTGTAAACATATCCAAATCGACATCTTTCCGCATTTTTTCAACTGATAACAGTTATTTACAAGACGGACAAATATACAACAAAGCGTATTTCTACGAAGATTGATGATTTATGTCGAAATGTTATACCTTGTTCACATAATTTTCGAAATTAATACTCACCTTATTACAGTGGAAAAGTTATTCCAAACTATCTTTTCCCTTGTTTACACATTGTTAATTTAGCAACCCTTATAAGCCTGACGGTAGATTTGTGCTAACTCTGCAACAAGCGGCTGTTTTGGGTTCGCAATCGTATCTTGATCATCAAAGGCATGTTCAGCTAACACATTTATTTTTCTTTCGTATTCACTTTTGTTAATACCTACTTCTTCTATACTCGTCGGAAGTTCCAACTCAACAATAAGCTTCATGATTGCTTGAACCAAACTCTCTACGCCTTCTTCTGTCGTTGCTGCAGGCAGACCAAGCATTTTCGCGATTTCAGCATAGCGCTGATCCGCTATGAAGTGTTCATATTTTGGATATGTCATAAATTTATTAGGCTTTTGAGCATTGTAACGAATCACGTGTGGCAGCATCAGAGCATTAGCACGACCGTGAGCGATATTAAATTCAGCACCAAGTGCATGTGCCAGGCTATGGTTAATTCCTAAGAATGAATTTGCAAATGCCATACCGGCTATGGTTGAAGCATTGTGCATCTTTTCTCGGGCAAGTTCGTCATCGCCATCTTCGTAAGCCTTTGGCAAGTACTCAAATACTAATTGAATTGCTTTTAATGCCAATCCATCTGTAAAATCATTGGCAAGCACAGAAACATATGCTTCAATGGCATGTGTTAATACATCTATCCCCGTATCCGCCGTAACATGCTTAGGAATGGTCATAACAAACTGCGGATCGATAATAGCCAAATCTGGTGTTAATTGAAAGTCTGCTAATGGATATTTCATATTTGACTTTTTATCTGAAATAACCGAAAAGGAGGTTACCTCAGAACCTGTTCCAGATGTGGTGGGTATTGCAATTAATATTGCCTTTTTGCGAAGAGCAGGGAATTTAACCACTCTCTTGCTAGGATCGAAAAATTTTTGCTTTAAGCTATTAAAATCTGCTTCCGGATGTTCATAGAACAACCACATCGCCTTGGCAGCATCCATGACAGAACCGCCTCCCAGTGCTATAAGACAGTCAGGCTGAAACTTTCTCATCCTATATGCACCTCTCTTAACAGCTTCAATATCTGGTTCAGTTTCAATGTCATACAACACTTCAAATTGAATATTGCTAGGATGTTTTTCTAATTGATACAGCACTTTTTCGATGGAGCCATTTTTCATTTGACTTGAACTAGTTACAATAAATACTCTTGAGATTCCTGGAACAGAAGATAGTACCTGAATCGAATTTCTTTCAAAAAATATTTGTGAAGGAACCTTAAACCATTGTGTCATGTTTCTCCTTTTTGCAACTTTCTTAATGTTAATCAAATTTGCTGCTCCTACATTCTGAGACACAGAGTTCCCTCCATAAGTTCCGCACCCAATCGTTAGGGACGGTAGTGATGTATTATAGATATCACCAATAGCACCATGCGTCGATGGTGTATTCACCATAATTCTTCCAGCTTTCATACGAAGGGAAAAGGTATCAATTACATGCTGGTTTGCTGTATGAATAGCTGCAGAGTGTCCAAGTCCCCCATACTCAAGTGTTTCTTCAGCTATATGCAGCCCTTCTGCTAAACTATTTACTTTATAGCATGCTAGAATAGGGCTTAATTTTTCACAAGAAAGCGGGTATTTCGGGCCAACACCTTTTAATTCTGCTATTAAGATTTTTGTATCTGCGGGAACGTTCACACCTGCTATTTTTGCTATCATAAATGCAGGTAAGCCAACAATCAATGGATTTAAAGAAGCACTTTTTTCATCTATCACTGCTTTTTCAATCATTTGTTTTTCTTCATTATTTAAGAAATAACAATTGTTATCGAGCATTTCCCTTTTTACATCTTCATAGATTTCATTATCAATAATTAGAGCTTGTTCAGAAGCACAAATCATCCCGTTGTCAAATGTTTTAGATAGGATAATGTCGTTTACTGCACGTTTAATATTGGCACTTTTCTCTATATAACAAGGAACATTTCCTGCCCCAACACCAAGTGCTGGTTTTCCTGAACTATATGCAGCTTTCACCAAGTTAGGTCCGCCTGTAGCAAGGATGAGCGAAACTTTTGGATGCTTCATTAGGGTTTGAAATGCTTCATGGGAGGGAGTTTCAATCCATTGAATGCTATTCTCAGGTGCCCCTGCCTTTATTGCTGCTTCCCTTAGAAGTCGTGCTGTTTCAACACAACACTTTTGTGCATATTTTGGAAACGCAAAGATAATTGGATTTCTAGTTTTAAGAGATATCAATGATTTAAAAATTACAGTTGAGGTTGGATTTGTGATAGGAATAACACCGGCTATGACACCAACTGGCTCGGCCATCTCTACCATTCCCTCATGCTCATTTTCGCTAATAACTCCAACTGTTTTTAGGTCTCTAATATTGTTATAGATAAACTCTGTGGCAAACATATTTTTAAATACCTTATCTTCATATACACCTCTTCTAGTTTCTTCTACTGCCAGCTTTGCTAAATCTTTATGGTTATCTAGGGCAGTATAGGCCATTTGCTTAACGATCTCGTCTACCATTTCCTGATTGAAGCAGCGAAATTCAGCTAACGCCTTAGCTCCATTTTTAGCCAAATTATCAATCATTGCACCAACATCATGTTTTTCCATTAAGACTCTTTCTTCTACTGCCATGCTCTATCCCTCCAAGTTAATCTTTTCAATAAGAATTTTCTTCACCCAATAATTAGGTGAAATAATCTTTTCTGGCTAAAATATATCATGTTGAGCAATGCCAAATTTGTCGAATTTTGCTTAAAAACGAATGAACATTCATTCATTTTTAAACATTTCACAAAATGTTCAAAATTAACTACTCCCCCCATAAAACAAAAAACCGCACCCTATTAGGAATGCGGTTCGCAATTTAACTCAACCAGTATTACGTAATCCTGCTGATATGCCACTTATTGTAAGAAGGACTTCTGTCATTAATTCTTCTGAAGGCTCATCCTGTTGTCTTAATTGTTTAATTAATTCGACCTGTAAGAAGTTTAATGGATCAACATAAGGATTTCGGCGATATACCGAGTCTTTAATGTTAGGTGTGTGATCAAGCAATTCTTTATCACCGGTTATTTCCAGCAAAATATTCTTTGTCTTTTCGTATTCTTCCATGAGATTTGAAAAAATCCGCTCAGCAATGTGCTGATCTTTTACTAATAATAAGTATTCTTTTGCAGTTGTGATATCCGCCTTCATCAATGCCATTTGCAGATTATCTATTGTTGACCGGAAGAATGGCCATTTTTCATACATCACCTTTAATTGTTGTAGATTTTGATCACTCTTTGAAGCAAAGCTTTCCAACCCTGTTCCTGCTGCGTACCAAGCAGGCAGCAGCTGTCTGCTTTGTGTCCATGCAAACACCCAAGGAATTGCCCTTAAATCCTCAAATCGGCCGCGGTTCTTTCTGCTCATTGGCCGTGATCCAATATTAAGGTCGCCAAGTTCTCTAAGGGGAGTCGCTTCATTAAAGTAAGTCAGAAAGTCTGGATCTTCAAAAACGAGTGACTGATATTTCTTTAATGCGACACCTGAGATTTCTTCAATTGCAGATTCCCATGACCCATCACGCATGTTCCCACGCTCTGCCACTTTTGAAACGTGAGCTGTTGCCAGCATTAAAGTCGAGGTTGCCTGTTCTAGGCTCCGATAGGCGATGTCTTCAAGTAAATAACGAGATGAAAGAACTTCCCCCTGCTCGGTAATCTTCACTCCATCCCCAATCGTTTCTGCAGGTTGAGATAAAAGGCTTTTATTTAATGGACCGCCGCCTCTTCCAAGTGAACCGCCGCGGCCATGGAAAAATTTCAATCCTATTTTATACTTGCTTGCCATTTCATGAATTTCAAGCTGTGCTTTATACAGCTTCCAATTAGCTGTAAGCGTACCGCCGTCTTTACTTCCGTCAGAATATCCAAGCATAACTTCCTGTTGATTATTCATCACTTCTAAGTGATTGCGATAAACAGGCATTTTAAATAAGGTTTCCATAATGACTGGACCTGCAGATAAATCATCAATCGTTTCAAGTAATGGAGCCACATTTAATTGGCTTTCAACACTGCCGTCTGCATGAAGACGATAAATTCCTGCCTCTTTGGCTAAGACCAAGACTTCAAGTAAGTCACTAGGGGATTTAGTCATACTAACTAGATAAACAGAAATCGAACGAGTGCCAAATTCTTTATGGGCCTTTCTAATCATATGAAATACTTGAATCATTTTCTGTGTTTCAGGAGTATAATCCTCATTTAATAAGAGAAGCGGTCTTGGATCCTTTAAAATACCTTCTAAAATTCTTACCTTTTCCTCTTCAGAAAGCTGTGCATAATTATCTGAAATTTGCACTTTTCGTAAAATTTCTGTCATGGCTGCTTCATGCTCACCACTGTGATTGCGAATATCAAGTGTCGCAAGATGGAAACCGAAAAGCTGTACCTGTCGAATCAACTTTTGGATTGTTTTTAACTCATGAGCTGCAGGATGATGAACTTTCAAACTTCTTTTCACTAAGAATAAGTCTTCTAATAACTCTTCTGCAGAAACATAACCTAAATCAGACTGACCAACCTGTTTTAAGCGTTCGATAATAACTGCGAACTTTCGGCGATAAACTTCTGATTTTACTGGCCATTTTTTATCATCTGTTAAATACTTATCCTCTTCAGCCTCTATTGTTTGAATGAATTCTGAACTTACTTCTACTCGAGTTGTAGAATGACTATACCGTTTCATCAAATCAACTAGGACATTTTTATACTTTTTTAAGACAAGCTTCCGCTGTCTATGTAATGTCTCCCACGTTACCTCAGGAGTTACGTTGGGATTCCCGTCTCTATCTCCGCCTATCCATGACCCAAATCTTAGGAAATTAGGAACATCCCATTTTTTGGAAGTATAGTTTTTCTCTAAACAATCCTCTACTTCACGGTGTATTTCAGGCAGAACTTCAAACAATGTCTGATCAAAATAATACAGCCCGTTCCGCACCTCATCTAGCACGGTCGGCTTATTATGGCGAAGTTCATCTGTTTGCCATAGAATAGTAACTTCATTGAATAAACTCTCTTCGAGCTTCCGACGCTCTCTGCTTGTTAAAAGAGGATGATCCAGTTTCTTTAAAATTTCAGCTATGCGACGTTGTATTTCCAATATTGAACGCTTCGCTGCCTCTGTAGGGTGGGCAGTTATTACCAGTTCTAAGGACAATTTGTTTAAAACATCTTGAATCATTTGTTCATTAATATTATTTTCCTTTAAAGCAAGAACCGCACTCTCAATTGAGTCGGGTTGAACGATGGTGTCATCTTCTAAATGATATTGCCGCTTTCTGCGAATACGGTGATTTTGTTCAGCTACATTTATCAAATGAAAGTACATTGAAAATGCACGAATCACTTGTTTTCTCATTGGGCTGCTGAGGTTTGAGATTTCCTGTTTTAATTCAGAATAAACATCTTGATCAAAATGAATTCTAAGTGTTTTACACATCATACGTATTTTTTCCACTTTATCTAGTAATTCTGTTCCCCCATGATTGACAAGGATTTCACCAAGTATTTGTCCAAGTAATTTAACATCGCGGCGAAGTGGAAGACTGCTGTCATTCACTTTCAAATCTGTACTCATGCTTTCACCTTCCCTGTACTAGTTCATTGACTAAATTTTTTTATTTATTAATATAACATATCTTTTGGTCTTCTGTAAAAAAATTTTTAGAATAATTAAAAAAAGCAATCCGAAATTTATCCGGATTGCGTAAAATTCACTTTTACTTTTGCTTAAATTCTTCAAGCTTTGAAGAGATCGCAGCAGCTACTTCTTCTGTTGATTTCGGTATTGCATTTTTAAAAAGCGTATTTGCCAATGAACCTAATGCCCCACTAGCATTAATTTCAATGTAGCCGGTCAGCAATGTTTTATTCTTATTAAGTACTTGTGCTTCAAAATAACCTTCCCCAATATACTTTTCATTGGTGCGCCTTAATTCAAAGCTTACTTTAGTTGGTTCATTCCACTCTTTAATATTAATAACTAAACCTACCTTTTTTTTCATAATACCAAGGTCACTCTTAAACTCCCATGTAATTAAGTGTTCATTGATTTGCTCATGTTGAATATATCCCGGAACCAGTGGTGCCCAGTTATTGGCATCTCTGGCAAAATCCCAAATCACATTTATGGGGATATCTAATTCTATTTGCTGAATTTCGCTTGGCATTTGTATCCCTCTCTCGTATAAAATGTAAAAGACCTTCATCGTGCTGAAGGTCTTTTTTACATTTATATGATGAAAACTAACTTTATAGACAAAAAGATTGATAATCAAAAGGATATCTTTTAAGATTTAGAATAATTAACGTTCAGTTTATACTTTTTTGGGGGTCCTTGCCGGTGAAAGCCTTTCAATATTTAGTATTTTTCTTGGGATTGACACTATTCGGATTAGGGAATGCCATTGCAGTAAAAGTTCAATATGTTGGTTTGCATCCCTGGGAGGTTTTAAATGTAGCCCTGTATCAACATTTTGGACTTTCCATAGGAACTTGGGGTGTTATTTGCGGATTATTTCTAATTATTATTTCATTTTTTACTGCTAGAAAGTATATAAGCATTGGGACTTTTTTAAATGCTTTATTCATTGGACCTATCATGGACTTTTTTCTGTGGTTAGATATATTGCCTGAGGCTGCAAATTCCTGGGTTGATTATCTAATTTTATTGCTTGCCATATTAATTTCCGGGATTGGAGGGGGGATGTATGTTGCTGCCGGTCTTGGTGCGGGACCACGCGATGGCTTTATGCTCTCCATTTCGCATAAAACAAAATTATCGGTTAGTCAGGCACGTATCCTGGTTGAAAGTTTTGTGCTGGTCATCGGATTTATTTTAGGAGGCCCAGTTTTTATTGCAACCTTCCTATATACTTTAATCCAAAGTCCTGTTTTCCAAAAATCATTACTGATTTTTAAAAATTTAGTTGAAGTATTTAAAAATAAAGAAAAACAAATTAGAGAAGACGTGTATCTATAGACACACGTCTTTTTCTAATACAGCTATATAACTTCCACTCTATCAGAGCTAAAATCTCTATAATAAGTTTGGGCCGGTAGATTATTTATTCCATGTGCTTCAGCAAAGTAGGAAGATAACTTCCCCTCATAAACCAATTCTAAGGAAGCCGATTCTTTGATGTCATCAGGAGTAACAAGTGACAGCGGCTTTTGTTTATTGATTTTTACTCCTGACTCTTCAAGTAAAGCGGCAACAAAGTGGGAACAAAAGAACGCATTTTTACGGTCTAATTCCAAATTGAACATTACAGCAAATAAACCTAATAGATTATATCGATACTCGCCTTTATTCTTTTCAATTTCCCTAATTTTTCGACAAATTGTATCATACTGTTTTTCTGAGATTGTACAGCAGTAAATAGCACAATCAGCATTCCGGAATATTCCGCCACGGATATTTTCTCTAACAAAGCCAGCTAAGAAAGGATTGCGGGGTCTTTTTCTTCCAAAACTATAAACATCCCATAATTGATCATCTAGTGCAATAGAAGCATGATTATGCGGCTTCTTCGTATATAGTTTAATCATTTTTGTTAATACAGTCCCGGTATCAGTAAGAAGTACGTAAACCTTCCTCATCCTATATTCCCCCTCTTTTTCTATAGGAAGGGATTCTTTTCGCATGATCCCTTGATATTATCTACCATTCTTTATTTTTATCATATCGTACCTATCTCCTGGTATAAACAATCTGGAGTATTATTTTCAACTAAGACTTAAGACTTATCCCGTCAACAGGTTTTCGCATATGCTCATGTATTATAATTTACTAGATAAATTCCTCACAGAAACACATTTTTCCTGTTTTTTTTATGAAAATTTCCCATTTTTAACAATTCAAGCATACTATAATACATTCACTGATGATTAGGGGTGTAATAAATGGGACTATATATTAATAATGGTAAACATCCAACTGTTTTTAAAAATAATAAGAAGATACCAGAGCCAAACCAAGAGTTCATGAGAAAGGATTATCTTACAGAAATAATAGACGAACAGCAGCAAGCAAATGTTTCACTCATTAATGCCATCAACGCGATAAAGCATCAATTCCTAAATCAAGAGGTAGTACAAGCAAGTCATCTGAATACGATTACTACTCAATTAAACGAACTTAGAACAAGTAATTTACAACATAAAGAATACGAAGAATTAATTATTCATTTATTAAAAACACAAGAGGATTTACAAAAACAATTATCCGAAAAACTTAGTAAACAAGAAGAATTTCAAATTGGGGTATTAAATCGGCTAGATCAACAAGAAGCATTAACGGAGAAAATTTTCCGTCAAATCAATCACATTCGCTCCATCCTTTTTGAACGAACAAACTACCTTGCAGAAAAAATTGATGAAGGATATAAAATTACATCCTCCTATGTGTATAATCTTATGACCGGTTCGGACCAGCCTGTTACATTTTATTTAATGAATAATAAAAAAACAGAAAAACAGAAGTAAGTACTGGTGCCAGAGTAAGTGGGCACCTTTTTTTGATATCTCACCAATCATAACATGAATTTGATAAACAAAAGAAGCCCTTTCAAGTGTGAAAAGGGCTTCCAATATAATAATACGTCTGTCAGGTAATTACTATGAAATTTTTTTTAGTTCCTCTGATAACTCGAGGAAAGCTTTCTCATTTCTCTCTTGTAAAGAGCGGTCGATTTCCTTACGGAGCACATTTCTTCTAAATTCAATCAAGGCGTGGTTTAAAAACATCTCAGCAATTACAGAATCGTTGTTTTCATCAATTTGTTGTGGTGAATTTAATAATCTCTTTTCCATGGAAATCAACTCCTTGAGCTTTTTCTTATTATACAGTTAATTTTCTAAAAATTCAAATATTATATTTGTTATTATTAAAAAAAATTTTTCTGGCTGACTGATTTAAGAAAAATTTAATAGTGGAGCGCTTATGTTAGGAAGTGTCTATTCGATTTCAGCAAATACATCTGGCTATGACCTTTATAAAGAAGCCTTAAAGAAAACTCATTCGGCTGAGGTCTTTAGCAAGGGTCATCTCTTCGAGAGGATCTGGAGATATGACAGCAATGGAGACGTCTCGACCGTAACGGTCCACATTAGAAAAATTAGAGAAAAAATCGAACACGACCCCTCCAAGCCTGAATACATAGAAACTGTATGGAGATCTGGTATCGTTTTCATTAATAAAAGGACAGTGTCACTCAGGTGGACACTGTCTTTTTGTTAATGAATTTGACTTTGAAATAATGCGTTTCGGTTATTGAATTTCGTCACAAGTTTTACTAGGACTAGGTTGGCTATTAGCAGTACAACTCCTATTAGGAATAGGGTTAATGGGCTTAAGAAGAACATCCCGCTTGCTTGGCTTATAATGATTCCTACGATTGGCAGTACTAGCAGCCCGCCGAATTGCTGTGCCTCCTGAAACGTTTTGACTTTTGCCGAAATAATAACATTCAAGATGATATTAAAGAGCACTAATATAGGGATCACCCAAAACATTAAAATCATCCAGGTAGAGTTAAAATATAGAATTATCTCAAAGTACGGATAAGTGATTAGATTAACTACAATAAAACATATGATAAAGGCAGCAAAGGAAATTCCTAAGGTTGGAATCAGAGAGGCTAGAACTTTACCAAGGAATAAGTCTTTAATGGAAATAGGTGCAAACAACAAGGACTCTAACGTATTTCTTTCCTTCTCACCTACAAAACTATTTGATGATGTTACCATTGAATTAATAATGGCTACCATTAAGAAAAAAGGGATCATCATAAAGGTTAAGAAAAAATATACAAATTTGTAGCTAAGAGTTGGGAAAGCTGCAAGAGTATTTCTCATTTCCTCATTTGGGAAGTCCTTAATAAACGCATTTATAGGTTTTTCTATTTCCTGTGTTGAGGTTCCAATTAAATCAAATTGAAGTCCGAAAAAAGCAATACATGATGGTACTGCAATACAAATCATTAATGCAACAATGAACATTGGTACCCAAACCTTTTTAGATGAAAAAACTGCTTTTATATCTTTTACTGCAATAGTTAGGATAATATTTTTATTCAACCTCTTTCCCCCCTCTAATGTGGAAATAAAGAGCCTCGAGACTTCTATTGGTTATTTCACAATTATGAACCCAGGATTCATTGAGAATATGAGATAATAAAGGAGTAATTTCTTCCTTTGTGGAAAGCTTGAATTCCAATTGATTGGGTCCTTTTATACTGTATGTATATCCTTTGTAACAATGGGTATTTAGTGGTTTAAGACCCGTTTCTATTAATAAATTAACGTTCTTTAAATACTTTTCCTCTAACTGCTTCTTTGTTCCCTTTTCGACTATCATCCCCTTATTCAGGAATAAATAAGAATCACAAATGGTTTCTAATTGGTGCAGTACATGTGAACAAATCAGAATTGTTACACCTTCTTCTTTATTCACTTTACGTAAAAAATGTATTACTTCATTAATTCCTTCCGGATCCAGTCCATTTGTCGGTTCATCTAAAAATAGGAGTTTGGGATGGTGTAATAAAGCCTTTGCAAGTGAAATTCTCTTTTTCATTCCCGTCGAAAAACTTCCTACCAGCTGATCCTTAAACGCAAGCATATCAAATTGCTGCAGCAAATCAGTTATTCTCTTTGGATCAAATTTACCATATACTTTTGAGAAAAAAACTAAGTTTTCCCAAGCTGTCATATCATGATAAAGGCTTGCACTTTCTGTTACCATTCCAACTCTTTCCCTGATTTCATTCCCCTGTAGTCTTGGGTCAAAGCTCATTACCTTCATGATTCCATTTGTAGCCTCAATTACTCCATTTAACAAACGGATAATCGTTGTTTTGCCTGCCCCATTTGGACCGAGCAATCCATTGATACTTCCTTCTTTAATTGTAAAAGAAACATTCTTTAAAATTAACGTGTTATTAAATTCTTTACTTACACTATCGACCTCTATGATATTTGTCAAAATTTCTCCCCCCTTAAACAATTCATCCTTCAATATAACGTTTCATAATGGCATTTCGTTCACGAATTTAATACTTTTTTGATAAATTTGAAATAACTATGAGCCTATGTCCGAAAGGTTTTTTACCCTATAGTGCCGAATAGAATGTAGAAATGAAACTAGAGGAGAATCCAAATGTCTACTAATAAAGGGAGCATTCTGGTTGTTGAGGATGAAGAAAAGATTGCGCGGGTATTGGAGCTGGAGCTGGAATATGAAGGGTATTCAGTAACGAAA
>Ga0182744_1003032_pt1 | contig 13353 bp, 7 predicted proteins | sample eDN3rd30CKraftMG_FD_128525 | JGI IMG/M metagenome (GOLD analysis project Ga0182744, IMG submission 128525) | Enriched Miracle-Growth compost microbial communities from Emeryville, California, USA - eDNA 3rd pass 30_C Kraft MG (version 2) (version 2) ...
CGTTGGTGAAGACAGGTGCGCCGCTGTGGATCAGTTACTGCAGTTGAAAGACCCGCCGGACACCATTTTATTGGATGACGGCTTCCAGCACCGCAGGATCAAACCGGACTTTTCCATTATACTGACCGACTATAACCGCCCGTTTTCCAGGGATCATTTATTACCTGCCGTCCAGTTAAGGGATATCCGAAAAGCCGCAAAAAGGGCACAAGTGATTGTCGTCACCAAATGCCCGGTGGGTTAAACAAAGACAGATAAAGAAAAATTAACCTGCGAACTGCAAAAGTACGGGCCAAAAATTGTACTTTTCAGTTACATTCGTTATCAAAAACCGCTTTCTTTAATAGACGGTTCGCTGGCAGACTTAAGTGGGCCTTTGCAGGTTTTGCTTTTACATGGCATCGCAAGCGCCGGACCGCTTAGAGATTATGCCTGTCAGCTGGATCCGGATTTTAAAGAAATCGCCTATGAAGATCATCATGACTATACAGTCACAGATATCCAAAAAATAAAAAAGGCCTTTCAGCAACTTGCTCCGGGCAGGCGTATTATATTGACAACGGAAAAAGACAGTGTAAAACTGGGGCAATTGATCCATTTAATGGACGCATTGCCCATTTATATACTACCCATAAAACTGGAATTTTTATTCCAGGGGGCCGGGATCTTTAATGAGAGGATCCTTGCATTCATTCAAAACTTCAAGTAATCATTATGTCAAAAGACAAAAGAAATACAAAAATTAAAAATAAACAAAAGACGCGTAGTCCGCAGGCCAGCAAAGCAGCCGCTACCATGGTCGGCACCCTTGATATCACCCGCAGCGGCATGGGCTATGTCATTTTGAAAGATCCGGACATCAAAGATATCATGGTCCGGTATCCAGATCAGGATACCGCCCTTCACGGAGATACCGTGGAGGTAAAAATAACTAAAATAAGCGCCTCAACCGGGCGTAGGGAAGGCAAGATCACCAAAGTCATCAAAAGGCATCAGACAGAATTTATCGGCACCTTAAGCGTCTCCGAAAACTATGCTTTTTTTATGGCCAACTCCGTCGCTCCGATGCCCGATATTTATATCCCGCGGGGTAAATACCAGAACCTGCCCAGTGGAACCAAAGTCATTGTCCGTTTAACCAACTGGGACAAGCGCAGCAGAAAGCCAGAAGGTGTGGTGGTCTCCAGCGTCAGCCCGGAAAAGGAAAATGACTTCGCCATGAAAACCTTATTAACCAATAGCGGGTTTACCATTGGTTTTTCTGAAGAAGTGCAGCAGGAAACCGCCGCCCTGCCCACGGTTATATCTGCCGAAGAGATCGATAAAAGAAAAGATTTCAGGGAGACGTTGACCTTTACCATTGATCCGGCGGATGCCAAAGACTTTGATGACGCAATCTCTTTTAAAAAGATCGACCGCACCTGGTATGAAATAGGCGTCCATATAGCGGATGTCAGCCATTACGTAAGGCCAGGCAGCGCACTTGACAAGGAAGCAGCGCTCAGGGCGACTTCTGTTTATCTGCCAGACCGTGTCAATCCCATGTTGCCCGAGCAAATTTCCAATGTACTTTGTTCGCTCAGGCCGGGGGAGGAAAAACTGAGTTTTTCAGCTGTTTTTACCATGAATAAGAAAGGCCAGGTAAAAAGCACCTGGATCGGCAAAACGGTCATCCATTCCGATCACCGTTATACTTATGAGGACGTCCAGGAAATAATTGAGGGAGCCAAAGGACCTTATCAAAAAGAGATCCTGTGGATGAAAGACATGACACAGACACTCAGGGAAGAACGTTTTAAAAAAGGGGCAATTAATTTCTCCTCCCAGGAAGTAAAATTCAAACTGGATGAAAACGGCAAGCCGATCGGTATTGAAATTAAAGAAAGCAAGCCCGCCCACCAATTGGTGGAAGAAATGATGCTGCTGGCCAATAAGGCAGTCGCAGCCTATGCCTCTTCCATTAAGATCGGTGATAAACCGCTTCCATTCCCCTACCGGGTCCACGACCAGCCGGATGAAGAAAAGTTTGCAAGTTTTGTACCCTTTGCCCGTAAATACGGTTATACATTTGATACCAGCACGCCTGAAAAAATTGCCAGCAGCTTTAATGAAATGCTGGACCGTGCCCAGGGCAGACCAGAACAGCATTTACTTGAGCAACTCGGTGTAAGGACAATGGCTAAAGCGATCTATACGACTGAAAATATCGGTCACTACGGCCTGGGTTTTGAAGACTATTGTCATTTTACCTCACCGATCAGACGTTATCCGGACGTACTTGTCCACCGCATAATTGAAAGCTGCCTGTCAGGACACCCGATTGTTGATAAACAGCTCGAGGAGAAATGCAAACATTGCAGTGACAGGGAACGTGCCGCAATGGAATGTGAAAGGGCAGGCAATAAATACAAACAGGTTGAATACATGCAGCAGTTTGTGGGCGAAACTTTCCCTGGCGTCGTATCCGGTGTAGCCGAGTTTGGCTTCTGGGTGGAGACTGTCCATGAAAAATGCGAAGGCCTGGTCAGCATCCATACACTGACGGAGCCATATGTCTATATACCGTCTGAATATATGCTGCAGGCTGAATTTTCAAAAAAGAAGATTCAGATGGGCGATCCCGTAACCATCCAGGTCGTATCGGCCAATCTGGATAAACGCCAAATGGACTACCATCTGATCGATCCGGATTACCCGGTCAATAATCAGCCAAAGGCGCCTGCAAAAAATAAAAATGGCCGGTCTCAAAACGGCAAGTCTGATAGAAGAGGCACAAAAGAAGGAAAAAGAAAAAAATCAAACGCCGATATCGAATCGACAATCACAGCAAATGACCATAATATTGACTATGGTAAGGATAGAAAAACTAAAAAGACGGCCCAAAAGCGGGAAAATACACCGCCCGAAAAACCGGGCAAAAAACTAGTTCCAAAACAGGCCCAAAACAAGGAAGAAACGTTAACGCGGCAGCCTGTCAAGGAAGCTACACCTAAAAAGCAAAGGTCTGGAACTAAGGCAAAGTCCAGTAAAGTGGGGCAGAAAAAGGAAAAATAAGAAAATAGGCAGCCAGGACGGCATTTAACCCTGCCAGTGATTTTTAATTAAGAAGGACGAAGTTAGGAAGTACCAAAACGCCATACATCTGGCCGTTTTTTTTTTTGAAAAGTAAAGACGGGTAATTCCTATTTTCGGGCCATTTTAAGGTATGGCATGCCCTGTTTTCATTCGAAACTCAGCGCCTCCTATTGTCAAACGTTATTTATGACCCCGGAGAAATACCAGTCTGCATAATAGATTTACTATAGACTTTAATATTAGGCCTCTTTTTCATCATCTTTTTGCTTGGCCTTTACGGCCACCAAATCTGAAAGATCTACCTGCATAGGAAGTACCCCTATTTTGACCACTGCTCTTTTACCCCTGATTTCTATAACTTCCCCTACTTGATGGTTCTTTTTACTTTTAACCTGCATGCCTACTTCAATAGGCGTGTTCACCTCATCATATTCGGATTTGATTTTACGGGCCATTTTACCGGTAACCACCTTTTCATTCTTCGGAAATAAAATGGCCGCAAATTCCTTGATAACCGCTTCTTTTTGTTCAGCCTTGCGCCAGCTGACCATTAATTGCCTGAGTTTGCGTTCTGTATCCTTGAGGTACCTGACCTTTTCCTCGGAAACCTGGTTTTGGTGTTTGAGCAGTTCGATTTGCTGTTTATGGGTTTCTCTGTTCAGGACTCGCTCCATGTCCGCCTTAAGCTTATCATTTTCCCGCATCAGTTTATGGAGTTTTCGTTTTTCTTTTTCCAGCTCCTGTAGTCCCTGTTCAGTGGAGTTTAAAAGCTGATCAAGTTTAAACTGATTTTCATCCACCAGGCTGCGGGCCCTTTCAATTAAAGCCGCGGGCAGACCGATGCGCTCCGCAATAGAAAACGTATAGGAACTTCCGGGCTTTCCTACCAGCAACTGATAGAGTGGCTGCAGTCTTCGCTCATCAAAGGCCATGGCACCATTAAAGATCCCTACCGTTTTTCCGGCCATAATCTTCAGATTCAGATAATGGGTGGTAACAATACCGATCGCATGCTTTTTGGCCAGCTGCTCCAAAATCACCTCCGCAAACGCACCGCCCAGGTTAGGATCAGACCCGCCCCCAAGTTCATCAATAAAAAACAGGGTCCGTCCATTGGCATTTTCAATAAAATGCTTCATATGCAGCAGATGAGAAGAATAAGTGCTCAGCTCAAACTCAATGGACTGAGTATCCCCCATATGAATAAATAGCTGTTTGAAAATGCCCATTTGAGAATCAGGGTGTACCGGTACCAATAACCCGCTTTGCAACATAATCTGCAAGAGCCCGACGGTTTTCATAGTGACGGTCTTGCCACCCGCATTGGGGCCGCTGATGATCAGTATCCTGTTTTTATCATCAAAGCTCAGATTAACAGGGATCGTTTTTTTCTGGCTTTTTCTATTATAAAGCAAAAGCAAGGGATGATATGCGTCAATCAGCCGCATTTGTGCTTTGTCTGTCACCACCGGCAGACTGGCCTGCATATCGATGGCCAATAAGGCTTTGGCCCTGATAAAATCAAAAAGGCCGATTATCCGGTAATAGGATTCCAGTAGCGGTGCATAAACAGACAAAGAAGTCGTCAGCGCACGCAGGATTTTCTGGACTTCCTTCAGTTCGTCGTTTTCCAGTTCATAGACCTGGTTATTCAGCTCGGTTGTCTCTTCAGGCTCCATAAAAGTGGTCCTGCGGCTGTCACTTTCCCCGTGGAATACGCCTTTAATCTGTCGTTTGTACTCAGATAAAATGGCAATAACTCTGCGACCGTTGCTAAAGCTTTCGCTGATATCTGCCGTATAACCTGCTTTGCTGAGTCTGGCGACTACCTTCTCAAAGGTACGTCTGAGTTCCTGGCGCTTTCTATAGAGGCTATGCCTGATCCTGGCCAGGTCAGCAGAAGCGCTGTCCTTCACCTGCCCGCTTTCATCCAGCACTTCGTCGATCATCTGGGCGATCGTTTTTTCGTAATAGGCATCCTTCAACACGAAGGCCATATTGGGAAAAGCGGTCCTCCTTTCATTATTGAACCAACGAAAAATACTTTCTGTTACCGTGAGCAACCTTCTTATATCCAGCCACTGCTCACCTGTCAGCATACTGCCGGCTATACTCAGTAATTTTATTTCTTTACGCAGGTCGCCCGCATGTTCGCTGGGAAAATAAAGCGCCTGTTCAATCATTAGTTTATATTCATATGCCTGGCGCAGTTCCATTAGCAAATGCTCCGGCTTGGTATGCAGCCGCATCCGCTCCACCCGCTGTTTGGCAAAAGGCGTAGAACAATGCTGCTCCAATAAGGCTTTTACCTTATCAAATTCCAACTGGATAAATGCATTTTCCGGATATACTTTCATGAATAATTTACGGCTTCTAAAGTTGTCTATGCTATTCTATGACCTGACACAAGGGTTTCCACACCTTTTCAGGTACTGTTTGCAGATAAGTGCTAAAACCGGATGATAAAATCCTGTTTTACCTTATTTTCTTTTCTAAAAAATACTATCCCGATAAAGAACAAATCAATGGTTAAGGTAACCTCCGGGGATTGTTTAATGGCCTCCCAGGCCTCTTCCATCTGCTCACTCCAATGGATATCATCAAATACAATAACGGCGTCTTCCCTTAATAAAGGTAATAACTCCCGGAAATATCTAAGGGTCGGTTCTTTTCGGTGGTTGCCGTCAATAAATACAAAATCCAGCGGTATGCCTTGTCCTGCCAGTCTCTTTGTCAGTTCAGGCAACTGTGTATCAAAATTGCCTTCAATAAGTTCAATATTGTTTAAGCCCAGTTCACTGAAATTATGCCGGGCCACCTCTGCGATGGCCTGGGCTCCTTCCATGGTATAAACCCTGGCATTTTTCTGGCCACTGGCCAGAAAAGCAGTTGTCACGCCAAAACAAGTGCCCATTTCCAAAATAGTCGATGGCTGCATTTTTTGCACCATCCTAAATAACAGCCTGCTGTATTTTTTGGGTTTCAGAGAAGATTTGGCAATGTCGCCAATGCGGCGGATGTTGCTTGGGATCACCCTTGAACCCGCTCCAAAATCCTCTACCTTAATGGATCTTTCATCTGTAGTAAGGATTCTTCTTAAGGCTGCCAGCGGCTGATAACAGGGATATGTCCTATTATCTCTTAACACTTCCCGAACAAAACTATAGACAAAGGGAGAATGAATACCGTGTCCTTTACCATTCAAGGCTTTTTTCCTGTATTGGAAGTACTTACGGGCTAAGGTATATTTTGAAAACATGGCGCAAATATACGGGTGGTCATTGAATTTAGGTGCAGACCTGGGCAAATCCTGTTAAGGGCTTGACTGCCAACAAATTTAATTTAATTTCCAATGATGTTTAAGCTGAATACAAGGGTTGGCCTTAATCCTACAAAGGACCTGCCCCCGCAATGAGTAATATTGCCTTGACAGATCCTTTGCAGGTTGTATGGAAGGGGCCTTGCAGCGGTCGGCTTACATGCCACCGCCCATGTCGCCTCCCTGGCCGCCCATATCACCGCCATTATCTCCGCCCTGGGCAGGTTGTGCCTTGCGTTTAAACAGCGATTTATCGATTTGGCCAAAGCGCCAGCTCAGTGTAAAGCGGACGATCCTCGGTGTACGGAACCTGCTGGAATATTCTTCTGTAATAGCCGTCCTGGAATAAGAATCATGTTTATTGGTGCCAAATATATCTCCAATGGAGGCGGTCAGGGATAAAGAATTTCCTTCGCCCCATTTCCAGTCTTTTTTAACGGCTGCATCGATCCGGTAAAAAGGTGAAATATACCCCTGGGCTGTTCCCAGATTGCTACCGCCCCATCCGTGTCTGTCACTGCTTCCATTAGGCAATACCGTCTTGGCATGATAGTCACCGGAAAGCTGGAAGGAAAACCCTGCCGGCAGTTTAAAAGTATTATTCAGTTTTGCAAACCAGCTCCACTGCTGATTGCGGATATTGGATCCGTCTATATCCTTTGTGTTAATGATCGAATTAAAAATATTGACGTTTCCTGTGAGATCCCAGATTTTGGCCAGCGTCATTTTATCTGTCAGTTCCAGCCCATAGGTATAACTGGTATTGGCATTGATATAACTGTTCACAATGGTAGAGTCGTTGGCTGGATCTACTTTGGAATCTATATACTGATAACGGGTGATCATATCCATTGTCTGGCGCATATAACCACTGACCAGAAAATTATTGTTTGCGCCATAACGGATGTTATAGTTCAATTCAAACAGATTGGTGAACTCCGGTTTCAAATTGGAGTTACCCACCCTGATATTATAAGGATCTGAATAGTCATAGACAGGAATCAATTGCCAGAAATTAGGCCGGTTGGTTTTACGTGAATAACTGGCCTGCAGGTCCTGCTTGTCATTTACCGTATAAGTTAAAAAGGCACTCGGGAATAAATTTAATGGATAGTTGACGGAAAACGGCGTATAATTCTTTCCGTCGATGGTGTAATTTTTCCCGTTATATTCATAGCGTTCCGCCCGCAGCCCGAGTTGATAGGTGAACTTCTCTGACAGTTTTGAGGACCAGATACCATAGGCGGCATAGGTTTTCTCATCATAGGAATACAGGCTGGAAACCCTGGTATTAAGTTTCATGCCATCAAGACCTGTAGCGGTGCCGGTGGAGTCTTCATACTGGTAATTGGAATTATTGCTGTTCTGGCTATCAAAACGAAGGCCAGCTTCAATTTTGCTGTTTTCCGAAATCGGGTTTACGTAATCTGCCTGAACAGTATAACGTTTACGTTTGCCGTCGCCAAAGGTCGTTCTCAAAATATTAGGGATGCGCAGATCTGTAAACTGCGGGTCATTATATATACCTGTATTCAGATTAGAATTATTCCCGTTATCAGAATTACTGTACCGGGCATCAAAGGTCAGGTTATGGTCCCCGTCTTCATTAAAGAGATGCTTATAGGAGAGTTCCCCATTCAGGTCTTTAAAATGAAATCCGGAACTGGTCGCCAGGCGGCTATAAGAATAAGGGTCCTGTCCCGCAACCAGGGAATCCACATATTGTGGTTGGTCCTGGTCGAAAGTTCCCTTTACATATCTGCCTTCCAGGGTAATGGTATTGCGGCTGTCCAGCAGGTAGTCCACACCGGCATTATAAAAACCAAAGGAACCGGTACTGTGCGATACACCTGTTTGCACAATGGAGGTATCATTATTGAAGAAATTACGACGGGTGGAGTTATCGGTTTCGGAATTCCTGTCCCGGTGCATTCCCCTGGCGAAGAAATTGAATTTGCCCTGGCGGAAAGCAAAGTCTCCCCCAAAATTCAAAGCGCCACGTGTGTCCACACCAGCCGTCAAACCGCCATGATAGCCACTTTTACGGTCTTTTTTGAGAACAATATTGATGATGCTGCCGCCATTGCTGGAGGCGTCAAATTTAGCGGATGGGTTGGTGATCAGTTCAACCTTGTCAATAATATCGGAAGGAATCTGATCCAGGGTAAGCGTAGTAGGCTTGCCGTCAATAAATAACTGCGGTGACCCGCCCCTTAAGGTAACATTACCATCCAGGTCTACATCCACAGATGGAATTTGTGCCATCACCTCTTCTGCCGTCTGTCCGGTGCTGACCAGACTTTTGGCCACACTGAAGATTTTACGGTCTACCCCCATTTTAAAAAACTGGTCTGAGGAAGCATTTACAGTCACATCCTTCAACTTAGAGGTGGAAGTGACCATTTTGATCGTTCCCATATCCTGGATATCTCCATCATCCGACAAACTGAATACCTTCTGATAGGTCTCATGGCCTACGACTGCCACCACTAACTTCAATTTGGAAGGCGTTGGCAGATTACCCAACTGAAAAGAACCGTCATTTTGAGAGATCATGGATCCCACCAGCAGTTGACGGACCTTATGGGTAGCCGTATCTAAAATATCCTGATAGATCTGGATAGAGGCACTGGCAATAGGCGTTCCTGATTCCTGTTCCGTTACTAATCCCTTGATGGTGCCATTTTTTTGGGTAGATACAATAATGTCTGAACTTAAAGAAGCCTGTTGACTAAAAGCTGAACTACATATTAAAGTCGTTGCGAATAATAAAGCTGCGGTAATAAATTTCATAAAATGTTAAACTAATCAGAATTTCAGCGTCTAAATAATAAAATAGGTGTTTTTCTTATCGTAAATAATATGTAAACGGATGTAATTGGTCACCCCGTTTTAGCATACATTATCTTAAAGCCTTTGGAATGTTGCAAAGGTGTGATTTAAAATGCATTAACAGTGTTATTGAATTACAAATAACCCCTTGGTAGACCTTAATAGGGCCTGATAGTTAAGAGTGCGAATCTTAAAATCGGTGAAAACAGCAAATGTTTAGGTGAACTAAGCAGTCAATAACCCAATTAATAAACCATAAATCAGACCAAACAACAAAGCAGCCCATTTTATCCTGGAAAACAATCCTTTAACTTTGCCTTCCATACTGGTTATGTAACTGTAAACCGAGGCGGATTGCAGTTTTTCTGTTAATACGGGATACAACCGTTCATCCTCCAATAATCCGTCGACATATTGGGTAATGAGTTGCGGGAAAAGTACACGTATTTCTGAGACAAATACTTCTTTAATCTGCCCGATGGTCTTATCTCCAATCAGCATTGCGACCATCGGCATGGATTGCGGCAGCTTTTCCCGCAAAAAGAAATCAATATGCGCTTCAATCCCGGGCATCAGTTTGTCCATGCGCTCCGCACCGGTAATCTCCATTTTTAAATTTTCCTTATGGGTAAGGATTAACTGGTAAATAATATCTGCAAGTTTCTGACTGAGATTTTTAAAATTGGCCGGAACGGCACCCTGGATTTTAATACCCGCTATATTTACCGGTTGCGCCGGTTTGAATACCAGATAAAGCATCAAATTGACACATAACCAACAACCAATACCGTGCGTAAGCGCAGAAATCAAAATAGTGGACATATATATTGTATTCGTGTAATTATAGTATGATGGATAATATTTGCAAGCTATGCCATTAATTAATAATATAATAAAGTTAAGTATTAAGCTTTTATCAATAAAACAAATGGCCAACCTGCTGAACAAATTCCGGTCTTCAGTTGGGCTTAGTTTGCCTTTAAGGCACAAAAAAACCATAATTGCTTCAGGGCCAATTACGGTTTTTAAAAATGTTCATTAGGGAGAACAATGGGTCTCGAACCCACGACCTTCGGAACCACAATCCGACGCTCTAACCAACTGAGCTATGCTCTCCGTTTCGGGTTGCAAAGATATACAATTCAGTATCTCTTCCAAATAATTCATAAAAAAAATATTACCCCTTTCATCGCAAAAATGATGTTTGAATATTAAAAAACTGCCAAATATGTTAGACGGCGACATTTTTTTATGTCGCAACGCCAAATATTAATTCTAATTGTTTATGTTTACCTTCGATTATTTCGAACAAAATGATATTAAAAATATACAACTTTATGATGAGTAAAAAAGCGCTGCCCGTGTTTGCTTTGGTATTAATGGGCGGTATTCTGGGCGCTCTTTCCTGTAGAGGTAGTAATGAAAATGACACGCTGACCAGGCAGCAGCAGTTACTGGTGGGCCTGGGGATGATTATAGAACAGCGCCATTATTCTCCCAAACCAATTGATGACAAATTCTCTGAGCAGATTTTTGACAAATTTCTAAGTTCCCTGGACGGAGAAAAGAACATCTTTTTAAAATCCGACATAGAGACGCTGTCCGTATATAAGGACAAAATAGATGACGAGATTCATGGCCGTGCTGCCATGAAATTCTACCCTAGCGTCATCAGTATATTCCAGCAGCGTATCGCGGATTTAAAGCCGGTATACCATGACATCCTTTCAAAACCTTTCGATTTTACAAAAGAACAGACTTATCAGCCGGTCAGTGACAGCCTGGATTATCCGGCCGATCCGGCTGCAGATAAACAGGCCTGGTACGACCGTTTAAAATACCGGACACTGGTAACCTATAACGACCTGTTAAGCCAGAAGGCAAAGGCCAAACCGACCGATTCCCTGGCTAAAAAATCAGATGCCACCTTAGAAAAAGAGGCACGGGAAACCGTTAAATCCTATTATGACCGCTATTTTGACAAAAGATTCAACCCGGCCACCTTTAACGCCACTCAGCAATTCAGTTTGTTTGTCAATACGATTACCCATGAAATGGATCCGCACTCAGATTATATGCCTCCATTAGACCAACGGGAATTCAATGAGGAAATGAGTAACCGTTTCTATGGTATCGGTGCACAACTGATGGAAAAGAACGGACAGATCAGCATTGAGTCGGTGATTGCCGGCGGTGCGGCCTGGAAAAGCAAAAAAATCAATGTAGGGGATATCATTTTAAAAGTAGCCACTGGTGACGCGCCACTGGTGGATCTGAGCGGTTATGAAATCACCGAGGCCGTAAAACTGATCCGTGGTGCCAAGGGCTCAACCGTACGCCTGCAGATCAAAAAAGCTTCGGATGGAACGATTGAAACCCTAAGCCTGATACGTGAAGAAGTCAAATTAGACCAGGCGGCGGCTAAAAGCTTAATTATCAATCATAATAATCAAAAAATAGGCTATATGAGCCTGCCACAGTTCTATGCTGATTTCCAGGATGACAAAGGCGCCCGATCTGCGGTGGATGTTGAAAAAGAGCTTAAAAAACTAAAAGCCGCCGGTATCAAAGGATTAATTATTGACCTGCGCACCAACCCCGGAGGATCACTGGCCGATGTCAATAAGATGATTGGTTATTTTGTAAAATCCGGTCCTGCCGTACAAGTGCAGAACCGCAACGATCAGAGCCAGCAACTGATGGACAATAATGATTCAGATGGAGTTCTCTATGACGGTCCGATGATCGTAATGGTCAATGAATTCAGTGCATCTGCCTCAGAGATCTTTGCTGCCGCCATGCAGGATTACCACCGCGCCATTATAGTGGGTTCTACCTCCACCTATGGCAAAGGAACCGTGCAGACACAGTTGCCGCTGGGCAAACCCAACGCCAACGGCATGCCTGAATTCGGAGGACTTAAACTGACGGTTGAGAAATTCTACCGGATCAACGGTGGTTCCACTCAGCTCAAGGGCGTATCCTCTGATATCGTCCTGCCTGATTTACTGGAATCCATCAAAGCCAGGGAAAAGGATAATCCTACTGCTCTGCCATGGGACAAAATCAAACCCGCCACATATACTATCTGGAACCCGGCCTATAATACGGATTCTGTTATCGCCAGGGCTAATCAAAGAATCAGTCAGGATCCTGTGTTTAAGGCTATTACCCAAACCAATACCTGGATGGATGCCAACGAAAACCGGCCCGTCAGCCTGAACCTGAAAACCTATAAGGCGGATCAGGATAAGATGCGCAAGATGTTTGACAAAGATGACAAGGGCGTAAAATTGAAGGACCCTTTATCCATCACCATTATGCCCGTGGATTACAAGCAATATGTTGAAAATCCGGATAAAACAAAAGTGGACTTTTACAAAAAATGGAAAACCGATGTCTCTAAAGATGTATATATAAAAGAAACGACCCAGATCATGGAAGATATGATCAGTCAGCAGAAATATTATGCTGCTTCCGATATCGGCCAGGTCAATAAGTAAGTTTACATCCGTATAATACTTAAGGGCAGTCTTTAAAGACTGCCCTTATTCGTTTGCCTGAGTCAATCCACTGCTACGTGGGCTTACAGGTACGCAAATATTTGCACAATTGAATTTTTCCTATTAGGTTTGTGAACAATACAAAACCCAAATTAGATGAAGTCTGTTAATTGGAAACAAGCCTTTCCGCATTTGATCGCTATTCTGATCTTTTTAATCGTAGCTGTTATTTATTGCCATCCCGTATTAGGCGGGGAAGTCTTACAGCAAAGTGATATTCTTCATTGGAAAGGAATGGCCCAGGATGCGTTTAATTATAAAGCGCTGCACGGTCATTTTCCTTTGTGGAATACACACGCCTTTAGCGGGATGCCCAATTATCAGATAGAATTATATAGTCATAGTTTTTTACCAAATTTTACAGCCATTCTCACGCTATGGCTGCCTAAGCCTGTTGCCTTTTTCTTTTTGTTTTGTATTTGCTTTTATATTTTAACACAGACGGTTCGCTTAAAGCCTATTATTGGCATTCTGGCCAGTCTGGCATTTGCTTATGCGACTTATACTCCTGTCATTGTGATAGCCGGGCATGAGACCAAATTATTTGCCATGGCATATATGCCC
>Ga0182744_1003034_pt1 | contig 13345 bp, 11 predicted proteins | sample eDN3rd30CKraftMG_FD_128525 | JGI IMG/M metagenome (GOLD analysis project Ga0182744, IMG submission 128525) | Enriched Miracle-Growth compost microbial communities from Emeryville, California, USA - eDNA 3rd pass 30_C Kraft MG (version 2) (version 2) ...
CGTGATCAGATCGCCGGTGCCCTTCGACTTGGTGAGCGTATCGCCCACCATCTGCCACCCCGCGGGTACGCTGTCCGCGCGATACCCCCGCCACACGCTTCCGAGATCGGACGTCAGCAGGGGACGCCAGGTCGCGCTGTCGGCGGTCACGTCATCAGCCGCGGCCGCGCCGCTGCCGGGCGCGCATGCAAGGGGAAGGAACGCAAGTGCAACGATCGCGAGCGCCGGGCGAACGAGCCGTGGCGCGTGTAGTGGGTGCATTCGTCAGCTCGCCAATGGAAGTCGGAGAGATTATCCGGCGAGGGACGCGAGCGCACAAGGGTACGGCCCCGGCCGAGCCGGTCAGCCGGTGAAAAGCCTGCTCCGTTCGTCACGCGCGAGGATGAGGGCGAGCAGCAGCGCGCCGACCGTGATTCCGGCATCCGCAACGTTGAAGACCCAGAAGCGGTGCGGGCCGATGCCCACATCGATGAAGTCCACGACGCCCTGCGCGAAGCGCACGCGGTCGAGCAGATTCCCCACGGCGCCGCCGCACACCAGCGCGAGCGCCATCGCGGCCACCAGCTCGGAGCGTCCCGCGCGGCGATAGAGCAGCGCCAAAAAGGCCAGCATCACGAGCATCGCCGCTATCAGCACCGGTCGCGTCCAGCCACCCAGCCACGGCTGCAGGTCGAACCCGAACGCCGTCCCGGGGTTGTATACCAGCGTGAACTGGAGCAGCGAGCCGAACACCTCGTGAGAGCCGTACGCCGGGCCGAGCCGATCGAGGGCGATCTCCTTGGTCGTGCAGTCCGCCAGCACCAGGAGCGCAGCGAGGGGCCAGAACACGCGCGGCTTCGACATGTGACAATTATCACCACTGGCGGCGCACCGTGCCAGCGTCCGAGGCGGCCTGTCGTGCTCGACCGCAACGCGCCGTCCGGGGTGCGCGTACGGTTGCAACGCGTTCGCGCACTCCGCGCCACGCGTCTCTTTCGTGAGGGTACTTCGTATGAAACTGATCGGAATTTCCGCGCTCGGTGCGGCACTCGTGCTGGCGGTGGCCCCGGTTGCGACAGCCCAGGGAGGAGGAAGGGCGGGTGGACAGGGCGGGGGGCGCGGCGGCGCGAGGATGATGGAATCGCTCTTCAAGGGAATAGACCTCACCGCGGCGGAGAAGACCCAGATCGACTCGATCCAGAAGGCGTACCGCGCGAAGATGCCCCAGCGTACGCCCGGCCAGGCGCCCGATCCGTCCGCGCGCGCCGCGATGCGCGAGAACATGCAGAAGGAGACCGCGGACCTGCGCAGCGTGCTGACGGCCGACCAGCAGAAGATCTTCGACAAGAACGCCGAGGAGATGCGCAGCCGGATGGGCGGCCGCAGCGGAAGTTGATTCGCCGCTCGACTCGGTCCCAGGATAGATAGCGTGCCACGGCTGTCGGATGTTCGTCATCCGACAGTCGCGGCGCTGCCGACCGGTGCGCGCGGGCCGCATCAGCTTTCACCGGTAAACGTCGAACACCCACGCATGAAAACCCTCGTCGCACTCCTGCTCGCCGTCGCGCTCCTCCCGCTCACGCTCTCCGCACAGGTGGGTTCCACCACCGACATCCTTACTGGCGTCGTGGTCGGTCCGGACAGCCAGCCGCTCCCCGACGTCACGGTGGAGGCGGTATCGGTGGAAACCGGGATCTCGCGTACCCACACCACGAACGACAAGGGGCGCTGGACCATCGTCTTTCCCGATGGCGGCGGGAATTACAGCGTCACGATCAAGCGGCTCGGGATGGCGCCCATCACCATCGCGATGACGCGGCAGGGAGACGAGGATCGCCTCGTGGCCAACGTCGAGCTCACGCCGACCGCGGCGCGCCTGCAGGAAGTGGTCGTGCGCGCGAACACGCGCGGCGATCCGCGACGAGGGAGAGAGGCCGGTACCACCGAAACTGCGCTCAGCCCCGACCAGCTCGCTCGCATGCCGATAGATGCGAGCGATCTCGCCACGCTCGCCACTCTCGCGCCGGGCGTGATCGGTTTCGACGCCACCGACTCCACCGCTGCCGCGTTCTCGGTGCTCGGCCAGGGCGTGGACCAGAACTCCATCACGCTCGATGGACTCACCTTCGGCTCCGGGAGCGTGCCGCAGGAAGCGGTTCGCTCGATACGCGTGATAACGAACAGCTACGACGTGAGTCGCGGTCAGTTCAGCGGCGGGCAGGTGGCGTCCACCACTCGCGGCGGCACCAACTTCGTACAGGGCTCGTTCAACTACTCGCTGCGGAATCCCGCCCTCGAGGTCACCAACCCCGACGAAAACGGTTTCAGCGGCGGCTATCTGCAGAACCAGCTCAGCGGCGGGATCGGCGGCCCGATCATCCACAACAAGCTCTTCGCCTTCGGCAGCGTGCAACTGCGCAGAAGAGTCGACCAGCTTCGCTCGCTCACCGCCGCGGGGGGCAGCACGCAAAACCAGCTCGGCGTCTCGCCGGATTCCGTATCGCGCTTCCTCGGCGCGCTCGGTGAATACGGACTCTCCGCGACTACGCCGGAGGTCGACGACGATCGCACGGGAGACAATCTCAGCGCGCTCGTGCGCTTCGACTATCTGCTCTCCGACATGCAGACGCTCACCGTGCGCGGCGACTATCGCTGGCAGGGCCAGGACCCCAGTCGCGTCGGAACCTTCGCGCTGGCGCAGACCGGCGGCAACACGAAGAGCTGGAGCGGCGGGGTCATGTCCACGCTCACGTCGCACTTCGAGAGTGGATTCGTGAACGAGCTGCGCGCGTACGTGTCGCGCGACAATCGGAGTTCGGCGCCGTTTCTCGCGCTCCCGCAGGGACGCGTGCTCACCGCTTCGGCTCTGGCGGATGGAACCACGGGCACCGCGACGCTTTCCTTCGGCGGCAATTCCGGCATGCCGCAGTCGAGCCGCCAGGATGGACTCGAGCTCAGCGACGAGCTCTCGTGGCTCGCCGGCGATGGGCACCGCTTCCGACTCGGAGGCCTCTACGATCGTGACCGGCTCGTTCAGGATCAGACATCGAACCGCTACGGCACCTTCTACTTCAACTCGATCGCCGATCTCGATTCGCTGAAGCCGGCCTCCTTCACCCGCACGCTCGCACCGCGGCTCCGCGCCGGCACGGCGAGCAGCGGCGGAATCTACATGGGCGACACGTGGCGACGCTCGGCGGCTCTGCAGCTCACTTACGGTCTGAGGCTCGAGGGCTCGCGCTTCGACGGTGCGACGGCGTACAATCCCGCCGTGGACTCCCTCTTCGGGTATCGCACCGATCGCTTCCCGTCGGAGGTCCACTTCAGTCCGCGCATCGGCTTCACGTGGACCATCGGAGCTGCCGACAGGCTGCAGGGCGCACCTACGCCTCCCGCCGGCGGAGGCGGTGGTGGCCGGGGCGGGCGCGGAGCGGGGGGCGGAGGCGGTCGCTTCGGAGGCTTTGGCCAGGGTGGAGCGAACGTGATCCGCGGCGGCCTCGGTGACTTTCGTGGCAACGTGTCGACCGCGCTCTTCTCGATGGCACAGGGGGCCACCGGGCTCACCGACACCCAAGCGCGGCTCGACTGCGTAGGCGACGCAGTGCCCGTACCCGACTTCCTCGCGTACGCGGAGAGTGTGGAGAACATTCCCACCGAATGCCTGTCGGGTAGTGGTCCGCTTCCACCCGCGTTCGCGCCGCTCGCCAACGTCACGGTGTTCGACCAGGACTTCGGCGCACCGCGCACGCGCCGCGCTTCGCTCGGCTATCAGCGTCGCCTCTTCGGACGCTACACGCTGAGCGTCGACGGCACGTACGCGCAGGGTGTCAATCAGACGGGGCGTACCGATCTCAATCTCGACACGTCGCCGCGCTTCTCGCTCGCCAGCGAGGGAGGTCGACCGGTTTACGTCGACCCGGCGGCCGTGGTGCCCGCCACGGGCGCCATCTCGATCGCAGCGTCGCGACTTCACGCCGACTACGGTCAGGTCGTGCGCATCGACTCGCGCCTGAAATCCGAGACGGAGCAGCTCTCGCTGAGCCTGAACGGGTTCACCACGCGCGGCCTCGTATTCCGCGCTTCGTACACGCTCTCGCACTCGCGCGATCAGTCGTCCTTCGGCGCCACGGCCGGCAATCCGAACGTGGCTACATGGGGGCCGAGCAGCATGCAGCGCAAGCATTCGGTAGTGGCTACCGTCACCTATCCGATAATCCCGTCTCTGGAACTCACGCTCATCGGCCGGCTGATGAGCGGCGCACCATTCACGCCGATGGTGGGCGGCGACGTGAACGGCGACGGATCGCGGAACGATCGCGCATTCATATACGATCCCGCCACGGCACCCGACAGCGCCATCGCGAACGGCATGAGCCGCGTCCTGGCTAGCGCGCCCTCAGAGGCGAGAGAGTGCCTGCGCAGCCAGATGGGCACCATCGCATCGCGCAACAGTTGCACGGGTCCGTGGCAGGAGACGCTCGACATGCAGGTGAACGTGCGCCCGTCGTTCCTGCACCTCGACCGCCGGCTCACACTTTCAGTGTCCACCGTGAACATGCTCGGCGGCCTCGACCAGCTCTTCCACGGTGCGGATGAGCTGCACGGCTGGGGGCAGACGCTGCGCCCCGACGGGACGCTGATGTCGGTGGTGGGGTTCGACGCGTCGGAGAACCGTTTTCTCTACAGGATCAACGACCGCTTCGGCAACACGCGCGGTTCGGCGAACGCTTTCCGCGCGCCCTTCCAGCTCGCGCTGCAGGCTCGCCTCTCGGTGGGTCCGGACCCCACACGCAGCCGGCTGCAGGCGGCGTTCGGTAGCGGCCGCGGCGCCGCGGGCGGCGCGGGCGGCAACTTCCTCTCGCGCATCGACCGGCTGATGCCGAGTCCGGTGAAGGCGATCCTCGCGCTGCGCGACACCCTCGGCCTTTCGAGCGATCAGGCCGCGAAGCTGCAGTCGCTCTCCGATTCGCTCGACGCGAAGAACGCCGTGCTCGCCGACTCCGTCCGCGTACTGGTGGAGAAGGCGGGGAACGGCGCGAACCCGCGCGAGCTCTTCACCCAGCTCTCCCCACGGTTGAACGAGATACGTGCGAACAACGGCGCAGCGCTCGACGATGCGAAGGGTGTGCTGACGAGCGAGCAGTGGGAAAAGCTGCCCGAATCGGTGCGCGAGCCGCGCGGCGGCCAGGGACAGCGTCGCGGCGGAGGGGGAGAACGGCGCGGACCGTGAACCGCGCGCGCTTCCGATCGCGCCGCAGGACGCGGCGTGGCGCGATCAGCGCGGCTGCAGCCGTCCCTGCTCGAGCAGCGTGCGCGCGGCCTCATCGAAGCGGGTCCACACCGCGCGCGCGAGCGCACCGCCAACGCTAACGCGCCGCACCCCGAGTGCAGCCAGCTCCGGAACGCTCAGATCCGTGGTCGACAGCAGTACGTTCACCGGCTTCGGCGCTACGGCTCTGACCACTTCCGCGATCATGGCGCCGTCGCGGATGCCTGGCGCATAGAGGCAGTCGGCTCCCGCGTCGGCGTACGCCACGAGCCGCTCGATGGTGGACCGGAGCTCGGTGCGCCCGATGAGAAAACCCTCGGAGCGCCCTACCAGCAGCACGTTCTCCTTCGATGCGTCGATCGCTTCGCGCGCCGCGTGCACGCGCTCGATGGCGAGATCGAGTTCGTACAGCTCGCTCCCTGTGCGATCCTCGATCGACAGCCCCGCCACTCCCGTGTCGACCGCACGGCTCACGTTGGCGGCCACACCCTCGGGCGCGTCCGCGAAGCCGGCCTCGAAGTCTGCGTTCACGGGGAGATCGGTGGCATTGCAGAGCGCCCGAAGGTGATCGAGCACTTCATCTAGCGAGAGCTCGCCATCCTCGCGACCGAGCGCCCACGCCGCGCCGGAGCTGGTGGAAGCGATGGCATGGAAGCCGAGCTTCTGCAGGCGCCGCGCCCCGCCCGCGTTCCACGGATTCGGAAGGATGAAGCAGCCGCTCTCGTGCAGCCGTCTGAAGGTCGCGCGTCGCGCGTCGAACTCTGTCATGGTCATCGGCGGTTGAACGTTGCGCAGCGCGAGTTGGTTCCTCGAATGCGCAGCTCCGCGCTGCGCCTGCATCTCATTCCATCACGCGGCGGTACACACGCTCGACGTCGAGCGAGAAGCAGGCGAAGACCACGCGCCCCACTCCGGACGCCGGTCCGGCGTCGCGCACCGTGCTCACCGCAATGCGAGTGGCGGGTTCGAGCGGGTAGCCGTAGATCCCCGTACTTATCGCGGGGAACGCGATGCTGCGCACACCGTGCTCGCCGGCCACGCGCAACGCAGCGCGATACGCGGACTCGAGGAGCTCCGCTTCGCCCGCGTCGCCACCGTGCCATCTCGGGCCGACGGCGTGGATCACGTACTCCGCGGGAAGCTCGAAGCCGGGGGTGATGCGCGCGTCTCCCGTTGGACAGTGACCTATTGCAGCGCAGGCGCGCGCGAGCTCCGGGCCGGCGGCACGGTGGATGGCGCCGCATACTCCTCCGCCCGGCGCGAGCGATTCGTTCGCCGCGTTCACGATGGCATCGAGGTCCAGCCCGGTTATGTCGGCGACTATCGCGGTCACCTTCATGGGCGACGCTCAGTTCGTGGTATCGCCGCTCTCGCGCGATCCAGCCGCGCACGCGGCAGCGGCCTTCGCGGTCGACAGATAGCCGGGCTTCAGGTCGAGCAGATTGGCGATCTTCCGCGTCAGATACTGCTCGTGCTCCGAGATCCTGCCGTCGGCCAGCACCAGCCCCCACATCACCTCGGCGAGAGTCATCTTCTGACCGAGGTCGTAGCTCTTCTTCACTACCGAAGTGAACCGGTACTGATCGATCGCCTCGCGCCGCTCCTCCTCTGCGAGCTCGAGCAGTCGCCGCCCCGCATCGAGCGGCAGGTCGAAGTGACGCTGGAGCGCGCCCTCGAGCTGTTCCCTCTCCTCGGCGGAGAACTCTCCGTCCGCGTGCGCGACCTGCAGCAGGAGCGCGCACGCCGCGAGATGAACCGGGTCGACTTCCGGCTGCGATTCATCCCGTGCGGCGGAGTCAGTGCCGAGGAGCTGCCTGATGGAGTCGAGTATCCTCATGTCACTACGCTCCCCGCCCGGACGCCCCCGGTCGCCGCACGGCAGCGACGAAGGAGCGTGCCGAGGCGGCGAGTCGACGCACCTCCATCATCACTGCTTCGTCATCGCCAGCCCGCTCACCGTTCCCTCGGTGTTGTGGGCGAAGCGGATGCCGTACACGCCATCGGTGGAAGTGAGCTTTCCGTCCGTGACGAGCTCCGACTTGTCATAGGTAGCGACGACGGTGCCGTTGATGGCGCAGCTCACCTTGTCACCCTTCACGGAGAGCGCGATCTCCTGCGTCACTGGCTGACCCTTCCCCGCCGCCTTGTGCACGGCGTCGTTCGCCTCGCCGCGCCGGCCGTTCATCTGGAAGGGCGCTGGACCAAAGCCGCGTACGATGAAGGTTCCGTTTCCGTAGGCGGCGCAATACAGCAGACTCTGTTGGTCGGTTCCCAGTTTGTTGCCGGCTATGAACACACCGTACGGGTGCGGATGGTCGTTCAGGTTCATGTACTGCGGTTCGGTGAACGTGGCCTTCACGGTGTAGTCGCCGCTGGCGGTGTTCGCCGGGTTCCAGTAGGTCACGGCCGGCCCGGTCATGACGTGCAGGTCCTTCCCCTGCATCTGCAGCTTTGCATCCTTCACCGACTGACCGCGCGACGCCGAGCTCGCATCGACCTCGCCCTTCCAACCCGGCACCGTGATGCCGCCGTTTTCCACACTGCGTTCTGCTTCCTGCGCGTTCGCACTGCTTCCGCTCGCGGCGAATGCGAGCGCTGTCAACAGGACGGCGGAGACGTGGGTACATCGCATGATGGAACCTCCAATCACATGTGAGTCGTTGCGCACAGAATAATACGCAGGGTGCTACGGCGGGAGCGAGCGGCGGTTCGCGATCACACAGCGGGCTCGGCGGCATCGCTGCCGAGTCCGCTCCAGAGCATCGAGCTCACCCCATCGCTCCGCGAAACCGCGCGATGGCGCGCATGATGGCGTCGGGCACCAGCAGACTGTCGGAGATCGCAGCTATCTCCTCCGCATCGCTCCACGCCGCTTCCAGCGCTTCGAGCTCCCCCTGAAGAGCGAGCCGTTCGGCGTCCTCGTGCACCGCCATCTCGAGAGCGAGCCGCTCGAGTCCCGCGAGACTCAACGCGCCGTAGCGGTCGCGGAGGAAAGTCTCGCCGGTGCGCCAGCGCTCCTCGCGCAGTCGGATCGTCTTTCGCATGAAGCCGGCGGCGTCGCCCGCTGTGGTGATCATGTCGGCCGCGTCGCGCACATCCGCCGCGGATCCGCCATGTGCATTCATGAGCGCGAGCAACTGTCCCGCTGTCTGCATCGCCGGCTGGCCTTTGAGATCGACCAGCCCGTGGTCGTGCACCACGCGCAGCACCCACTCCGCCTCCCCCTGCGCCTCGATGAATTCGATGCGCGAGAGGTGCTTCGCGCGCACGTGCGCGAGCTTTCCATCCTTCGCTCGTACCCGCGCAACTACTCGCTCGTACTCGTAATTCTCGAGCGCGTTGGAGAGACGCGAGTAGAGTGGCGGCCCATAGAGACCTTCCGTCACCGCGGCCACGCCGACCACGGCGAGGCCGCCCGCCGCGAGCGTGAGACTCCCCGCCGCGGCGGCGAGCGCGGTCTTTCCCGTGGCTCTGAGCCGGCGCGCACGCAGCCGGTCGCCGTAGCGCCACGCGGCGAACTCGGGACGCAGCGGCTTTCCCACGCGCACGAGATCGAGCCCCTCGCGCAGCGTCGCGAGCCCGATGTTGTCCGTGGATACGCGCAGCGGGGTTTCGCGGAACGCCCGCTCGCACTCCTCGATCGCCTCCCACCGTTCGTCTATGGGCGCGAGGTTCCAGTTGCGGCAGTGCGTGCACACCGCCCACAAACGTCCCCGATGCGAGTCGAAGGCGAGCCTCCGACCAACCGGAAAGTGCTCGACGACCTCGTTGGCCCCGAGCTGGCCGTGACAGAAGAGGCAGGTGGAATACATGTGCGCTTGCCGATTCGTGAAGACCGCCGCCTGGTTCACCACAATGCTTCCGCCCCGCAACGACCGCAAGTGACGTACCCGCGCTCGCTACGAGCTCCCCAGCACGCGTGCAGGATCGGTCCGCGCGCCGCGGCGCGCGGGGCCCACGCTCGCGGCCACGGCCACGAGCCCGGTGACCGCGACCACGGCGACGAACGTCACCGGATCGGTGGCCGTCACTCCCTGCAGCAGCGAGCTCAGAACGCGGGTGGCCAGCAGCGCCGCCACGATCCCGACCGCCAGACCCACCGCCGCCTGCTTCACTCCAGCGCGCAGACTGAGACGCAGCAGCTCGCCCGGCGTGGCGCCAAGGGCAGCGCGCACGCCGAATTCGTGTGCGCGCGAGGCCACGACCTGCGACACGATTCCGAAGATCCCGATCGCCGAGAGCGCGAGCGCCAGCACTCCGAAGATCCCGAGCGCCTGCATCGCGAACCGCGGACCACCGATCGATGTGTTCACGATGTCACGCATCGTGCGCACTTCAGAGATGGGAAGGCGCGGGTCGATCGCACGCACGGCTGAACGCACCGGGCCGACGAGCGCATCGGGGTCGCCGTCGCTGCGCACCACCAGGCTCATGCTCCTGCGCGTGCTCCCGGGAGCACGCGCGAACTGCGCGAGCGTCACGTAGAACTCCGGCTTCACCTTGCCAACCAGCGCGTCGTGATGGACGTCGTCCACCACACCGACTATCGTGTACGCCGCGGTACTGTCGCTCCCGTTGATGCGCACCTGCGTGCCGAGCGCGTGGCGAGCACCGATGTACTGCTGGACGAAGGTGCGATTCACTATCATCGCCAGCGTTCCGCCCATGTCGTCACGAGCGTCGAAGCGCCGCCCTTCGATCATGTCGAGGCTCATCGCCTCGAAGTAGCCCGGCGTCACGACCTGCCAGTCGCCCGGCGTGCCCTGGTTCGGTGGTGGCGTATACCCTTCCACCTGCAGCCCCCAGTCGCCCATCTCGGTGGCGAGCGGCAGAAGGCGTACGGCGCCTACCGCCTCCACACCCGGCACCGCCGCAACACGCCGTTGCAGCTCATCCCAGAACCCCGCGACGCTCACCGAGTCGGGATAGAACGCCGAGGGCGTGGAGATCCGCATCGTGAGCACGTGCCCGGCGTCGAAGCCGGAGTCGATCGCGAGGAGGTTGCGCACGCTGCGAATCATGAGACCCGCAGCGGTGACCAGCACGACCGCGAGCGCGACTTCCGCCACCACGAGTGCCTGCCTCCAGCGGAGCCTCGCGGCGCCGCTGGTAGATCCGCGACCGCCTTCCTTCAGCTCCCCCGCAGGCGCGAGCCGCGCAGTGTGCAACGCCGGGAGCATCCCCGCCATCAGCGCAGCGACGAACGCGGCGACGAGCGCGAATATCAGCACCTCACCGTCGATGGTGGAGTCCGCAACGCGTGGCAAACTCGCGGGAGCGGCGGCGCGCACCAGGCGTACTCCGCCCCACGCGAGCGCGATCCCCAGCGCTCCACCCGCCGCTACCAGCACCGCGCTCTCCGTCAGGAGAAGCCGCTGCAGTCGGCCCGATCCGGCGCCCAGCGCCACGCGCACGGCCAGCTCACGCCGCCGCGCTTCACCGCGAACGAGGAGCAGCCCCGCCACGTTCGCACACGCGATGAGCAGCACGAGACCGACCGCGCCGAACACCACCAGCAGCACTGGCCGAACGCGCCCGGTAATCTGCTCCTCGAGAGGTACCGTGTACGCATGAAAGCCGACGTTCGCCATGTAGCCCCACTGCTCCAGCTCCGCTACCAGCGATCGAAGCTGCGCATTGGCGTCGGCCGCGGTCATCCCCGGTGCGAGACGCGCGACGGCGTGGTAGCCGTGGCTGGCGCCGCCCCTCGGAAACTCGGGACCGGGGAGCGCGCCGTTCTGCGCGGCGTCGGTCGCCATGGGGAACCACGCTTCCGTGCGCCCATCCGCACCGAAGTCCATCGGCAGGCGAAAGTCGGCGGGCATCACGCCCACCACGGTGGTCGCTTCCCCCGAAATGCGTACGTCTCGTCCCACCACCGAGGGATCGCCGCCGAAGCGGCGTTGCCAGAGCCGGTAGCCCAGTATCACGACGCGCGGACCGTTGGGGGTGTCTTCCTGGGCGGTGAAATTGCGTCCGATGATCGGTTGCACACCCAGTATCGGGAAGACGTTCGCCTGAACGAGCGCCATGCGCACGCGTTCCGGCTCATCGCCATCGAAGTTCGCCGAGCCTTCGGAGAAGAGCCCGATGTCGGCGAACGCGCGGACCCGCGCACGCCACCCTTCCCACTCGTCGTACGACAGCCAGGTCTGGTCGAATCCCTTCCAGGCGCTCCAGACCATCACCAGGCTCTCGGGACTGCGATACGGCAGCGGGGTGAGCAGGACCTGCTTCACGACTCCGAAGAGCGCGGTCGTTGCGCCGATGCCGAGTGCGAGCGTCACCACCGCGACGGAAGTGAATCCGGGACGACGGCGCAGCGAGCGCATCGCGAACCGGACATCGCTCCATCCATCGCGGAGCCAGCTCGTACCGCGCTCGTCGCGCACCTCGTCCTTGTGGCGCGCCACGCCGCCGAAGGTGCTCATCGCGCGTCTTCGGGCTTCGCCGGCCCCGAGTCCGGACTCCACGAGTCGTCGCGTTTCCATTTCTATGTGAAACGCCATCTCCTCGTCCATCTCGCGCTCCTGTCTGGCGCGTCCGAACAGAGCGCCGAGCGCGGAGAGCGTCTCGTGATACCAGGCCATCTCAGCCCCCTTGTAAGGCGTAGCGAAGCACGCGATTCACGGCACCGGAGGTGCGCTCCCAATCCGCGATCTCCGCTTCGAGCTGTTTGCGCCCCTCACGAGTGATGCTGTAGTAACGCGCTCGGCGGTTGTTCTCAGTCGCGCGCCATTCGGCGCGAATCCACCGGCGGCGCAGCATCTTCTGGAGGGCGGGGTAGAGCGAGCCCTGGTTGACGTCGAAGACGTCGCCGGAGATACGTCGCAGCTCGAGCGAGAGTCCCCAGCCGTGCATCGGCTCGGCGGCGAGCAGCTTGAGGGCCAGCATCTCGAGGGTGCCCTGGAGCACCTCGGATCGCTGGTCCGGTCGAGGATCGGGAGCCATGGTCCTTTAGACGGCCAAAAGGAGGAAAGAGTTTCAGGCGGGGGCCAGGCTCGTGGGTTCGCGCGGAGCGGGCTCGGCGGCGACTACTGCGGCGCTTTCCTCCGACGATCGTCCGCCGCGCGCTGCAGCAGGTCGAGCTCGGCGGCGGCCTCGGACACGGGCTTCGTTCCGTCGCAGATGCTGACGTACGTCTCACCGTCCTGTTGCGCGTTTGGCAGCACGTAGACGAGGTAGCTCCTCCCCTTTTCGAAGCCCACCCCGCAATCGCCGCCACCCGCCCCTGAAACCACGGTGAGCGTCTTCATCTTCGGCCCGGCGAACTGCCGCTGAACCCGCAGCCGCACCCGCACCTCCCGAAAATGCATGGTCCGGCCGCTGTCGCCCGGCACGGACCGGAGGCGCGGTTCCACACGCTCCACGCGGCCCACGAAGATCGCACGCGCACGTTCGAGCACGACCCCCGCGTCGGCCACCGCGCGAACGGGCGGCAACTCGATGCACGTGCATGGCGGTGCCGCGCATGGAAGCACGGCCATCAGCGCGAGTAGAACCAATGCCATCTGTCAGAATCCTCGATCGATGCTCACCCGGGCAAACTCCGCCTTCGGTATCTCCGACTGCGACGAATGCCCGATTCGCGGCCGGCATGGTGCGACCTCAGCGATGCGCCACGCGCCCGTCCTGGTTCCGCTCGGTGATCATCCCCACGACACGCACACCACTCACGGCCGCGCGGGTGATGACATCCTGCACCTGTCCGTACGCGACGTCCCTGTCAGCCCGGATGAACAGCACCCGGTCATCGCTCTGCGCGAAGAGTACGCCAAGGCGCTGCGAAAGCAGCGAGACCGGGACGCTCCGCCTGTCGAGAAAGTAGTGGCCATCCGCATCGATCCCGAGAACATGCTCGGCGGGCGAGTAGTGCGTGACGAAAGCGCCGACGCGGGCCGCGAGACACCATGCGGGATGCCGTCATGCCGTGGAGCTCGGACTCGACGTGGCGGCGCGTCGAGTGAGCCGCCAGGCAGGGCTCAGGCCGATCGGCGCGCCGCGGCTCGATCGGCCACGCGCGTGAACGCGAAAAGGAGGATGCCGGCTACGAGCAGACCCGCCACGCCGCCAAGGATGTGAAAGCGGACCGGCGAA
>Ga0182744_1003035_pt1 | contig 13342 bp, 11 predicted proteins | sample eDN3rd30CKraftMG_FD_128525 | JGI IMG/M metagenome (GOLD analysis project Ga0182744, IMG submission 128525) | Enriched Miracle-Growth compost microbial communities from Emeryville, California, USA - eDNA 3rd pass 30_C Kraft MG (version 2) (version 2) ...
TTAAAATAAATTTGGAAATAGACACAGTTCATTCCGAGGTTACGAGGAATCTTAAACAGCCACGCACAAAAGATTCTTCACTCCGTTCAGAATGACAGCCCACAAGTCTATACAATAGGTCATTGGTAGGCAGCATCTGTAATGGTATTATTCCCTGCCCGTGCCACGGCCACTTCTCGCAACTGGCAACTCGCAACTCATTTTTTGAAGCTAAAACCTATTAGTAAAACAAAAAAACTATATTTACAACTTAAACAAAACCATTGTTAGATTCTTTGTATGAAAACGAGTACCATCAGACGTTCCAGCGTGGCAAGCATCCTATTAACCGTCCTGTTCATCGCCAAGCTTTTTGCACAAACCGATAAACAACCGGTAGATTATGTAAACCCTTATATAGGCAACATCAGCCATTTACTGGTGCCTACTTATCCTACCGTGCATTTACCGAATAGCATGCTGCGGGTCTATCCGGAGCGCGAAAATTTTACAGGAAACACCCTGCATGGTTTGCCATTAATAGTTACCAGTCATCGCGGCAGCTCCGCTTTTAATTTGAGTCCCTACCAAGGTGCGCTGCAAGACGCACATGCGGTAGAGCGGCTGTCTTATGATAACGAAATCATAAAGCCTTATTTTTACAGTGTCGACTTGGATGAAAAAGATATCGCGGTACAATATGCCCCTTCGCACCAGTCGGGCCTATATTGCTTGGATTTTCATCAACAGGATGTGCCCCGCTATTTGATCTTGAATACACGCAATGGGGCCCTGGCGAAGGATGATGAAGGTATGAGCGGATATCAACAACTTGATAACCATACCAAAGTGTATATCTATCTGGAGGCAGATAGCAAACCGCTTGAAATAGGTACCCATCAGGGCGATCACTTGGGAACAGAAGAAACCCAAACCTCGGGCCGTAATGCCTATTTCATTTTAAAGTTTGCACCAAGTAAACAAGCAATCCATGTGCGTTATGGTGTTTCTTTTATCAGCACGGAGCAAGCGAAGAAAAATCTACGGCGCGAAATACCGGACTACAACCTCCAACAGCTGAGTGAAAAAGGTCGCAAGCTATGGAACGAAACGCTGGGTAAAATACAAGTGCAGGGCACGGACGAGGATGCGAAAACGGTTTTCTATACTTCCCTATATCGTACCTACGAACGGATGATCTGTATCTCTGAAGACGGACAGTATTTCAGCGCTTACGACGGAAAAGTGCACCACGATGGGGGTCGACCTTTTTATACAGACGACTGGATTTGGGATACCTACCGGGCAACACACCCCTTGCGCGTGATAATGGAGCCAACCATGGAGAGCGATATGATCCATTCGTACATCACCATGGCACAACAGATGTCCCGCCCTTGGATGCCCAACTTCCCCGAAGTGACGGGCGACAGTCGGCGGATGAACTCCAATCATGCCGTAGCCATGGTGGCCGATGCCTACAATAAAGGCTTGCGTAACTTCGACCTCGAAAAAGCTTATGAAGCATCTAAGGCGGCCATTACGGAGAAAACACTCGCACCATGGTCGGCCAAACCGGCCGGTGTGCTCGATCAATTCTATAAAAACCACGGCTATTTCCCTTCCCTTGCGCCTGGCGAGAAGGAAACCGTATCGGAAGTACATTCGTGGGAAAGACGGCAACCCATTGCGGTTACATTGGGTACGGTATATGATGAGTGGTGCTTGGGCCAAATAGCCCATGCGCTGGGTAAAAAGAAAGAAGCCCAATATTTTATCGACCGCAGTCTGAACTACCGAAAGGTACTGAACCCCGAGACGAAATTCTTCCACCCAAAAGATAGTTTTGGCCAGTTCATGCCCGATTTAGACTACCGCTTCCCTCCAGGGATAGGTGGGCGCGATGCATACGACGAAAATACCGGATACGTATATCGTTTTGATGTGCCACACAACATTGGTGATCTGGTAACGCAATTGGGCGGAAAAGAAGCTTTTATTGCTGCGCTTGAGGATATGTACAATACGCCACTGGGTAAAGGCCGACCAGATTTCTATCACATCTATGCCGATCATAGTGGCAATGTAGGGCAATACTCTATGGGAAATGAGCCCGCCATGCATATTCCTTACTTGTATAATTATGCGGCACAACCCTGGCGCACACAAAAACGCGTGCGCAACTTATTGAAACAATGGTTCAGAAACGATTTAATGGGTATCCCCGGCGATGAGGATGGCGGTGGTTTAACCTCATTTGTGGTATTCTCTTCGTTGGGATTCTACCCCATCACACCTGGTTTACCGATGTATGTGATCGGTAGCCCGGTTTTCGAAAAAGCAAGCATGGCATTGGGTAATGGCCGCACATTCGAGGTGATCTGTCAAAACTATGCTCCCGAAAATAAATACATCCAATCGGCCAAACTGAATGGCAAAACTTGGACTAAATCTTGGTTTAGCCATGCAGACCTGATGAAGGGAGGCACATTGGAATTGGTTATGGGTAAACATCCAAACAAGGAATGGGCTGCAACCGATGAGGCTATCCCTCCTTCTTTTCGCATGAAATAGATCATACACACCATCCATATCATCAGGCGTTCGTAACCTTTTTTTCCTTTGGGTTTACGAACGCTTGTTTTATTATCGACCTCCGCTACGTAGAAACAAAAAAGACAGTCAGATTACATTAAAAGCCGTACTTTTGCAGCGTTAGCTCCGTTACCGACAACTGCGCACTCATGCACTAGGAGCTGGTTACAAAAGCGCTAAAGGGATTGGTAGAGGCATATGACGGCAAAGCAAAAAAACTCACGTATTATTTCATTTATTGTTGGTGGAACGCTGCTGATGGAAATGCTCGACGCGACAGCCATCGCTACGGCTTTACCCAAAATGGCGAACGATTTCCAAAGTAATGTGGTACACCTCAGTGCAGGCATCACCTCTTATACCATTATGCTGGCGGTGTTTATTCCCATCAGTGGTTGGATTGCCGATCGTTTTGGTGCTAAACGCGTATTCAGCACGGCTATTGCATCGTTTATATTGGCTTCTATTGCATGCGGCCTCTGCCGCGACTTACCCAGCTTTGTGGTGGCCCGTATCTGCCAAGGGACGGCCGGTGCACTCATGGTACCCGTAGGGCGCCTCATTGTGTTGAAACATACGGAGAAAAAAGACTTGGTAGATGCCATTGGCTACATTGCTTGGGCAGGATTGCTTGGCCCCATCATCGGCCCGGTATTGGGTGGTTTCTTCACCACCTACCTCAGTTGGCACTGGATCTTCTTTATCAACATTCCTTTCGGTATGCTGGCACTCTGGTTGGTGCACCGTTACATCCCCGCCATGAATGCTGAAAATAAACGTCCGTTAGATCGCATGGGCTTTGTCATCAGCGGAGTGGGGTTGGCAGGCATCATGATCGGCACGGAAATGATCGGTGTTTCCAAGGGTAACTATACGCAACCCGCTATTGTCTTATTGGCTAGCTTGGTAATCATGGGGCTTTCGGTATGGCATTCTAAAAGAACGAAATATCCCTTAATTGATTACAGTGCCCTCAAGATAAAGACATTCGCCATTACGGTATATTCAGGAACGATCATGCGGATGGTGATCAATGTAGCTCCTTTCATTTTACCCTTGATGCTGCAATTGGGCTTTGGCCTCAGTCCGTTTCACGCCGGACTCCTTTATATGGCCAATATGTTTGGCAGCATGGCCATGAAACCCATCGCCATCTGGATAACCCGTAGATTCAACTTCCGGACGGTCTTAATGGGCAATGGCATCATCTTAACCTTGGTTACCTTCGCCATTTCCTTTTTATCGATCCAAACTCCACTCTGGTTGGTGGCCGCAGCTTTCTTTACATCCGGCCTCACTCGTTCTTTACAGTTTACTAGCTTAAATACACTGGCATATGCCGATATTCCGGATAGTGGACTGAGTAATGCGAATACGTTATATAATACCGCTCAGCAAATGGCGCTGGGCATGGGCATCGCACTCGGTGCCGTTTCGCTCCACTTGGCCAGCACGTTCCACCATACTACTCAAGGCTATCAAATGGAAGATTTTAGTTTGGCCCTGCGGATGATCACGGTTCTTTCGCTACTCTCCTTAGCTGAGTATTTGAAAATTAAACCAACAGATGGCGCCAACTTAAGAGGCATCTCGGTCAACATGGAACAACGAAGTGCAGCCGCTTGAGAGCGAAAAGCTCTTGGATTATACGTGTTAAGTGATACGTTTTAAGAGCGGAAAGCTTTTTGAGTTGTAAGTGTTAAGTGATACGTTGTAAGGTTGGAAAGCTTAAAGCAGAAAGCAAAATAATATTGTAGCTTAATGCGAATTTCATTATGTTTGACCATGCGAACATATCGATTAGACCGGACTGCTTTTAAAGCTCAAACGGCAGAAGATGCCGCAAACCATGCTAAATACTACAAATCTTTGGACTGGCAGGAAAGACTGGCTATAGCCGCTTACTTAACGCGTATAGCTTTTGATTGTTCAGATGCTGCTTTTAAATTGGATAGAACCAAGTTTAAAATAAGATCACGAAAAGATGCGCAGTAATATTTTTAATGAAGATTTTCGTGATTTTCTAAATGCCTTATACCCCCGTAATTAGTGCCCGGTCTCTATTCCTGCCCGTGCCACTGCAACTCCTCGCAACTCACAACTGGCAACTCACAACTCGCAACGCACAACTGGCAACTCACAATCAAATTCCTTATCTTTACCCCAATATTTGTTTCAATTAGGAAGAACCATGCAGCAATACCTTGATTTAATGCGCCATGTATATGAAAATGGTGTAGAAAAACATGATCGGACCGGAACAGGCACCAAAAGTGTTTTTGGCTATCAGATGCGTTTCAATCTACAGGAAGGTTTTCCCGTAGTGACCACCAAAAAGCTACACCTGCGCTCCATCATCCATGAATTGCTTTGGTTCTTAACTGGTGATACCAATATTGCCTACCTCAAAGAAAACAAAGTCAGCATCTGGGATGAATGGGCCGATGAAAATGGAAATCTGGGCCCGGTTTATGGTTCGCAGTGGCGCTCATGGCCCACACCCGATGGGCGGCATATCGATCAGATTACCCAAGTGATCCAACAGCTGAAGAACAATCCAGACTCTCGCCGGATCATCGTTTCCGCTTGGAACGTAGCCGAAATTGAGCATATGGCCCTCCCACCTTGCCACGCTTTCTTCCAATTTTATGTAGCTCCGGCCGATGCCTCAAAAGGACAAACGAAACCGCAGCTCTCGTGTCAGCTCTATCAGCGTAGTGCCGATATTTTTCTCGGCGTACCCTTTAACATCGCTTCATATGCCCTGCTCACCATGATGGTAGCACAAGTATGTGATATGGAAGCGGCCGACTTCATTCATACATTGGGTGATGCCCACCTATATAGCAATCACTTGGAACAAACGGCATTACAACTGAGCCGCACACCAAAAACATTGCCCACTATGAAGATTAATCCGGAAATAAAAAGTATATTTGACTTTAAATACGAAGATTTCACCTTAGAAAATTACGATCCGCACCCGCATATCAAAGCAGCGGTGGCGGTCTAACGAAAGATAAACCATGCTATCAATCATTGTCGCGACAGCCAAGAACCGTGCTATAGGAAAAAACAACCAGCTGCTTTGGCATATGCCCGCAGATTTGAAGTTTTTCCGTAAAACGACCTCCGGCCATACGGTGATTATGGGCAGAAAGACATTCGAATCGGTCGGACAACCCCTTCCCAAGCGACGTAATATTGTCATTACCCGGCAACCGAACTACTCTGCTGAAGGTATTGAAGTGGCTGGATCGCTGGAAGAAGCCTTGGAACTTTGTGAACATGAGCGAACGACCGACGAGGTATTTATCGTAGGTGGTGCCGAGATATACCGACAGGCGATGCCCCTTACAGATAAAATGTACCTCACCATCATCAACCAAGAATTTGAGGATGCCGATACCTTCTTCCCAGAAATAGACGACAACCAGTGGCAGCTAGAAAATGTAGAGCACCACGAAAACGACGAAAAAAACCCCTACGATTACAGTTTCTTGTTATACACGAAAGTTTAGTTGTTAGTTATGTGTTGCGCGTTGTTAGTTGCGCGTTGCGAGTTCTTAAGCCTGAAAGATTAATCATCGGTCACAGATACAACTTTATAGTAGCTTTCCACTCTTACAACGTATCACTTAAAACGTATAACTCAAGAGCTTTCCGCTCCTCCACCCGTCAATACGAGCTAGTTATGCTTTATACACCACTTTACTTTATTTCTTTCAATTTTGGCTTTCTGCTTTATGCTTTTCCGCTTTCCGCTCTTAAAACGTATAACTCAAGAGCTTTCCGCTCCTCCACCCGTCAATACGAGCTAGTCATGCTTTATACACCACTTTACTTTATTTCTTTCAATTTTGGCTTTCTGCTTTATGCTTTTTCGCTTTCCGCTCTTAAAACGTACAACTCAAAAAGCTTTCCGCTTTACCTAAATATTTACACAATAAACAATTTTCTTTACATAAACCTCTTGTTTATTCAAAAATTTCATAGCTTTGCCGTTCTTATAGAAACTTAGATTAATTGCCTTTAATATGCAATCAACAAAATGATCCGTATAAAGCAATGATCCTGTGCCAGTTTCTACCAAGACATGTTGGAGCACTGCGTTGTTCGTTAGGAAAAAATGTATATAATAATTAACAAATAAAATTACAACACTAAACAAAGATGCAAGGTAAAGGCCTCATTAACTTTTTTGTGATACTGATATCGATTGCGTGCCTGTATTCACTTTCATTTACTTTTGTAACCCACAAAGTGGAGCGCGATGCAGTTGAATATGCAAAAGGTGACCCCGTAAAGGAACGGGCTTATTTAGATTCTATGGCTACCGTGAATGTATTCAATATCGGTTTTGCCAAATATTCTTATCAATACTGCAAGGAACGTGAGCTGGCTTTGGGGCTCGACCTGAAAGGCGGGATGAACGTGACCATGGAAATTTCATTGAAAGAGTTGATTGCCAACTTGGCCGACAACCCAAAAGATGGAAATTTCAATAAAGCATTAGAAAATGCCGAAGCTAGGAGCAAAGATAGCCAAAAGGATTTTGTAAGCTTGTTTGGTGAAGAATTTAAAAAGCTGAATCCAAATGGGAAACTTTCCACCTTCTTTGCAAGCAAAGATAATGCAGCGAATAACATCACCGCAAACTCCAGCGATGCAGAGATTTTGGCCTTCTTAGAAAAGGAAGCAGGCAGTGCCATCGATCGCTCATTCAACATCTTACGTACACGGATTGACAAGTTCGGTGTAACCTCTCCTAACATCCAAAGGCAACAAGGTACCAACCGGATCTTGATCGAATTACCCGGCGTAAGCGACGAGGATCGGGTACGGAAACTGTTGCAAGGATCGGCCAAATTGGAATTCTGGGAAACGTACGATAATACGGAGATTTTCTCTTTATTAGAAAATATCAACAGCACCCTCGCATCAACGCTGAAAGCAAGCAGCAAGCAGCCCGTTGCAAGCGCCGACTCTACTGCAAAAGACTCGGTCAGTGGTGGCCGCTTGGCTTCACTAGGAGCCAATAAAGCAAGCACCGACTCTGCCGCGAAAGATAGCAGCTCCTTAGCTGTACAACAGGCACGCAACCAAAATCCATTGTTCGCCCTGTTAAGCCCAAATGTACAACAAGGCCCTCAGGGTCAGATGTTAGGTCAAGGCCCTATTATTGGCTATGTTTTGCAAAAAGATACGGCGCAGGTCAATGCCTATTTCAATACACCGGAAGTAAAAGCCATCATCCCCAGCAATGTCAAATTATTATGGAGTGTAAAACCGGTTTCGAAAGAAACCCGTATGTTCCAATTATTTGCGGTTAAACCTACTGGTTTAGATGCAGGTCCGGTATTAGAAGGAAATGTGATTACCGATGCCCGTCATGATGTGGATGCACGTACCAACAGTCCGCAGGTAGAAATGGTCATGAATAGCGAAGGTGCACGCGAGTGGCGGAAAATTTCTGCAGCAGCAGCTTCCGCGAATCCAAAACGAGCGATTGCGATCGTATTAGATAACACCGTTTATTCGGCCCCTACGGTACAAAATGAAATTACAAATGGTGTTTCATCTATTACCGGTAACTTCACCTTTGAAGATACACAGGATTTAGCCAATGTATTAAAAGCCGGTCGTTTGCCCGCACCTGCTAAGATCGTTGAGGAAGCCATTGTAGGTCCATCATTAGGTCAGGCTGCCATTGATGCGGGTATTAACTCGTCGGTCATTGGTTTAGTAGTGGTATTGGTATTCATGATTTTCTATTACAACCGCGCAGGTTGGGTAGCCAATGTGGCCGTGCTCTTTAACGTATTCTTTATCATGGGTATCTTAGCGTCCTTAGGTGCCGTACTGACCCTACCGGGTATTGCCGGTATTGTGCTCACCATGGGTACAGCGGTAGATGCCAACGTACTGATATATGAACGGATACGGGAAGAGTTTGCGATGGGTAAAGGCATTCGTCAAGCCATCTCTGATGGTTACAAACATGCCATGCCGTCTATCTTAGACTCGCAGATTACCACCTTCTTAGTCGGTATCATCCTTTACCTCTTCGGTACAGGTCCGATTTTAGGTTTTGCTACAACTTTGATGATCGGTATCATTACCTCCTTATTTACAGCCATTTTCATTACTCGTATCATCTTCGAATGGATGATTGCAAAGGATATGAAAATTACGGTATCGTATCCATGGAGCGATCATACCATGAAGAATGCCAACTATGCATTCGTTAAAAAACGTAAGATTTATTATGGTTTATCTATTGCGCTATCGGTGATCAGTTTAATCGCTGTATTTACCAAAGGTTTCAGCTTGGGTGTCGATTTCTCAGGTGGACGTACTTACACCGTTAAATTTGAAAAAGCCGTCAATCTGGAAGATGTACGGAAAGATGTGAACGATGTCTTCGAGGTTAATACAGAGGTAAAAACTTTTGGTGGCGATAACCAATTGCGGATCACCACTCCGTATTTAATTGATAAGACCGATGATGCGGCCGACAAAGACGTGTTAAACAAATTAAACGAAGGATTATCTAAAGTACAAAATAATCCTTATCAAATTGTTAGTCAGCAAAAAGTAGGTCCAACCATTGCGAACGACATCAAAACAGCGGCTATTTATTCGGTGATCTTCTCGATTATTGTTATTGCGCTGTACATTTTAATTCGTTTCCGCAAATGGCAATATAGTGTGGGTGCTGCATTGGCACTGATACATGATGCCATTGTACTCTTGGGTATTTTCTCCATATTTGATGGTATATTACCGTTCTCGCTCGACTTGGATCAACATTTCATTGCGGCCATACTAACGGTACTCGCCTACTCGATTAACGATACCGTGGTGGTGTTCGACCGTATTCGGGAATACCTTGGTTTCCACCGTGCTAAAAATGAAAGCTTGAATCACGTCATCAACACCGCGATCAACAGAACGTTAAGCCGGACCATCATCACTTCATTAACGGTTATATTCGTGATGGCCGTATTGTTCGTGTTTGGTGGAGAAGTGATTCGCGGATTCTCTTTCGCTATCCTAGTGGGTATCATCTTAGGTACTTACTCTTCTATCTTCTTAGCAGCCCCTATTGTAGCCGATTTACAAGGCGGTGATAAAGAAGAAAAAGCACTAGAGACTGCCCAAGCAGAGAAAGCAGCATTAAAACCTGCAAAAGCATAAGGCTACTATTCAACCTTCTGAAATAAAAAAAGGCGCTGGGATTAGTCCAGCGCTTTTTTTATTTCAGAAGGTTGAGTTTTAAGTGATACGTTTTAAGAGCGGAAAGCTTAAAGCGAAAAGCTTAGAGCGAAAAGGAAAAAGCTCTTGAATTATAAGTGGTAAGTGATACGTTTTAAGAAGTATGTACTTAGCAACTTCATACTTACAACTACTCATATCTCATATCTAACATCTCATATCTAAATACTATGTACTAAATACTTATCTCACTAGCTTTTTAATTTTACTTATCATGCTTATATTTGTCATACTAAATATTGTTATGCAAAAAGAACCCTATCACATGTATTCCTTTTTACTCGATCGTACAGCCCGTCGGGTAAAGCAGTATGCACAGGCTACATTTGCCACCAAGGGCTTTGATATCACAGTAGACCAATGGATGGTTTTAAAAAACCTACATGAATACGCAGATTTAACGCAAAAAGAGTTGGCCGAGCGCTGTGGGAAGGATCAGCCGACGTTGACGCGGATTGTTGATTTACTAACTAAAAAACAATTGGCCGAACGGAAAATCCATCCGACTGATCGACGAAGTTTCATCGTTCATTTGACAGCTCAGGGCGAGGCTAAAGTACGGGAGCTCTCACCGCAGGTAACGACTATACGCAACAAGGCCTGGGAACAGCTCAATGAACGGGATTTCGAAGAACTGGAGCGCATATTAAATACCATTTACCAAAATTTAGCACTCGAATAGGGTGTCATAACTAAAAATGAAAGATCATGATAACAACGGATATATCTATCATTGGTGCCGGACCAGTTGGCTTATTCGCTGTTTTTGAAGCCGGACTCCTGAAAATGCGCTGCCATGTAATAGACGCCTTGCCGCAAGTAGGTGGACAGCTCGCTGAAATATATCCGCACAAGCCCATTTACGACATCCCAGGCTATCCCACGATCACTGCGCAAACATTAATTGATAAACAGATGGAACAGATAGCCCCCTTCCACCCTACTTTTACATTAGGCGAACGAGTGGAAGCGCTATCCCGTCAAGATGATGGCGCTTATGTAGTAAAGGGCCACGAAGGCACGGAAATCCATTGTCAGGTCGTAGTTATTGCGGGCGGACTTGGTTCTTTCGAACCGCGAAAACCGGAGATGAATGGACTAGCGGAGTTTGAGGGAAAAGGTGTCTTTTATATGGTAAAGAATCCAGAAGTATTCCGCGACCGGAAGGTGGTCATCGCCGGAGGAGGCGATTCGGCATTGGATTGGACTATTTTTCTCAGCGAAATAGCCGAGCGTGTCACTTTGGTACATCGCAGTGACAGCTTTAGGGGTGCTCCTGACTCGGCCGAAAAGGTATTCGAACTGGCCAATCAGGGCAAAATTCAGCTGTTGCTTTCGCATACCCTGAAACAGGTAACCGGCACAGGCCACGTAAGCAGCGTGCAAGTGCTTAATAAGCAGCAAGAAACGCGCTCTTTAGAAGCGGATGCATTGATTCCCCTCTTTGGGTTAAGTCCAAAATTAGGTCCCATTGCTCACTGGGGTTTAGATATGAAACAATCGGCTATAGAAGTGCGTACTGTCGATTTCTCTACGAATGTGGAGCGCATATATGCCATTGGCGATATCAATACCTACCCGGGCAAACTAAAATTGATTCTATGCGGTTATCATGAGGCAGCACTCATGGCACAGAGTGCCTTTAAATACGTATATCCCGAGCAGAAACTGAGCTTTAAATATACAACGGTGAATGGTGTGCAGGCTTTTTGAAATGTGAAATGTAAGATATGAGATGTGAGATATGAGATGTGTGTTGCCAATTGCCAGTTGGTTACGTCATTACGAGCCGAAGCGTTGGCATTGTGGTGGAGTGAAGTAATCTACATAGCGAGCTGCTGGATGTAGAGCCTATAACTTAAAATCTTTAATTTAGAACTTAATGGCTTTAAGCTTTTCACTCACTTAAAACTTAAAACTTTCTCCCTATGATACACATTCATGTAGAAGACACAGACGGAAGCAAACAAACGATCGAAGTACCACTCGATATCGATATCAGCTTAATGGAAGTACTGAGAACTGCCGGGTATGACATCTGGGCTACGTGTGGTGGTATGGCGCTATGCGCCACTTGCCATGTAGAAATATTGGCTGGTAAAGAAAACATTCCAGCACCTTTTGGACTGGAATTGGATATGCTCGACACCCTGCCCGATGCAGAAGAAAACAGTCGACTATCCTGCCAAATCCGTATAGACGAAAAACTGGATGGTTTGGCTATTCGAATCAAGGGTGCTTAATTTTCTTGACAAGTTGACAAACAAATGTTAACTTGGATTACATATTTGTTGGTAAAATAGCGCTAAAGAAAAAAGGAGACACGAGGCCTCCTTTTATACTAATAGACGATAAATGAATATTTATTTTACTGCATCAATCACTGCTTTGAAAGCGTCGGGGTTGTTCATTGCTAAATCAGCCAAAACCTTGCGGTTCAAACCAATATTCTTCGCATTTAACTTACCAATCAACTGTGAATAAGAAATTCCATGTTGACGAGCACCCGCATTGATCCGTTGAATCCATAATGCCCTGAATTCTCTTTTCTTGGTTTTACGGTCGCGATAAGCGTATTGTAAACCTTTTTCTACTGTATTTTTAGCAATGGTATATACCTTGCTACGTGATCCATAATAGCCTTTCGCTAATTTAAGGATCTTCTTTCTTCTTCTTCTAGAAGCTACTGCGTTAACCGAACGTGGCATAATAAATGTAATTTAATTTGGTATGAGGCGTTGCGTTTTGCAATTTCTTACGCAGCAATCTTACGACCCAATACCCGGTTAATAAAAATTGTTGAATAAATTACTTGCCAATGGCAAGCATGCGCTTTACATTACCTGAATCCGCATCGCTCACCAAACCTGTTTTAGTCAAGTTGCGTTTACGTTTTGTACTCATTTTTGTCAAAATGTGGCTTTTGTAAGCGTGTTTTCTTTTGATTTTACCGGTTCCAGTCAAACTAAAACGTTTCTTAGCACTGGAATTGGTTTTTACTTTTGGCATAATTCTTATCTATTACTATCGCTATCTATTAGTTTCTTTGTATTATTTATTCTTGGGGTTTTTCGGTGCTACCGTAATAAACATCCGCTTTCCCTCTAATTTTGGTAGCAGTTCTACCTTACCGATTTCTTCTAAGGCCTGCGCAAACTTAAGCAATAAAATTTCGCCTCGGTCTTTATATACAATGGCCCGCCCCTTAAAATGCACGTAAGCACGCACCTTCTCTCCTGATTCTAAAAATTTGATAGCATGCTTTAGCTTAAATTCGAAATCATGCTCATTGGTGTTGGGGCCAAACCGAATTTCTTTAATAACGGTCTGCTTCGCATTGGCTTTGATTTCTTTCAGCTTCTTCTTTTGTTCGTAAACAAACTTGCTATAATCAACTACTTTACATACAGGAGGATTTGCATTCGGAGAGATTTCAACCAAATCAAGATCAAGTTCATCAGCAATAGCCAACGCTTGCTTGATTGGGTAA
>Ga0182744_1003036_pt1 | contig 13338 bp, 22 predicted proteins | sample eDN3rd30CKraftMG_FD_128525 | JGI IMG/M metagenome (GOLD analysis project Ga0182744, IMG submission 128525) | Enriched Miracle-Growth compost microbial communities from Emeryville, California, USA - eDNA 3rd pass 30_C Kraft MG (version 2) (version 2) ...
GGGCCGGCTTTCGCCGGCAATGCGCTGGCCGGCGTGGTGAGCTGGACCACCGGGCCGGGCAACAGCGCCGGCTGCGGCGGCCTCACCGGCGTCACGCCGCTGACCGCCTATCGCGCCTGGATCATCGAGCAGATCGAGCAGCTGCGGCGCCCTTGAAGCGCGCCGCTTTGCGCCCTCGCCGCTCTTGCTTATCGCTCTTGCTTATCGCTCTTGGCGAAACCGCGCGGGGTCCCTATGATCCGCCGCCAAATCACCCCCTATCCCGAGAGGATTTCCTGAGATGGCGCACGACACGCTCCCCGACACCATCGACAACCACTGCCTGCAATTCGGGCAGATCGTCGGCGGCATCCTCACCGGCGCGCTGCTCTCGGCGATCATCGTCTGGCACGCGATTTCCTGATCGGTTGTCGATCATGGCCGGATATCATCCGGCCATGATCGTTTCGCGCACCGCCGTCAGCTCGCCGCGAACTTCATCAGCTTGATCGCGTCGAAGTCCTGCACGCCGCCGCCGACCCGCTTGGTCGTGTAGAACAGGACATACGGCTTGGCGCTGTAGGGATCGCGCAGCACCCGCACGCCCTGGCGATCGACCACCAGATAGCCGCGGCGAAAATCGCCGAAGGCAATCGACAGCGAATCCGCCGCCATATCCGGCATGTCCTCGGCCTCGACCACCGGGAAGGTCAACAGCGAGGCCCGGCCGGCGATCTGCGCCGGCGGCTGCCACAGATAGCTGCCCGAGGTGTCCTTGAACTTGCGGATCGCCGATTGCGTCTTGCGGTTCATCACGAAGGTGCCGTTCTGGCGATAGCCGGCATTGACCGCATAGATGAGATCGACAAGCCGATCGGCCGGACTGGTCGAGGGGAAGCCGCCTTCCGCGCCGCTCAGGATGGTGCCGATCTTGCCCCAGGTCCACGACGCATTGGCGACAGTGGCGTAGCTCAGGAAGCCCTTCGGCTTGTTCGTCCCGTTGCCGGTGACAAACGCCGTGCCCTCCTGCGCGGCAAACACCTGCTCGACCTCGGCGGCGATCCACGCATCGATATCGACGGCCGAATCCTCGAGCAGCGTCGCCGTCGCCGCCGGCATCGCGTAAAGCTCCATCGCCGGAAACTCCAGCTCGTCGAGCACCGGCGAGGCGGTCTGCGTGCGCTCCGCCGTCTCGCCGACCCAGCCGGTCGCCGGGCCGGCGGTCATGAACGGCTTGGTATAGACACTGCCGGAAATCTCGCGCACCGAGGCGATGGCGCGGATCGGCGAAATGGCGGCAAGCCGCTTGCCGATCTCGCTTTCCAGTTCGACCGGCACCAGATAGCCGCCGTCGGCGGGCGTGCCGGCCGACATCGCTTTCACCTCCAGCGCCCGCAGGCCGGTGTTGTCGCCGCCGCGCAGATAGGCGGCGAAGGCGGATTTGCGCTCGCGCGCCGCGCCGGCGGCCGGCGATGCCGCACCACCGCCGGCAGAAAGCGCCGGCCGTGCCGCCTTGAGCATCAGCGCGTCGATCGCCTTGTCGATGCGCGCCACCTTCTCCTCCAGCAGCGGATCGCCGCCGCGCTTGTCGATCTCGGCAAGCCGCGCGTCGTTGGCGTCCTTGAACGCCTCGAAGGTGCGCATCATATCGTCATGCGTGACGAGGCTGTCGCCGGGAATGCCGGACTTGGTTTCGAGCCCGGCATGCGGCCGGGTCTCCAGGTCGGTGTCGATGGTCATTCGGATGTCCTTCTCTCTGGTTGGATGTCGGGCAACAAAAAACCCGCGCGGGGCGCGGGCTGGAAAAAGCATGGTGAGCGAAAAGGGCAGCGGCGGTCCTGCTAATTCCAACATGCCGCTCGATTGCGTGACCACCGAGCTCTCGTTCTCTCAAAAAGATCTATACGGCCGGAGTCTTCGTTTTGCGCTATTTGGGCTCCTGGTGGGAAAATACCGTCTGGCAGAGCATCAGAAGCAGAATCTCCACTACCGCCACCCGCATCTGTCCACCGTCCCAACTCGTCACGCGGCTGATCCGGATTGAATCCGGCCTTCAACGCCAGCGCGTGCCGGAAACCGTCATGCCGCCCCTCCCCGTCCGCACGCCCTCGCGAAATCGCGTTCGGCGCGCAGGCGCGAGCGCGACAATGCCGGCGCCCGTTTCACCGCATGCAGCCGCGCGCCGGCGAGCAGCGGGAAGGTAACGATGGAGATCTCCCACAGATCGACGATGTCGAGCTTGCGGATGCGAGTCTTCGGATCGATGCGCCCCTTGACGGTGCGGAAGCCGATCGACAGGCCGTCGATGGCGCCGTCGCGCACCAGCGACAGCAATTCGCGTCCGCGCTGCACGTCGGGGATCAGCCGGCCGCGCGCATAGAGACCGCGATGATCCTCGCGCAGTTCGAGCCAGACGCCGACCGGCTCGGCCGGGTCGTGCTGGAACAGCATCGGAATGCGGCGCACGCCGCGCGTGCGCAGGCTCACGGCGAAGGCGCCGGGCATCACCATGTCGCGCGCCTGATCGATCTCGCCGAACAGCGAGGCATAGCCCTCGACATTGCCGTTCCGATCGATGGCGGTGCGCGGACGAAACAGGCTTTCGATCGTCGGCTGTGCGGGAGCAAGCATGACGGCCTCGCGCGGCAGCGGCCGCCGGCGCTGCCGGCCGATGCCGGCGGCGGTCGGACGGTCCGCGGATAAAACGATGATGGAAAAAGTGGGCGGCGGCGGCGCCGGAGAAGGTCAGCCCTTCGCGGATCGCCGCTTGCGGGCGCGTTTCGGCCTTACTCCCGGCCTTGTCCCCGATCCCACACGCTCGTCCGCTTTCGTCGCGCCGCGCTGGTGCGCGCGGTCGAGATGACGGAGGAATTCGCGGAACACGATCAGCGGGTCGCGACCGCCATTCGGCACCGGCGGCGCGCCGCCGGTCGCGCTCTTGGTTTCGCTCTTGGTTTCGCTGATGGTGCGCAAAACGGTGTGCAGCGTGTCCATGCCTGCCTCGGTTAGCGGTTGTTGAAGGTGTCGTTGAAGCGCGCCAGTTCGCGCACGAAGTCGTCGAAGCGCCGCGCCGCCTGCGCCACTTCGCGCAGCGCGAACCAGGCGAGCGCGCTCGCCGTCAGCGCCCACGCCAGCAAAGCCAGATGCGCGAGGTCGCCGCGCGCCGCGAAGATGTCGATCAGCTCGGACATGGGATGCCCCATTTGCACCGTTGTGCTGAAAGCACGATGGGCTCCTCACCCTTCGAGACGCCCGGCTATGCCGGGCTCCTCAGGGTGAGGACGGCACCGCGCACACTTTCCTCATCCTGAGGAGCATCGCGCCAGCGATGCGTCGCGAAGGATGAGGCGCTCAGCCGATGACGTCGCCGCCGGCGATATCGCCGTAGCCGGTGGCGGCGCGCTTCTCGTTGATGGTCAGGAACGGCGCATCGGTGACGCGCTGCCACAGCGCCAGGCGGTCCGCCGACAGCGCCTCGATGCGGTCGGTATCGACCGCCAGCCGCAGTTCGGCAGAGGCGCCGAATGCCGGCGCCAGCCACTGCGTCAGCGCCGCGCCGATGCGCGTCGCCAGCGGCAGCACCGTCGAGCGCCACAGCGTGCGGTTTGCTTCCTGATAATTGGCATAGGTGTTGTCGCCGGGAATGCCGAGCAGCATCGGCGGCACGCCGAAGGCGAGCGCGATCTCGCGCGCCGCGGCGTGCTTGGCTTCCATGAAGTCCATGTCCTTCGGCGTCAGCGCCATCGCCTTCCAGTCGAGCCCGCCTTCGAGCAGCAGCGGCCGGCCGGCATTGCTGGCGCCCTGATACTGGTCGGAGAGTTCCTTCTTCAGCCGCTCGAACTGCCCGTCGGAGAGCACCGCGCCGTCCGGCCCGGAATAGACCAGCGCGCCGGACGGCCGCGCCGCGTTGTCGAGCAGCGCCTTGTTCCACTTCGCCGCTGCGTTGTGCGTATCGACCGCCACCGCCGCGGCTTCGAGCGGCGACAGGCCGTAATGATCGTCGAGCGGGTTGAACGCCGACAGATGCAGGATCGGCGGCAGCGGCGGCGCGCTCTGGTCGAAGCGCAGGCTGCGGCCGGCGACGACATAATCGTAAGCCTCGGGCCAGCCGTCGGCGCCCGGCACGACGCGCATGCGGTCTGGCCGCAGCGCGTGCAGTTCTCGCACCGGCCCCGCTCCCTCGAGCGTCACCGCCTCGACGTAAGCATTGCCGGCGAGCAGGAGATGCGCGGCAACGGTTTCGAGGAACGCCGCGCCGTCCTGGCGCGGATTGGGCGCGGCAAGAAGATCGAGCAGCGGATGCGTGTCGTGCTCGCGCGCGCCTTCGTAGAGCACGAACGTCACCGAACCGACGCTGTCGGCGACGAGCCGCACCGCGCGATGCACGACGGCGTTCCTGACATAGCCGGCGCGCGCCAGCGCCGCATAGTCGCGCGGCGTCCACCGCGCCCGCCCGCCATGCTCGAAGGCCAGAACCTGCGCCGTGCGCGAGGCTTTGGTTTCGGTCGGCGCAAACAGATGTCTGAGACGGTGGAGCATGGAGTGATCCTTGATTGATCGATGGATTGCCGGGTCAAGCCCGGCAATGACGATTTTTTGCGCGGAGACGGCTTCGTTCAACCTGACTGCATCATGCGCAGGGCTTGACCTGCGAATGACAAATTCTGCGTTGTCATTGCTTTCCACCAATGTGTCATTGCCGGGCTTGACCCGGCAATCCATCATCTACGAATGAGTTATTGGGTTTACATCCTCGCCAACGCGCCCGGCGGAACGCTTTATGTCGGCGTAACGAACGATCTCGTTCGCCGTGTCTATGAGCACCGTCAGGGCTTTGCCAACGGGTTCACCCGGAAATACGCCATCAAACGGTTGATCTATTTCGAGGCGTATGACACGGCGCTCGCCGCAATCCAGCGTGAGAAAAACCTCAAACATTGGCCGCGCGAATGGAAGATCGATCTGATCGTTCGCGACAACCCTTCGTGGCGCGACCTGTACGACGATATTGTCCGCTGACGCGGACGATGGATGCGCGGGTCAAGCCCGCGCATGACAAATCTACCAATGCGTCATTGCCGGGCTTGACCCGGCAATCCATCATCAAATGAACAAGCTGCATCCATCCTCGCCAGCGCCCCGCCCGCCTACAGCCCCCGCACGCGCGGGCGTCCCTTCGGGCCGAGGCAGAGCGCGGTGAGCGCCCAGACCAGCGCGTCGAGCCGGTCTGGCGAGCGGCCGGACGACAGGCCGTCGAGGCCGAAGTCGCACAATTTGGAATAAATGCCATTTGTCTAACAAATTCAAATACATGCGTTTTACAACGGACGGGCGCAAAACCGTGAACATTTCCAGAACACCAGGGTGATTTGTAAAACGGTTTTGCGCTTAAATCCGCTGCATGCACCCTGTTTATAAAACCCCCTGGCAGCCGGGCCGGAGGTGCTAGCCTATGCGCGTCATAGCGGGTTGGCCCGCGCCGCCTATGATGAGGCGTGCCGGGTCTACCCAGGCAAGCGGCTTCTGGTGACGGGCGGCAAGCGGATGTTGGTGCGAAATTGGGCAGATGGGGAGAGATAGCCAATGTGGCGCTGGTGGATTCCGCTCAGGCAGTTGTGGCGAATTATCCAAGCGGACAGGCGTCGCCGCAGGCGGTCATATTGAGAGCGGCCGGGACGGACTTCGCCGCCAGAAGCCGCACCTGATCCTGGCTCAGCCCGTAAACTTGCATTCCTGCGTCGGAGCAGACGACAAGCTCGCACTCGCCTGACGTGGGCTGTCGGAGCATGAGACTGCGCGCGGCCACGGCATTGCCTTTTCGCAGGCGCAGGGTTTCCAGATCATAAGCACCGACCATTCGCCATGCTTCGTCCCAGCTAGAGCGGGCGTCGGGAGCCATCCGCATTTCAGAAAATCCTGTGCTTCGTTGAACCTGACAAAGGCGGCGACTTCGTGCGTCATCGCTTCTTCGCACGTCGCGCCGCTGCCGTAGCCCGTTCGTCCCGACGGGCACGAAAGTATAACTCATTGTCGGGTGTAAGTTTATAGTCAACGATGTGGACAAGCGCACAATCGCAACATTGTTCACGCATTCGCCGCTTGCGGATCGGGCCGAACCATTCACCGTCAATGGCCTGTTCGTATTTATCACGCCGCCGCGTCATACTTTAATGACCTCGCCCCGAAACTGCACATGCTTCTCGTCCCAGACTGTCACCAGCTCAGGGAACAGAAGCCGCCCGTCTTTGAATGTCAGAACCGCGAAGCCCGAGCGCCAATTAAGCGGGTTACCCTCAGTATAATCGAGGAAGGCTTGGGCATCGGGCGCGCCCAGCATTCCGGTATCGACGCCATAGCGGGTGCCGTTGTAATCGGTGAACGGTGTCACCTTCTGGCTGTGCAGATGGCCCGTGACCATCGTCTTGCCCGCCCACATCGTCGAGTTATGCGGGGCGTGGATGCCGCCCTTGTGGCGGTGCTTGACCGTTACGTCATCGTTGATGTCGCAGCGCCAGCATGCCGACCACGCCGGGAAGTGATCCTTGAGGCTATGGCCGTGCAACCGGGCATATTCCGGCGCCACAGTGGCCAGCCGGACCTCGAACCGGGAGTCGTGGTTGCCGAGCGTCCAGATCAGCTTGCATGACTTCGGAGTTGCAAGCTCGATCTCGTGTAACTGGTCCTGAGCCGCTTCAATTTCCTCGGCCAGATCGGGAAGCTTCTGATGGCCGATAGGCGGGTGCCGGCTGACCTGCGGGAAGTCCATCACGTCGCCGTTCATGATGGCGGCGGCTGGCCTCATATCCTTGCAGAACTTGACGAAGGCGCGCATGGCCGTGGTCATATCTCCGGGCCAGATATGGGCGTCTGATCCTACGAGAACGACGCCGTTCTGAACCTTGAGCGGGATGATAGCCGCATGGTCCTCAGCGCGGCGCGTCGATCTGGTGATATCAGGAGCGCGGATTTGCGTGCCGTACAGAGCTTCTAGGTTTCTGCGCCTGCCATAGATCGATCTAATGTTCTGACCCAGATGCCGGCTCAGCTCGTGCGGTCCCATCTGCTGGAATAGCCGCATAAAGTCTGCATCGTTCGTTGCCGCCTGCTTATTATTGAATAGCTGCGCTCTCAATCAGACACCTATATGTCAGCGTATCTGCCGGCGTGACTGCACGCGATAAACAGCGTGAGTTGGTCAATGTCGCCTTCCGGCGAGACCATTGGCGCGGGGCAATACGGCGTGGATTGGTAAACAGGTTTGGGAGAGGCAGAGAGGCTAGTGATCAGGGCCGCGACCATGGCTGCGAACAGCACCGCCGCGAGGATTTTCATCCCTTGAACCAGCCGACAATTTTGCCAAGCGCCTCACCGAACATCACGACACCGGCGAAGATGCCGAGAAGGCCGACAATGACCCATCGAACGAAGGTGCCGACTGTTCGGATCGCGCCAACCAGACGAATGCCGTCGTTCAGAGTGTCAATCTCGTCGTCTCTTAGGTTGGTCAGAAAGTCTTTTGTCTTTGGCGGGAGGTCATCAAATCGCTTGGCTTCGCTCATTTCCTAAAGGCCCCCAATAGCGTTTGGCCGGCCTTACCGATAAAGAGCGAGCCGACGATGATGCCCATCCACTCGTCGAGCGGCGGCGGGAGAGCGGCAATCGACCATGATTGCGGTAGCGCACAGCGCTGACAGAACAGCACGCTGTAGATACAGACCGACCCGAACCAGAAGCCGGCCGGCGCGAGAAACAGCAGCGGGAACCACCACCCTCGCCCGGTCAGGATCGAGACTTGCGCCGAGAGATAGGATTCGACGGCCTGCGTCTTGATGCGTTGGCGCTCAGTCTCGTTGTCTATCGAATGATCGACCGTCCTGAAGATGCGATCCAGCGGACCGGACGCCAGCCAGCCCAGCAGCGTGCCGAGCACGTCAAGTGCTCCAACCGAAGCGCTTCGCCAGCCAGTACCATCCCTCGCTCGCTGCCGCACAGACCGCAGCCGCTGCATAGCTGGCGATGGCGATCATGTCCGGGTCCGTAAACAACCCCGCGTCACCTTGGGCGAAGTAGCCCTTGGCAATCAGGATGCCGCCGAGCCAGCGGAGCGCAATACGAATAGCAGGTGCCATCATTTCGAACCTCCGAAGATGGATTTGAGAAGTATTAAAAAAGCCGCCCAGATGGACGGCTGTTCGGGAGAGATGGGGGCCGATTCAATGTCAGGCGGTTGCCCGATAGGCACTGGTTCATCCTGCCACCCGAGCGCGGCGAAAAATTGCCGAGCGATATCTGCTATCGCTTCCGCTTTATCAGTGCCGTTGATGATCCTGCGGGCACCAACCCAATCCGCCGTCTCATTGAAATACTGAGACAGCTTCTTGCCGGTGAATTCGCCGTTAATCATCCCCTCGAACATGATAAAAGCAGCAACGTCAGGCTGCATGGCGTCATCTGGGTTTGACACGATATCAGCCTTGAACAGATTCATCACGCGGTCCCGGAATTTCCGGTAGTTGTCTTCCCAGGTGAGTTGCACATAGCCACGCCCGTACCAGGGCCAATATTTTTTGCTCTTAAGATATGCGAGGCTCCCACCCTCTTTGATGGGCTGCATCGTATGGTTGGTTTCCCACTTTGTCGTGGCAAGCATGTAGGCCAGCCAACGCAGATCGGTCAGGCCGCGCCGCTCCCACTCGTCGAGGATGGCATTGCATCCCTGAACCTGATTGGCCAACAGCTTTCCGGGGAATGGTTTCTGCCGGATGCCAGCGAAGAAACGCGCGCGGTCAATCGCCCGAACGAGGCGGTCTGTCATCTGAGATTGTCCTTGAATTTAGCGGAAGCTGGCGAGCGCTACTGTCGCGCCAGGACTGCTACCAGCAACCGTCAGACCGACAGATTGACCCGTGGCGCCAGCCGGGAAAGCGGCGCTAGCCGACGTGTATTGAGAGCCGCCGACCGAGGCATCGACGTCCTTGGTTAGACCAGTCCAAACTGACGTGCCCGTGCTAGGGGCGTAAAGACCCATGCCGATTGCAAAGCCGCCAGCGGCAACGTCAATGGAAAGCGAGGGCGTTCCGCTTGCCGTGTCGGTAGCTGTCGTGCTCGACAGATTTTTGAAGCTGTAGGCGACCATACAGGCGCGCAGAGCAGCACCGTTGAGAGTGCACGATATCGTGCCACTCGCCCCAGACGGGACCGAGGCGCCAAACCAAGCGGTGCGACCAAAGCCATCGCCGTGCAACTGATTGACAATGGCTGCACCCGGAGGCTGCCCTCCGATCGACACGCTGGAGAAGATAGACCCCGAATTTGCTGTACGATACACAAATCCGGCGACGATGAATCTGGTCGCATCTTCGGCTCCAAAGGGGACGCTGGAGAACGTGTAAGTTGTCAGCCCCGACGCGTTTCCTGCATTGGACAGAAATTCGAGGCTGGGCGGGATCACGCCGCTGACAAAACCAAGACCGAAGCGGCTCATGCGGTCAGACTCCCGACCAGGAGCCATGTATCAGTCGCGGTCTTGACCAGCGTCCCGCCTGCATACTGACCGGATAGAGCCTTGTTGCCGCCCAGCGAGTTGATCGTGACGCCGCTGCCCTGCGCCAATGTTACCTTGCCGGTGCCGAGCTGAGAAACATCGATCTGCGTACCGTTCGGGAACGCAACGGACGAGTTAGGCGGGACAGTCACGGTTACCGCAGAGCTGTTAGAGAACGTGCAGAGCTTTCCGGCGTCACCGATGACGAAAGTGTATGTCGTTCCGGTTTGCGCATTGATCTCTCTGGTTCGGGGCGATCCGCCAAGATTGGCGAGCGCCGTAGCAGCGCTGGCAACGTCTGACAGGTTGTTGGTGGACAGCATATCGCCGCCGCCGGGGATCGTGACGAAACTGCCGTCGCCGCGCAGAAACTTGGACGCATCGCCCGCTACAGGCGCTGGCACAAGACCCTTGGTCCCGCCAGACCCGGCATCGCCTGTAAAGGCATTCAGCGCCGCCGTCGCTTCCGACGCGCTGCCAAATGCGGCACCGTTCAGCTTGAACGTATTGCTTGCCGTATCGAAGGTCTTGCCGGAGAGAGTTTGCGTGTCGGTCGTGCCAACGATTGAGCCTGACGGCAACGCCTTCCCGCTATCTTTGATCAGTTTGCCTGTGGTGCCATTGAAGGCCGCAGCGTTGCTATCTCCAGACGAGGCGGGGCCGACCACCGCGCCATCGATATTCGACTGGACGATGTTCCAGCCTGGGCCAACCGTAGCCTGATCGCCGCTCGCCGTGCCATCCGCAAGGCAGATCAGCAGGTCGCCAACTTCGACGTTGACGCCAGACGCCCCACCGATCTTTCCAGCGACGCTAACCCGGTAAGTGTGTCCGGTATCCGCAGCCGGATAATTCGGGTTGGTCGAGCAATCGACAACGCCTTTGTAGACCATCGCATCCTGAGCCGCGATAATCTGGTCGATATACGACTTGGCGGCCTTCTGGCTGGCGATCCGGTCATCTGCGTTCGCAGTCAAAGCCGGGTCCGTGTCCACCACGTTAGCAGCGAACATGGACGTGGTCAGGTTGGAGACGGTGTTATTGCTGGCGTTGATGGTCTTATTCGTCAGCGTATCCGTCGTCGCCTTGCCGACCAGCGTATCGGTTGCGGCTGGCAGCGTCAGAGTGCCAGAGGCTGTCGCGCTGGCCTTAACCACGGTTGAGCCCGAGGACGAGCCGTTGAACTCGGCGTCTTTGATGTTGAGGATGGAGAAATTATTGAGGTCAAGGTCTGAGGATGAGGGCAGCTTATTTAACGCCGCGCCCAGGACACTCAGACTGACGACGTTATAAATCCCCGACGTTGGGTCATAAATCCAGACCTGCTTTTGCGCAGAATTTGGAATGGAGGACAGAGCGACAAGCTGCGAGAAGTCGGGCTTGATTGTCCATCGTCCATTTTCTTTGACAACGACAATGCCCCCATCGCCATTGACCAGCGCAGGAAACGGCACAGGGACGCGCAGCTTCAAATTGCTCATGAGACAATCCCATCAAGCACCGGAATCGATCCGATGAAGAACTGATACGGTTCCTCAGAACCATTCTTGACCGTGCAGCCGATGTCGTAGGTGCCCGCGCATAGCTTGCGCATCTCGGCCGCGCTGAAAGTCGCTTGGAAAATTCCGGTATCTGCTACGGCTACCTTGCCATTCGCGGTCGTGGCCGAAAGCTCAATCCGGCGGTCGCGCTGATTTCTAACCTCGACAGTGATCGAGCATTGGCTGAGATCGATTGGCTCGTCCGTGTCGTCGTCAACGACCTCGCGGACAATAGCGAGCCCTGCCCGGTTTGAGGCCGGGGGGAATGTTCCGATGTACATTGATCGATTACCTAGAGTTTGCGATACCAGGTGCCGAGATCATAGGGCGGCATATTGTTGTGAGGCTCGCCGCCGATATTCTCAGCCGTCGTAAAACTATGCGTATGCGCGCCTGCGGTATTTGTAGTAAATGTTCCGCCGCCGCCGCCGCCCGGACCAACAAATCCTGCCGTACCAGTGGCAGCATAAGAACTCATCCCGTGAATGTGCTCTCCGGCTGATTCAGTCGTGCCGGTATGAGTATGCGGACCGACTTCTGCGCCTGTGAGAGTGTGCGCCTGTTCGCCGCCAGACGATCCTGCCGTCGTTCCACCAGTGATTACGCCAGCCGCAGCATTGCCCATGTCGTCGAGGCCAAAGGCCGCGCGTCCGCGTCGGTCGCGCGTCGCGATTGGCTTCCCGGCCGCCCAGTCTGCCGCAGCACTGGCGCCGCGTCCCCCGGTCACCGGACATATCGAATTTGAGAAGTTCTGCCAGAGCCAGGCGTAAAGCGCTTCGCAATCTGCGTTTGCGCGTTCCGATGCACCAGAGACCGCATTCCCGATTGAGCGGCCGTTGTCTCGTACCCAGCCAGGCCGCGAGCCGGTTACATCGAGCCACTGGGTATCGCCGGTCTTGAACAGCGAGTTGGGGTCAACCGGCACCTCAGAACCACCACCGCCGCCAGCAGGCCCGATGATAGGAAGCACTCCAACGTCTGAGCCGGGAATAATCACGCCCCCTGAGGATGTGATGCGCTGACGATAGAAGCCGTCATCTTCATCGAGGAAAACCGGAGGGAAGATGCCATATGCGTTCGCCTCAACCGGGTTTGGGTGCGCGGTTCCCAACCCATAGTCTTGATAGACAGTCAAAGGCAGAAGCGTATCTGCGGCATAGAAGAACGCCTTGGCGCCAGCGAAAACACGCCCATTCGGGTCTCGCATCTGATGGTGGGATAGGTGCCAGAATCCGGCCATTACGTGTGGCTCCAATAGAAAAAGGCCCCCGTAAGGGAGCCTTGAGGCGGGATTTGACCCGGTGCTAAACTATCCCCAATCTGGGGAGGCTTTGATGGCGTGGTATGTGGTAAGCTATGATTTGCGGAGAACGGCATCATCGTTCTTGAGATCACGGGGAAAGGTGCCTTCCGGCGCGTCAGCAGACAGGAGACCGCCGACTGGCTCAGCACCCATTTGCTTCAGGTTTGACATTATGTCTGATCTCATATCCTGGCTCTCTGCTCCTGTACGGAAGTGGCAATGATGCGTCAGATATTCTGGTACTTGACCAATCTTAGGAGTTAGCTCGAATGCCACCTTGGCAACGGCTGAGTATCAACGACCAGCTACATATTACTGGCAACGAAGATGCGTTCCGAGAGTTCGTCTGTGATCGACTAGACACCGCTCTGACGCACAGCGAACGAGCATTCGGTTTTCTTTTCTGGCTTCTAATCGTCCAGATAATAGTTACGTGTCTTCTACTATGGCGCCTTTGGTAGGCCAAGAACCATGCGTCAGATGTTCTGGTGCCTCACTCAAGCAGCCGTTTTTTGCGGGCTGATCTGGTTTTTTCTAAGCGGCGGCGAGTTTAACGACCGGCTTGGCGCGGTAACATTTATATCGTTCTGCCTCACCGCCCTGTTCGCCGGAATCTGCATGCGACTATCAATGCTGATAGGCCGCATTGGTAAGAAGCCCGATCCTGACAGCGATCTGTTGAGCCGCCCGGTTGCCGACTGGCCGCTTGGAAATCGCCCGAAAGAGATTGGCAGCCTTCGGATCAGTGAAGACCCGCGCAAGCTCATCTAGATTCTTTCCCAGCTTCCAATTCTCGAATTTATCCGCAAGAAACTTCGCGCCTTGCAGCGGGTTTGCCAGCGCCTTACTGCCCTCGCCAATCATCCCGCTTTTCGACAGGTTCTCAGAGAAGATGGCGTTATAGGCGGTACGCGATCCGACATTCTGTCTGGTGCCGGTCGCTTCCAGCACATCCAGAAACCGCTGGATAC
>Ga0182744_1003038_pt1 | contig 13338 bp, 15 predicted proteins | sample eDN3rd30CKraftMG_FD_128525 | JGI IMG/M metagenome (GOLD analysis project Ga0182744, IMG submission 128525) | Enriched Miracle-Growth compost microbial communities from Emeryville, California, USA - eDNA 3rd pass 30_C Kraft MG (version 2) (version 2) ...
GAGTTCGCTCTCTAAAGCGATTAAATAAAAAGTAATTGGGTGATGATAAGGAAAGATTGATATAATTCTTGTCATCAAAACGAATGTTATCTAAGAACTCAATAAAATCCAATAGTGTATCATCAATATCATTTTTTTCAAGTAAAGCCCGCGACAGTAATTTACCTTGTTCAAAAATACTTAATAGATTAATAGTCGGTGTAAAGTGAATTAAATGTTCAATTCCTCTGTCCGTTATTTCCTTTTGAAACTCTATATAATTTGGTTTACAATCCATTTTCACTTCAAATTTCAGCGATACATTTTTCCCAAAATTCTTTCCATTTTATTTCGGGTTGATATTGTTCAAAAATTGTTTCTATTTCCTCTTTTATTACTGTTTTTGATTCTTCTATTATTGTATCAAAATATATTTTTTCTCGTTTTGTTTCCCTTTCATCTTTCTTGAAAATTACTCTATCAAAATCAAATCTATTGCCGTTGTCAGAATAATCATTTATTGACTGTAATATTTTTCGAGGGTGCAAATTATGTCTGCATTCCGAACTCATCAATGAAGGTGCAGTACAATTACCGATAAATTTTGGATACATTGTTTTGCTTTGAAACTTACTATATTCCAAACGGAAATTTGAATAACAAACTTGGTCAAGCAAAACAGTCCAAAAAAGTGATACTGTAAAATACCCTTGTCTATTAACGGGAATAACATCTAAGTTACGATAGTTAGGAGTTTAAAAAAAATATTGGATATTAAAATTCTTCTATCATAATGCTTATTTCCCTTGACAGGAATTTGAGCAACAAAATTTAAAATATCTTGTCGGAAAAAATCTTTATAGTAAATTTTAAATGTTAGTTCCATACTCAAAAAGGTAAATCATCGTTTAATTTTAATTTTGGGCTACTCTTATTTCCAACTTTTTCAAGTAAACTTTCGTCAATTTCTGCAAGATACCTTGTTGGTTTTCCACTTGATAACAGATATAATCTTTCTCTTGCCCTCGTCATTGAGGTGTAAAGCAAACGCCTTTCTGTGGAAATATGAAACTCGTCATCGGTATCAATGAAACCGGGCGGATAAGGAATAATATCATCGTTCAGATCAATTATAAACACATTCTCAAACTCAAGTCCTTTAACAGACGATAAAGTACAGATTTTTATGGAATCGCTTTCAAAGTCAATATCGTTAGAATTTAACAGGATTTGTGTTTCATAAGTATTTGACTCTAAGAAATTCTGAATATTATATAATCCGTTTCTGCTTCTGTGAAGAATAACGGTTGAATTTATATTACTGCTTGCCTTTAACTTGTTTAGTTCTTTCAGAATATAGTCACATTGCTCATTCCAATTTGGAAAATAACCTACAATCGGTTTATCCTCTCCTTTTCTTGCAGTTTCAACAGTTGTAAAATCACTTTTATCATCTTCTTTTTCCAGAAGTGAAAGTGCTGCTCTTACAATTTGAACGGTATTTCTATAATTTTTCTTGAACTCAATAGTCCTACCCCCTCTTACATTCAGACCAACTTCACCCCAAGTAAAACCGCTTTTGTATATTCTTTGTGCTGCATCAGCGATAATTGAAATACTTTTTGTTTCATTCGAAACAAGTTGGGAGATAACAAGGATTTGTGCTTTACTTAAATCTTGTGCTTCATCAACAATAATATGGGTAAACGGCTTTGGAAAATTCGGATTTGAATTAATGATTTTCAGGCAAAGCAATGCGTAATCGTCAAAATCTACTTGGTCATTAGCTTTAAGTATATTGTTATAGTCCGTATAAATGTTCCAAATAGTTTCTTTATCGGCTTTCGTTACTCTCTCATTTGTACCTCTACCTGCTCGTTTTGCTTCGAGATATTCCTCTTTGGATTGAAAGGCTTTGCCTTTCATCCAAGAAATTTCTTCAAGAAAAAAATCAGAAGATTTACTTGTAATGCTTGAGTTAGTGGATTTAAACTTAGTTACAGATTTTTCAACGATTGATTTTTGTAAATCGCCCATTACTGTTTTTCCATACAGATTGTTACCATTAGCTTTTATAAATGAAAAAGCCCACTTGTGAAAACTTGTAACGAAAACATTTATTCCTTTCGGCTTTGTAGGTTTTATTTCGTCATTGTTGGATTGATAGCCACCTGAAATATGCGGTGTGATGGCATTGATGTACTTTACAAGTGTTTTATTGTACGTAAAAATGGCAACTTTCGCTTCCTGGAACAAATTTGATTGTGTGTCAAGCAAATGCTTGGCTCTGTATAAAGCAACCGTTGTCTTGCCGCTTCCAGCAACCCCCTTGATTTGTATAGGTTCTGTAACTTGCAAAAACAAAACTCTTTTTTGTTCTCCTTTTAAAATTATTGGTTTTAGTGGCATGATATAATAAAATTAACTATATTAATCTGTTGTTTCATATTTAATATGTAGGGTTGTTTTAGTTTTATAGTCAGTCGGTCAGGACAAACCTGACTAACAGACTATGAAATGCAATAATTAGATTGTCATCGTCCATGCTGTTTTGGTGAATTGCTCAAAATTCAGTCCAACCTGCAGCTCTATTTCCGATTGCAATTCCGTTTTCTTACCGGGGATGTCCTGGTGGGTCGTGATGTTCTTCAGGTATATTTCATATGGCTGCAGATTGCCGTCCGCCTTATGACGTGCTCTCCTGACGCTCCAGGCGGCCCGGTAATAATGCCTGTCAACGCCTTCAAAATCTACTTCGGCATAACCACCGAAAGTGCCGTCTCGTAATATGCCCCGCACATCGTCCTGCTTCAGGGTGCTGCCTGTGATATCCGTAATATCAATACCATTTTCTGCCAGCCGGTACCGCGGCGTCCGGGCATAAAGCGCGAGGCATAATGCATCCAGTATGGTTGATTTTCCGGCGCCCATTGGCCCTGTTATCGCGAAGATCCCCGCGGAACAAAGCGGCTCCCGGGTAAAATCGATTTCGGTAGTACCATCCAGCGAGGCCAGGTTTTGAATGCGTATGGCTTGTATCTTCATGCTTCCGGTTCGTTTACTTCCTGTGCCACCTGCTGAAATAGTTGCTGCAGGTCTTCGGGGATGGGATTGTTATATTTACTTTGATATACTTTTTGGACGACTTTCAGCGGTTTCAGCTCTTGAAGCGCCTCGGCGACCATGGAACTTTCGCCCGCTTGCTTTTCCGCCCTGTTATAGCGCACATCTATTTTCGCCAGCCGGAATTTTTTACCGGCCAGCGCGGTTTCTACCTTATGCCGCAGGCCGGGCTCCGGCCCTTCCAACAGCACGCGGACTTCCAGGTAAGGCGCGGTCTGGCTGTCCCCTTCAAAAGCGGCTAATTGCTGCAAGGAAGAAAGGACTTCCGGCAGGGTACTGTGTTCGGCGGGAACCCGCTGAAGCGGAACAGAGACCGGGATTTCGATGGCTTTCAATGCTTCTAAATGGTCTGCTCCTATATTGAATACAATAACCTGGTGCTTATAATGGGTTTCTGAAAAAGACATGGGCAGGGGACTGCCGCAGTAGCGGATATGTTCTTTTCCCCCGATGCGTTGGGCTTTATGAATATGCCCTAAGGCCACATACCGGATATTGTTGTCAAACGCCGCCGCGGAAATGCATTCTACGCCGCCCATGATCAACCTTTCCGTTTTATCGATAACGCCTACCTCAGCCTGCTGCGCATGCAGATGCCCCATAGCAATAATAGCTTGTCCAGGCTCTTTCCGCGATGATGCATAGTCGTACGCGGCTTTATAAAAAGCGGTAACCCCCTCGGCATTAGCGTTGGCACAATCGGGCAGGGAAGGATAATCTCCCATTCTTAAGAACGGCGCGGCGATGCACCATGCTTTCGTATGACCCGCTTTATCGTTTAGGGGTAGGGTGATTTTGCTATAGTCATTATTTCCGTTCCCGTCCTTTTCGATAAGACCTACAATATGGATGTTGGACGATTCCAAAAGAGGCTTAGGGGATTCCAGACGCGAGGCGGAATCATGGTTCCCGGTGGTAATGATGATCTGTAAATTCGGATTTTTCTTCACCGCCCGATTCAGAAAGCAATAGAGCATCTTTATTGATGTCGCCGAAGGATTGGATAAATCAAATACATCACCGCTGACCAGCAAAACGTCTATCTGTTCTGTAGTCAGGGTTACCAACAGCCAGTCTAAAAACCGTTGGTGTTCGTAGGTACGGTCATATTCATGAAACAGTTGGCCTATGTGCCAGTCGGCGGTATGGAGCACTCTCATTGTTTTGATTTTGAATCATCTGTATCCAGCAGAATAAGTTTGATATATACTCATTGCAATTTATGGTTTTTATGCAATCTTAAAAAAATAATATTCTTTTTGTGGAAAAAATGCAGCCTAGCACCATTATGTAGATGAATATCTAAAGCTCCAGTTATGGGAAAATTTATTCTTCTTTCGACACAGACTTAAAAGTAAGAAGAAGTTTCTATTAAGATTCAAAGTGAAATTATGCTATTATTATTAGTAAAACACTTTCCTGTTTTTGAATATTAAAGGGAGATATATACTAATAAATTTAGTTTACAGTGCTTCATTGATTCGTATTTGAACATAATAAAAGATATAATTATGACATCCGCGTATCTATAGATTCGGGTAAGTAGCGATCACCAATAGCGAAAAGGTTATTCGCTCCTGGAACAGGAAGACCGATTATTGAAGTACTGTGCATTCAATAATATCGAGGTTAAGGGGATTTTTCGTGAAGATTTTTCAGCTAAAACTTTAACCGTCCCGAGTGGACAAGGTTTATTCCACAATTAAAAAATGCCGGTCTCAGGAGCCCAGTACTATACTCTTTGTAAAGTGGGATAGATTAGCCATAATATTGAATATGCTTATTGAGATGATCGGCATACTATGGAAATTAGGCATTGTTAAATTAATATAGATAATTCATTATTCAATTTTCTTGGGCAAACCTTATAAAAAAATACTCAGTTTGGAGCTGCATCTGCAAACTAAAGCTGAAACTTATACAGTAGAAGGATATAATACTAGGGTCAGGCATTATTAGCAAGATTTAAAAGAAAAGGAAAGTGTTACAGCAAAGCAAAACACATGATAGAAAAATCTCTCAACCTCCTGTTTTTCTACATAAATTAAATGTTCTCCTGAAGGGCGTTTCCATTTTGCGGAAGGAGTAGATATTGTTCAGATAAGCATAGAACAATACTTTGAGCAACATCCTCGGATGGTAGCTTGTCATGCCGCCGCCTTTTTACTGACTGATGATGCGGCTGATGTCTAACTCATTCTCCACTTCGTTTACCAAACGTACAGGATGGTTCATCGCTATCTTATCAAAAATATTTTCGGGAAAAAGAACAGGACTGTTGGCCGGAAGCGCTTTGAATTGTACTTTCATATCCTTGTTTGTTGTACAACGTCATGATGCAAATTATGCCGTACAAACAAAAATATCCCCGATACTTTTTGGTGTCGGGGATTACTTTTTTAAGTAGAAGGCTATTAGACAGCCTCGTTAAGTGACCCGGATTGGATTCGAACCAATGGCCTACTGCTTAGAAGGCAGTTGCTCTATCCAGCTGAGCTACCGAGCCATTTAATGGGTGCAAAAATATATGTTTCAATGTGAAAACCCAAAAATCTTTCCTCTTATTTCTAAATCATGTAGGCAGGTTAAGCGCACCGCTTTGAATAAGCTGACCCATGACCAGATAAGCCGTGACAAAATAAATAATAATACCCGTTACGTCAACCAGGGTGGCTACAAATGGCGCGGAGGAGGTTGCCGGGTCAGCGCCCAGCCTTTTTAGTATAATGGGCAACATAGACCCGGTAAGGGATCCCCAGAGGATGATGCCCACTAAGGCTGAACCTACTGTTATAGCGATTACCAGCCAGTGATCTCCATAGGTAATATCCCAAACGCCCATATTATATAAGAGCTCCCATAGGGAAATTCGTAAAAAACCAATGGCACCCAGGATCAGACCTAAGGTCAGGCCACTGAGTATTTCCCTGCGCATAATTCGCCACCAGTCCTTAATGGTTACTTCACCGACGGCCATGGCCTGGATAATCAAGGTAGAGGCCTGGGAGCCACTATTGCCCCCGCTGGACATAATAAGTGGTATAAAAAGTGCAAGTACGGTGGCATTCTGTAGTTCATCGGCATAGTGCGTCATTGCTGAGGTGGTCAGCATTTCACTTAAGAATAGGATAATCAGCCAGGGCGCTCTTTTGCGAATCAATTTAAAAAATGGTGTATCCAGATAAGGTTCGTCCAGGGCTTCAGTACCACCCATTTTCTGCATATCCTCGCTATATTCTTCGTTGGTAACCCATAAGATGTCATCAATGGTCACGATACCTAATAATATATTATTGTCATCCACGACAGGTAAAGCCACTCTATTATTCATCCTGAATATGTGCCCTGCCTTTTCCTGGTCATCATTGACATTTAAGGCAATGATCCTTCCATCCATGAGTTCACTGATCTTCATATCAGAGGAGGCAAGGATGAGGTCCCGGATCCTAAAGTCATCCACCAGTTCTCCCTTTTTATTAATAACATAGATCACATCGATGGTTTCTGAATTCTTACCGTTTTTTCGGATGATCCGGAAAGCTTCGGCAACCGTATCCGTCTCATAGACGTAGATATAGTCCGGCGTCATCAGACGACCCACACTGTCTTCTGGATAGCCCAGCATCCTGAGCGTAATCTTTACCTCTTCCGGGTTAAGGAGTTTAATCAGGTCTCTCAGGGCGCTTTTGGGAAGTTCTTCCAAAAAATCCGTACGGTCATCCGGTGACAACTGATTCAGTAATTCTGCTGTTTTGAATGGTGGAAGCTCCTTGATGATTGATTTCTGCGTAGAGATGTCCAGTAGTTTAAAGACCCTGGAGGCTCTGTGAACAGCCATATTTAAGATAATGGCTGCTTCATTTTCAGGATACCGGTCAATTAAGGCCACAACATCGCTAATCCCCTGTTCATTCAAGAAATCATGGAGTTTGACGACATCCTTATCGTGAAGCAGCAGCTCAAACTGCGCATCGATCAGATTTTGTTCTAATTCTTCACTCATGGGCCAAAATTTTTGCAAAACTACAATTTCAAATCTAGTTTAAAGGTAGTTGATATAATTAATTGGCAAGACTGACGTTTTTAAAGATATTTGTTGCTAATTAAACTAATATAGTCATTGTCATGATTTTAAGAACCAAAAATGTTACTGTCCTGATTGCCGCTCTGCTTTTTTCAGGGCTTCTGGTAGCTCAGCCCCGCCTGAACAGGGAAAATCATGACCAGTTACCTTTTTATTTTGGGATTAGTATTGGCTATAATAATAGCAATCTTGCCACAACCCGTGCGGCGGATTTTGAGGAACAATCCACTTTTTCCAGGGTTGAGCCGCATAGTAGTAGTGGCCTGGCTCTAGGTTTTATGATAACAAAAAGACTTTCTGATAGATTTGAGCTCAGAACAGTCCCAAAATTGATCCTTGGAGGATCTAAATATCTTTCTTATTATTATACAACAGATTACCTTTCTGCACATCCGGAAAAGAAGCCCATTGAAAATATAAAGCTCCCGGCCAATATCTTAAGCATTCCCTTGCAGTTAAAGCTTAATTCTGACAGGATTAGAAATTTCAGGGTCTATATGTTTGCCGGGATGAAATACGATATAAATCTGACCGCGAATTCCAGTGAATACAAGCAAGCCATGCAACTCGATCAAAATCCACCGCCTTTATTTAGGAAAGGGGACTTGGGTTATGAAGGAGGAATTGGCTTTAACTTTTACCTGCCATTTACCGTGATCTCTCCACAAATAAAGATATCCAATACACTGGGTAATAGCCATGTAAGGGATATAGAAAATCCATATTCTAATGTAATGGAGCGGTTTAGGACTCAAATGCTGGTGTTTTCTGTAACATTTGAGCAGTAATTTATTGCCATTCTTGTATACCTCGCTACAGGTTTAACCCCCGGATTATAGGAATATAGCACAAAAATAATAGCTTCGCTACTGAAACAGTCTTGAGTAAATGCAGTATCCACTTGTTGCAATCGTTATCCTGAATTATAATGGCAGGAAATTTCTGGAAAAGTTCCTGCCTTCTGTATTAGGTTCTACATATCCTAATTATAAAGTAGTTGTGGCGGATAATGGGTCTACTGATGATTCAATTGTCTTTATGCGAGCCCATTATCCGCAAATCGAATTGGACCAGTTGGATCATAATTATGGGTTTGCCGAAGGGTATAACCGGGCCCTGCTTAAAAGAGAGGAAGATTATTTTGTTCTGTTGAATTCTGATGTTGAAGTAACTGCAGATTGGATCACACCGATAATTCAACTAATGGAGGCGGATAAGCAACTGGCGGTTTGTCAACCTAAGATATTGGCATATAAGAATAAAGAACAATTTGAGTACGCCGGTGCAGCAGGAGGGTGGGTGGATAGACTTGGATATCCATTTGCCAGGGGGCGTATTTTTGAGAACATTGAAAAAGACCTGGATCAGTTTAAAACAAGCAAAGAAATATTTTGGGCTTCTGGTTGCGCTTTATTTGTCAGGTCTTCCGTTTATAAGGCTTTGGGAGGATTATATGGATTTTTCTTTGCGCATCAGGAAGAAATAGACTTTTGCTGGCGCGTTCAAAACAATGGATATAAAATTGCCTGTTGCACAGAATCTGTGATATACCATGTTGGTGGGGGCACGTTGCCAAAAGGTTACCGGAAGACTTTTTTGAATTTTAGGAACAGCCTAATAATGCTGTCGCGTAATCTTCCCCAAAAAGAAAAAAGATGGAAACTGCCTTTCAGGATGGCGCTGGATGGTGTATTTGCCGCGAAATGCCTTCTCAGCGGCGATTTAGCTTCCATCAGGGCTATTTGGAATGCACACATGGCTTATTATAAATGGCGTTTAGGTAAAAATATGGAGAACTTAGGTCCAAATGTGCCTATGGCTAAGCTTTCAGGGGTTTATAACGGTTTATTGATCATTCAATATTTTCTTAAAGGGAAAAAAAAGTTTGAAGATTTTATAAAATAATATTGCCCGTTTTCACTTTGATACTTACATTTGCAAAGTAATTTTAAATAGAACATTATGAGCCACGTAAATCATGAATATCAGCAGGAATTAGAGAAAATGAAGAATATGGACTATAGTTATAATAAAGTCTCTTCTTCTAGGTTCTTATTTTATGTTCAGGTAATTGGATTTGTTCTTTTAATGTTTACAGTGTTCTATGAACTTTGGGCGAATCGTTATATGGGTAAACCGGATATTGAAATTCAGACCAGCACCTTATACACGCCGCAGTATAAATAATTTTTGAAAAAAATTTGGAAGTGTAAAATTAAATATTATCTTTGCAATCCAATTACAGAAACAAGGTAATTAGTTCTTTAACAGCCAGTTAGAAAGTAATAAAAGCGGAAGTAGCTCATTTGGTAGAGCACGACCTTGCCAAGGTCGGGGTGGCCGGTTCGAGCCCGGTCTTCCGCTCCAAAATCCCGCAAGTTGCGGGATTTTTTTTCAACTGCCCTGGTGGTGGAATTGGTAGACACGCAGGACTTAAAATCCTGTGATCAGCAATGGTCGTGCGGGTTCAAGTCCCGCCCGGGGCACACACGGGATTTTTCCCAAATTTTCGAGCGGTTCTTCAAAAATGAGGTGCCGCTTTTATTTTAGTATCAATGCTTTATGATGGTACTTCGTAATTAAAAAGTGGTTCGATTAAGCTCCTGATATCATAGTTATAACTTGAACCAAATTTTAATAAAAGCTTGCTTTTGGATAACTATCACTTTTTTAAAGACATATCGCAAATTACCCAATAATAGGAGTCGTTTTTCCATTTTCGACCAATTTTTTTTTTTGATCAAGGTTCAGGATCACTGATTTAGGGATATTCATATACTTTAATCAATAACTGTGGAATGTTCAATTTAGGACTTCTTCTCAGACTTTGCGATATAATTACTTTTTGTATTATTGAGAAATTACTTCATAACTGAATCATATGTTACTTGAATTTTCAGTAGGAAATTATCTTTCATTCAAAAACAAGACCACGCTCAGTCTTGCTGCTGGGTCCATAAAAGAGCATAATGATACTAATATATTTTCTACGGAACGCAGTTCTTTGCTGAAAGGAGCCGTTATTTATGGGGCGAATGGTAGTGGCAAGACCAATTTCATTCGGGCAATGTCCACAATGAGAAAATTAGTGTTGTTGCCTTTTAAACAATCATCGGCAGTCGAATTAGACATTACGCCTTTTTTGCTAAATACAGAAACAGAAAAAACGCCATCCTTTTTTGAAGTTGTTTTTATTATTAACGACATTCGTTATCGATATGGTTTTGAAGCCGATGACAAGAAAATCTATGCCGAATGGCTATTTGAAGCTATTAAAAATGTGGAAAGGCCATTGTTCATCCGGGAGGAAAATGGTATAGAAGTAATGAAAGCCTTTCCAGAAGGAAAAGACCTCGAAAAACGTACACGGGATAATGCTTTATTTCTTGCCGTATCAGATCAATTTAACGGTAAAATTGTTAAAAGGATTATGCAATGGTTTTCCAATTTTAATACTATTTCTGGGTTAAGCCATGAAGGGTATAAAGGGATTACATTTGAGATGTTGGAGAACAAGGAAGGTAGTTTAGCATTATTTCATTTCTATAAAAAACTTGATTTAGGATTCGAGAATTTAACCATCAGCAAAAGGAGATTCAATCTTAAAGAACTGCCTAACGATATGCCTGAAAGCCTGGTTAAGGAATTGATGACAGATTTGGATGGTCCATTCAAAATAGATATTAGGACCATCCATAAAAAATATAACGCTAAAAACGAAGTTATCGGTAGTGTGGATTTCGGTATGCGCAACCAGGAAGCAGCCGGGTTCAATCAACTTTTTAATATTTCTGGGCATTTATTTGATGTGTTGAATAAGGGAGGCGTGCTGATTATTGATGGATTAGATGCCAGCTTACACACCCTGCTTACGCTTGCGGTTACAAAGCTCTTTAATTCCAAAGAATTTAATCGCAATAATGCCCAATTGATTTTCGCCACCCACGATACTAATTTATTATATTATGGGAATTACCGGAGAGATCAGATCTATTTCGTGGAAAAGGATCAGTATGGTGTTTCAGACATGTACTCTTTAGTCGAATATAAAGAAGATGTGAAAACGATTCGGAAAGATCATTCTGTTGAAAAAAATTATATTGGGGGACGTTATGGCGCGATTCCGTTTATTGGTAATTGGAAGAGCATTAAAAAATAAAAGGAGTATGAGGATGAAAAAAAATAACATAATACCGCTGGAGCAGTTGATTGATGAGGAATATGGTAAAGAGGGGGAAAAGCGAGAAAAGTTTGAAGCTGGGTATAAGGATTTTAAGTTCGGTTTTCTTTTGCAACAAGCAAGATTAAAAAAAGGGCTAACACAAGAGGAATTGGCAAAGTTATGTGGAATTAGCAGGGTGTGTATTTCCAAAATTGAAAATAACCCGAAGGAAGTGCGGATTTCTACGCTGCAAAAGATCGTTGAATTGGGATTAGGCGGTCATTTTGATCTATCTATTAAGTTATAGAAATTATATTAAAGACCATATAACCAATAGAGTGGAGATTCTGTTAATGTATGTGGCTGGGTATTAAGCAGAAGGGCAGGGAGTGTCAGATGAACTGTGTCAGTTATTTTTTATATATTTTTCCAACTCCATTCAAATACACCTACGAAATTTTATTTTTTACAAAAAAGGCAACGTCTTCTGAGGCCCTATCTGAAAATAGTCTCAGCTTAAAAGGAAAATTCAATACCGACATTAGTATCCATTAAAATTTTCTGTAATTAGTTATTCTTTTTCAATAGGCGGCGTTTCAGTTCCTTTTTGTAGTTGAAATTTTCAGGGAGGAGCTAAAAAGTTCCACGCAAGGACATGACAATAGGCGCTAACTCATCCTCGTTATATACTGATCTAGTTGCCAATGCCCGAGCTAATCTTCAATTAAACCTGACTGGCTCCGCTGTCTTTAGCTTCCATATTTTATCGCACTTTCAATGACTACTGATCAATCTTTACAGTGAGTTTGGTATTCATAATGCTATCTTTTAAGCATAGATACATTAGCTTATTAAATACACCGTATTAATAATGAACAAATAGTTAACTGCAGGTGGGACATAGCTATTGGCAAGAATATATTTGCCATCTCAAATATTTATTCCCTAAAATCTGTCCCAAATAATTGGGTGGACGTTAATGCAGCCAGCCCGGTTTTTGGTTACCAAATAAAGCTGCCACGAGATTATTATAAAGCCTTGAATGGATTCGCAAAATTACGCAAACCTTTGCGTAAGGCAAATTCGGTTTTATTCGGTTAAAAATTATTAAATTGATTTTGTTTTTGAAACCCTGGATTTCCCATATCACTATTTTATAAACATTTCTCTCATGGACCCTCTCTTAGTGAAAATTAAAGCAGGCGATAACCGTGCTTTTAATGAAGTGTTTTATGGATATAGCAGTAAGCTCTATGGTTTTCTGTTCAATAAAACCAAATCCACCTACCTGGCCAATGAAATCACGCAATTGACTTTCATAAAGCTCTGGCGATATAGGGAAAGCCTTAATGTGGAGATTAAACTCTCCACCCAGATCTTCCAGATTGCCAAGACACTTATGATTGATGAATTGCGCAAAGAGGGGCGGAGTAAGGAAAATTTGGAGCAATATACGGTAACGGAAAACATATTTAATGTCCATATGACCAGCGGTTATGACATGTTGGATGAAAAAGATACGCAACTGGTAATCGATCAGGCCATTGAGCAATTGCCGCCTGTCAGGCAAAAAGTCTTTAAGTTGAGCCGAAAAGAGGAGCTCAGTCACAAGGAGATATCTAAGGAATTGTCCATTTCGGTAAAAACCGTAGATAAACACATTCAATTGGCCCTTCGCTATATAAGAGGAGTTGTTAAAACAATCTAGTTAAAAACAAGGTATTTGAAATAATGTTTAAATTTATTGAAATATGCCTGACCTTGTTTTTACTTTATAATCCATTGATAAAGAATAGTAGTGATTAAAGATCTGATTGAGAAATATTATAATGGTTCTTGTTCCGATAAGGAGAAAGAAGAGATTAAAGCGTTTTTTCAGGAGCATCCTGAAGAGATAGACCAATATTTAGATCAGTCAGAATGGGAAGATTATGAGTTGGAAACGCCTGTAGCGTCGCCGGCTGCCGAGCGTTTTTTGCAAAAATTAGGA
>Ga0182744_1003042_pt1 | contig 13324 bp, 15 predicted proteins | sample eDN3rd30CKraftMG_FD_128525 | JGI IMG/M metagenome (GOLD analysis project Ga0182744, IMG submission 128525) | Enriched Miracle-Growth compost microbial communities from Emeryville, California, USA - eDNA 3rd pass 30_C Kraft MG (version 2) (version 2) ...
TACGTCACCTGCGACGTCTGCAAGGGCAAGCGCTACAACCGCGAGACGCTCGACGTGCTGTTCAAGGGCAAGTCGATCGCCGACGTGCTCGACATGACGGTGGAGGAAGGGCTGGAGTTCTTCAAGGCGGTGCCGAAGGTGCGCGACGTGCTCGCGCTGCTCAACCGCGTCGGCCTCGACTACATCAAGATCGGCCAGCAGGCGACAACGCTATCGGGCGGCGAGGCGCAGCGCGTCAAGCTGGCGAAGGAACTCTCCAAGCGCGCCACCGGCCGCACGCTCTATATTCTCGACGAGCCGACGACGGGCCTGCACTTCCACGACGTGGCGAAACTGCTGGAGGTGCTGCACGAACTGGTCGAGATCGGCAACAGCGTGGTGGTGATCGAACACAACCTCGAGGTCATCAAAACCGCCGACTGGATCATCGACCTCGGCCCCGAAGGCGGCGACGGCGGCGGCGAGATCGTCGCCCAGGGCACGCCGGAAGATATCGTCAAGGTCAAGCGCAGCTACACCGGGCAGTTCCTGAAGCCCGTGCTGGCGAGGAAGAGCGTGAGCGGCGGGAAAAGGAAGCGGGTCGAAGCGGCGGAGTAAATAGCGCCATGGTCCTAATGTGCAAACTATTGGCGAAAGGGTTTTTAAACGTTTAAGTTGTGTTTAATTTATAGAGGGGGGATAATGCTATTTACGGATGAGAATATCGCCAAATTATTCGGGGCTGAGGCTGCCGAAGACGAAAGCAATGAACGCTTTCGTGAATATTTTTTCTACAACCAGACCTATGAAAATCTAATTTCCGATCTGCCCCTAAGGATTCTTGTTGGCCACAAGGGGGTCGGCAAAAGTGCACTCCTGAAACGGGCCCGGCTCAATGATGCAGATAGGAAAACTTTAGCTATTTGGGTAACCCCCGGCGACGTTTCGGTCGTTTCAACTCAGCAAAATGTCACCGACTTCACAAAGCTCGTTGAGTATTGGAAGCAGGGCATTCTTGCCATTACCGCTAAACACGTCCTTGGCGAGGTAGCCGACTCTCTTCTGAATTCGGAACGGATGGGATTATTTGCCAATCGCATTTCCACCTTTATCCCAGCCCTCACGAGTTTGATGGCAAAGAAGTCCGGCGATATTTCGAATGATGTGCATCGGGCGGTCGTGGATAATTTTGTGAAGACAGGAGTCATAAATATTTATATCGACGACATTGACCGAGGATGGTCAGCGACCCAGGCAGATATAAAAAATATTTCTGCTTTGCTGAACGCCATGCGTGATATCTCAAATAACGATAGACGAATTCGCTTTCGTATTGGCCTGCGAAGTGACGTCTATTTTCTAGTACGAACGTCAGACGAATCGACTGACAAGATTGAGGCCAATGTTATTTGGCTCACCTGGAGCAATCACGATGTGCTTTGCATTATGGCAAAGCGTATCGAGACTTTTTTTGGAGTGGAACGCGATCAAAGGGATATCTTAAAATTATCGCAAGGAGACATCACCAAGGATATTTTTTCAAAAATCATCTCACCGACATATGCTGGCTCAGGTCATTGGGCGAACCGACCAATTCATAACGTTCTGCTTTCCCTGACCAGACAGCGACCAAGGGATCTTGTGAAACTAATGCACGGCGCAGCAAAAAAAGCCGGCAAGAATTCATTTATTTCCTCTACTGATTTAGGAGATTCATTCGAAGGATATTCAAATGAGAGATTGCAAGACATCATAAATGAATTTCGAAGCGAACTGCCGGATATAGAGCGACTTTTGCTTGAAATGAAACCTACTAAGCGAGAAAGAACCGCTGCGGAGAGCTATCTGTTCAGCACCGATAAGCTTTCAAAAAAACTCGCGGAAATTATGCGGCACGTACCGCTAAAGTTTACAAACGGGCGGCCTGTTACTGGTCGCGCGCTTATACAATTTCTCTACAAAATTGACTTCATCACTGCACGAAAGAGACTAGAAGACGGCACAATTGAACGCCGATACTTTGATAGAAGTCGTTTTTTGGCCAGTGAATTTGCTGATTTTGGTTTTGATTGGGAAATACATCCAGCTTATCGGTGGGCTTTACAGCCCCAAGATATCCAAGACGTAATAGATTCACTTGGAAGATAATTGCAACGTAGCCGTAAGGCGGGTTAACGGAAGCGCTACCCATCATGCCGCGTCCGCCGGCCTCACCCGCTTCGCGATCTCGCTGCCCTTCTCGCGCTCGACGACGCCGATGTCGTACTGGCTTTGCAAGTCGAGCCAGAACTGCGCGCTGTTGCCGAAGTAACGCCCGAGCCGCACCGCCGTATCCGCGGTGATCGAGCGGCGGCCGTTGAGAATGTCGGTGATACGGCCGGACGGCACGCCGATGTCGAGCGACAGCCGGTTGGCGCTCAGGCTCCGCGCCGCGAGTTCGCGTTTCAGCAGACGGCCGGGGTGCACAACGGGGGGCATGGCATTCATCCTCTGTGGTAGTCCACGATCTCGACTTCGTAAGCGTCGCCCTTGCGAAACTCGAAGCAGATACGCCAGCGCCGGTTCACGGTCATCGCCCACTGGCCCTTGCGGTCACCCTTGAGCTTGTGAAGCCCGACGCTCCTGAGCGGGCTTAAATCGTCCAGCGACTTTGCGACGTTCAACGCCAGCAACAGGTCGATAGCAGTCTCGAAATCCAGCCCGCGAAACGCATTTGGCTGCTCACCTTTCCAGACCTTCCGGGTCGAAGTATTTCGCCAGGACCGGATCATGGCAAAAACGTACTACGAATAACGTGAAATCGCAAGCATAATCCTCTCAATGAAACCTCTCTCCCTCCCCAACCTCTCCAAAATCGCCTTCATCCGTTTCTCCCGCGTTTCCGGCTTTTTCGCCGTCTGCAATCGAAACGTGATCGCATAGACATTCGCGCGATTGAGCGTGGCGAAAAACGCCTTGGCCTTCGCATCCTTCGCTAGCGCCGCCAGGAAGTCCTTCGGCACTTCCGGCCTGCCCGGCGCGTCGTAGGCGACCTTTGCCCGGCCATCCGCCTTCGCTGCCTCTACCGCCTTCAATCCGGCGGCTTTCATCCGGCCGGCCTTGGTCAGCCGCGCGACGTGTTCGAGGTTTTTCTTCGACCAGATGCTACTGGCGCGGTGCGGCGTGAACTTGCGCAGCCACGACTCCGCGGCCAACCGCGCGATTGTCTTGCGCGCTTCGCGCCCCTCGTTCCCGAAGACGCGCGGGACTGGATGAAGGCCGCGCTCGAAGGCTTGCGGCAAGGCCACGACTTCGAGGAGGTGTGCGCGGATTACCCGGACGAACTGGCCGCGTTCGCCGCATGGCGCGCAGCGGTGAGCCGTGCGTTCGGGAAGTGAGCCTGCGGGGCGGATCGGCGAAGCGCCATCCGCCATCCCTGTTCCCGCGGCGTGTTGGGCCTGCGGCCAACCCGCCCTGCCAGCTACGACGCATCGGCCGCGGGCATCCCCCGGGAGGGTGCGCTACGCCATCTTGTTCTTCACGACACCGACGATGGCGGTCAGGATCGCGCCGGCGACGCCGCCGCCGACAGCCTGCCCGACCAGCGCGCCGACATCGACGCCGCCCGCGGCGGCGCCCGTCAGCGCCGGAATGAGCGCCGTGAGAATCTGTCCGCCGCCGGCGCCGCCGATCGCCCCGGCGATGGTGTTGCCCAGCCCGCCGAGATTGATGTTCTGCGACGCCGCGCCGGCCGCGTTGCCGCCGATCGCGCCGGCAATGATCTGGATGATGAGATTGACAAGAACCCCCGACATGACGACCTCCCTGGTCTTTCCCGCGCCGGAATCACCGGCGCGCGCACAAGCCGCGGTTGCATTGCATCAGCCCATGCCGGGCCGCGCAAGGGGCTGCGGCGCCGCGGCCGGGCCTTTTCCCGCATGCCGCTTCGCGCGATGCGGCTGCAAACGGCATCCACAGCGCACGGTTTCCGCCATCGGGTCCGGGCCGAACCGTTCTCTTTTCGACACCGTCAAGCCGCGCGCGGACGAATCGGAAAAGGGCGCGAGGCGCAGCCGCCCCGGCTCGCCACTTCCAATCGGCAGAAACATCGAGCGCTGTTGTCCATCGGAGATTCCGCTGCGCGCTTTGCGGAGTCACGTTTGCGGAGTCATGGCCGGCACCGGCAGAAATCAGCCACGGCATCTGAGCCGGAATCCGAAAGCGGCGTGCCGTCCGGAAAACGCAAAAAAACAAAGCCCCGCTCTCATTGAAGAAAGCGGGGCCTCCAAAGCCTCACCAGTACATCCGTGGTTGAGACTTAAATTCGTGTGCGCGGATCAGCCGCGCTGCTTCACGCGAGAGTTAGACCGCGCGGATATTGTCGGCGTTCGACTTGCCGGTGCGGCGGTCGGCGACGATATCGAACGCCACCTTGCTGCCTTCCGCGAGACCGCGCAGGCCGGCGCGCTCCAGCGCGCTGATATGGACGAACACGTCGGGGCCGCCGTCAGCCGGCTGGATAAAGCCGAAGCCTTTGGTGCCGTTGAACCACTTCACTGTACCTTCAGACATAAAATCGTTCCTTTGAACGCAGGTGTTGAGCCGCGATGCGAAACGCATCGATGCATCGTGCGACACGACGCAGCGCGTGGCGCACGCAACGCGGCATTTAAGCTATCGATGTTTGGAAAATTCGTCGGACGGGCGCGCGTAACGCGGCAAGGCCAATTCATCGGGCCGAATATCGATGGCTGCTATATGGCACACTTTCCACGAATTGCAAGGCCTCCGTGGAAATCCCGAACTGGCGACCGCCCAGGCGCGTTTCCTTCCGGCCGGATGGGCGGGCGCGACCCCGACAGGCGAAGCGCATTAAAATCGCGCAGCGAACTCACCGGTCATGTCGGACGATTCCGGGGGGGCTGAAACCGGACGCAGGTCGGCAATTCGGCTTTCCCGCCTTGAATCCCCGCCCGCGTCGATGCAACAACCGCCGGGAACACATTCAACAGGAACCCGCCCATGACCGATGCCGTCCGCGTCTCGCTCGCCGCCGATGACATGCTCGAAATCACGCTCGCCGCGCCCGAGCACGGCAACGCGCTCGACGGCGCGATGGCCGACGCCATGCTCAAGGCGATCCGCGATCTGCCCGAGACAGCGAAGGGCATCGTGCTCGCCGCCGAGGGCGCGGACTTCTGTGCCGGCCGGCGCGGCGGCGCGCCGCGCGACGCTTCGGTGAAGCTCACCGCCATCGACATCCGCAAGCGGATCATCGAGCCGATCCTCGATCTCTATCAGGCGATGCGCAACGCGCCGGTGCCGATCTTCGCCGCCGTGCAGGGCCGCGCCGCCGGCGTCGGCGCCGCGCTTGCGGGCCTCGCCGACGTGGCGATCGCGGCGGAGGACGCACAGTTCACCATTCCGGAGATGAACCACGACATCGCGCCGACGCTGGTGATGACGGCGCTCGTCGAGCGCATTCCGCGCAACCATCTCGCGCGCATGGTCATCACCCGCGATCCCATCGACGGCCGGATGGCGCAGACGCTCGGCCTCGTGAGCATCGTCGTGCCGGCGGCGCGGCTTCCGGAAGAGCTCGCGCGCGTGCGCAAGCAGGCGGCGAGTGCGAGCGCGCCGACCATCCGTGCGGTGAAGGCGTTCCTCACCGCCGCGCCGGAAACCTCGTTCGCGACGCGGCGGGACTATGCGGCGATGGTCAACGCGGCGGCGATGGCGGAACGCTTCCGCTAGCGCATGGTGCTGGAAAAGCGGGAGCCGGCTTCCGGAATCATGCCCGCTCGATAAGGAGAATCGGCCGCCCGCTCCTGCGCGGCGGGATTTGATTCGGCGCGCGCGATGCGTGGCGTGTGCGGTGCGGCGCACAGTCGGGAATAGCTCCAGATTGCGCCGCAACGGCTTGCATCGTGTGATAAAAAGGCCATCTAGGCAGCAGCAGCAACGGGGAACCTGACATGACCGCCGCCGAAACCCGCGTCGCCACGCCGAACGCCAGCAAGTATCTCCAGCAGCTCTGCAAGCACTGGAGCCACAAGTTCCCGGTCGAGTTCACGCCCGAGCGCGGCACCATCCCGTTCGCGGACGGCCGCGTCTGCTATCTGTCGGCGAGCGCCGACGCGCTCGCCATCCGCGTCGAGGTGCCGGAGGAGACCGCGCTCGCGCGCATGGAGCAGGTCGTGATCGACCACCTCAAGCGGTTCGCCTTCCGCGAGAACCTCGACGACGTGACCTGGACGAGGCTCGCGGCGGCGTAACGTCGAGGGATGGAAGCGCGGGCCGCCTGCGCGGCCCGCTCGATTCCTTCCCGGTTCGCGTCCCTTACTCAATCCGCCGACAGCAGGCCGCCCTTGCGGAACAGCAGGCCGGCGACGGCGCCGCCCACGAGCGGCGCGAGGATGAACAGCCACACCTGCGACAGCGCCAGCGGATTGGTCGCCGCTCCCACCAGCGCGGGGCCGAGCGAGCGCGCCGGGTTGACCGAAACGCCGGTGACGTTGATGCCGACGATGTGGATCGCCGTGAGCGTCAGGCCGATGGCGAGGCCGCCGAAGGCCGCGGTGCCGGCGGGATGCTGCGTCACGCCGAGGATCGCCACCAGGAACAGGAAGGTCGCGACGATCTCGAAGACAAGGGCGGACGTCATGTTGTACTCGCCGAGATAGCCCGCGCCCCAGCCGTTCTGGCCGAGCCCGCCGGTCCAGCCCGAAGCCTTGCCCGAGAGGATGAGATAGAGCACCGCCGCGCCGGCGATCGCGCCGAGGACCTGCGCCACGGCATAGGCGATGAATTCGCCGAAGCCCATGCGGCCCGCGGCGACGAAGCCGAGGCTCACCGCCGGGTTGACGTGGCAGCCCGAGATCGGGCCGATCCCGTAGGCCATCGCGACGATGGCGAGACCGAACGCGAAGGCGATGCCGAGCACGTTGACCGCGGTCGGTCCCGTCCCCATCCCGGCGATCACCGCCGCGCCGCACCCGAACAGCACGAGCGTAAAGGTTCCGACAAATTCTGCGAAAGGCTTCTTCATGGAGCTTCCCTAGCTTCAGGCGCCGCGAATCGCGAGCCTACCCGCCGCAAGCCGTCATATTACCGGCTCCGGCTCGCGCCGCGTATTCCGAAAAAAGCGATTGCGCGACTCGCTTTGCGCGCTCCACCTCCCGGAGGCGCCCCGGTTATGCCGCACGGCGCGGCTAGCGCTGTCGCGTCGATGCCCCGGCCCGGACCCGCCCATGCTCGTGCACATCCAGATCCTGCGTTTCCTGGCCGCGGCCGGCGTGGTGGCGTTCCATGCGTGGGGCGTCGCGCCGAACTACATCGCCATGCCGAAGGATACACACAACCTCGTGCTGGAGAACGCCGGCCACGGCGTCGACCTGTTCTTCGTCATCTCCGGCTTCATCATCTACTTTTCGACCCACCGCTCCCCGCACGGCCCGGCCGCGTTCCTGCGCCGGCGCGTCGAGCGCATCGTGCCGTTCTACTTCTTCGCGATCCTCCTCGTCACCGCGCTGGCGATCCTCCTGCCCGCGACCTTCGGCGAGCCGGGCTGGTACACGCCGCAGCACATCCTCAAGTCGCTCGCGTTCATCTCCTTCACCGACGGCCAGATGCCGGTCGTCTATGTCGGCTGGTCGCTCGAATACGAGATGTATTTCTATCTCTGCGCCGCGCTGCTGCTGGCGCTGTCGCGCAACCCCTGGCGCGACCTGACGCTGCTGTTCTGTGGGCTCGCGGCCGTCGGCCAGTTGCCCGGCGTGCGCGAGGCGCTCGGCAATCACGCCTTCTTCGTCGATCCGCTGGTGCTGGAATTCGTGCTCGGCGTGCTGGCCGGCAAGCTGTTCGTGCACGGCAGGATCGGCGGGCTCGAGCTCGGCGCCGTAGCCGTCGCGTTCGCCCTCCTCGCGTTCACCGAGCCGAACAGTCGCGCCATCGTGTTCGGCCTGCCCTCCGCCCTGCTGGTCGCCGGCGCGGCATGGATCAGCCGCCGGCGGCAAGCTCCCTCGCGCGCGGAGCACGCGCTGGAGCGCCTCGGCGATGCATCCTATGCGATCTACCTCGCGCAGGTGAACACGGTGACGCTCACCTCGGGATTCATCGCGGCGATATGGCCCGGCATCCTTCCGCTGGCGCTGGTCGCGGGCGTCACCGCCGTGGTTGTCGCGCTCGGCCTCGCGCTCAATATCGCGGTCGAGCGGCCGCTGCTCGCGTTCTGCCGCAGCATCGGCAGAACGCCGCAAGCGGCGCGCGCCTGACGCGCGGGCCGCCCGCTCCACCATTCTTGCCGTTACTTCCCGCCGCTATTTTCCGGCCGCCATGGCCTGGTCCTTTTCCTCCGAGCGCTTGAGCGCCGGCCGCTCGACGAAGCGCGCGACATAATCCAGGAATTCCTTGCGCTCGGGGATCAGCTTGAACAGCATGCCCCAGCGCAAGGTCGAACCGATCACCAGATCGGCCGCGGTGAACTGCGCGCCGAGGAGATAGGGTCCGGTCCGGACGGCGTTCGCCACCGTGTCCATGGTCGCTTCGAACGTGCCGTAGCCAAGCATCGCCCGCCGCGGCTCCTCCTTGCGCGGCGAGGCCCGGTCGACGATCGCCGGCTCGATGCAGCTCGGCGCGAAGAACAGCCATTTCAGGTAGGGTCCCCGGCGCGGATCGCCGACCGGCACGTTGAGGCCGGCCTTGGGGAAGGCGTCGGCCAGGTAGGTGCAGATCGCCGCGCCCTCGGTGATCGAGACTCCGTTATGGACCAGCGCCGGCACCTTGCCCATCGGGTTGACGGCGAGATATTCGGGCTTGAGGTTGTCGCCTTCGGAGAGGCGGAGCAGCTTGATGTCGTAGGGCTCGCCGATTTCTTCCAGCATCCACAAGGTGATCGATGAGCGCGACGGCGAGGCGTGATAGAGCGTGAGAGACATGGAAACCTTCCTGTTGGCGCTTGGCGCTGGCCGCCTTCAGCTTATTGCGACGCCATATGGCGCAAACATGAAATTGCCCGCGGTGCCCTGCCCTTGCCCTTTCGGCCCTGTATAAGCGGCGCATGACCGAAGAACCTACTCCGCCCGGGGATGCCGGGCCGTCCGACTGCCCGCGTTGCGGCAAGCCGCCGGCGCTGTGCATCTGCGACGGCGTCACGCCGATCGACAACAGGATCGCCCTGCTGATCCTGCAGCATCCGCAGGAGCAGGACCGCACGCTCGGCACGGCGCGGCTGGCGGCGCACCATTTCAGGAAGGCGGAGGTGAAGACCGGGCTGTCGTGGCCGAGCCTGTCGCGGATCCTCGGGCGGCCAGCCGATCCGCAGCGCTGGGCGGTGCTCTATCTCGGCTCGGTGAAGCCCGCGGACCTTTTGCCGGGGCTCGAGGTCGTTGCGGTCGACCGCAAGGGACAGCCCGAGGCGGACCAGGAAAGCGCGCTCGCCCATATCGAAGGCATCATCCTGCTCGACGGCACCTGGAGCCAGGCGAAGGCACTGTGGTGGCGCAACGCCTGGATGCTGAAATGCCGCCGCGTGGTGCTCAATCCCGCGCGGCCCTCGCGCTACGGCGGGCTGCGGCGCGAGCCGCGCAGCGACGGCCTCTCCACCATCGAGGCCGCCGGCCTGCTGCTGTCGCGGCTGGAACACCGGCCGGAGATCGAAACCGCCCTCACCGGATCCTTCGAGCGGATGCTCGCGCGCTATCGCGAGAGCGGCATCTCCGCGCCCAAGCCGCGCAACGTCGATTGGCGGCGCCGGCGTGGCCGCAGGCCGGGACATCCGCGCGGCGCCCGGCGCGCACCGGGCACAGGCTAGCGCAATCGCATCGGCATCTGCGCTGTTGCAGCCGCATGCCGCGCTCCTGCGGCTCGGCTCAGGGGGGGGCCGGCAGGAAGCAGGCCGCGGCGACGGGAAGGACAGCCGCGACCGGAATATAGGAATGCACATAAGCGAACGGCATCGTCACGGGATAGGCGGCGATGCCGAAGGAGTGCTTGCGCGAGGCGGCGCGGTAGACGGGGTGATAGGCCGGATCGCCCCTGAACTCCCGTGACAGCACGATGCGCAGCCCGCGATACGAGGTCGCCGTCCGAGAGCGCCTCGATCCGACCCCTTCCCCATCGCGCGGGGTTTCGGCTGCGTCACGCTCATGCGCCCAGCCTCTCCGCAAACGTCTCGACACTGTCCGCCCGGATGTCGAACGGCTCCTTCGGCGGAACATGGGCGGCGCTCCGGCCATGTTCCTGCGGGCGCGAAATATAGCCGGTGCGCAGCCCGCAGGCAGCGGCGGCAAGCAGATCGCCCGGATGCGCCGCCGCCATCATGCATGTCTGCGGCGCGAGGTCGAGCGCTTCGCAGGCCGCCAGATAGACGCGCGGCTTGGGCTTGAAATCGCCGGCGACCTCCGATCCGAGGATTGCATCCCAGACGAGTTCGTTGCGCCGCGCGAGATCGACCATCAGCGAAATATTGCCGTTCGACACTGGAGCGATCCGGTACTTGCGCTTGAGGCGGCGCAAGCCCGTCGCCGTGTCGGGCCAGGCATCGAGCCGGTGCCATGCGAGGTTGAGCTCGCGCTTTCGCTCCGAATCGAGCGAAGCGACACCGAAGCGGGGCAGGATCCGCTCGAGATTGTGCAAGTGGAGCGCATCGAGCTTGCAGAACGGAATCGCTCCGCTGCGCACCTGCTCCATCGCCGGCTGATATTCCGCGCGCCACGCATCGGCGAACGCACCCCAGTCGAGCGCGTATCCGAGCGGACCGAGAATCGCCTGCGCCTCGCGCGCGACGCCCGTGCGCCAGTCGACCAGCGTTCCGAAGACGTCGAAGAAGACCGCCTTGAGAGAAAACTGCATTGGCCAATAATCCCCGCCTGGAATCGCCGCCGACGTAATGCATCGCCGCGCCGCAGTTTACCTTTTTTGCGCGCCGCGCGGCGCGGCTGACCGCATTTTCGGGTCGCTTCCCGCAATTGCGCCGGGACGCGGCCACGTCCTTTACGTTAACGCGGCGGACGGCTTTACGTTAATAGAGAGAACTTCGCTCAAAATCGCAGTTTGTTGCTGCGCCGGACGCCCGTCCGTTGTTTCGTGCTTCCGCGAGGCGGCGTTACCAAGATCGCTAAGGCAGCGCGACGTTTCAGCGTTCCGATCGCGACGACAGACAAGCCGCCCGCGTATGCAGGGACGGCATTTCCATGCGCAGCCTAATGGGAGTTTCGCTGGCTATCTTGCTCAGCGTCGCGGCGTCGGACGCCACCGCGCGCAGCACGAGGGCCCAGCACCAATACGCCAGCATCTCGCGCGAGGATGTCTGCAAGACCATTGCGGCCTCGGCGCAGGCGCACGGGCTGCCGGTCGCTTTCTTCGGCAACCTCATCTACCAGGAAAGCGGCCTCAAGCCGCACGTCGTCAGCCACGTCGGCGCGCGCGGCATCGCGCAGTTCATGCCTTCGACGGCGCGGCTGGTCGGCCTGAAGAACCCGTTCAATCCGCGCGAAGCGCTTCCGGCTTCGGCGAAGTTCCTGCGCTCCTTGCTGCATCAGTTCGGCAACAACTACGGTCTCGCCGCCGCGGCCTATAACGCCGGTCCCGGCCGCATCCAGCGCTGGCTCAAGCGCCGCACCGTCCTGCCCAAGGAAACGCGCGACTACGTGATGACCATTACCGGCGAGCGCGCCGAACACTGGCGCGCCATCCGCGGCAACCGGTTCACCCACAAGCTCGCCAAGCGCATGCCGTGCCGAACCATGCCGCAGTTCATTCACAACGTCGACGACGTCGTGGCGCTGCGCCGGATCGTGCGCAAGGCGCTGGTGATGATGCCGCGGACGATCCCGGCCGCCACGGTGCAGAGCGCCGCGTTCGTGCAGCCTGCCGCCGCCACCACCGCCCGGACGGAGACCGCCAACCTCGTGATCGCGAGCGCCGATCCCGCGGCGCCGCTGCCGCTTACCGCCGACATCCAGCCGCCGGCAAACGCGCCCGCTGCGGTGGAGCAACCGGCGCGCGTCGAAGCGACGGGCGCCGTCAACAGCACCGGCAGCGCACGGGCGGCAGCACCCCGCACCGCCCCGGTTTCCAGCGCGAGCCAGCGGCCGGCCACGCCGCCGAAACGCATGGCGAAGGATTTCATCCCGCCGCTTCCGCGCGCGAACCCGGCGCGGCCGAAAAAGCTCGCGGCCGGCGGCGCGGGCCGTCAGACGGCGTCGGCCGCCAGGCCGATACGGGAAGCCCGCAGCGTCGCGCGTCCGCACTGAGCGCGGCACGCCCCCCCCGACGACGCTCGTCCGCTCCGGTTCAACATCGTCGCAGCGGCGCCAGCGCCTGCTCTTTTATAGCTTTATAGCTGGTTGGTTTTCCCGGGAGCCGCAGCGCGCTTTTCAAAGCATGGCCGGAAGTGCGGAGAACTGTCTCACCCGGCCAAGCCTGACTAGCCCGCCGGCGTCATGGCGGGTCCCCCAGACGCCGGAGGTCTCGAACGCATTCCCGGCCGGACTCTCCGGATCATGGCCCCAGCGCGCGCTGCAGCACGTCCATCAATGCATCCGGGGCGGTGACGTTGGGGCTGTGGCTGGCGTCCAGCTCATAGAACTTCCAGCCCTCATGCGTCTTCGCCCGCTCGGCGAACGGGTTGAACGGCCCCTTGGACGCATAACGCATGCATTGGATATAGATGCGCGGCAGCGTGAGCGGCGCCTGCAGCCCGAGCGGCTGCTCGAAGCACTTGATCGATTGCTTTCTGCGGTGCTTCGCGATCCATGCGAGATCTTCCGGCGAGGTGTCCTCGGGCGGCGGATTGCCCTCGATGCTCCAGCCGTCGCCAGCCTTCGCGCTCTCGCGCATGCGCTGGCGCTGGGCCTCCGGCACCAGATCGACCAGCGCCTGGCCGTCCTTCGGCACGAAGGCGTCGAGATAGATCAGGGTTGCAATGCGGTCGCGCGCACGGTCGGCGACGCCGGTCGCGACCATGCCGCCATAGCTGTGGCCGATCAGGATGATGCCTTTGAGATCCTCGAATTCGAGCACCTGGCAGATGTCGGTGATGTGGGTGTCGAGATCGATGTCCGGCCGCGCGAGATGGCTGCGCTCGCCGAGACCGGTATAGGTCGGCGTGATCAAGCTGTGGCCGCGCGCGCGCAGGATCGGGTGCATCTTCTTCCAGGCCCAGCCGGCGCTCCATGCGCCGTGCGCCACCACGAATACTGCCATGCTGCTTTCCCCTATGCCGCCGCCGGTCGCGCCCGGCGGCCGCCATTGCGCCAGCGCCGCGCGGCGAAATCAAGCGCGACGACAGCAAGGCCGGCGGCCAGCACCTGCCAGCCGGGCCGCACGCCGGCGTCGAAATCGAAGGCCGCGTCGAGCACGCGCA
>Ga0182744_1003044_pt1 | contig 13318 bp, 11 predicted proteins | sample eDN3rd30CKraftMG_FD_128525 | JGI IMG/M metagenome (GOLD analysis project Ga0182744, IMG submission 128525) | Enriched Miracle-Growth compost microbial communities from Emeryville, California, USA - eDNA 3rd pass 30_C Kraft MG (version 2) (version 2) ...
ACTCCGCAGAAAACTACTCTCTTTTTCATTGATTTTATCTCACTTGATTTGTAGTTATTATACTGGATAAATAAGGATTTAGCCAGTTATTGCTGTTTATTTTTGCAAATGGGTCATCCTAACCTTAAGGAGGGATTTTACCATGGCCAGAAGAAATAAAATTCTCGTTCCAGAGGCTAGAAATGGATTAGACGCTCTAAAGGCAAAGGTTGTACAGGCGCATAATCCAGAGAATGCTAAATTTGAGGCTGCCCAAGAGGTTGGTGTTCCTTTGAATAAAGGCTACAATGGCCAGCTTACTTCCCAAGAAGCGGGTAAGGTCGGCGGCAGACTTGGCGGCAGTATGGTCCGCGAGCTTGTGAAAATGGCACAGGAAAATATGGCTAAGAAAAAATAAGCAGTGGGAATCCCCACTGCTTACTTATGATCCTGTTGAACGGTAGTGCCTTACTCCAAATTGCCAAACAAGGAAACAAGGAAGAATAAAGAGGCTCCCAAGAACGGGTGTCAGCATATAAAGCACCTCATTTCCATTTGTTTTACCTAGAATAAACAGCAACGGCAGGTAATTAACGGTTCCAAATGGAATGACATACGTAAAGAAGCGGGCTACCCATTTATGATAAATATTTAATGGATATTGAGCCATTTCTCTGCCGCCATCTGTAAAGATATTTGCGACCTCAAGACCCTGGACTGTCCAAAAACACATCGTCGCTGCAAGCATATAAATGCCTGTGAAGATTAACACCCCGCTGGTAATCATAAAAAACAGAGTCACAGCTTTAACTAAGCTCCATTCAATGGGAAGATTATTTAATGCCCATAGCAGAACGATAGCACTTTGAGCCAGTCTTCCGATTCGAGTAAATTCAAATTTCGATCCCAATACTTGAAGGAAAGTACTTCGCGGCCGCACAAGTACGCGGTCAAAGTCTCCCTTAATAATCAAACTGGAAAAAGTGTCAAACCCCCGTGCAAAACACTCACTTAACGAAAATGCCATGTGAATAATAGCAAAACAGAGGGCAACCTCAAAGAAATCCCACCCTTTTATCTGCCCGAATCGCTCAAACAAGAAGTAGAGTCCTGCAAAAACCGAGAAAGGAATAAAGAATTGTCCAATTGAAAGCAGCCAAAATGAGGTCCGGTATTGCATTTGTGATTTAAATAAAATTAATAAATATTTAAAGTAAAGATTCATATCCTATTATCCCCCCTGTACAACCACTCTTTTTAGGACACTGTTAAGTGCTAATTTCCCTAGCCAAAGGAGAGCTAAAAGATATACTAACTGAATAAAAACTCCGATTACAGCATCACTTTGTGTTATATGTCCTGAATAAACACGAAATGGAAAATCGGCAGTCCAGCGGAAAGGCAGAACATAGGCGATTTTCTGAAGCCACAAAGGCATTAGCGGAACGGGGATAATCAAACCTGCAAAGAACTCCCCCAGCACTCCAAATATCAACAGTGAACCCATTGGTGATAGTGTTATAAATACAGAAATGTATAAGAACATGGAAATGGCTACTAATAGTAATAGTCCTAATAAAAGAGTAATCACAAACAATATAAAAGTTAAAACATTTGGAGGAAGTGTCAAGTTGTAGGGTTTCGGTAAAAAGAAAGCCAGGATTAAGATAGGATAACAGCGCAGCAGAGCACTTGAAAGTCTCTGTGCCAATAGTTTTGCGTACCAAAAACCATATAAATCTGTTGGGCGGCAGAGTTCATACGCGATATTCCCGCTTGTAATGAGATCAAATAATTCATTATCACGAAACCAAAGCATGATAAAAGCTAGGAAAGCCTGCTGCAGCCATATGTAGGTGATTAATTCCTTCAAGGAAATGGGTGGTGTAACAGCAGCAAATTCATAAAATGCTTTAAATACCATAATCGAAATGAAGCCCCAGAAAAATTGTGTTGCGACTCCGGCCCATGCAGCAGATCGATATTGCATCCCAATTAATAGCCTTATTTTCAGAATCGAAGCGTATACCTTCATATTTGAAACTCCTTATACAACTGGATAATAATATCTTCTATTGGCTGCGATTCAATCGTGACATCGAGAAGTTCTACCTGGCTGGATAGCTTAGTAATCACCTCAGAGGAGAGTGTTTGTTCCGTATCAATGCTGAGAACCACATGTTCTGGCGACCATGAGATGACACTAGTTCCAGCTATATCAATAGGATTTGGGTTTTTCCTATAATCTGCTGTAATCGTCTTTTGTGATCCAAAACGTTTTCTTAATTCCTCTAAGTTTCCATCATAAAGCAAACTCCCTTTGCCAATTAAGATCACACGATTGGCTAGAGCTTCAATATCATTCATATCATGAGTTGTCAGGACTACCGTTACGCCCTTTTCTTGATTGATGGTTTTGATAAACTGACGGACTGCTATTTTGGAAACCGCATCAAGTCCAATTGTCGGTTCATCTAGAAATAATATCTGGGGATTATGTATAAGAGAAGCTGCTATTTCACAGCGCATTCGCTGACCTAAGCTAAGCTGCCTGACTGGAGCGTTTATGATGTCTTTTAATTCTAGTGTTTCGACTAATAGGTCAAAGGTGGATTGATACTCTTGCTGTGGAATCTTGTAAATATCTTTTAAAAGCTCAAATGAATCGATAACGGGAACATCCCACCAAAGCTGGGAGCGCTGGCCAAAAACGACACCGATATTTTTTACATACTCGACTCGGTTCTTCCAAGGAGTGAAGCCCATGATGTTGCACGTTCCCCCATCGGGAACTAAGATGCCGCTCATAATCTTAATTGTGGTCGACTTTCCCGCACCATTCGGACCAATGTAACCAACAATTTCACCTGGTTCAATCGTGAATGAAATGTCTTTTAGAGCTTCGACTATCGTATGCTCTCGGTGAACAAGTGATTTGGCTGCTTGCAGTAATCCAGTGGATCGCTTTGCCACTTTAAAGGACTTTGTAATGCCTTCTACTTTTATCAAATATATTCCCTCCTTTTTCGTCGCAGAGGAAAATAGTACCATCTGAATCTAGCAAATGTCAAGAATTTTTCGAATTGTTTTTATTGGTATAATACACACCACTTTGAGCCTTCAACTATAAAAAAAGGACTGATACCAGCGGCTGGCTGATATTAGTCCCTATTCATTCATTAACTATGCCCCTTCAGAGCGATTAATTACATTTGTTAATACCCTATCGGTAGATTTGCTAACCTTCTCTTCAAAATACGGTTCATATGCTTCAATTGGAGGCTTTTTCGTCATATAGACAGCTAGAATAACCCCTACTAAAGAAATGCCTGCTGCGATTAGAAATGGGTTAGAGGCTCCTAACGCTTTTGCAACAACATATCCGATAGAACCAATAAGTATTCCAGCATAAGCTCCCGCCGCGTTCATTCTCTTCCAATAAAGTCCTAGGAAAACGGCTAAGAAAAAGGCTGCCCCAAATCCTCCGTAAACGTAGACAAAGCCCATCGCCAGAAACCACGGCGGCTTAATAGCACTAACAACGGCTAAGAATCCCATAACAAAAATAATTAATCTAAGAGTTTTATTAAAATCCCTATCACTGACTTTTTTCGGAAAAATACCTAAAAACACATCATAGTACAGCGTAGTCCCTGCTGTTAGCAGCATAGAGTTTGCTGTCGAAACTGCGGCCGCACAAAGGGCAACTAATGTCATAGCCCCTACTAGCGGCGGTGCATAATCCTGTATAATCAACGGAACAATGTAATCTGTCGTTTTTCCTGCGGGTAAACTTGGTAATAACGCTTTTGCACCAAGCCCAAGGATAATTAATGGTCCCATAATGAAGAGCAAGACACCAATTGTACCCATGATTTGCAAGATAGCAACCTTAATATTTTTAGGTGCCAGCATTCTAGTAACCCAGTGGGGCGATGCAGGTGAACCTAATGAATTTGAGATAAAAATAGATATTAACGCACTTAGACTGAAGGTTCCTAATGGCGTAAGAAGAATTCCCTTTTCAAGCGGCGGTCCGCCTGCAATTGTAGGCGCAGTGGTCGTAGAAAGTGTATCTATTATATTCTGTAATCCTCCTGTTGCGGCTAAAACGGCTCCACTTCCAAGCACAACCCCTATGACAATTAAGACCGTATTTAGGGTATCTGTTGCAGCAACTGACCAAAAGCCGCCAATACTGGTAAAGAGCAAAAATACTAAAAATGCAAAGATTGCAATTTTATAATCGATTCCTGTGATTGTTTCAAAGACAATTCCGAACCCTACTACCTGAATATGAACTAATAGAAAGTAGCCGATTGTCATCAATATTCCAACGATCATCCGTAAAGGGCTGTTTTTCTTAAAAGGCTCGTACCTAAGATGGATAAACTCAGGAAATGTTCTTACAGGAGTTTCCGGACGTCTGATTTTATAGGCCACTAGTGGGATTAACGCTCCACCTAAACACCAGCCTGCAACCCAGCCAATAATTGCTGCTACCCCCGAGCTATATAAATAGCCAGGTACACCTAAAACAGACGCCACACTTACCCAAGTAGCAGTAGTTGTACCAATTCCTAATAGTAATCCCATTCTATGTCCACCCGTAGTAAAGTCAGAGATGGATTCTGCATTCTTAAGACTCTTTATACTTGACCAAACAATAAATAATAAATAAAAACCAAGTACCACTATGTACATCATGATGTTTTTCCCTCTTTTTCCCTTTATTTATATTTGAAAATTCGCCCCGTTGCTCCCCAACGCTTAACACCTGATTTTTCAATTTTAAAGCATAGATATGTACCTAATACGAAAGAAAAGATCATCGTGCCAAGCCAAATCAATAACGCTGTACCCAACTAAATCCCACCTTTCCGATAAGAATATTCGTTATTTTCTAAATATATAAAATTGATTTTAACATACTCATATATTCCGTCAACAGTATTTTTATACAAACTTCTTTATTTTGGGAAAGAATATAAAAAAAGGCAGAAGCTTAATCGCTTCTACCTCCTTTTTCTATTTGCTATTTTTCATTCAATACTTTAGCACTTCTGAGCAGAATAATCACTTGGGTTTTATATCTTAAACTGTAGAGAGCTCCCTTTTTTTACTTAAGCTTCCGTTATCGAAATATTAGTAAAAAGAAAACCAAAACGGACTGTCGAGCGATTCTCTCACAGTCCGCGATTAGAATAAATAATCTCCTCTACCTTCTGGACAAAAAAAGTTATCGCTTTAAAGTCTCATAATGACTAATAATTTCTTTTGCAAGGTCGCTTGATTCTTCCAGTTTACACACTTCTTGAAGAACATATGGTACTCCACGTTCTTGAATCATTGTCTGGAGTTTTACTGCATCTTCATCTTCCTTGTAATCAAAAAGTAAGGCTGCAGCTATGGCCTTTGCAAGGTTGGTGTAGGAAAGACCAGCTTTTTGAGCTTGTAATGCTGGGCGCACCAGACGGTCTTCCGGGCCAAGCTTCCTTATTGGGGAACGGCCGACCCTTGTTACACCATCATTTAGATGGGCATTTTGGAATCGACTTATGATCTTCTCAATATATTTTTGGTGTTCGTCTGGGTCCAAATTATATTGATTAATTAAATAGGCGCCTGTCTCACTCAACGTTGCTTTCACTTGTTTGTAGATATCAGCATCGGCAAGTGTCTGGTCGATTGTTTCCTTGTTGGCCAGATAACCAAAATAGGCAATCACTGCATGCCCTGTGTTGACAGTGAATAGCTTTCTTTCAATAAAAGGAGCCAGTTCCGGGACAATTTTCATTCCTTCAATATGGGGAATTTCTTCTGTTGTTTCAACCACCCACTCATGGTATGGCTCAACTAAGACGTCAAGAGATCCTTGATTGTTTTGGATCGGTACAATTCGGTCAACGGCTGAATTCAGAAAAGAAGTATTGGCCATAACCTTTTCCTTCACTCCGTCCTCGAGGTGTTCCATAATATAACCTTTTAATAAATCGGTTGCCGAGATTTGATTCTCACAAGCTATGACATACATTCTTTCGCCATTCACCTCTGCTCTAGCCGCTAAACCTTTGGCAATTAATGGAGCAATCCTAGGGAGAATGTTTGGTCCAATGGCCGTCGTTAGAAAGGCAGCCTCTTGGATTGCCTCAATTACTTCATTTTCTTGGTTCAAATTGTTCAACCCTGAAACATTCTGAATGGTGATCGTTTCTTGTTTATCCGTAGCAAGCTTGACATTGTACTGTTTTTCTTCATTTAATTGGTTAATAATTTGTTCCGCAATGTCTACAAAGATTACATGGTATCCTGATTGGGAAAATAGGGCTCCGATAAATCCTCTGCCTATGTTCCCTGCTCCAAAATGCACAACTTTTTTCATCGAATCATTCCTTTATCGATTATTTTTATAATTAAATTGAAGGTACTCAACAAAAATGGATTCTAGCCTTTTGTATATCAATTCCTCATTTGCCGAAGTAAAAACCAGAATGGCCTCATCAGATTCAATAATATTGGTACTAATCAGGCTTAATATCTCCTGCTCTCTAAATGTTAATTCTTCCGGAGCAAGCATGAGCAGCAAGTTCTTCATCATGACTTCATTTCCGTCCATCCCCTTTACCAGACATGGTTCCGGCAAATGCGCAATCTGAAAAATGAGTTCCCTGACATGTTTATCCCTAGCATGAAAAAGAGCAAGATTTGTTTCGGGAATCCCCAGCCCGCCCCTCTTTTCCCGCTCTCTAAGAGCATTCAGCACAGATGTCGGATTGGTCAGTAAATCATCTGACTCTGCTCTTATAAGCATGTTCTCTAAGATCTGCTCCTGGGTGGCCAGCCGGTCCATCCGATAGAAGCGAAAATTTTGGATGATGGACTCAACACCCTGCTGCACAGATTTAAGGTCCTGTAGTAAATCAGTCAGGCCGACATTCTTTTCTGTTCCCTTCCCAGTGAAATCATCTTGTGAAATTCTCTGGTATTGTTTGCCTTTTGTAAGTCTTTCTAGATTGTTCTGAATAAAAGACTTAATGGTCGTGATATTTTCTTCACTTAAGAGTGGATTCACCAGGATATAGCCGGTATTCATAAATGGCAGTCTTACGGTGGAAAGAACCAGGTCATATGCCTTCAGATCCACCTGGCTAGTAATTTCCTTAAGTGACTTAATGTCAATGTAATCAATCTCTGCTATCTCTTTTTTAATTCTACTAACAAGCATCTTAGAGGTTCCAATGCCTGTAGGGCAGATCACCAGTGCTTTTATGGACAAGTTCTCTTCCTGCAGGACTAACGCAGACCCGAAATGCAGCACCATAAAAGCTATCTCATCCTCTGGGTAATGAGTAATATCCTTAAATTCCTCTTCCACACTATTTTTAACAGCCAAAAACAAGACGGGATACTTTTGTTTGATTTCCTCTTTCAAGGGGTTGAAAGATTCCATTTTTTTCTTTATCCGAAACAGAGATGGCTCTATATGGGCAAGCAGCCCCTGATATAAAGAAAAATCATTCGTTAAATCGATATGAATCTGATGGGAAACGGACTGGATTAGATTCTTCACCTTTTGAGCAAGTAGAATACTGTCAAAAGGAATATCCTGTCCGCCCCTTAGCTTTGTCCCTTTAAGGAACATCGCCAGGTATAGGATGTCGCTTTCGGACAAAACAATCTCGAATTTACGTTCCAGCTGCCGGCAGATATTGAGCATCACATCATATTCAGCAGCGAATTCCCTCTCTTGGAGAGTTGGTTCATCTTCCAAATAATATAGGGAGTCTGCCCGCTGCAGGGTTATGGTAGTATGTAAAATCATTTCTAGGTAGCTGCTGTCTGCATGAAGAACATCTGCTCTATTAAAAGCAGTATTGACTTGCAAAATTACTTCCCGAAAATAAACCGGAATAAAATAGTGCAGAATTCTTTCCTCCCTTAGCGTCCCTTTTCCCAGCATAAATATCTTCTCGATTAACTCATCATGAAAATATTGAAGAAAAAAGTTTACCAAGGCTCTTCGTTTGTTTGCCTCACTTCCATTTAGCTCAACTCCAACCCCTTTTTTTCTAGTAAGCTGGAGCTGGAAATGACTAAGCCATTGTGTGAGCTCATCCAAGTAGACAGCTAGTGTTGCGGTACTAATACCGAGAAAGTTTGCTAACACCTGTGTTTTATATAGGTCTTCCTCTAGGATGGCAAGCAAAAGACGTAGTTTTCTTTCCTCCGGCCGCTGGTCTATCATCTCGCTGGAAGTCAAATGCTGGATCAGCCGGAATATTTGCTCATTCTTCCCCTCAATGAAAAGTCCTTGATGGCTGTTGCGTATCAGCTCAAGGTCAAACTGGTTGATGATTTTTTCCACTGACTTTAAATCACGCTGAACCGTCCTTACACTTACATTTAGGAAGGACGCAATCGACATAGCCGTATGTTTTCCTGATGTTTTAATAATCAGTTCGATAATGGCTTTTTCCCTCGAGGTAATATACATAGCATCCTCTCATTCATAAATGAAATATCTAGAAAATAGCGAATAGAAAAGCGCAAATAACGCTTTTCTATTCATGAGTACTATCAATTTATTTTTTTCCAAGGATATCGATAATTTCCTGAGCTGTTTTAGCATCAGCCATTTTTTCGATATTTTCCATATCCGAACATGTAACAGCGATTCCGGATAGGATTTCAAGATGCGTGCCGTCTTTTCCGGCAATACCGAAAATCAGACGAACCTTCTGACCATCGAAATCAACACCATTTGGTACCTGCAGGACGGTAAATCCTGACTTAATAACATCCTTCTTTGCTTCTTCTGTTCCATGTGGGATGGCTACGTCATTTCCCATATAAGTGGAAGTCATGTTATCTCGTTCAATCATGGCTTCAATATAGCTTTCTTTTACATAGCCTGCATTAACCAGTGCTCTTCCTGCAAAGCGGATAGCTTCTTCTTTATTGGAAAACTCTTGGTTCATAAAGATATTTTCTAAACGGAGTAGGTCGTCTTCATGTGCTTCCTGATCCTGATTAACCGTTCCATTCTCTTCTGCATCTTCTACCACTTCGTGAAGTTGCGAATTTGCTGGGAACTTCAGCTCGCTGATCAACTTATCGTACTCTGGGCTGGACAGGAAATTATCAACAGAAATGTGATATGCATTTGGTACCTTATTACGTGCTCTCGCAGTTAGTTCCTCCTGCGTGATGACGATTTGTGCATCACCCGGCAGGTTACTGATTGCTGTATTCGTTACAGCAATGTCCATGCCAGCCTCTTTTACTTTCTTACGAAGAAGGGAAGCACCCATCGCACTTGACCCCATTCCGGCGTCACAGGCAAAGATGATTTTCGTTACGTTGTCGGGCATTGCTCCTTGATTGCCAGTAATTGCACCTGCTACAGAGCTCTTCTTGCCTTTCATTTCTTGCATTTTTTGAGTGGCTGCTTCAATATCTTCTTCGCCTTGCTTTCCTGTTTTTAAAATGAAGGCCGAGACAAGGAAGGAGACGGCTCCGGCAACAAATACCGCTGCATAGTTTGCAATGAAGGCACTTGCATGATGAGGGGTTACTGCCGTAATCGCAATGATACTTCCCGGTGAAGATGGAGCGAACAATCCTCCACCTAAAAGAACCAGTGTAAATACCCCGCTCATTCCGCCAAGAATAATCGCAATGAATAGCATTGGACGCATTAAGATGTAAGGGAAATAAATTTCATGGATACCACCAAGGAAGTGAATAATCCCTGCACCAGGAGCAGACTTCTTAGCCGTTCCTTTACCAAAGAACATATACGCAAGCAAGACACCGATACCTGGTCCAGGGTTTGCTTCAAGAAGGAACAAAATGGACTTACCTGTATCTTTTGCCTGTTCGAGCCCAATTGGAGAAAGGACACCGTGGTTTATGGCATTATTAAGGAATAACACTTTAGCTGGTTCAATTAAAATACTTGTTAATGGTAGTAAACCTGCTCCAATTAACCAATCAACACCCGCTACAAGCCAGTTTGTAAACACAGTGACTGCTGGTCCTACTCCTTTGAAAGCGAGAATGGCAATGATTGCACCAAGAATTCCTGCAGAGAAGTTATTTACCAGCATTTCAAAACCGGCACGTATTTTTCCTTCGATCAGTTTGTCGAACTTTTTGATTACCCATCCTCCAAGTGGACCAATTAACATGGCACCTAGAAACATTGGAATATCGGCACCCGCGATAACCCCCATGGTCGCTATTGCACCAACAACAGCACCGCGCTGATCATACACAAGTTTACCGCCTGTATAACCGATTAGGATCGGCAGTAAGTAGGTCACCATTGGACTGACCATATTGGCAAGGCTTTCATTTGGAATGAAGCCAGTAGGTATAAATAAAGCCGTAATCAAACCCCAAGCAATAAAAGCCGAGATATTCGGCATGACCATAGAGCTAAGGAAGTTACCAAACTTCTGCACAGCTACTTTTATATTAGATTGAGCCATATACTCTCTCTCCTTTAAATGATTAGTTCCCTATCATCGTATCTTACAAAAAGATCGGTTTCAATTAAGTTAAAAACTAACTTTGTCGCATATCTAGAGACAAATGTAGTTTTTCTCAATGGAAAGGGCCCTATACCATTGAAGTCATTTCTATGACATATTAAAAAAAGACCGGAGCAGAATCGGGAACATCCCCGATAATACTTCGGTCTAGGTAAGGCCTTTCCTAAAGAAAATTATTTTGTTAAGAAAAAAGCCTATTTTGGTTAAAATTCATTTAATACTTTTTCCCGTTTACTCAACTGTCACCGATTTAGCGAGGTTACGTGGTTTGTCAACGTCGCAATCACGGTGCAGTGCAGCGTAGTAAGCAATTAATTGCATTGGTATTACAGAGATAAGTGGTGTTAATAATTCGTGTACTTCAGGAATAACGAAGCTGTCTTCGTCCATATTTAATCCCTTCATCGAAATGATGCAGGTGTTTGCACCGCGTGCGGCTACTTCTTTGACGTTACCGCGGATACTTAAATTCACACTTTCTTGAGTCGCAAGTGCAATGACCGGTGTCCCTTCTTCAATCAAAGCAATCGTACCATGCTTTAATTCCCCGCCAGCGAAACCTTCTGCTTGAATATAGGAGATTTCTTTTAGCTTTAAAGAACCTTCTAAGCAGACATAATAGTCAACACCGCGACCGATAAAGAAGGCGTTACGTGTTACAGATAGAAATTCTCTAGAAATATGCTCGAATATTTCTTTTGAGTCACAAAGGACTTCCATTGCATTTGCAATAATACCAAGCTCATGTACCAGATCGAAATGAACATTGATATTTTGGCTTTTCGCGGTTACTTCTGCTAATATCGCCAATACAGCAAGCTGTGCAGTGTAAGCCTTTGAAGAAGCCACGGCTATTTCAGGACCAGCATGCAGCAGCAGTGTAAAATCTGCTTCACGAGATAAAGTTGAACCAGGCACATTGGTAATCGTTAGTGTTGGATAACCCATTTCTTTTACCTTTACAAGAACAGCTCGGCTGTCCGCTGTTTCGCCACTTTGCGAAATAAAGATAAACAATGGCTTCTTCGTTAAAAGAGGCATGTTATAAACAAACTCACTTGCAATATGCACTTCAACCGGAACATTTGCGATGTTTTCAATAAATTGCTTACCAACAAGACCTGCATGATAGGATGTTCCAGCTGCGACAATATAAATACGGTCAGACTCATTCACAGCAGAAATAATATCAGTGTCGATTGTTAGTTCACCTTGTTCATTTTGGTACGCTTGAATAATCTTACGCATTACAGCAGGCTGCTCATCGATTTCTTTTAACATGTAATGAGGGTAAGTGCCCTTCTCAATATCACTTGCATCCAATTCTGCAACATAAGATGTACGCGCAACAGTTTCCCCATCAAGGTTTTGGATGGTTACATCGTTTTTTGTAACGATAACGATTTCTTTATCCATTAGCTCTACGTACTCATTCGTTACTTGAAGCATCGCCATTGCATCGCTTGCCACAACATTGAAGTCAGAACCTAACCCAACAAGTAATGGGCTTTTGTTTTTAGCAACAAAAATAGTATCACTATTTAGTCCGTCCAATAAAGCTATAGCATAGGAGCCGTGTAACAGACTTAGAGTCTTTCGGAAAGCTTCTAACACCTCTAAGCCTTCATGTACAAACTTTTCAACCATTTGTACAATGACTTCTGTGTCCGTTTCACTTACAAACGTAACATCCGCTAAATACTCACGTTTTAAAAGGTCATAGTTTTCAATTACACCGTTATGAACCAATGTAAAACGTCCAGTTGCACTTTGGTGTGGATGGGAATTAGTCCTGCTTGGTACACCATGCGTAGCCCAGCGTGTATGTCCAATTCCGATGTTTGCCATTACGTCCAGATCTACAATTTCACGTAAATCAGCAATACGTCCTTTTTCCTTAAAAACATGAACGCCATTTTCATTCATTACAGCAATACCTGCTGAGTCATATCCTCTATATTCGAGCTTTTCTAAGCCTTTTAATAAGATTTCTTTCGTATCATTACTTCCAATATATCCAACAATTCCACACATTTTTCTTTTCCTCCCTGATTTAGGGGGCAAGAATGCTTTGGAGGCTCACCTTGCCCCCTTATCTCTGTTTTGGAAGATATCTGTATATACCTTCTTCTTTTTTGTTGCTATGTTTAGTATGCGCATTTCCTTCTCTTTGTGCACCAAGTTGCCTCGATGTTTTAAAGAAGAAACAATCGGTTGTGCGTTCAACCGGGAGGTATCCGCCGAACATTCGATAAACCTCCTCCTCGTCAACTAACCCCCATGGTTAGTTCAGGCGCTTTTGGGATTACTATCTCTTCACTATCCTCCTTCCAAAAATTATTTTGCTTTAAAAGAAGCAAAGCAAAATAATCATATCTGATGAATTGGTTTTCGTCAACTAAATAATAAAAGTAAGATTTAGTAAATCCTACTTTATATAATAAAATATGCATAGGGTCTCATTAGAGTTCCCTATGCATATAGAATCCACTTTAACCTATTCCTTTAATTCCATCTCTGCTTTCACTACACTTACTATTCGTTCTACATATGTTTCGCATAATTCTTCTGTAGGGGCTTCAGCCATTACCCGTACAAGTGGTTCTGTACCAGATGGACGAACGAGAATCCGGCCGTTTCCATTCATTTCCGCTTCTACTTGCTCTATGATAGCTTTTACCTTCTCATTATCAGTCACATGATGCTTATCTGTTACTCGAACATTAACAAGCTTCTGAGGAAACTTTTTCATATCTGCTGCTAATTCAGATAATTTTTTCTGA
>Ga0182744_1003048_pt1 | contig 13307 bp, 6 predicted proteins | sample eDN3rd30CKraftMG_FD_128525 | JGI IMG/M metagenome (GOLD analysis project Ga0182744, IMG submission 128525) | Enriched Miracle-Growth compost microbial communities from Emeryville, California, USA - eDNA 3rd pass 30_C Kraft MG (version 2) (version 2) ...
GAACCGGCCAGCCGGCTTCACTCATCCGGGAAGGCGATGGATCAGCTTCTGACACGTCGGCAGGCCGAGCTGGTGGGCGAGGAGCGTACGCTCGTGATGCGCGTGCGCGACGAGCTCACGCGCGCCGAGGGATCGCGCGAAGACATCGAACGCCTCGCGCGGCTCGTCAACGAGATGGACGAGCTCTTCCTGCTCGTCGTGGCCGGCGAGTACAACGCCGGAAAGAGCACGTTCATCAACGCGCTCCTCGGCGACGAAGTCTTCGCCATGGGCGATCTCCCCACCACGCGCGAGATCTCCATCCTTCGTTACGGAGAGCCCGGCACGCCGAAGCCGTCGGGGAAGCACACACTCATCTATCACTATCCGCTGGAGGTGCTGCGCGATCTCGAGATCGTGGATACGCCGGGCACCAACTCGCTGGAGCGGATGGAGGAGATGGTCACGCGTGACTTCGTGCCGCGGGCGGACCTCGTCCTGTTCGTGACCAGCCTGCTGCAGCCGCTCACCGCGAGCGAGCTCGATTTCCTGGGGCTGATACGGCAGTGGGGGAAGAAAGTGATCTTCGTGGTGAACGGCGTGGATCGCCGGAACTCGGACGAACAGATCGACCGGGTGCGCGCGTACATCACCGGCGAAGTGACGAAGCGGCTCGGCGGACCGGAGCCCGTGACATGGTTCGTGAGCGCGCGCGAGGTATTGCAGTCGCGGATCGCGGCGCGCAGGGCAGAGGATGGCGAAGCTGCGCCCGCGCTCGACCCACGCAACGAATTCCCCGCCCTGGAGCGCTACCTCCTCGAGACGCTGCGCGACGAAGAGCGCGTGCGACTGAAGCTGCTCTCGCCGCTCGGAGTGGTGCGCAAGGTGCTCGACGACAATCTGGGCCTCCTCGACACGCGGCTCGGCGTGATGCGCGACGACACGCACGTACTCGGCAGCGTGCGTGAACAGCTCGACGCGTACACCGCGGACATGCTGAGCGACGCGGGGCGATATCAGATGGAGCTCCGCGCGGTGCTCGGCGAGGTGGAGCGCAGAGGGCGCACCTGGCTCGAGAACAACGTCCGCATCGGTAACATCAAGCTGCTGCGCAACAAGGACGCGGTGGAGAATCGCTTTCGCAACGAGGTAGTGGGCGAAGCGCCGCGCGAAGTGGAGGAAGTGGTTCACCGGATGGTGGACTGGACGGTGAAGCAGAACCTCAAGCTCTGGAGCGCGATCTTCGCCGAGCTGGACGCGCACATGTCGCGGCTGCGCGACTCGGGGGCGCTGGCGGGCCAGGCGGACACGGAATTTCAGTACAACCGCGAGGAGCTGTTCGCGCGGCTGCGACAGCCGGTGGAGCAGCGGCTCGGCGCGTTCGACACGGAGCGCGAAGCGCGAGGGATAGTGGAGTCGATGCGCGACGCGCTGACGCAGGCCTTCGGCGTGAACGTGCTGGCGGTGGGGCTGGGGGCGGTGATCGTGACAGTGTTCACGACGATGGCGGTGGACATAACGGGGATACTCACCGCAACGCTCTTCGCCATCGCGGGGTGGCTGATAATCCCGGCGCGGCGCCGCCGGCTCATTCGCGAGCTGGAGGAGCGGATCGCGAGACTGAGCGAGGATCTTTCGTCGATACTCGCGACACGATTCGACGAGCAGCTCGGTCGCTATCGCCAGCAGCTACTGGAGGTGATCCAGCCGTACGAGCGCTTCCTCGAGCTGGAGCGCGCGAAGCTGGAGAAGGCGCTCGGCGAGCTCTCCGGCGCGCGCGGCGAGGTGGATGCGCTGCGCGGGAAGATCGAGACGCAACTCGGGGGCGGGTGAGGGTACGGAACGAGAGTCCCGGCCTTCTCGCGGCTATGGCAGGGCCAGGGCGAGATTGCGAAGCGTCGAATGCCGCAGGAGTCCGTCGATCACCATCCGTTGAGTATCGCGGATCTCCTGCGCCACGATGCGGCGAGCGGCGGAGGCATTCCCGGCGAGAACGGCCTCGAGCAGCGCCTCGTGACTGTGGACGGCTTCATCGCTGTGAGGCTCCAGAAGCATCCCGAACTGGATGAGCCGCTGGCTCTCGACGAGCATCTGGTCGACCAGGGCGGCAAGGCGGGGGTTCCCGCACGCTTGGGCGATCGTAGCGTGAAAGGCGCGGTTGGCCATGTGGAACTTGTGCACCGACGCGGCGTCGGTCACTTCGTATCCGACCCTGCACCAGCGCTCGAGAATGGCGGCGCGTTCGTCGTCGAGCTTTCCGGCGGCGAGCGCCACGGCGGCCGGCTCCACGATGAGCCGCAGTCCGCAGAGGTTCTCCACATCGCGCAACGTGACCGGCGCCACGAGGTATCCCCTGCGGGGGTGAACGCGCACCAGCCCTTCGTGCACGAGCTGGCGTAGCGCTTCGCGGACGGGGGTTTTCCCCAACTGCATCTGCGCGGCGACTTCGCTCTCGGTGAGCCGCTCGCCGGGCGAGCGAACGCAATCGATGATTTCTTCCCGCAGCTTCGCGTAGGCCATCGCGCTGGCGGGCGGTGCGAGCTTCCGGGACGAGGTGGCGCGCCGTCCGGTCTTGCCGACCGATTTTTTCCCGGCCGTACCCGCGTCGTGGTTGCTCCGCGATTTGCGTGCTTTCGCCATGCTCCAATCTAGCAGGGCCGGGGGCTCATCGGCGGGGCCCGCTATCTCATATAACAAAACTATTGACACCATACGACGATTACCGTACCGTGATATATCACGAACGACCCTCGATCTGCCAGTAAGCACCGTCGTATGCCGCGCCCCTCCGGGGCCGCGGTCCGCGCCGCGGCGCTCCCACCTGCGTCTCATACCAACCGTCCCGGTGACTGTCGAAGGACGCGCCTCCCCCGGCCAGCCAGCTCGCATCCGCGCTCCACGAGGCGCAACGCGCGTCGCGAAGGGCTGGATCCAGGAGGCAGCGAAGCGGATGCTCATGAACAACCTCGACCCCGAGGTTGCGGAGCGCCCCGATGATCTGGTCGTGTACGGAGGACGCGGGAAGGCCGCCCGAAACTGGGAGGCCTACCACCGGATCGTCCACACGCTCGACCGCCTGGAAAACCACGAAACGCTGCTCATCCAGTCGGGCAAGCCGGTGGCCGTCGTCGAAACCCACCCGCTCGCGCCGCGCGTTCTGATCGCGAACTCCAACCTCGTGCCGCGCTGGGCGACGTGGGAGGAGTTCGACAGGCTGGATCGCCTCGGACTCATGATGTATGGCCAGATGACGGCCGGCTCGTGGATCTACATCGGCACGCAGGGGATCCTGCAGGGAACTTACGAGACCTTCGCGGCGGCGGCCGAGCGACACTTCGGCGGATCGCTTGCCGGAACGATCACCGTGACGGCCGGTCTCGGAGGAATGGGCGGAGCGCAGCCCCTCGCCGTAACACTCGCCGGCGGCGTGGCGATCTGCGTCGAGATCGACCCGCGGCGCATCGAGCGCCGCCTTGCCACACGCTATCTCGACGAATCCACCACGTCGCTCGACACGGCGCTCTCCCGCGCGCTCGCCGCGAAGCGTGAGGGTAGAGCTCTGTCCATCGGCCTCCTTGGAAATGCCGCGGAGGTACTTCCCGCCATCGTGCAACGCGGCTTCACGCCCGATCTCGTCACCGACCAGACCAGCGCGCACGATCCGATGTGGGGCTACCTCCCCCCCGCCGACCCCGACGAGGATCTCGACGAGCTGCGTGGCAAGGCGCCCGATGTGTACCTGACCAGAGCGCGCGATGCGATGGCGCGGCACGTGGAGGCGATCCTCGAGCTGCAGCGCAGGGGCGCGATCGCGTTCGACTATGGCAACAACCTGCGCGCGCAGGCGAAGGCCGCAGGGGTCGCCGATGCCTTCGCCTATCCTGGCTTCGTGCCGGCGTTCATCCGCGACTCCTTCTGCGAGGGGCGCGGACCGTTCCGCTGGGTTGCGCTCTCCGGCGACCCGGCCGACATCATCGCCACCGATCGCGCGCTGCTCGAACTCTTCCCCGACGACGCAAAGCTGCAGCGCTGGCTCGGCTGGGCCGGCGAGAAGATCGCGTGGCAGGGTCTCCCGGCTCGCATCTGCTGGCTCGGCTACAGAGAGCGCGATCGCGCCGGTCTGCTGTTCAACGAGATGGTGCGTGACGGGCGAGTGTCCGCGCCGATAGTGATCGGCCGCGATCATCTCGATGCGGGCTCCGTCGCGAGCCCCTACCGCGAAACGGAGGGGATGCTCGACGGCTCCGACGCGGTGAGCGACTGGGCGCTTCTCAACTACGCGACAGCTATCTCGAGCGGCGCGGGGTGGGCGAGCTTCCACCACGGCGGCGGTGTTGGGATGGGGTACAGCCAGCACGCCGGACTGGTGGCCGTGGCGGATGGAAGTGGCGAGGCCGAAGAACGCCTCCGTCTCTGTCTGGTGAACGACCCCGCGCTCGGCGTCGTGCGTCATGCAGACGCTGGCTACGCGAAGGCGCGGGAAGTAGCGCGCGAGCGCGGCCTGGATCTCCCGAGCATCGACGGCTGAGTGATGGCGACATCCGCGCAGGTACGCATCGGCGACCCTCTGTCGCTAGCGGACGTCGTGGCCGTGGCGCGAGACTGCGCGCGGGTGCAGCTCACTGCAGCGGCACGGGATCGCATCCGTGCGAGCCGCGCACTGGTGGGCACGCTCCTCGACCGCGACGAGGCCGTCTACGGCATCAATACGGGATTCGGAAGGCTCGCGCACGTGCGCGTCCCCCTGGAAGATGTGACGGCGCTGCAGCGCAATCTCATCGTGTCGCACGCCGTGGGCGTGGGAGCACCATTCCCCACGGAAGTGGTGCGCGCGATGCTCCTTCTGCGCGCGCAGAGCCTCGCCGTGGGCGTGAGCGGAGTACGACTCGAGGTTCTCGATCTCCTCATCGACTGCCTCAATCGCGAGATCCATCCCGTTGTCCCGTCACAGGGGTCGGTCGGCTCGAGCGGCGACCTCGCGCCACTCGCGCACGTGGCGCTCGCGCTCATCGGCCTCGGTACGATCGAGCACGACGGAGTCGTGCAGCCCGCCGCTTCCGCGCTCGAGAGCCTGGGACTCGGGCCGCTCGTTCTCGAGGCGAAGGAAGGGCTGGCGCTCATAAACGGCACGCAGGCGATGACGGCCATCGCCGCGCTGATGCTGGAGGATGCCAGACGCCTGGCGACCTGCGCCGACATCGCCGGCGCGATGTCGCTCGAGGCGCTCAATGGTTCGCTGAGCAACTTCGACCAGCGCATCATGGCGGTCCGCCCGCATCCCGGTGCCGCGCTCGTAGCCGCGAACGTGCGACGACTCGCCGCAGGGAGTCAGATCCAGGAGAGCCGCGCCGCGTCCCGGAAAGTGCAGGACGCCTACTCGCTGCGCTGCATCCCGCAGGTTCATGGCGCGAGTCGCGACGCACTTCTCCATGCGCGCGAAGTGGTCGCGAGGGAATTGAACAGCGCCACCGACAACCCGCTGATCTTCGCTGCGGAAGAAGAAGTCCTGTCCGGTGGAAACTTCCACGGCCAGCCGGTCGCGCTGGCAATGGACTACGCGAAGATCGCCGTGGCGGAGCTGGCGAACATCTCCGAACGTCGGACCGCGCATCTGCAGGACCCCGCACTCTCCGGGCTGCCGCCATTTCTCACGCGGCGGGAGGGGCTGCACTCCGGCCTCATGATCACACAGTACACGGCCGCGAGTCTGGTGAGCGAGAACAAGGTACTGGCTCACCCGGCGAGCGTCGACAGCATACCTACGAGCGCCAACCAGGAAGATCACGTCTCCATGGGTACGACCAGCGCCCGCCAGGCGCGGGACATCCTGGAGAACGCACGCTGGGTGCTGACCATAGAACTCCTCAACGCGGCGCAGGGGCTCGAGTTCAGACAGCCGCTCCAACCCGCAGCCGGTACCGGTGCGGCGCTCGCAGCCGTGCGTGAAGTGGTACCGAGCCTCGACGGAGATCGCCCGATGCAGGACGACCTCCACGCGCTGCACTCGCTGGTTTCTTCGGGACGACTGCAGGACGAGGTCGAGCGAGCGATCGGCGCTCTCGACTGACCGACAGGTTGGTCGAGCGGGCAAGTGGGTAGATACGACGCGAACCGGAGAGCATGCCGGCGCGCCTGCACGATATCGAAGTAGCTGGTGGGTGTGGCGAGCGCGGGACTGCAGGAGTCCCGCACGCCGGCCCGCGTCGCTCCTGCTGAAGTCCGTGCACTGCATCCCCACCCACCTGGAGGAACACTCGCCATGAGACTCCGTCGATGGACAGTCTTTCTGAGTGGCGGCACAGCGTGCGTGTTGCTCGCGCTGAGTAGTCGCCCCGTCGCCGCACAGGGCACCGTGACCGGCCACGTCACGGCCGCGGGCACCAGTCAACCGCTCGCCGGAGCGAACATCCTGGTCATCGGGACCAACATCTCCGCCGTGACGAGAGAAGACGGCCGCTACGTTCTGCAGAACGTGGCGCCGGGTCCGGTGGAAATTCAGGCGCTGCGCGTCGGCTACCGGTCGATGAAGCAGCGCGTCACCGTTACCGAAGACCAGCCGACGACCGCCGACTTCGCGATGTCGGAGGCGGTGATCCAGTTGCAGGAGATAGTCACCACCGCCACCGGCGAGCAGCGCCGGGTCGAGCTGGGGAACGCGATATCCACGCTCGGGGATGTGAACAAGCGCGTGGAGGAAACGCAGATAGCCAACTTCTCCGATCTCCTCGTGGCCAAGGCGCCGGGCGTGATAGTGCTCCCCACTTCGACGCTGGGTGGCACCCCGAACGTGCGCATCCGCGGGGCGTCATCGATCAGTCTCTCCAATGCTCCCATCTACTATGTAGACGGCGTGCGCTACGCCTCCAACAGCACGAATTCCGGTACCGACACGGACTTCTCGCTCCTCAACTCGCTGAACCCCGAGGAGATCGCGAGCATGGAGATCGTGAAGGGACCGTCGGCCGCGACTCTCTACGGCACCGACGCGGCCAATGGAGTCATAGTCATCACGACCAAGCGAGGCGCCAGCGGCGCGACGCGCTGGGACGTGCACGGCGAGTACGGGATCGTCGACGACCGCACCGACTACCAGACCATGTACGCCAACTGGGGACACGCGCCGAATTCCACGACGCCGACCCGCTGCCAACTGGCCACGATGGGTCCGACGACGTGCATCTCGGACAGCGTCACCTCCTACAACCTGCTGAAGGATCCGGAGAACACCTTCGTCCACGACGGCATGCGCCAGGCGTACGGGCTGAGTGTCAGCGGAGGCACCGACGCGGTTCGCTTCTTCGTGAGCGGCAACATGGACCGCGAGACCGGACCGATCCAGATGCCCGGCTTCGAGGTCGCGCGCTTCAACAGCGAGCAGGTGGCCGTGAGGGACGAGTGGTTCCACCCGCTCGCGCAGAACCGGCTGAACCTTCGCGCCAACCTCAACGCCAGCATCACCCCGAAGCTGGATCTCTCGGTGAGCACCGGCTACTCGAAGGACTACAATCGCATCATGCCGGAGAGTGACCTGATTCTCAGCCTCTTCTACATCGGCATGCAGAACTACGGCTTCAAGGGGCCCGGACTCGACAAGGCCACCACGGACGTCGACGGAACTCCACTGCATGATTACCTGCAATGGGCGCCGGGCGACGTCATGCAGGCGATCAGTGAGCAGAACCTCCAGCGACTCACGACCAGCGCGAACGCCACGTGGCGGCCGTTCTCGTGGATGAAGAACGACGCCACCATCGGAATGGATGCCTCCAACGTCGACTACTTCACGGTGTGCCGGGTCGGAGAATGTCCGCCCTTCCAGGATCTCCCCTCCGGCGACGTGGAGAACGACAAGTCGAACATCCGCAACTACTCCGCGAGGTTGATCAGCACATCCACGTGGAACGCGAAGGAGTGGATGAGTCTCGCTACGACGGTCGGTGCCGACTACACGGTCAACGAACACGATGAGCTGGAGACCAGCGGTCATACGCTGCCGCCTGGTGGAAGCCGGGTGGATCAGGCGTCCACGCGCAACGTCAATTCGCAGCTTCAGCCCACGGCCGTGAAGACGCTCGGCCTCTATGTCCAGGAGCAGGTCGCGATGCACGACAAGCTCTTCCTCACGGCCGCGGTGCGCACCGATCAGAACAGCGCGTTCGGCACCGAGTTCCAGCGCGTGTTCTATCCGAAGGCGAGCGTATCCTGGCTGGCGTCGGATGAATCGTTCTTCCCGAAGTTCTCGTGGATGGATCAGTTCCGTCTGCGCGCCGCCTACGGCTCCAGCGGCGTGCAGCCGGGAGCCACCGCCGCCCTGACCACGTACAACGCCGCGAGCGTGAGCATGGCGACTCACGGCTCCATCGTGGGCGAGAATCTTCCCTCGCTCATCGCGGACAACCCCGGCAACGCCGAGCTCAAGCCCGAGACTTCGACGGAGTACGAGGGCGGCTTCGACACCCAGTTGTTCGACAACAGGGTGCGCGTGGAATACACCTACTACCACAAGAAGACGAAGGACGCGCTGATCAGCGTCCCGGTCGCGCCTTCGTCCGCGGCCTCGGATCTCACTCTACTGCAGAACATCGGCTCGACGAAGAACTCGGGTCACGAGCTGCAGGTGAACGCGCGGCTCATCGACATCCCCTCCTTCGGTTGGGACGTCACGCTGAACGCCTCGCACAACACCAACGAGGTCGTCAATCTCGGGATCGATCCCGTGAGCGGCGCGTCGCGCCTCATCGGAGTCGGCGGCGCCACCCAGCAGCGGCCCGGCTACCCGATGAACGGTCAGTGGTACCGCGACTACACGTTCAACGACGACAACGGCGACGGCATCATCCAGGTCTCGGAGGTGCACGTCGACACCGCCTTCTCCTTCATCGGCACCAACTCGCCGCGCAACCTGGTCTCGATCCAGTCGGGCTTCGAGGTATTCGACCACAAGCTCCGGATCAACGCCATGTTCGACTACAAGGGTGGCGGGTACACGCAGGATGGCGCGAACAACTTCCAGTGCAACTCGTCGCCGCGGGCATGCCGCGAAACGCAGGATCCGTCGGCACCGCTCTGGATGCAGGCGCGCGCGGTGGCGAAGACCTACGGCACGATCGTCAACGGCACGAGCTACAAGACCGCCCGCGGCTATCTCATGTCCAACGATTTCTGGAAGTTCCGCGAGCTGTCCGCCGTCTACCAGCTTCCGGCAGTCGTGACCAACGCACTGCGCGCGCGGGAAGGGTCGAACTTCGTGATCGCCATTCGCAACATCCACACGTGGTCGGACTTCACCGGCATCGATCCCGAGGCCAACTACGGCCTCTCGCAGGCCGAGAATCAGCAGGAGTTCCAGACGGCCGCACCACCAACGTATTTCACGTTCCGTCTCAATCTCAGATTCTGACCTTCCATCGAGGACCAGTGCAATGACGATATTCGAATCTCGCGCTCGATGGGCGGCCATGTCGTGCGCGATCATTTCCGGCGCTCTGCTGGCATACGGATGTGGTGTCACGGACAAGCTGCTGGAACCGCAGAACCCCGGACTGATCGACCCGAGCGCGGTGGCCTCGCCCGATGCGGCCGAGGCACTCAGGGTTGGCGCGTTGGGCGTTTTCAGAAAGCTCGTGAGCGGCTGCCCCGGCCAGGAGTGCCTCTGGCAGGAGAGCGGAACTCTCGCGGACGAATACAAGAACGCCGATTTCCAGAACACGCGGCAGGACATCGACCAGCGAACCATCACGAGCAACAACCCCACGCTCGACTATTGGGCCATCACGCAGATCCGCGGCTACGTCCGCGATGGGATCGGCGCGATGCAGACGTACCTACCCGAGCGAACCGCCCAGATCGGTGAGTTGTACATGGCGCTCGGCTTCGTGGAGATGTCGCTCGCGGAGAACTACTGCAACGGCATCCCGCTGGGGAGCACCACGAACGGCGAGGTGACACTCGGGCCGCCGTTGTCGAATGCGCAGGTGTACGACAGCGCGTCCGCGCACCTCGATGTCGCGCTGCAGACGATCAGCGGCGATGATGACGAGAGCGTGTTCATGCGCAGAGCGGCGCTCATCACGAAGGCGAGAATTCTCGTGGACCAGGGGCGCTACGATGAAGCGGCCGCGCTCGTATCGCAGAGCGCCGTGCCGTCCAACTACCAGTATGTCTGGACCACCGATCCGGCGGACAACGGCGACGACCTCGGGATCTGGACACTCAACAACTCCGTCGCCCGGATCACCGTGAGCGACAGCTTCGACATCATCAACGGCTCGCCGAACGTCACGGAAAACGCGCTTCCCTTCGCGTCCGCCAACGATCCGCGTGTGCCGGTCGCGAGCGGCGCTGACGTCGACCCACCCGTCGCGCCGGAGGATGGCACCACGTTGCAGTTCGTTCAGCTCCTCTGGGGACGCGACGACCCGATTCCGGTGGTCTCCGGCATCGACGCGAGATTGATCGAGGCCGAGGCGAAGCTCAACACCCCGGACATCCCGGGAATGATGAGCATTCTCAACGAGCTTCGCGCCAACCCGCCCGCCATCGGGAAGTACCAGCCGGCGGCGATGCCGGCGCTCGACACACCCGACAACCAGGCGGCTGCCACTTCCCTGTTCTTCCGGGAGAAGGCGTTCTGGACCTTCGGGAGGGGACAGCGGCTGAGCGACCTGCGTCGGCTCATCCGGCAGTACGGACGGCCGCAGGAAGCGGTCTTCCCCATCGGAGAATACGTCAAGGGCGGGATGTACGGCACGGACGTGAATTTCCCGGTGGGCGACGATGAACTGGCGAACCCGCTCTTCAAGGGATGCACCGATCGCTCGGCATGAATGGTGGGGGGCTGCTCGCCCCCCCACCAGTCGTCGCGTTCAGCGGGAGCATGGATCATACACACTCGAGTCTCTGGAGCACCTGTCATGTTACGCACGGCCAGTTGGTTCACGGCAGCACTCGCGGCGTTCGCGATGCCGCTCGTCGCACAGCAGCAGGGTCGACCTGCGTCCCGCGCTGCCGTCGCGGGAGGGGAGCGACCCGTCCTTCCCTCCTCCGAATGGGACAGGCTGGAAACGGTCGGTAACAGCGCGCTCTCGCCCGACGGGAAGTGGTTCGAGTACGAGCTCGTCAGAGTGAGCGGCGGGACGGAGCTTCGCTACGGAGAAGTGGCCGCACCCGACCAACAGCGTTCGGTGCAGCTCGGCCAGAGCGGTGAGTTCTCGAACGACGGACGCTGGCTCCTCTATACGATCACCAGCGACACCACGCGTGCGATTCGCCGCACCGCCAGGCGCCGCAGAGGCCCTGGGGCACGTCCGAGCGGCGGAGGCGCCGCCGACTCGGTTCACGATCGACTCGGAATCGTCGACCTCCGCACGGGAACCGCGACAGTGCTTCCCGATGTCCGCTCGTTTCTTCTGAGCCACGATGGCTCGCACGTAGCGCTCTTCCTCTATCCCGCCGAAGGCGCGAAGAGAGGAGTGTCCAACCTCGTAGTGCGCGATCTCACCCGCGGGACCGATGTGACGTTCGGCAACGTGCGCGAAGCCGAGTGGAGCGGCGACGGAGCGTTGCTGGCACTGACCATCGATGTCGATGGTGCAACCGGCAACGCCGTGCAGCTCTTCGACGCTTCCACGGGGAAAGTGATGTCGCTCGATGCCGGCAGCGGCGAGTACGTCGGCCTCGGCTGGCGCGATGGAAGCCACGACCTGGCGGTGTACCGCAGCCGTACCGACAGCGGATTCACCGATACGAGCTACGTGGTGCTCGCGTGGCGAGACGTCGGGTCACCTCGCTCGACGCGCGCCGTGTACGACTTCTCTGCCGACGCCGCGTTTCCGGGTGGGATGCGCGTGGCGGCGTACGATGCGCCGCGCTGGTCGGCGGACGGTGCCACGCTCTTCTTCGGGATGCGGGAGCGCGACGCGAAACCGGCTTCGCGCGGCGGCGGCCCGCCTTCGGAGCGGGAGAAGCCTGCTCGCGTGGAGGTCTGGCACTGGAAGGACCTCCGGGAATATCACCAGCAGGATCGCGAAGGATCCCGCGACCGCGAGCGCACGCTGCTGCTCGCGTGGAAGCCCGGGGCGAAGAACGTGGTGCAGCTCGCGGATGACTACCAGGCCGACGTACAGATTGCCGACAGCGGCGGCATGGTAATCAGGATGGACGAGAAGCCGTACTTCGACGAGATCATCTCCGGCCGCTCCTATCGTGACGTCTACGCGGTGGACCCCGCCACCGGCAAAGCCGAAAAGGTCATCGAGAAGACGGCTTTCAATCCCGCAGTCAGTCCCACCGGCCGCTATCTGCTCTACGTGCATGATGGCCAGTGGTGGTCGTACGACCGGCAGACGGCGAAGCGCGCGAACCTCACCGAGAAGACCGGCGTCACCTTTCTGGACACGCTGGACGACCATCCCGTGCACGTGCATCGGCCGTATGGCGTGGAAGGGTGGACCTCCGGCGAGAAGTCGGTGCTGCTGGCCGATCGCTTCGACGTCTGGGAAGTGGGCCCGGATGGTGCACGCGCGTCGCGTCTCACGCGCGGGCGGGAGGATTCCACAGTGTACCGAGTGGAGGAGCTGGATCTCGACGCGCACACCATCGACACACGCTCTCCGATCTGGCTCTCGGCCACGGGCGAGTACAGCCGAAAGAGCGGCTTCGCGCGACTCGACATCGGGAAGCCGGCGCGCCGGGTGCTCTGGATGGATGAGGGCGCGACGGATCTGATCAGGGCGACCGACGCCAGCGTCTTCGCCTACGTCGTGCAGAGCTACGAGGATTCGCCCGACCTCTTCCTGAGCACGAATGGCTTCCAGAACTCCGTACAGGTATCGCACACGAACGCAATACTCGCGAATCACGCGTGGGGCAAACAGGAATTGCTCGACTACGTGAACTCGCGCGGTGACACTCTGCAGATGATGCTCACCTACCCCGCGAACTACGTGGCCGGAAAGCAGTATCCCATGGTGGTCTACTACTACGAGAAGCTCTCGCAGGGATTCAACCGCTTCGTCATTCCGTCCGACAGATCGACGTACAACGTCGCGGTGTTCAGCAACGACGGCTACTTCGTGCTCCGTCCGGACATCCGCTTCAGTCCGCGCGACCCCGGCTTCTCGGGCCTCGACTGCGTTACGGCCGCCGTGAAGACGGTGCTCGCCACCGGGATGGTGGATCCGAAGCGAGTGGGGAACATGGGCCACTCGTGGGGCGGGTATCAGTCGGCGTTCTACGCCGTTCACGGCCACGGGCTCTTCGCCGCGACGATAGCCGGCGCTCCGCTCACCGATCTCATAAGCATGTACGGCTACACTTCGTTCAACACC
>Ga0182744_1003049_pt1 | contig 13306 bp, 11 predicted proteins | sample eDN3rd30CKraftMG_FD_128525 | JGI IMG/M metagenome (GOLD analysis project Ga0182744, IMG submission 128525) | Enriched Miracle-Growth compost microbial communities from Emeryville, California, USA - eDNA 3rd pass 30_C Kraft MG (version 2) (version 2) ...
ATGACGAGTTGCGGGGTCAACACCAGCAGCACCGATCCGCTCGGTACGATCAGCAGCACGATCATAATGACGCTCGGCCAGAAATAACCGGACAGCGTGGCGAGTCCCGCCCATCCGGCGATACTGGCTGCAGCGCTTATGATCATCAACGTTCGCACCGGAATGCGCTTTGTCAGCGCGCCGCTGCCGAGCGCGGCGACGCTCGCCAGGATATTGGCGGGGATCTTGACGATCGCGGCCATCGTCGCGGTGATGCCGAAACCGATCCCGGTCCAGGCCGGCTGCTGCAGGAATGGCAAATAGATCGCGGGCCCTAGCAGCGGGCCGAGCGAAATGGCAAGGATGTTGAGGTTCGCGAGCCGCACCTGTCTGCGGCCGAGCAGCCGGATGTCGATCAGCGGATTAGGGTGGCGCAATTCATACCACGCCCAGCCCGCCATCAACGCCAAACCTCCAACGATGAGGGCGATGGTCGAACCGGTCCAGCCGTCACTCGCACCCTCCACGAGGCCGAAAAGCATCATTGCGACAGCGGGCGCGAACAATATGCCGCCCACAATGTCGAGCCCGCTGCGGTCGGTCGAGGGCTCCGAGCGCGGGACCGCGAACAGCACGAAGATGATGGCGAAAATTGCCAGCCCTGCGCTGATGTGGAAGAGCCCCTGCCAATGCCAGTTGTCGACGACCACGCCGCCGATGATCACGCCGATACCGCCGCCCACAGTATAGGTTGCGCCGATGATGCTGACGCCCAGGCCTAGGTGCCTCTCGTCGACATTCTCGCGAAGGATACCGAAGCCGAGCGGCAGGATTGCCATCGATACGCCCTGGATCGCGCGCCCCGCGATGATCCAGTCGAGATCGGGATGCGTTGCGCTGAGCAGAGACCCGGAAAATGCGATCGCAAGCATCCACAGCATGACGCGCCGCCGACCGTACAAATCGCCCAGTCGGCCCGCTACCGCTGCGCTTGCTGCAGCCGTAAGGGTAAAGGCGGTGAGCAGCCATCCGACTGCGACGGGATCGCCATATTGTTCGTAAAGGCCGGAAATCGCTACGTAGATCATGCCCGATTCGAGTGAGCAGACAAGTTCAGCTGACACGAGGGCAGCGTACAGCCACCATACCCTCGTCGGTCGATCGGATAATGGCTTGGTCGTCATACTGTCTGCTCTCCGCCAGTTTGGCCCGCGTGCAATGTTATGCCGCGATCGATCGGGCACTTGCTAGGCGGTGGGCGTGCTGCGGGGCAATACGAATTGCGCGCCTAACCGGTGATAAGCCCTTAATGCGGTAGCGCACACGAACCCCAGATCATGGTGAGGGCTGGGCGAGCCCGGGTTCGCCGGCTCTCGAGCGGTGCAATTGGGAAGTTGCCAATCGTGAGAGTGTCCGCCAGAAATCACACGGATTACTGGACGCGCGCATCAACTGGGCATTTTACGATCACGGCCTCGAGATCTTGATATTCGGCAAGAATCTGGCCAACGAGCGCTATCTGCAGGTCGCCACCAATTTCGAAGCGTCGGGTTATAATATCGGCTTCCCGGTAACCCCCGGGTGTTCGACATCCAGCTACGCAAGAACTTCTGATGCTTCGGACAGGGAGGGATCCCGACGGGCGGCGCCATGGCGCCGCCGCAGCGGACTTTTCTCAAGAGCCTTCTTGGCGACCGCGCCGTTTGGCTGTCTCGGTGCCGAGAAAATATTCCAGTGTTTTCAGTGGGATAACCGAATTTGGATAGTCACTTGCAAATAACTGACGAATCGTTATTTATGATGCTGGATGACCGGAGTCCCCCTCACGGGAAGGTGTCAAGGACGTCAGCAGATTCGGAAGAGAGGATAATATGACCATGAATATGGAAGACATGATCATCGCGAGCGTTGACGATCACGTCATCGAACCGCCGACGATGTTTGATCAGCACCTGCCCAAGGAATTACGCAAGCTTGCCCCGCAATATGTGACCGACGAACTTGGCAATGCATCGTGGTACTGGGAGCATGAGGACAAGCGCACCTTTGCCGTCGGTCTCAATGCTGTGGTGGGCCGTCCCAAGGAAGAATATGGGATGGAGCCGATGAACATCGACCAGATGCGCAAGGGCGTCTGGGACGCCGAAGCGCATATCGACGACATGAACGCAATGGGTCAGATGACCGCGTTGATGTTTCCCACGTTCGCCGGGTTCGACGGCGGCTGGTTCTGGGATGCGAAAGACAAGAACAATTGCAAGCGCGTCATGAGCGCATATAACGATTGGCACATTGATGAATGGTGCGGTCCGTACAAGGGCCGCTATTTCCGCGGCGCTATCCTCCCGCTGTGGGATATGGAGGCCGCTATCGACGAGGCCCGGCGGGTGATCAAGAAGGGTGTCGAGACATTCTTCTTTCCTGCCAACCCGGCTGCGCGCAATCGCCTGCCCTCGGTTCATGACGAATATTTCGAGCCGCTCTGGAAGCTGTGCGACGAATATGCGATCCCGCTTTCCTGCCACATCGGTACCGGCGCTGCTCCGGAGGCAAATTCCGACCAATCGCCGATTTCGGCATGGATCACGTCGATGCCGATCGCGATCGCGACCGATGCAGCCGACCTGCTTCATCTCAATGCGCTTCAGCGCTATCCCAACCTGAAGATTGCCTTGTCCGAAGGGGGGATCGGCTGGGTGCCCTATATGCTCGAGCGCGCGGACTTCACGCACAAGCACCATGGCCCTTGGGTCCGCATGGACTTCGGCGGCAAGCTTCCGTCCGAGGTTTTCCGCGAGCATTTCCTGACCTGTTTCATCGACGACCGCTTCGGCTGCGACAATTATGAAGCGGTCGGCGAGGACATCATCTCCTACGAATGCGACTATCCGCATTCCGACTGTACCTGGCCCTTCGTTCCGGAGGACCTGTGGGACAATGTCAAGGATATGCCGACTCATGTGATCGACAAGGTCACCCATCAGAATGCCTATCGCTTCTATAACATGGACCCGGTGGCCGAGTTCGGCCGCGCCAACTGCACCGTCGGCGCCCTTCGCGCCAAGGCGATTCATGTCGACGTCGGCGCCGTATCGCTGGGCGGTAAGGATGCGCGCGAACATGGCGAAGACGGGCGCGCCATCACGTCGGGCCAGGTTGCCAAGACCTTCGTCCCGCGCACGGCCGGCGAAGTCAACGAAAGCCGCCGCAAGCGCAAGGGTCTGGTCTGATCAGAGCGGCGTTAGATACCGAAAAAAGCGGAAAGGCTCCCGGTTTGTACGGGGAGCCTTTTTGCGTTGCGATCGGATTTCCTGCTTCTCGCGGCACGACCCTCATGCGCCGAGGCGGTTCTGGAGGACTGATGCAGGCGATCGCTGCGATTGAGGCAGCTTTGGTAGATGCCGCCTCAATCGCGGCAATGCGGTAATTGCGCGGCTTCGTGCCGATGTGCAACTCGGAAGAAATGTAAAGGGAGAAGGGCAATGACAGGCCAGACCTCGCGGGTCGAGCCGGGGAGCGTCGCTTTCGTGACCGGTGCAAGTCAGGGTATTGGCGAGGCGATCGGCCGCCGTCTTGCGCGCGATGGCTGGCATGTCGTGCTGTCCGCAAGGCGCCGGGAAAAGCTCGACGCCGCCGTTTCCAGAATCGAGGAGGAGGGCGGCAGTGCCGAAGCCGTCGTGCTCGACATACGTGACGCCGATGCAATCCACGAAACCGTGTCGGATGTCGGGAAACGGCACGGCCGGCTCGACGGCTTGGTCAACAACGCCGGGCGCTTCGCGGGACGCGATATCCTCAATACCTCCATCGAGGAGTTCCGCCTCAACTTCATCATGAACCTCGAGGCGCCCTTCCTGACGATGAAGGCTGCGCTGCCCTTCATGATCGAGCGCGGCAAGGGCGCGATCGTCAATATCGGCTCGGTGTCGGGCTTGCGGGCGACGGAGAATACCGCAGGCTACGGCTCCTCGAAGGCGGGTTTGTTCCACTTCGGCGCGATCGCTGCGATGGAGGTGGGCAAGCATGGCATCCGCGTGAATACGGTTACTCCCGGTAGTACCTGGTCGCCCAGTTTTGCCAAATCCGTCGATGGCAAGAGCGAGGAAGAGGTGGAGGCGATGCAGAAGTCGGGCACGATCCTTGGCAGGTTCGGCATGCCCGATGAGATCGGCGATGCGGTCGCCTTCCTCCTGTCGGACGAGGGCCGTTTCATCACGGGAGTCAATCTGCCGGTGGATGGCGGCGCCTTCTGGTTTCGAGGCGGCAATCGCATGATAGGCAAACGGGTCTGAGGAGGCTGAGACATGGCCGGAAAGTTCGAAGACGAGATGGAAATCCGTGCGCTCGCATCCGCCTATGCGGATGCGACAAATCGCCGCGACGCGGACGGCATGGCCGCGGTGATGGCACCCGACGGCCGGATCGAAAAGCCCGGCTATGGCGATCCGGTGCAGGGGCGCGAGAAGATCCTCAAACGCTATCGCCGACTCCAGCGCGAGCGAGACTTTCTCTGCCAGCAGATCCACAGCGGCGTCGTGCACGTCGCCGGCGACGTCGCCACCGCGCGCTGGTGGTTTTCGGAAACCAAGTTGGCTGTGGGCAGCGAGGACTGGCTGGCTATGATTGGTGTCTATCAGGACGAATGTGTGCGCCTTCCCGAAGGCTGGCGCTTCTCGCGAAGGGTGCAGACCACGATCATGGAGCGTGTGCTTCCCGGCGGCACGCAGGTGACCCGTCACGAACTGCCCGATTTCTTCGCGATCCCGGGGTTGCCCGAATTGTGAACCGGCAGTCCGCAAATCCGCCCGAATGGTTTGCCCGGGCCATGGCGCACCAGCCGGACAGGGGCCTTGTCACTGTCGCGGACGGCGACGTCGAATGGGCCGCATGGGGCGAGCGGGGGAAGTCAGGCCTTTTGCTGCTCATCGGCAACGGTGCGCATATTGGCTGGTATCGCCATATCGCGCCGATGCTTGCCGATGACTATCGCGTGGCCACGTTCAACTGGTCCGGCATGGGAGGTTCCGCTCGCCGAGAGCAATATTCGGTGGAGACGTTGATCGCTGAGGCGATGGCGGTGGCAGAGGCTGCCGGATTGTACGAGGCGGACCGGCCACCCTTCATGGCCGCGCACAGCTTCGGCGGCTTCATGGGTCTGCATATCCTGGTGCGCAACGGCGAACGCTTCGCGGGAGGGGTGCTCGTGGATTCTCGTCTCCGTGTCCGACAGGCCTGGGGGGACGACGCCGAGGAGGTGGGACCGTTCCACGTCCATGCCACGCGCGAACAGGCGATCGCGCGTTTTCGTCTCAAGCCGGAGCAGCCGGAGATCAATCCGTTCATCTTCGACATGCTCGCCGGGGAAGCGGTGGAGCAGGTCGCAACCGGATGGCGCTTCCGGCAGGATCCAGACATGCGCCGCAAGACGCCTGTGGGGAACGACCTCATGCCGCTGATCGCGCAGGCCAAGTGCCCGCTTGCCTTCATGCGCGGTTCCTGTTCGAAAAGTGTGATCGACGAAATCTGGGCCGAGCAAAAGTCAATGGCCGCCGACGGCACGCTTTTTGTCGAGATACCCGACGCGCATCATCACCTGATGCTCGACCAGCCCATTGCCTTCGTCGCGGCGCTGCGCGCTATTCTGCAAGCGTTTCCGCGCGCATGAAGCCGGTTGCGCTACGGCTTGGCGAATGGATCGCCGCTCTCGAATTCGAGGCAATTCCGCCGGAGGTCGTCGCGCGCGCGAAGGACTGCCTGCTGGACCAGATCGGATGCCAGATCGCGGGCGCGGGCCTGCCTCATCTGGCTCCCGTGCTGCGCCACGTTCGATCGCTGGGCGGAAAAACGGAGAGTTCGATCGTGCTCGGTGGCGACAGGACCACCGCCATCTACGCCGCCTATGCAAACGCATCGTGCGGGCACGGTATGGAGTTCGACGACAGTCACGTCATTTGCGGGCATCCCGGTGCCGTCGTGATCCCGGCTTGCCTGGCAATCGCGGAGCGCGACGGACTTTCAGGCAAGGATCTGATGACGGGCATCGTTGCGGGCTATCAGGCGATGGCACTGGGAGGCGGACAGGTGCACAAGGCGGCGCGCAGGCGCGGCTGGCATCCGATGAAATTCCAGGGCCCGTTCGGAGCGGCAGGAGCGGTGGCGAGGCTGCTGCGACTGGATGCGATCGGCACCATGAACGCGCTCGCGATTGCCGGATCGGAAGCATCGGGCACCATGGAGTATGACCAGTCGGGCGGCGAGGTGAAACGTGTACATGCAGGATCCGCCAGTCGGTCGGGTGCCCAGGCGGCGCTGCTCGCGGCAGAGGGGCTGACCGGCCCCGCGACGATCTTCGAGGGCAAGCGCGGCATCTTCAACGTGTTCGCAGACGAACTGGACGGCGATCCGGAAGCATTGTGGAATCGCGACTTCCATTTGCGTGACACCATGTTCAAGCTCTCGCCCGCCGTCTTCACGCTGCATGGCGCGATACAGGCAGCCCAGGCGATCCGAGACGCGCGTTCCCTCGATCCCGCGCGCATCAAATCGGTCGAGGCAGAGGTGTCGGACCTCACCATGCTCCACGGCGCGGGGATCGTGCACCCTGCGGACATGATCGGCGCGCAGTTTTCGCTCGCCTTCGCGGTCAGCTGCGTGCTCGTCCGGGGGCGTGCGACGCTCGAAGATTTCGCCGATGCGTCGGCATGGCGCGACCCTGCCATTTTCGCGCTGTCCGACCGCATCTCCGTGGTTCGCCGCGACACGTCGGGCGGGTCGGAGCTTGGCGGGAAGGTCACGGTCGTTCTCGACGACGGAACCCGGCTTTCGCAGGATCGTCCCATCCCGCGTGGCCACCATGAAAATCCGGCGTCGAGCTCCGACATCGCCGACAAATTCCGTACCCTCATGCGAGGACGCATCACCGATGATCGCGCAGAAAGGATCGCGCACTGCGTCGCGACCCTTGAAACGCAGCGAAACTGCGCGGCGCTCGCCGAGCTGATCGGCGCACCGACCTAGGGAAGATAGCCTTTGATCGCCGCGCTTCGCGATTGGACGCGGGCGCGCAGCTCGACCAGAAATGACGACATGACCGAAAACACCGAAGAAACGCTCGCCCAACGCCTCGAGGCCGTGCTCAAGCTCGATCCCGCCGCGACCGCCATCGAATATCAGGCCAGCTCGATCAGTTGGTCCGACCTGGACGCTGCAGCGGCCGAGGTGGAACGCCTGCTGGACGAAGCAGGCGTCGAACGCGAGGCGCCGGTTGGCTGGGCAGCACGTAACCGCCCCGCGGCAGTCGCGTCCTTCATCGCACTGGTCCGCGGTGGGCGCATGGTGGCGCCGCTGCGTCCCGCCTTCAATGTGGCCAGTTTCCGCGACGACATTATCGCGCAGAGCCTGAAGGCCGTTGTCGGCGACCCCGACGACTGGGCTGGCGAGGGCGTGATCGAAGCGGCGACGGCGGCTGGCAGCGTCGGCATCGAGGTGTCGCATTATCCCTTCACAGTGAGACTGGTGCCGGGTCTGGAGAGGCCCGGGGCGGGACCGCATCGCGCGCCGATGCCCGATTATGTTCTGGAACGTCTGACCAGTGGTACGACCGGCGCGCCCAAGCGCATCCCCGTGAAGCAGGACATCCTGATGCCGTCGCTCAATGCCGGCGACCAGAAGAAGGCGGACGATGACGGGGCCCTGGCGTTGAAGGCGTCGCCCGCACTTCTGTTCAAGCCGTTCAGCCATGCAGGCGGACTGTTTGGCCTGTTGCTTGCGCTGTACCAGGCTCGTCCCATCGTCCTGTTCGAAAAATTCAACGTCCCCGAATGGGTCGATGCCGTGGCGAAGTACAAGCCGAAGGCGGCCAGCCTCGTGCCGGCGATGATCCGCATGGTGCTCGACGCCGATGTTGCCCCTGAAAAGCTTGAAAGCCTGATCGCTATCCGGTCGGGCACCGCGCCGCTCGAGACGGATGTGCAGGAACGCTTCGAAGAGCGGTTCGACTGCGCGATTCTTGTCGACTATGGGGCGGCCGAATTCATCGGAGGCCTCGCCGGCTGGACACTGAAGGATCATCGCGAGTTCGCGAGAGAAAAGCGCGGCAGCGTGGGGCGCGCGAAGCGCGACGTGTCCATTCGTGTCGTCGACCAGGAAAGCTTCGAACCCTGCCCGGTGAATGAGACGGGCATCGTCGAGGTCAAGTCCGATCGCTATGGCCCGGACTGGATACGGACCAATGATCTGGCGTTCATCGACAACGACGGGTTCATCTTTCTGGCTGGACGCGCCGACGATGCAATCAACCGCGGAGGCTTCAAGATTCTCCCGGAGGAGGTTGCGCAGGTCTTGCGCAGGCATCCCGGCATCAATGACGCTGCCGTGATCGGCATGAAGGACGAGCGCCTCGGGCAGGTGCCCATCGCAGCGATCGAATTGTCGGACGGACATCGGGAGGCTCCGGACAAGCGGGAACTGGACGCGTTCCTCAAGGAGACGCTGCCGTCCTATATGGTGCCCGTAGAATATCGCGTGGTGGCCGAACTGCCGCGTACGATCTCGATGAAGGTCAGCCGCCCGGAACTGAAGACGCTGCTCGGTATCTGACGACAATGTCGGACAGGGACGGCGCGGGGGACGCACACTGGCGCAATGAAGGGCCTGAGCGGCAAATCGCCGTCGCGCAGCGAGGCGGGCTGCTTTCGCGCAACAGGTTGATCCCCATCGTCGTCGCCAGTGCGTTGTTCATGGACCTCATGGACACGGCGTCTCTGGCGCTCGCGCTGCCGACCATCGCTCGTGACTTCGGCATTCCAACCCCGGACCTCAGGATCGCCCTGACAATCTATGCCATGACGGTCGCGGTGCTGGTCCCGGCTTCGGCATGGATGGCCGGGCGCTTCGGGGCACGGCGCGTGTTCGTTTGCGCCATGTGCGTTTTCGTCACCGGTTCGCTGATGTGCGGGCTTTCGAACAGCCTCGAGCAGCTGGTGGCCGCACGGGTGCTTCAGGGCGCCGGGGGAGCGATGATGACGCCGGTCGGGCGCGCCATCATGGTGGGGGCGATCGATCGCTCTGCCATGGTGCGAGCAATGGCCTGGTACACGATGCCGGCCATTCTTGCGCCCATGCTCGGCCCTCCCGTGGCCGGAGCATTGATCGAGACGGCGAGTTGGCGCTGGATCTTTTTCATCAATCTGCCGGTAGGCATTCTCGGCATCATCGCCGTGCTGCGCTTCGTGCCGAACGTGGATCGCGAGCCCAGGCGCCGTTTCGATATCGCCGGGTTCCTGTTGTGCGCGGGAAGCATCCTTGCGGTGCTGGGCGTTCTAGAAAGCGGGCTCTTGGCAGGGCAAACGCTTCCGGTCCGCATCGCGGGTTCGCTCGGCGCTGTCACGCTGGTGGCGCTTTACGTCGGTCAAGCGCTCCGGTCGCCGCACCCCCTGGTCGATCTGCGGGTCTTGCGGCACAAGACGCTCAGGCTCAACCTTGCGTCGGGAGGGCTGCAGCGCGTCGGCATCGGGGCGATCACAATCATGCTTCCGATGCAGCTCCAGGTCGCGCTCGGCTTCTCGCCGCTCGCGGCCAGCCAGGTTCCCGCAGCGGGCGCGATCGGCTCGCTCATTTCGCGTATTGCTTGTCCGCTTGCACTGCGCGCGACCGGTTTTCGTCCGATGATGGTCACAAGCGCGCTGATGCTGGGCGGGTTGACGCTGGTGCCCATCGGATTCCGATCCGACACGCCGTTGCTCGCCATGTCCGCATTCATGCTCTGTTTCGCGCTGATCCGGGCCTCATTCTTCATGTCCGGCAACTCGTTGACCTATGCCGACGTCACGGGGCCGGAAATCGGCCATGCTTCGGTCCTGTTCTCGATCGCGCAGCAGGTAACGCTCGGGCTGGGTTATACCGTGGGCGCCGGCCTTGTCGCCGGTGCGGGCGGAGCAGCCTCGCTCGGCTCCTATGGCGTCGCCTATTCGGCGATCGCGGGTATTTCGATCATTTCCGCGATCATCGTCATGCGGCTTCCGCCAGATGTCGGCGACGACATGCGCAGGGAGGCGTCGGCCTGACGGTTTGAATTTCAGATGACCATCCTTTCTGATCCAGGAGAAACAGATGTCCGAACTCATCAAGTTCGAAAAAGAGGGCCCGATCGCGATCTTGACCCTCAGCCGTCCCGACACGATGAATGCCCTTGGCGAGGAGGGCGATGGTGAGTCCGTGGCCCGGGCCTGCGCCGCCCTTGCCGCAGACCGCAACATCCGGGCCGCGATCCTGACGGGGGAGGGCCGGGCGTTTTCTGCCGGCGGCAATCTCAAAGCGATGTTGGCGGGTGAAGGCAATTTTGCCGGGAATCCGGCGATGGTGCGCGAAGGCTATCGCGGAAATATCCATATGGCCTTGCGGGCGCTTCACGCGCTCGATGTCCCGCTGATCGCAGCAGTAAACGGGCCCGCCATCGGGCTTGGTTGCGACATCGCCTGCCTTGCCGATATCCGTATCGCGTCTACCGCTGCGGCCTTTGGTGTGACCTTTCTCAAGGTCGGGCTCGTCCCTGGCGATGGCGGCACATGGATTCTGCCGCGGATTATCGGCATGAGCCGCGCCGCCGAACTATTCTACACGGGCGAGGTGATACAGCCCGGCCTGGCGATGGAATGGGGTCTCGTCTCGCGGGTGGTCGATCCTGGCGCGCTCATGGCCGAGGCCCGCGCGCTGGCGATGGCGCCGATGTGCTCGTTTATGAACCCGGTCTCCCCGCGCCCTTGCTCGCGGCTGCGTCCCATCTTGTGACCTGTTGCATCTCGCCGGCTCCGCCGGGCATCGGCCATGACGAGCTGCCGGCCGACGATTTCCTCGTCATGGCGGCGATCGGCCTGCTCGACGAACAGCCAGCCACGCATTCGGGCGTCAAAGCGGCGAAGACGCCGTGCTGGAATTCACCACGATCAAGAGCGTGCAGGTCGACACCAGCGTTTGACCCTTCCGTCAGCGCTCGCGGAGGAGTTCTTCGGCGATGGCCAGCTCGACGCGCGTATCAACGTCGCGGAGCAAATCTGCCGATGCGGGTGCGAGCGTCGATACGGGCTGCTTCCATTCCACATCCGCCGCGCTGCGGAGGAGCGTGCAGAGGCTGCCGATCGCGCTCGACGGAAAGCCGGCAGGAACGCCCTTGCTGCCGTCTGGATAGGCAGTGAAGCAAATGGTCTTGCTGTCGCGCAGCAACGCGAGATGAGTTGCGGTAACCAGCGGCATGTCGGCAAGCGCCAGAACCAGCCGCCTGCTGGCCCCTGCGGCGCGGGCAGCGCAATTGACAGAGGTTGGCAGACCGTTTTCGGGCGTTGGGTTGACGACCAGTTCCCAACCCTGGAGCAGGTCGGCAAAACGGGGTTTTTCCCGTCCCACGATGAGGATTCGCCGTTCGAATCCAGCGCGTTCCGCCGCCAGGGCGGCCCAGGCGCCAAGCGGCCGGCCTGCGCAATCCTGGTCGAACTTGCCGCCGCCAAATCGCCGCGCCTGCCCGGCAGCAAGCAGTGCGATGGTCGGTCGGGTGTCATGCATGAGGATGGAGCGCGTCATATTCCGCGACGATTTCGCTGAGAATCGACAGCGCGAGCGTCCGCGGGGTGCGAGAAGATGGGATAATGCCAACCGGCCCCCTGATCCGTGCAAGCTGCGCTTCGTCATAGCCGTCGCTCGCGAGTCTCGCGATGCGCTCGTCGCGGGCGTAATGTCCCCCTTGCGCGCCGATGTAGAAGCTCTGGCCGGACAAGGCATGTTTGAGGATCGCATTTTCCCACTCATGATCGTGATAGAGGAGGATTGTTGCGGTCCATCGATCGGGAGGCGAAATCTCGGGTTCCCGGCCGAGGGCCATCCCGGTCTTCCGGAATGTCGAGCAGGCTATGCCACAGGATCGGGCGAGGCTGGCGAAAGTGGCGAGTTCGGGATCCTCGCCGAAGGCGCGTACGTCGAGGGCGGGTATATACCGGCGCTCGCCGAGATAGAGGTTTGCAGGGAGGGCGACGGCTGCCGGCGCGCGCTCGCTCAAGTGGGCGAGGGCGTCGGCGCAGGCACCGCGGTCGGGAGCGGGGTCGAGCAGAATGTCGAGCCCGCCGCCACAAGGAAGGCGAAAATCGATCTGATCCGAGCCGCGCCCATATCGCCGGACTACCGGTCCGTTGCAGCTTGCCAGGTCGGAAGCGAGTTGCCGCTCGAGGCAGCCGTCCGAGAGACTTTCGATCAGACGACCGTCTGCAGCAACCGCCAGCTGTGCGCCAAGCCGCCGCGAAAATGTCCCTTCGATATTGACGATGGTGCACAGCGCGGCGCCGGTCGCGGCGCTGGCGAGCGCCTGATGATCTTCATCCATGGTCATGAACGTCCATATCGTCCCGCTGGCCGCAAAATTCCATTGGCAATGCCCGGATCGTCCGGCATGCCCGCTGCGATCATAGCCGCCCGGTGACGGGAATAGTCGCTCCGGTGATCGCACTCGCGCCATCCGAGAGAAGAAATGCGATGACTTCCGCCAATTCTGCAGGCCTCACCCATTTGTGGCTGTCCGCATCGCCCATATCCTTGCGGTTCTGGGGTGTATCGAGGATCGAGGGAAGGACCGCATTGACCCGGATGCCCCGCTCCTTGCATTCGGCGGCAAGCGCTTCGGTCAGGCGCGCAACGCCCGATTTGGCCGCCGTATAGACCGCCATTCCGCTTGCCGCGTTCGCCGCCGCGGCGGCTCCGACATTCACGATGGATCCGCCCGAGCGCAACAAGGACAGCGCCGAGCGCGATGCATTGACGGCGCTCAGCACATTGATACGAAACATATTTTGCCAGCTTTCGGCGCAGCTTTCTTCCACCGTCTGCCAGACAAACCCGCCGGCCACATTCACCAGCCCATGAATGTCACCATCATTCCCGATCTGTTCGAAAATCCGGGCCACGGCCTGCTCGTCGGCCAGATCGACCCCACCGAAAAACGGAATGCCGGCGGGTCCCTGGCTTGCGAGATCGATGCCAATGGGCTGCACGTCCGCCGCGGCAAGGCGGTTCACGACCGCCCGTCCGAGAAGGCCCGATGCACCGGCAACAACGATCCGGCGCGCTCCCGAAGGTGATCCGTTCATGAAATCGCTCCCGCTCGATTTAGAGTAGATCGCGCTCTTGCGACGACCGGCGCGTCGATCATCATGCCGTCCAGCTGAGCCACCGCCGCGCCCAGCGATTGTGCTCGGGCCCATTCGGTCAGAATAGCTCTGGCCTCGTCGAGCGCAGCGGGCGTCGGTGAGAAGGCGGAGTTTACGGCTTCGACCTGATTGGGGTGAAT
>Ga0182744_1003050_pt1 | contig 13305 bp, 12 predicted proteins | sample eDN3rd30CKraftMG_FD_128525 | JGI IMG/M metagenome (GOLD analysis project Ga0182744, IMG submission 128525) | Enriched Miracle-Growth compost microbial communities from Emeryville, California, USA - eDNA 3rd pass 30_C Kraft MG (version 2) (version 2) ...
CTCATCAAGGACGTCCGCGACTGGGGCGACTACGCGCGCATCGCCAAGATCGTGCCGCAGGGCTGAGCGCCCGGCCGGCGCAAGGCCGAAGGCCCCATGCGCCGCGCGACCGCTGCCGCCGGTATCGGAAAGAAGGAAGGAGAGCACGATGCAACGACGCGAGATGCTCCGCTTGACCGCCGGAGCGCTGGTGCTCGGTGTTGCCGGCGCGGGACGCAAGGCTTTCGCGCAGTCCTATCCGGCCGGCGACATCCACCTGATCTGCGGCTTTCCCGCGGGGTCCGGGGCCGATGCGATCGTGCGGCACTACGGCGAGGCGCTCAAGCGGCTTTCCGGCCGCACCGTGCTGGTCGAGAACCGCCCGGGCGCGGGCGCCAACATCGCCATCGAATACGTCGCCAAGGCGAAGCCGGACGGCCTCACCCTGCTCGTCCATGGCGGCACCGGGCTTGCCGCCAACATGTATCTCTACAAGAAGACGCCGGTCGCGAGCGTCGATGAGTTCCAGGTGTTCGCCGGCATCAACAAGCAGGCGTTCATGCTGGTGGTGGACGCGAAGAAGCCCTGGAAGACCGTCGCCGAACTGACCGCGGCGATGAAGGAGAAAGGCGACAAGGCGACCTATGCCACATCGGCGCCGCCGAGCATCGTCATGGGCGCGATCTACAAGGAGAAGGCGGGGCTCGCGGCCGTCGACGTCAACTACAAGACGTCGTCCGACATCTCCAACGACATGATGAGCGGGTCGGTCGATTACGCCTTGATGGAGCCGGTGTTCGCCACCTCGCAGCACCGCCAGGGCAAGATGCGCGTGCTGGGCGTCAGCACCGCTGCGCGGCTCGCCTCGGCGCCCGACCTGCCAACCATGAACGAGCAGGGCGTGCCGATGAAGCTCGATCTTTGGTGGGCGGCGATGGCCCCGGCGAAGACGCCGAAGCCGGTGATCGACCAGTTGAATGCCTGGTTCAATCAGATCACCTCGAGCGAGGAGACCAAAAAATTCCTCAATAATTTCGCCAGCGATCCCTATCTGATGACGCCCGCACAGGCCCAGGCGCAGCTTCACCAGGAGATGGTGGACTGGAAGGATTACCTGAAGCTCGCGAAGCTCGAGCCGCAGGGATGAGCGCGATGGGGATTTTTGCCGGTGGTTTTCGGGCGGCCGTTCATGCCGCGGTGGCGGCCTTCTCGTGCGGTCTCCTGGGCCTGCCGGCGCAGGCGCAGACGCCAGCCTATCCGGCGCAGGACGTGCACGTGATCGTCGGCTTCGCCCCCGGAAGCGGTCCCGACATCACGGCGCGCTTCATGGCGGAGAGGCTCCAGCGCCGGTCCGGCAAGCCTTTCCTGGTCGAGAACAAGCCCGGGGCGGTCGGCAACATCGCGACCGAATACGTCGCCCGTGCCCGGCCGGACGGCTACACGATCTATATCACCGGTGGCAGCGCGCTCGTCGCCGGCCCCTATCTGTTCAAGAACATGACGATCGACGTGACCAGGCTCGAGACGATCGCGACGCTTGCGCGCGCGCCGATCCTGATGGTCGTCGGTGTCAATTCGCCCTACAGGACGCTGGCCGATCTGACGGCGGCGATGCGCGCCAAGGGCGACAAGGCGAGCTACGGCACGGCGTTTCCCACCGCGCGGGTGCTGGGCGCCATCTACAGGCAGGATATCGGGTCGAAGGCGGTGGAGGTTCAGTACCGAACCTCGGCGGACTGGGTCAACGATCTCAACAGCGGCACCATCGATTTCGGATTTGTCGATAGTGCTTCCGGCATCGGCATGGCGAACGCCGGCCGCTTCCGCGTTCTCGCGATCACGACCGCGGAGCGGTCGCAGGCCATTCCCGATTATCCGACGATGCGCGAGGCCGGCGGCCACAAGATCGATCTGATGAGCTGGTGGGCGGCCTTTGCACCGGCCGGAACGCCCAAGCCGATCATCACGGAGCTCAACGCGGCGATGTCGGAGATCGTGTCTACCGGGGAGGCGCGGGCGTTCTTTCGCGCCACGGGTAACGATGTATGGACCACGTCGCCGGAAGAAGCGCGCGCCTTCTTCCTGAAAGACTACAAAAACTGGGCGGAATACGTGAAGATCGCCGGGATCGAGCCGCAATAGGATTCTCGATCGAGGAATGGGGGAATGACGATGCGTAATCTGACCGTGACGGTCCTGGCCCTTGGGCTGCTGCCCGCGGCAAGCGGCCTTGCCGTCGCCGCGCCGCCGAAGCCTTATCCGAGCAAGGACATCCATGTCGTCAGTGCGTTCCCGCCGGGCAGCGGCGCCGACGTGCTGGTGCGGTTCTTCGCCGAGCATCTGCGGCCGATCGCCGGGCGCAACATCATCGTCGAGAACAAGTCCGGCGCGGGCGGCAACATCGCGACCGAATACGTCGCCAAGGCGAAGCCTGACGGCTACACGATCTTCATCCATGCCGGCAACACGCTCGCTTCGAACTATCATCTCATCCGCAACAACAAGGTCGATGCGACGAAGCAGATCCAGGTCGCCGCGACGATCAACCGGCAGGCATTCATGCTGGTGGTGGACAAGGACAAGCCGTGGAAGAACGTCGATGAGCTGACCGCCTATCTCAAGCAGAAGGGCGAGAAGGGCACCTATGCCTTCGCCGCCAACGGCGGCGCGGTGATGTGCGCGATCTACAAGCAGCGTGCCGGCCTCAAGACCGTCGATGTCGGCTACAAGATGGCGCAGGATTCGCTCAACGACATGGCGAGCGGCGCCGTCGATTTCGGCTGCCAGGACCCGGTGTTCGCGCTCTCGCAGGCGCGGGAAGGCCGCCTGCGCATCCTCGGCATTGCTTCCAAGGACCGGTTGTCCGCGGTCCCCGACATTCCGACCATGGCCGAGCAGGGCTATCCAATGGACCTGATCGGCTGGTTTGCCGTCATGGTGCCGGCGGCGACGCCGCGGCCCATCGTGAACCAGATCAACGGCTGGTTCACCAAGATCCACCAGGACCCCACCACCGCAAAATTCCTTATTAATTACGGTGGGGTACCGTGGACGGCGAGTCCCGACGAGGGCCAGGCCCGGCTGCTGCGCGACATCAAGGACTGGGGCGACTACGTGCGCATTGCAAAGCTCAAGCCGCAAGGTTAACGCAGACGTGGGCCTGGGCGTTCGACTTCTGCCGTTCCGGGGCTGGGGAATCGATCAAGAGAGAAGGAAAGGATTGGCATGACGAACAGACACACACGGCGTTCGTGGATTCTCGGGCCGGTCGCGCTCGCCGCCGCGGTCGCGCTGCTGCCTCGGGGAGCGACGGCCGCGGACGCCTATCCGTCGCAGGACATCCACGTCATCTGCGCGTTCCCGGCCGGAAGCGGCGCCGACGTGCTGGTGCGCTACTTCGCCGAGAAGCTGCGCCAGAAGGCCGGCAAGTCGGTCATCGTCGAGAACAAGACCGGCGCGGCCGGCAACATCTCCGCCGAATACACGGCGCGCTCCAAGCCCGACGGCTACACCGTCTATATTCACGCCGGTTCCTCGACCGCCGCGAACTACTGGCTGTTCAAGAAGCCGCCAATCGATCCGGTCAAGGTCCTCCAGGTCGTCGCAACGCTCAACCAGCAGCCCTTCATGGTCACGGTCGCCACCAACAGCCCCTACAAGACCCTGAAGGATCTGACCGAGGCGATGGTCAAGAAAGGCGAAAAGGCGAGTTACATGGAGTCGAACACCACCGGCAAGGTGATGGGCGAGCTCTACAAGCTGGCCACCGGCGTCAAGGCGGTGGATGTGCCCTACCGCACGGCGAACGACGCGCTCAACGACTTCGCGAGCGGCGCCATCGACTACGGCATGGTCGATCCGGTGTTCGCGCTGGTGCAGGAACGCGAAGGCCGGCTGCGCAACCTCGCCGTCTCGACCGGCAAGCGCATGAAAGCAGTGCCGAACCTGCCGACCATGACCGAGGAAGGCGTGCCCGGTATCGAACTGTTCGGCTGGTTCGCGGCGATGGTGCCGCACGCCACGCCGCGTCCGATCCAGGAGCAGCTCAACAAGTGGTTCAACGAGATCGAGGCGACCGACGAGACCCGCGAGTATCTCGCCAAGTTCGGCGGCGACCCGTGGATCACCACGATCGAGGAAGGCCAGGCGCAGCTCGCCAAGGACAAGGACGCCTGGCAGGATTACGTCAAGAAGGCGAAGATCGAGCCGCAATGACGCGCGCTTGCGCCTGGCTGTAAAGCCTCCGGTCGAAGGTCAAAAGGCCCGGCCCGGATGGTACGGAAAACTCACGGCGGCGCTTGCGCCGCCGTGAGTCGATCAGAGACGATCACAGGGAAGGAAGCGTCGATGAAGACGAAATCGTCGCGATTCTCGCGCCGCGACGTCGCGCGCGGAGCACTGGGGGCGGCGGCGCTGGCCGCCATCGGCGCGCGGCCGGCACGCGCGCAGCAGTATCCGAGCCAGGATGTGCATTTCATCTGCGCCTTCCCCGCGGGCAGCGGCGCCGACGTCATCGTGCGCTTCATGTCGGAGAAGATGCGCCCGCTGATGGGACGCACCATCATCGTCGAGAACAAGCCTGGCGCGCTCGGCAATATCGCCACCGAATATCTCGCGCGCTCGAAGCCGGACGGCCATACGATCCTCATCCACGGCGCGAGCGGCGTGGCGGCCGCGGCGGCGGTGCTCAAGCATCCGACCGTGGATGTCGCCAAGGCGATCCAGCTCGCGGGCACCATCAACCGGCAGCCGACGATGTTCACGGTGCACGCAAGCAAGCCGTGGAAGACGGTGCAGGAAGTCACCGCCGCCATGAAGGAGAAGAAGGAGAAGGCGACCTACGGCACCAGCAACCCGGTCGGCAAGGTGATGGGCGCCATCTACAAGGACACCAACAAGCTCGAGGCGATCGAGGTCAACTACAAGACGGCGGCGGACTCGCTCAACGATCTCGCCAACGGCGCGGTGGACTACGGGCTGTTCGACAACGTGTTCGCGATGGCGCAGCAGCGCGAAGGCCGCCTGCGCGTGCTGGCGGTCTCGACCGCCGAGCGGCTGCAGGCCAATCCCGACATTCCGACCATGAACGAACTCGGCGTGAAGATGGACCTGACTGGCTACTTCGCCGCCATGGTGCCCTCCGCCACGCCGAAGCCGATCGTCGACCAGATCAGCAAGTGGGTCGGTGAGGTCATCGGCGGTCCCGACGCGAAGAAGTTCCTCAACGCATTCGCTTCCGACCCCTGGGTGACCACGCCCGAGCAGGGGCAGGCCTATTTCCTCAAGAACGTCGAGGACTGGAAGCACTACGTCGAGATCGCCAAGATCGAGAAGCAGGGCTGAGCGCGAAGACGGCAGCCGGCTTCCGGCGCCGCGCGTGACAGGCGGAAAGGGATCGCGGCCTCCACCGGCGGCTGGCGTCCGGCGCCCGATCTGTCCGGCGCCTTCAGGTGTTGCGCGGCTCGGCCGCCAGGCCGTCGACGATCAGTCTCAGCCCGGCGTCGAACGCATCGTCGCCGGTCACGCGCAGATAACTGTCGCGCAGGAAGCCGATGTTGGCGAAGCCCTTGTGCTCGAGCCGATCGAGGTGGGCGCGCAGCCGCTTCTGCTCGACCGGCCAGTGGCGGCTCGACGTGTGATGCGCCGAGCTATGGATGAATTGCAGGAGCACGATGGCGTAGGAAGCGGTGCGCTCGGCATCGAGCCCGGCGGCGCGGAATGCACCGAAGTAAAGGTCGAGGAACTCGAACAGCGCGCGCTCGTCGTCCTTTTCCAGCGCGGAGGTGAAGACATCGAAACGATTGCGCACGGCGAAAAAGGCGGACATGCCGGGATAGGCGAGGAACTGCCGGTACATCGTGCGGGCGACGGCCTTGAGGTCCGCTTGCCACTCGCCGCTCGGCGCAGGCCACGCCTCCACCATCTCGCGCATGAAGCGCTTCACGATGGCGGAGGTGAGCACCTCGCGCCCCTCGACATGATAGTGGATAAGCGCCGGGGTCACCTTCAGCTCGTGCGCGACGCGCACGATGGAAAGGTCCTGCAGCGGGATGCTTCGCGCCAGCTCGAGGCCGCAGGCCACGATCCGCTCGCGGTCGAGCTTCGGGCTCCCGATCGGGAGCCGTCCCGGTCCGCGCCGGGCGGGCTGAGGGGAAGGTTTGCCCATGGCGCTCGTGTCTATCACGTCCGCGATGCGCGAAGCAGGGCGGTACCGCCCCGCATTGCGTTTTATTAACAGGGGTGTTAAAAGAATGCAGCACGTCGGCCGGCCGGGAGGGCGGTCGAATGGAAGCATCGGGAGGAGAAAGCCGCGCGGTTGCTACCGGCCGTCCTTCGGGATAATCGCTGAGAGACCGGTTTCCTGGCTGCACGTCGTCGAGAAATCTGACCCATGAAAGTTCCCCACGGCGCGATCGACTGCGACATTCATCCGGCGGTGCCGGATACGCGCGCGCTGCTGCCTTACCTCGACGACTACTGGCGCGACCAGTTCGTCAACCGCCACATCGACCGCTCCGCGTTCACGCTGATGAGCTATCCGCCGAACTCGCCGCTGTCGTGCCGGCCGGACTGGCGGCCGGAGCAGGGCCTGCCGGGTTCCGACTTCGCCGCCCTCAAGCGCGATGCGCTCGATGGTTTCGGCACACGCTATTCGATCTGCAACGTCTTCCACGGCGCCATCGCGCTGTTCAACGAGGACATGGCGGCGGCGCTGTGCGCCGCCGTCAACGACTGGACCGCAAAGGAACTGCTCGACCGCGATCCGCGCCTGCGCGCGTCGATCCTCGTTCCGCTGCAGAGCCCCGCGCTCGCCGCGAAGGAGATCGAGCGCGTCGCGAAAGACCCTCGCTTCGTGCAGGTGCTGATGCCGGTGATGGCGGACCACCTCATCGGCGGCCGTGCCTATTGGCCGATCTACGAAGCGGCGGAGAAGCACCGGCTTCCGGTCGCGGTTCATGCCGGCTCGACGTTCCGTCACGCTCCGACCTATTCCGGCTGGACCTCGTATCAGGTCGAGGACTACGTCGCCAACGGCGCCGCGTTCGAGAACATGCTGGTGAGCTTCATCGCCGAAGGCGTGTTCCAGAAATATCCCTCGCTCAAGCTGGTCTGCACCGAGTCGGGCGTCACCTGGCTGCCGACGCTGCTATGGCGCGTCAACAAGGACTGGCGCGGCGTACGCGCCGAAGTGCCGTGGATCGACCGGCTGCCGTCAGACATCGTGCGCGAGCGTGTCCGCTTCACGCTCCAGCCGCTCGACGTGCCCAAGGCCGATGCCGGCGTGTTCCTCAAAACGATGGAACACATTGGTTCGGATCGGGTTTTCCTGTTCTCGACCGATTATCCGCACTGGCACTTCGACGGCGAGGAGGTGCTGCCGGATGGCCTGCCGGAAGATTCCCTGCGCCGGCTGCTGACCGAGAATGCGCTCGAGACCTACCCGCGCCTGCGCGGGGACGATACACTGGCCGGAAATCCGCGCCCCCATGACGGAGCCCTGCAATGAACGCACCCGTTCTGGAAAAGTCGCTACAGCCGCAGCAGCGGCTGGCCATCGTCGATTGCGACATCCATCCGACCCACAAGTCGCCGGCGGCGCTGGTGCCTTATCTGCCGGCGCGCTGGGTGGAGCATGCCCGCACCTTCGGCGCCCATGTCCGGCAGGGACTGGTCGGCCAGTTGACCCATCCGCGGATGATGGCCGCCGGCCAGCGCGCCGATTCCTATCCGGCTTCGGGCGGTCCGCCCGGCTCCGACCTGCCGCTGATGCAAAAGCAGCACCTCGATCCGAACGGCGTCGAGATCGGCATGCTGGTCGCGCTCGCGCGCGGCGGCATGGAGGAGCAGAATCAGGAATTCGCCGCCGCGCTCTCGCACGCCGTCAACGACTGGCAGATCGAGGAATGGATCCGGCCGGAGCCGCGGCTGCGCGCCGGCATCGTCGTGCCGCAGGACGATCCGATGACCTGCGTCGGGGAGATCGAGCTGCGCGCGCAGAACCCGGCGTTCCGGCAGATCATTGTGTCGCCGCGCACCTCCGAGCCGCTTGGCCGCCGCCGCTACTGGCCGATCTACGAAGCCGCCGAACGCGTTGGGCTGCCGATCGGCCTGCATCCGGCCGGCGCTTCGGGCGGCCATCCGTCCACCGGTTCCGGCTGGCCGACCTATTACCTGCAGGAGCATTACTCGTTCGAGACCGGCATGCAGGGCATCGTCGCCAGCATGATCTTCGAGGGCATCTTCGAGCGCTTCCCGAAGTTGCGGGTCTGCATGATCGAGTGCGGCTTCTCGTGGACGCCGGCGCTCGGCTGGCGGATGGACAAGGCATGGGAGCGCATGCGCAAGGAAGTGCCTCATGTGAAGCGCCCGCCGTCGGAATACCTGCGCGAGCATTTCTGGTTCGCGACCCAGCCGATCGAAGAGCCGGAAAATCCGAAGCACCTCGTCGACATCATCGACTGGATCGGCTGGGACAAGCTCGTGTTCTCCAGCGACTATCCGCACTGGGACTTCGACGATCCCCGCTACACGTTCAAGATCAACCTCACCGAGAAGCAGCGTACCGCGATCTTCCGCGAGAACGCCAAGGCGCTGTACAGACTCTGATGGCCCGTCATGTCGTCGCCGCCGTGGGCGAGCTCAAGCCCGGCGAAAAGAAGCTGGTGAACGTGAAGGGACGCGAGATCGGCCTGTTCAACGTCGACGGCGAATTCTTCGCGCTTGCCAACCGCTGCCCGCACGAGGGCGGCCCGATGTGCGAGGGCCGCATCACGCCGCTCGTGCAGTCGAACGGACCGGGCGACTACAGCCTGACGCGCAAGGGCGAGTTCCTGCGCTGTCCCTGGCACGGCTGGGAATTCGAGATCCGCACCGGACAGTCCTATTGCGATCCGGCGAACTACAAGCTGCGCCAGTTCAAGGTGGCGGTCGAGCCGGGCGAGACGCTCGTGAAGGGGCCCTACGTGGCCGAGACCTTTCCGGTGACGGTCGAGGAGAACTACGTCGTCATCGATATGTGACGGGGCGCTGTCACTATTCCGAGTGCATGACGCGAAGCTATCTTGCTCGGCGTGTTTCTATGTCACTGATGGTGGCCGCATTTCTGTCATTGCGAAGAGGCCGCTTGGCCGGCGGCCGCCTGCGCTAAAGCTTCGGCGGGTTTAGGTGCAGGTCCGCCGTAGCCTTGGCGAAGGCGAAAGCAATCGCCGGTCAGACGAGCATCCTGCCTCTTCGGGATAGCTTCGGCGCGCCGACGCGCTCCTCGCAATGACAAAAACTTTCTCCGCCGTCCTGCCCGGACTTGTTCCGGGCATCCCGCTTGGGTGGCACGGCGTCTCTCGCCGGAATCACCGGAACGCGGCGCTTCGCGCCGGTCCGGTGGTGACGAGTGGAAGTTATTTGAAAATCTTCTTCGCCAGATCGTACATCGCGTCGATCGCCGGGAAGTTCTCGGCCACCATCGGCTTGGCGTTCATCAGCGACTGGATTTCCGGCGACAGCTTCTCCTGGATGCCGTCGACCACGATGCCGTGCGCCTCCTTGGCGTAGATCGTCTGCACCTCGTCGGAGAGATAGAAGTCGGCGAGGAGCCGCGCCGCGTTGGGATGCGGGGCGTTGCGCATCACGGCTGCGGAATAGGAGCCGTAAGCCACGCCTTCCTCCGGCACGATGAACTTCACCGGCAGGCCCTTGATGTTGGAGTAGTCCGACAGGATGTAGGGATAGTAGAGCGAGAACTCGCCCTGGGCGACACGGCGCGCCATGATCGCGTAGTCGCGGCCGAGCACCGGCTTCTGCGCGGCCAACTTCTCCAGGAATTCCGCGCCGAACTTGTCGTGCAGCATGCGGAACAGCACGGCGCCGCCGCCGGCCGCGCGCGGATCGTCGGTGATCATCTTGCCCTGCCACTTGGGGTCCACGAGGTCGGCCCAGCGCTTCGGCTCGTCCTCGGGCTTCACCAGCCGCGTGCTGGCCAGCATGCCGTAGTTGATGGTGAAGATCGGCACCTGGAACTGGTCGGCCGCCGACTTGAACGGCTCCTTGAGCCGGGCGGCGTTCGGGATGCCCTTGAGCGGCTGCAGGTTGTTCTCGTCCTCCGCCCAGGTGCTGACCGAGGAGCGCGCATGGTGCAGCAGGTCGCCGAGGAAACGTCCGGCCGCCTGTTCGGAGCGGATGCGCTCGCGGATCTCGCTGCCGCGCGCGGCGAGATAGCTGACGCGGATGCCGTATTTCTTCTCGAATGCCTTGGCGATCGGATCGTTGGTCTGCGGCGAGAGATAGGCCGTGTAGACCGTGACCTCGCCTTCCTTCTTGGCGGCGGCGATCACGTCGTCCCATTCCTTCTGGCTCTGGGCGAGCGCGGGGAATGCGAAAGTCACGGCGGCGAGGGTGAGTGCCACCAGGGCGGTGCGACGATGCATGGGGATTCCTCCGGAATTGTTCCGGCGCAGTATAGCGCAACCGATCAAGCGGCACACCGGAACCGTAAGGACGTCGGACCCATCGAACCCGAGGGCTGATCGTTCCGCATTGCGCTTGGCTTCATGCGGGCTACGGACGGGCATCCTTGGCCTCGTAGCCCCGGATGAGCGATGTCCGGGGAACGGCCTTCCGTTTGCCGCCGTGACTTCCCACCCCCTTCCTCGCTGCGCGCGGATGCCCACCCTGTTACAAAGGGGAAGATGACCTTCGGTGCGTGGCTGCCGGGATGGCTGCCTTGAATGAGGGCCCAAGCATAAAGCCCGCCAGGGGCGGGCTCCGCGGATCGCGATGTGGCAGACGGTTGCGCCGCAGCAAGCGGTCGTTATGGCGGCGGCTGTCGGGAAACGGCCTGCCGCAGCGCCCGCATCTATCCCTTGGCCTTGGCGCCGGCGATGGGACGGACGATCTCCTCGCTCTCGCTGTGGCTGCGCATGCGGTTCACCAGCAGCGTGCCGAACGCAACGGTTCCGTCGATCAGGAGGTCGCGCTGCCGGTCCACGGTGACGATGTGATAGCTGTCGTCGAGGATCAGCGTGTCGACGAGGCCGCCGAGGTTGCGCTGGAGATATTCGGTGTTGCGCGGGCTCGACAGGTCGTCCTCGCGGGCCTGCACGATGAAGGCGGGTGCCTCGATCCGGCCGAGCTCCGGCTTGACGACATCGACCAGCCGGTAGAGCTGGATCACGGCGTCGCCAGGCGTGGTCAGCACGCCGGCCAGGGTCGAATCGCCCGACTGCATCGCCGCGACCACGACGGCGCGGATGGTCGGGTCCTTGATGCCGTAGGGTTCCGTCTCGACGAACTTGTAGAAGCGGCGGACGATCCAGCGGCCGAGCGAGGTCGCCATGCCGAGATGCAGCATGAAGCGGTACCACGGCATCGCCCAGCCGTCGTACCACAGCGTCGGCGCGTAAAGCGCGAGGCCGTGGACCTGATCCCGCCGCTGCGCCGCGAGATGCAGCGCGAGAACCGCGCCCATCGACAGGCCGCCGACGATCATCGTGTCGCATTCGGCGCGCAGCTTGTCGAACGCCTGCTCGACGCTCGCGTACCAGTCTTCCCATGTCGTCGCGGTCAGGTCTTCGGAGGTGCCGCAATGGCCGGCGAGCTGGCAGCAGAAAACCTTGAATCCATTGCGGGCGAGGCCCTTGGCCACGAGCTTTAGCTCGGTCGGCGTACCGCCGAGGCCGTGCACCAGGAGGACGCCGCTGCGTCCTTCGCCGACAATGAAGCTTTGATCCGTCGTCGCCATGATTTTCTTATTTCTTCATCACGCGGGTCATGAGCTGATCGAGCAGCGCGAGGCCGAGGTCGATCTCTTCATGAGTAATGGTGAGAGAGGGAGCCAGCGTGATGACGTTCTTGTAGTAGCCGCCGATATCGAGCACAAGGCCGTACTTCCTGCCTTTATGCTCGAGATCGCCCTTGAGCGCCTCGTCGACCATGCGGTCGACGATGGCCTTCGAGGGCGTATAGCTGTCGTGCGGCTCGCAGATTTCGGCGCGCAGCGCGAGGCCGAGCCCATCCACCTCGCCGATGATCTTGTGGCGGCGCTGCAGCTCCTGAAGCCCTTTCAGGAAATACGCGCCCTTTTCCATCACCTTGGCGCCGAAGTCGTCCTCGTGCATCAGCTTCATGGCTTCGAGGCCGACGGCGGTGCCGAGCGGATTGGAGGCGAAGGTCGAGTGCGTGGAGCCCGGCGGGAACACTTTGGGATTGATGAGCTCCTCGCGGGCCCAGATGCCCGAGAGCGGGTTGAGCCCGTTGGTCAGCGCCTTGCCGAACACGATCACGTCCGGCTGCACGCCGAAGTGCTCGACCGACCACAGCTTGCCGGTCCGGAAGAAGCCCATCTGGATTTCGTCGACGACGAGCAGGATGCCGTACCGGTCGAGCACCTTCTTGAGCTCGACGAAGAAGTTCATCGGCGGCACGACGTAGCCGCCGGTGCCCTGGATGGTCTCGACATAGAACGCGGCGTATTCGGCCTGCCCCGCCTTGGGGTCCCACACGCCGTTGTATTCGCTCTCGAAGAGGCGCTCGAGCTGCTGCACGCAGTGGTGGCCGTATTCCTCCTTGCTCATGCCCTTCGGGCCGCGGAAGTGATACGGAAACGGCAGGAAATGCGCGCGCTCGCCGAAGTGGCCGTAGCGGCGGCGGTAGCGGTAGGACGAAGTGATCGCGGTCGCGCCGAGCGTGCGGCCGTGATAGCCGCCCTCGAAGGCGAACATCAGGCTCTTGCCGTTCGAAGCGTTGCGCACGAGCTTGAGCGAGTCCTCGACCGCCTGCGAGCCGCCGACGTTGAAGTGGACGCGGCCCTTGCGGCCGAACTTCTTCTCGGCGTCGCGCGCGATCATGGTCGCGAGCTCGATCTTCTCGCGGTGCAGGTACTGGCTCGCGACCTGGGGCAGGCGGTCGATCTGACGCTTGAGCGCGTCGTTCAGGCGCTTGTTGGCGTAGCCGAAGTTGACGGCCGAATACCACATCTGCAGGTCGAGGTATTCGCGGCCTTCGCCGTCATAGATGAACGAGCCCTCGCAGCGATCGAAGATCTTCGGCGGCTCGGAATAGTGGACCGTGTCGCCGAACGAGCAGTATTCGGCTTCGAGTTTCAAGAGCTCGGCGTCGGAAAGCGTGGACGTATCGGCGTCGCCGCCGGCAGCAAGTTTAAGATTTCGCATTGATGATCCCGGCCGTGACAGACGATGGCTGGTTGTGACGCTCCAGAGCACCGATCCAGTCCGCGAGCAGAGGCGTCGCGCCGGCGAAGTTTCCGAAGACGATGAAAGGCGCGCCGGTGGCTTGGCAGTGTTCGGCCAGCGCGGCCTTGGCGAGAACGAGATC
>Ga0182744_1003056_pt1 | contig 13286 bp, 11 predicted proteins | sample eDN3rd30CKraftMG_FD_128525 | JGI IMG/M metagenome (GOLD analysis project Ga0182744, IMG submission 128525) | Enriched Miracle-Growth compost microbial communities from Emeryville, California, USA - eDNA 3rd pass 30_C Kraft MG (version 2) (version 2) ...
GTTGATCAGCCCCGGAGCGGTCTGGCTGGTAGGGGCCGGGCCAGGCGATCCGGACCTGCTGACCCGCAAGGCCGAGAGGTTGATCGCGGCAGCGGAGATCGTATTCCACGACACGCTGGTGGGTCAGGGTGTGCTCGACCTGGTTCCAGCGGACGTCGAATGGTGAGCGTCGGCAAGCGATCGGGTCGACATAGCAAACCGCAGGACAACATCAACGAGTTGCTCCTGACGGCGGCGAGGGTCGGCAAGCGCGTCGTGCGGCTCAAGGGCGGCGATCCGTCGGTCTTTGGCCGATCGGCGGAGGAGATGGCGTATCTCGCAGACGCGGGCGTCTCGGTTCGTGTCTGTCCCGGGATCACCACGGCGAGCGCGGCGGCCGCGGCCGCTGGTGCCTCACTCACCCTACGCGGCGTGGCGCGCGGCCTGACTTTGTTGGCGGCGCACGTGAGGGCCGGCGAGCAGTTGGCGCTGGACTGGAATGCGCTTGCGAATCCTGGCACCACGCTGGGCGTCTATATGGGCAGGGCAGCCGCCCGAGAGATCAGCCGTTCGCTCATTGCCGCGCGCGTACATCGACACGATCTTGTCGTCGAAGTCGGGGAAGCGGCGCTGATACTTCGCGATCAGCTTCGGATCGAAGGTGCCTGAAGAGCTGGATGTAGCTCTGCGTGTGCGTCGCCTCGTCGAGGCGATTCACGAAGTTCGAAACGGCATTGCCACTGGCGTATCCCAGATCGACCGCGGTGAAGCCGGATATATGTCCATGATCGAACGCCTTGGAGGCACAGTGGGCATCCACTCCTCACAGGGCTCGATCTATGCGAGCTTTGCAGGCGATGACGGCAAGCCTCTCTATCCGTTCCATCTCTGGAAAGATGCCCATCTCTCATTCACCCTGCGCTTCATCCACGCGCGTGAAGGGCTGCAGGACGAGAAGGTCCGCATCGGTCTGCTGGACGAGCTCGTCGAAATTGTCGGCCCACTCAAGACCATGAACACGAAAGGCTATCCGGCCTTTCCCGTCGCTCTTTTGACGCAGCCATCCATTGCCGCGGCGGTGGAGCAATGGATGGCCCGGGTACTGGATCATATCCGATAATGATCCGTCCAGGTATCAGCGCCGCCGGGCTCGATCCGCAAGCTCGAGCAACCGGCCTGTATCAAGAGCGGCCAGGAACTGGACGGCGCTGTCCACCTGATCATCGTGTTTGCTGTGCGGGAAGCTGGCAAGTTCGTCCTCGAAGGCCTGGAGCCAGGGAGCTTCGCGGGGGACCCAGATTTCTCCGCGTTCGAACTTCGACGATTGCTGGGAGGCCCTGTCTTCCTTGGAACCCTCAGGTTTCTTCGCATCAATCCAGCGATGACCGGCCCGGCGGATGTTCTGGCAGAGGCTGATCCCTGATCCGGCATGCTCGACGATCACGAGATCAGCTTTCCATTTTTCCCGCTGGGCGTAGACCGCTTTTTCGAGGGCATAAAATTCCAGGCGCTCCCGATGGACGTCCAGAAGATAGCAATTCTTCCCCGAAAGCGCCCATGTCGTGCACACGCTGTAATCGTTGCTGTCCTGAATATCATAGGCGGTATCCCAAGACTGGAATATGCCCTGCACCTTGTGCGTCGGCGGTCGCTCATCATAGCGTGAGAGCCACTGCAGTTTGAACAGGGCCCCACCCGGTGGCATCGGGCGCTGATTATATTGCGCTTCGAAATCCCGCTCTCCCATGAGCGCCCGAAGCTGGAAGATTTCTTCCTCATCAAACCGCTCTTCATGAAGAATCTGTCCGGCAGGGAAGTCCATATAGGCGCTGTGCGACACCGGAATTTCGAGATCCCTGTCAGCGATGAGCGGTAAGCGCAGTTCAACCGCCCACGCCGACGTCTGGAGGAACGGCGCTAGTGCGCGGATGCGATCCAGCAGAAATTCGGGGACTTTGGCTTCGATCTCCTCGTTGGACGGGTGGTCCTTGCCAGGCACAAAGAGACGCTCAAAGACTTCATGCGCCAGAGATCCGCGAAGCATGACGTCAAGCGCCTCGGGTTGCCACGAGACATGCTCGGCCCCCAATTCTGCCAGAAGCCAAGCCAGCGGACTGACCAGCAGTTTCTCGAGCCGGCTCGGGCTCTGCGCTCTCGCTGTACCGTCTTCCTTCTGACGCAGCCCCAGGAGGTCGAAGTCGAACTCATAGTGTGCGGGAATTTCCGGCATCTGTGCCGGCTCAATTGCTGGTCGGGGCTTCCATGCCACCAACTTGTCCCAGATCGTCCCCTCGCTATGGCTCAGTGGCACAATCAGATCCTCTGGGTCATCGATCCCTTCCACCAGCCGGGAGATCAGCGGCAAGCTCGACGACACCGAAAGCGAGCCGCCGCTGCGATCACGCTCGGACAGGAGCAGGACAACCTGCTCGTTCGCTGCGCCAATCTGGCGGGTGAAGAGCTCCAGCGCGGCACCGAGCTGCTGCGCCTGCGATGGGAGCTGGATGCCAGTCACATCTGCAATCGATGCAACTTCACTATCGAGGAAAAATGGATTGCCCGCGGGCGGTGACGGAAAGGCACCGTCATTGAACCCCATGATCAGAAGCTTGCGAAACTGCCTCTTCGGGGCTTCGTGGGCCATCATCACCGAGGTGCCACCGAGGAAGTAGCTGCCCCTGGCTGATGGTGCAACCTGGTGGGCGGCTGCCATCTGGATGGCTTTCTCCAGTTCGGCTTCACCAGCGTCATTGGCATTCCCGAGCGCTGCGATAATGCGCGATGCCTGCTGCTTCGCTTCAGCGACGTCTTCGGCTAGCGCCTCGTTGTCGTTGAGCAGCCTCTGGAAGGATCGAATCTGCTCCTTGAGCTGGCCGTTGGTCGAGGGCGATGCCGAGCGGATGAGAGCGAACAGAACAGCCTGCTTGCCGCTGAAGTCTCGAGCCAGCCTTGGCTGAAAGTCGCCTCCCATGACGGCAGCAGCAAGAGCTGTTCCCACATCTGCGGGCCAACACAAGACCGGCGAACAGTAAAGCGATGCGAGCGCCATAGCCGGCGCTGGCCGTCGCCGGCACTGAAGGAAATGCAGAAGGGCCTCGCCGCCTATGTTCCTCCGCTCGGTGACGCCGGGCAGCGATGACGCAACCAGACCCGCATGTGTGAAAGTCTCTGCAAGGTAATGACCGTATTCCGCGCCCTGCGGGACGATGATGCCGATATCGCTGGCGACAAGGCTTGCATCCTCAGCCAGCCATCGCTGCACGATGGCCGCCGCGGCTTCGCATTCGGTGAGGGAGTCTCGGACGGACAGTATAGCCAGACTGTCATCGAGCGGCACGGCCGGGACATTGGGATCCAGAATATGGCGTTGCACATGGCCTGCCAGACTTGAGGCGGGTGCACGAGCCACCTTCCGGTCAGAAATCAAACGAACGACGTCATCATCGTCCTCACTGAGCCTGCCATGATGGCTTTCGATGTGCTCGAGGACCGCGCGCTCCAGCGGCGTCAGGTGACCACAGTCTCGATCCCAGACGACCTTGAACGGCTGCAGGGCATCGCTTGCCTCACAAGCAAGGAATGCCTTGAGCGTCGCGAGATCGGACGGAACGAGGGCATCGCTGCTGATCCAGAGATCTCGCAGTGCATCCATATGAAGGCGCGCCCTGCCTTCGCCTGGCAGCGTATCAGTCCCGATCGACGTCGGATCGAGATCACGCGTAGCCATCATCATGTGGCGTAGCATCGCCCCTACGGCACCAGTCGTCTGCTCGGGCGCTACCGCGAAGCTTTCCGCCCAGGGGACGCAGTCGCCCAAAGCATCAAGAGCCTCGCGCAGCGGCTTCTCGGTGGACTGAGACAAGGCATAGAGGCTCCCCAGGAGCTGCGCACTGAGGGGCGTGCAGCTCGTAAAGGGCGCTTCGCCGATCCGAAGATGGCAGTTTTCAAACATTCAAGATTACCCCCTCAGAAATCGTCCCGCGCCACAGTGTCACCCCTTGCCAGCAAATTACGACAAATCTGGTCGCAGCATTGTCTGCGCGGCAGCAAGGCGCGTTTCCATCATGTCCTTGAGCGCGTCAGGCCCTTCGATCACCAGCTCGCCGCCCCATCCGAACAAGTGATTGGCGAGCTCGAACAAACCACCTGATTGAAAACGAACAATCAGTTCGTCGCCATCTACTTGAAACTGTTGATGCGGATGGAAGCGCCAAGCCCGCGCCCGATCAACCGCCGGGGCCAGCACTCTCAGAACGATCTCGTGACCTGCCTCGTGCCAGATGCCGAAGCTGCGGGCCATCCATGTATCCAGATCCCAATCCTCGGGAGGGCATCCGACGATCCCGTTGTCCCGGACATTGCTCATCCGGTCCAGGCGGAAAGTAAACGGGGGATCGTCCCTGTCGGGCATCTTACCCACGAGGTAGGTGATCGGCCCGTGGATCAGGCCATAGGGAACAATCCGGCGCCACGACGGCTCATCCGCCCAATCAGGCTGATAATCGAAGTCAACACAATGAGATGCGAGAATAGCAGACTGGATCGTCGTCAGGTCTTCAGGCGATGCGATCACGGCAGGCCCGGCTGCGACACGCGAGCGTTGGAGGCGAGTGAGCAGGTCAAGATCATTGTCCAGCCGGCGCCTCTCGGCACTATCGAAGGCAATCTTGATCTTGGAGAGCAACTTCTCAAGCGCCTCGGTATTGACCGTACCCTCACGGCGTCCGGCATCAACCACAGACTGAAGCGCTGCAACTTCCGAAGAACTCGGCCTAGCATAGGCACGTCCCGGGCTGTCCTTGATCCGGAATCGCTTGATCCGACCGTCGATCGTTTCTTCGAGATCGAAATGAATCAGAATGACGTTGCGCATGCGTTCAACCGTTCGCCGGTTGACATCAAGCAATGCCGCCATTTCATCGAGAGACAGGCCTTCGATGCTTTGTGTAAGTGCATGCACAAGCTTCAATGTGCGATCGAGATTACTGAGGCGCTTGGTCATCGCGGACCATTGCTAACTGCCTGATCAGCAAGAGCAAGTCAGTTCGACATCGATCCACATTTTTTGCGACCATTTTTGTCGCATGAGTGTGGTTTATGACCAGGAATGGAACCGGCACTCAGGGAGATCGCGAAGAAAATGGGACGTCGTCTGACTGCACAAACCGAATTCGGCCCGCACTCGAAGGGCGAAGCAGCGCATTTCGCAAACGCTGCGGCGAGAGTGCTGCGCGCATTGACCGCACATCAGCTGAAGCGCTGCGCGACGCAGTCCGGAGCGAACCGGTCTGCCATCTGCTTTCCGTGTTAAAGGCCGATAAACACGGAAAAACGGAGTAAAATACACGGAACAGCCCGACTCGTCGGGCAAGGAAGCCAGCTTTCGCGTGGCTCTCGCGCATTCTGGAGTGATTTCGAAACACGGAAACAGGCGTGCCCGAACACCGAAGCCCCAACGAGCAACACGCAACATATATTTTTCCCGACAAGAAACGTGGCGACGTCTTTTTAGGACCGCAGCCCTCGTGCCCTCACGTTGGAGGAGGTACGGCGCCCTCATGCCCGGCGCGCACCGCCTTAGCCGACGAAGGCCTTACTTGACTGTCGTGACTGTCGATCACCGCAGCGGCAGGCATCGGTTCAGGGCACCTTTAACCGCACCCAGACGGATCACGCAGAAAAGACTTGCCGCGATCGAGGCTGCGCCCAGCGTGAGGAACACTTCGCCGGCTACGTGCCGCTGATCCAGGAAGCCAGCGATTACCGGCACCAGCACCTGGGCACCGAATACCAGGCCCATGACCATGCCAAGAGCGCCGCCCGGCGCTTCCGGCGCAGCAGTGACCGCTGCCGCGCTGACATTGGGCACCAGCATCGAGATGCCGGCGGCCATAAGTGCAAGGCCCGGCGTTAACAACTTCAGCGATGTCGACAGCCCCGAGGCCAGCAGGCCGATGCCGACCATCGCCAACGACAGTGCGAAGGTGCCGGTGAGGCCGAGGCGCGCCGATGTCCAGCCATAAGCGCCCGCCGCAACGAGCGCCGTCAGCGCCATGATCGAGAGGATCATCGATACCGTGGTCGCGCTGGTCACGCCGATCGACTCCATGTGCAGAGGCGCGAAGGCCGGCCCGCTGAACATTGCCATTCCCGCCAGCGCGGCGAGCGACATCGTCGCAAGACCGAGCTTGGGGGATGGTCCCTTGTCGAACAGCCGGACCTTTGGCACGGCCGCGGACCCGACCGACAATTGCATGGCCAGCGGCAGGATCAGCAGCCCGGCGAGGTGAGGCAGGAATGGCCCCCACCAGCGCATCTGCGCCAACCAGCCGTTCAGGGCGAACAATAGTACCGCACCAATACCGCCCACAAACGCGTGAAGCCCCAGCATCTGGCCCCGACGCCCGGCCTCTAGCCGGCCGATACCGGTCAGGCCCGCATTGAGGGCACCCGCCACCGCGACCCCCGTCAGTGCGCGGGTAACGATCAGCAGCGGCAGGCTCGGCATCAACGCACCGCTCACGCCCAAGACCACGAATGCCGCCAGCGAGAGCATATAGACGGGCCGACAGCCGTAACGATCGATCACCCGCCCGATGACCGGTGAACTGAGCGCGAATACCAGCCCGACCACGCCGCTTACAAACGGCGTCAACAGAGCGGCGTGGGCATTGCCGGCGAAATGCCGCTGGATGCCGGGCAGCGCGCCGCCCATCGCGTCGATGGCGATCGTGGGGATGATACTGCTGGCGAGCAGCGCAGCACCGGCAAGGATGGAGAGCCGCTCGATTGGCTGAGCCCGGCCGCGATCAGGCGACAGCCGTCCCCTCCAGTTCGACCATGATGTCGGGTACGCCGAGCGCCACGACGCCCAGCAGCGTTCCCGGCGGCGCAACATTGGCGGCCGACAAGCGATCCGAGAGCGCAGCATAAGCGCCAAACAACGCGGGCACATCGGTGGTATATATGTTCAGCCGCACCAGCGAGGCGAGGGTCATGCCCGCCTCCTTCAGCACCGTCTCCAGATTGTCGAGAGCCGCGCCAAGCTGGCCGGCCATATCGCCGATATGGAGGGGCTTGCCCTGCGCATCAACGGACGCCTGACCGGCGCAATACAGCGTGCGCTGCGCACCCTGCACCATGATGGCCTGGTTGAAGCCGTAATCGAGGCCGAATTTCCAGGGATTGATAGCCTGCCGTGTCATCATGATCGTTCCTGCTCCCGGTGAGGGGCCTATGCGCCCATATTCGCTTCGTGCATGCCAAGACCGGCTGAATATATTCCGAAGCCCGCCAACTCCTTTATCTTCTCGGGCAGGCGAGGCAGCGCCTCGGGCGGTGTGGCGAGATATTGATTTTCCTCCTGACGCAGCCAGCCGAGGGAATAGGAGATGAACACGCCGATCCGCCATTGATCGGCGGTGATGTTGGCCCCCGCGCCATGGAGGGTGCGGCCCATCCACACCAGCAGCGATCCGGCTGGCATTTCCGCGGCCACGATTTCATCCGGGGTGGCCACGCGGCCATCCTCCCACAGGTGGCTACCGGGCACCATGCGGGTCGCGCCATTATCGAAGGTGAAGTCGGTCAGTGCCGCCATCGCCGCCACGACGAGCGGCGGGCGCGGAAAGGCATAATGCTGGAAGCTGTCTTCCTCCCGGTGGAGGGACTGGCTGATCGCACCGGGGCCGACGGACATCGACGCCGTCGAATGAACCTGCGTCGCATCGCAGGCCGGGCCGAGCACATGATCGCAAATCTCGCGCAGGATCGGCGCGGAAATCAGATCGCCATAAGCGGGGGACTTGCCCACCAGCCCCATCACCCGCCGCGTCTGCCCCGGCATCAGCACGCCTTGGGTGATGCCGATGCGGTCGGCCGCATGTTCGCCGATCGCCGCGATGCGCGGATCATTGGGATCGGCAATGTCCAGAAGCGGCGCGATATCGGCGAGCAGCGCCGCGTGAAGTTGCGGGCCGAGCGCATCGGTGATGATGACATAGCCAAGCTCCTGCAACAGCGCGGCGGCAGCGGCCGCGCCGGCGCTTGCGGGGATGCGATCGGACCTGGTCATGATGGTTCTCCTTCTATCGCTGACATTCAAAGTGGCGGCGCTCACACCCCGCCGAAGCGCTTGATGAACTGGATGCCGAAGGTGCGCGGTTCGCCGACGATCACCTGATCCAGCCCCAGCGACTCCTCGGCGGCATTGCCGGTCACGAAATAATGCGCCTGTGTGAGGTTGCGGCCAAACACCGCCGCTTCCGCATTCAGGCTGGGTATCGCCAGCGACAATCTGGCGGAGAGCAAGCCGAAGGGGTCCTGGGTCGTGCGCTGTGGATTGATCGCGCCCAGCGAGTAATTCTGCTTGCTCTGCCAGTGATAGTCAATGTTGAGCGCCGCGTCCCCGATCCGGGTCGGCAGGATGATACGGGTATAGAGCGTGCCATCATAACGCGGTGTATCGAACGCTGTTCTGGACAAATCCTGCAAGCCGACGCCGGGCAGATCGAATTCATATTTCCTGTACCTGGCATTGTTGTAGCCGGCCGTCAGCCCGACGGTCATGGCGCGCACGACACGCCATTCGACCTCGCTTTCCAGGCCCCAGATGCGGCCCGAAGCGGCGTTGGAGGTGCGCGTGGCGACGGTCAGTCCGGCCGGCACCTGGATAGTGCGCTGGATATTGCGATAATCGTCGTAATAAGCCGCGAGATTAACGCGTAGCGACCGGTCGAACAGCTCGGTTTTCAGGCCGACCTCATATTCGGTGATGATCTCCGGCTTGAACGATCCGAACGCGGCGGCCGCGTTGGTGGACTGCGGGTTCTGCCCGCCGCTGCGATAGCCCCGCGCGATCTTCGCATAAGCAAGCACGTCCGGCGTGAACTGGTGATCGATCGAGATCAGCCACGATGGCTTGCGAAACGTATCGGCGAAGCGCTGCGGACAAAGCGCGGCGCCGGGCGGCGTCACGTCAACGCCGGGCGCGGGAATCATGCATTCGCCGCCGGTGGTGCTGCTGGTATCGATCCGCCGATAATCACGCGAATAACGCGCTCCGGCCGTCAGCCGCCAATCGGGCGCGAAGGTCCAGTTGACCTGCACGAAACCGGCGATCGACGTGTTTTTCACGCGAGGCGTGAATGTGTTGACGCTGAACGGCCCGGACAAAGCGGGAAAGGCGATGCCAGTTGCAAAGTCGGTGCCCGTCTCATGCCCGTAATAGGCCCCCGCCACCCAGCTGACCGGGCCGGTGTTGCCGAGTAACTGCACTTCCTGACTGAAATAATTGTCCGCCGAATCCAGGACCGCATCGATGCCGGTAAAGGGCGTCCCGTCATAATCGGCAAAATAATCGCGGGTGAAATGCTGATAGCCGGTAAGCGAGCGCAGGCTGAGCGTGTCGTTAAGCTCGACGCGCGTGTCGAGACCGAAACTCACGCCCTCGAAGCGGGAATAGCCACCGCTTTCGCTGCCGCTGCGATAAAAAGGCAGACTCTGTATCCGGGCGAGTGTCGCCAGGGCGTTCGGAATCTGATCATTGACGGCCGCATCGTCTGCTTCGACCGCACCGGGAGTATAAGGGTTGGTTGCTGAGAAGCCGGCCAGCTCGGCCGCCGCCTCCAGGGTGAGGGCGCCGCCGGGCAACTCACCGTCAGAGATGCCTGAAAGGCGCGTGATCGCCCCGCGCGAGCGGCTCCGGGCATAGGAGGCGGACAAGGTGGTGGTAACATGGGAGCCCAGCTCTGCCTTCAGCTTCCCGCGCACATACCAGCTATGCTCGTCGGCGAGATCGTTGCCGTTAATATCCTTGCCATAGCCATCCCGGCTGATGCGTTCGCCGACCAGCCGCAGCCCGACCCGCTCGGCAAGCGGCAGGTTGACGACGGCGGCGCCCCGGAACAGCCCATAATTACCGACGGTGATGTCGGCCGAGGCGCCCGGTTGGTCGGTCGGGTCGGCGGTCGTGACGTTGAGCGCCCCGCCGGTGGTGTTACGGCCGAACAAGGTGCCCTGCGGCCCGCGCAATATCTCGATCCTGCTCACATCGTTCAGCGCGCCGCGCAGGCCCACCGGGCGCGGATAATAAAAGCCGTCGACATAGACGCCCACGGACTGATCGGCGGTGAGGTTGATCTCATTCTGCTTCTGGCCCCGAATCGCCAGCGTCAACGATGTGGTGTCGAACGGATAGGGATTGAAAATGACGTTCGGCGCGATTTTGTTGAGATCGGTGACGGTCTGCACGCTGCGTTGGCGCAGTGCCGCGCCGCCCAGCGCAGTGACGGAGATCGGCACAGATTGGAGGCGCTCCTCGATCCGGCGCGCGGTGACGGTGATGTCTTCCAGCTGGTCGCCCGAAGCCCATGCAACGACCGGCTCCGCTTCCAGCTGGGGTTGAGGCGCGCTCTGCACCGCGCGGGTCCGTTGCAGCCGCGCCCTGGGCTGCTGGACACGGATCATGATCGTGCCGCCCGGCGTGCGCTCGGCGGACAGCCCGCTACCGCGCAACAGCAGGGCAAGCGCGGCATCTGTAGAATAAAGCCCACGCAGCGGCGCGGACATGCGCCCGGCGACGATATCGCGTGAAAAGATGATCTGCTGCGAGGATTGCAGCGACAGTTCGGTCAGCGCCCGCTCAAGCGTTTCGGAGGGCAGATCGAACGCATGGCGGCGTTCCTGCGCCTGCGCCGGCATCGCCGAGCTGGCCGCCAGCGCGGCCGCCATGGCCAGTATACCAACCTGCTGGTGTCGCCCACGCATACCCGTGCTCATCTCGTACCCTCCCCCAAGCGCTTTGGCTTTCACCATAGGAGACGCAGGGGGGATGGAAATCCTCACGGTTTTATTTGCGTGCTCCGCACAACCTCCCTGTCACGCGGAACGATGATCGCACGGCCTTGCGCATCGGTTTCGCTCTTCACCGGCAAAAAGCTCTCCACCGCATCGACGAAACGGCCAATATCATTGGTTGCAAATACCCCGCTCAGACGCAGGCTGCGTACAGCGGGATCGATGCGCAGGCCCGGCGCGCTGTAATGGTTGAGCTGGTCGGCCGCCTCGCCCAGTGTCACATCATGGAAGATAATCCGGTGCTGCTCCCAGGCGGTAGCGTCGCGCACGTCGACAGACTGCAGCGCCGGGCGATCTCCGGCATGGACGGCAAGCTGCTCGCCCGGCCGCAGCTGGATCAGGAAGGCCTGCCCGCGTTCGGATGCCGCCGCGCTGGACGCGACATCGACCTTGCCCTGCAGCAATGTCACGACGAATCCATCGCGCAGCCGATTGACGTTGAACCGCGTGCCGCGCGCCGTCACAATACCCTCGCCAGCCGCGACGACGAACGGCCGCCGGGCATCATGCGCCACCTCGAAGCTCGCCTGTCCCCGGACCAGCTCGACATTCCGCCGCCACCAGCGATAGCCGACACGCAACTCGCTATTGGCATCGAGCCGCGCACGCGAACCATCCTCCAGCCGCACGTCCTCCACTTCGCCCGGGCCATTTGCATAAACCCGCGCACCGACATTCTGCCAGACCGCGACCCCCAACCCGATCGCGAACACGCAACAGACCGCAATCGCCATGACTCTACGCAAGGAGAATAAGGACGGCAGGCATTCCGCCCCCCCGCCCCCCCGGTCCGGCGTCACGCTGGGTTGAAGCAGGCTTTCTCCGGCCAGCGCCCATGCCTCGCTGACCCGTTCGAACGCGTCCGCATGCTCGGGCTCGCGCAACCAGGCGCGGAATGCCGGGTCGGACGCGGTCGCCGGGTCTTCGATCAACCGGATCTGCCAGATCGCGGTATCCTGCAAGAGAGCGGTTTCGGACATCGGCCGGCTCACTTGCGCCCGAGAGCGGAGGTCAGATAGACCAGCGCCCGCGCGACATGCTTCTCGACCGCGCTGATCGAAATTCCCATCTCCGCCGCGATATCTGCCTGCCGCCGACGCTCCAGCCGAAAGGCGATGAAAATTTCTCGAGTCACGTCATTCAGCTCCGTCAACGCTGTATCGATCCGCTGCAACCGTTCGCGGCCGAGCATAATCCGCTCCGGCGTCAGATCGTCTGTCAACACCGCCGGATACGCACTGGACTGGTCATCGGGAAGGGAGTCCGCCGGTCCGCGCACCCGCTGCCGCCGGGCATGATCCCGCGCAAGATTGGCCGCGACGGCGAAAATATAGGAGCGCGCCGAGCCCTCGGCATAGCCGCGATCCCGCGCGATCAGGCGAATGAACACCTCCTGGGTGAGATCTTCTGCCTCCGCCCGAATGTGGACGCGACGGAGAAAAAAGGCGATGAGCGGCGCTCTATATTGCTCCATCCCTGCATCGGGAAGATCGGCCATCGCCCTGTCTGGCTTGCGCATCATGCCCTCATCCTGCCCCCTGTTCACTGGAGACGCACGATCCAAGCGAATCCCCACGTGCAGCACACAACATATATTTTCACAGCCGGCTTGAATTGCCTCTCCTGTTGCGTATCCTGTGTAGACATCGACCTGAGGCATCCAGCCACAAGGCCCCTCTCGACGGGAGGTTCCTGGTGCGGCACGGATGCAGACCCCTGGGGCAAGGGGTCAGGTCTTGCACTCCGATTGGATGCAGGACCCTCACATGAGCCGGCCTCCAATTGGAAAACCGATTGGAGGAAGCAATGTCGGGCAAAGACCCTCTCAGTTCACATAATCTCAAACAGCAGCTGCAGGCTAAAAATGCCAGGCACCGATCGAGCCATCATGCCCAGACCAGGCTTGTTACCGCCGTGCATGGCCGTGGCCGTAACGACCTGCAGCCTGCCCTCGCGACCGTTTCCAGATCGCCCAGGGCCCTCCAGCCTTCTGCCACTCGGACGCGTGAGACTACCGCTCAGCTCCTCGAGAGCACGGTCCGCTCCATAAAGAAGTTCGGGATGGTGCTGCCCGTTCTCATCGACGGGCAAGATGTCATTGTCGCGGGACATGCCGTGTGGGAAGCAGCGATCCAGCTGGGCTTCGAGACCATCGAATGCCGGGTGGTTGAGCATCTCGATCCGATCGGTCGAGACTTTCGAACCGGTAGGCATCAAGGGACAGGCCGTTCTCTTCGGCAAGCCTCACGCGGTCGGAAGCGATATCGATCCTGGGGAACAGATAATAATCCAGAGGCGCACGGTTCGCAGAATCCATCCGCACCACGATGGTGATGTCGGTGCCAAGGGATGTGTCAAATCGCAGCTTCCACCGGAGCAAACCCGTAGGTGTCGAGGTGCAGCGGACGATGACCACGCTGACGCTGAATTCGTCGTTGACGATGATGCGA
>Ga0182744_1003057_pt1 | contig 13282 bp, 16 predicted proteins | sample eDN3rd30CKraftMG_FD_128525 | JGI IMG/M metagenome (GOLD analysis project Ga0182744, IMG submission 128525) | Enriched Miracle-Growth compost microbial communities from Emeryville, California, USA - eDNA 3rd pass 30_C Kraft MG (version 2) (version 2) ...
CCGGCGGCGGGCGGCGGTTTCGAGATCACCGAGAGCGCGCTGAAGCTGACCGGCAAGGTACCCGGCATCGACCAGGCGAAGTTCAAGGAACTGGCCGACAAGGCCAAGGCCGGCTGCCCGGTCTCCAAGGCGCTCGGCGCCATCAAGGTGATGCTGGACGCCAAGCTGGCGTAAGCCCACCTGCTCCGGCTGGCCACGGCCAGCGCCGGGGTAGGCGTGTGTATTTTTCCTCTACTTCGACCGCCGCTTACCCCCACCCCTAGCCCCTCCCCACATGGGGGAGGGGGATTTTGGCGGCGTGCACCGCTCCCCTCCCGGAGGGTAGGGGTGGGGTATGTGGCTATATACGGCAGCTCTTGCGGCTGGGGGCGGGTTCCTCAGGCGCCTAAATCATCAAGCCGCGCCGTCAGGCTTGCCACCTGTTCTTCCAGCGCGGCGATGCGGGCTTCGATCTCGGCGGCGGCGGTCGATGCGGGTGCAGCGGAAGCGGTAGCCGGTACGAAGCTCGATACCTCGACGTCGCCGCATAGCAGATGCGCATAGCGGTCCTCGCGCTGGCCGGGGCCGCGGCCGATTTCCTTGACCAGCGCCGGCCGCTTGCCGATCAGCATGTCGAGTTCGTCCTTGAGGGCCTCGACCGACTGGAACCGCGCCATGCGTTCGGATCGGGACAGGAGTTCGTAGGCCGTCTGCGGCCCGCGCAAAAGCAGCAGGCCGAGAAGGGCGGTCTGCGGCGTGGTCAGCGAAAAGCGCTGGGCGGCGAGATGCTCGTAGCGCTCGACGCGCGAGCCGAACACCTGGCGCACCAGTTCCTTCTGCTCCAGCGTTTTCAGCGCGTGATGGATCTCGGCCTGCTCCAGCGCCATCACCGGCTCGCGCGCCGTCTTCTGGTTGGCGGCGGCCTGCGCGGCGTTGAGGGTGAGCGGATAGACGTCCGGCGTCAGCAGCTTCTTCTCGATGAGACAGCCAAGAATGCGTGCCTCGGCGGCGGTGAGGGTAGGGAGATTGCCATCACTCATCGAATAGGCTCTGCCAGTTTTTGCCTGCATAGAAAATGCGCAGGAAGGTAACGGTATCGTCGTCTATCGAAAATGCCAAAGTAAGCGTGCGCCTAAAACCGACGACGCGCAGGCTGGGCCTGATGTCGTCCCGGAGAACGCCACGTTCTGACGCGAGATCGAAGGCGAGGCAATAGGCTTCGATCCGCTCGATAAAGGACAAGGCCGTCGACGAAGACGATGATTTCTCGATCCAATCATAAATTTGCAAAAGATCGTCCCGGGCTTCAGGCGCGAAGACGACCGTACGACGTTTCACGCCTCGTCCTTCAGCTGCGCTGCATGGCGTGCCCGCAGTTCATCGAACACCTGCTTTGCGGGGATGGCGCGGTCTGGATCGCGGCGCATCTTGTCGTAGGTTTGCGCGACCTCTGTCTGCAGCCATTTCTCGACGGCATCGTCGCGATCTTTCAGCGCGCGCAAGCCGGCCCGAACGACCTCGCTCGCGGAAGTGTAAGTTCCCTGGCTGACGAGCACGTCGATATAGGCCGCTTGCTCGGGCGGAAGGCTGAACGTTCTCTTGGCCGTTGCGGACATGATGATCTCCAATGGTATGAAAATATCATACCATGAAGATCGAACCAAGGGGCGGATCAGACTCTTCGTTGCGCCCTCATCGTCTTGATTTCGCCTGCCGCGTCGCCGCAGGCGCGCGACGTGGAGAAACGATCGCCGTCAGACTCTCCGTTCCACCATCATCTTCTTGATTTCGGCGATCGCCTTGGCTGGGTTCAGGCCCTTGGGGCAGGTCTGGGCGCAGTTCATGATGGTGTGGCAGCGGTAGAGGCGGAAGGGGTCTTCCAGGTTGTCGAGCCGCTCGCCGGTTGCCTCGTCTCTGGAGTCGATCAGCCAGCGATAGGCCTGCAGCAGCGTTGCCGGGCCGAGATAGCGGTCGCCGTTCCACCAGTAGCTCGGGCACGAGGTCGAGCAGCAGGCGCACAGGATGCACTCGTAGAGGCCGTCGAGCTTTTCGCGGTCCTCATGGCTTTGCAGCCATTCCTTGGCCGGCTCTGGCGACACCGTGTGCAGCCACGGCTCGATCGAGGCATGCTGGGCGTAGAAATTGGTAAGGTCCGGCACCAGGTCCTTGACCACCGGCATGTGCGGCAGCGGGTAGATCTTGACCGCGCCGGAAATCTCTTCGGCGCCCTTGGTGCAGGCCAGCGTGTTGGAGCCGTCGATGTTCATGGCGCAGGAGCCGCAGATGCCTTCGCGGCAGGAGCGGCGCAGCGTCAGCGTCGGGTCGATCCTGTTCTTGATGTAGAGCAGCGCGTCGAGCACCATCGGCCCGCAATTGTCCATGTCGACGAAATAGGTGTCGATGCGCGGATTGGCGTCGTCGTCGGGCGACCAGCGATAGATGCGATACTCGCGCAGGTTGGTCGCGCCTTCCGGCTTCGGCCAGGTCTTGCCCTCGGTGAGTTGCGAGTTCTTGGGAAGTGCTAGTTCGACCATGTTCTTACGCCTGTATTTGTCGCCCGTTGCGTGGGTCCCGGTTCAAGGAACGTAGCCCAGTCCGGTGAAGTCTTTCTCGTAAATCTCGTAGACCAAGGCGCGCGTCCGCTCGTCATGGACGGCGCCCGACGGGTGCGATGGATTGGTCCGGGGGATGGGCAGGATCTCGTCAAGCTTTTCCTGCGGGACGCCCAGCCGGATGAGCAATGCCGGCAGTTCTTCCGACAGCGTCTCCAGCCGCAGCACGTGGTCGTAGCGGACGCAGTCCAGGAAGATCAGGTCGGCCTGCGGCACGAAGTGCACGTCGAAGCCGGTTCCGCTGCTGCGCAGGCCATGCATGAAATCGGCAAAGGAAATGCGCCTGCGGATGGCGTTGCGCTGGGCATGCTTGCGGTCGCGGCCCGAAGCGAGCGCCAGGTATTTCGAAAGACCGCCGGCGAAGTAGGATCCCTTCGCGTGCCATTTGGCGTATTTGCGCAGGTCGTAGTTGTAGATCGACAGCGCCCTCTCATAGGGATGCCGCACGACCGTGAACCAGAGATAGTCGCTGTGGGCCTGGTGGAACCCGGCCGCATCCTGCCTGGAAACCTCGTAGGAAACGAGTTCGCGTCCGCGTTGCAGGCTTTGGGGGCCGGTGTAGCGGACGGGGCCGTCCGGCATCGCGCCGGCCCTGTTCCTGTCGATGTCGTGGATGCCCGCGATGACCGCCTTCAGCGTCGACGATCCGCATTTGGTCACCGGCGCGTAGACGAACCGGAAGCGTTCCGAAACCACCGGCCGGAAGGAGCCGGCGGTCTCGGTACCCTCTCTGCGGTTCGGGCGGCCGGCCATCGTGTCAGTACACTCGCGCCTTGGGCGCGATCTTGGCCCGGCTGATGCCGCCTTCGGCCTCGCTCAGCAGCGGCTCGGTGTGGACCGGCCGGTAATCGAGCGTGACCTTGCCGTCCTCGCTGACATGCGCCAGCGTGTGCTTGCGCCAGTTGGCGTCGTCGCGGTCGGCGAAGTCCTCGCGGGCGTGCGCGCCGCGGCTTTCCTTGCGCGCCTCCGCCCCGTAGACAGTGGCGATGGCGTTGGTCATCAGGTTTTCCAGTTCCAGCGTCTCGACCAGATCGGAGTTCCAGATCATCGAGCGGTCGAACACCTTGATGTCCTTCAGCTCGCCCCAGATTTCCGAAATGCGCCTGCAGCCGGCCTCCAGCGATTCCTGGGTGCGGAAGACGGCGGCGTCTTCCTGCATGGCGCGCTGCATCCGCTCGCGGATGACGGCGGTCGGCGTCGAGCCGTCGGCGTGGCGCAGGCGGTCGAAGCGGTCCATGATCCGGTCCGCTGCCGCCACGTTGAGGTTGGGGACGGCAGCCGCCTTGTCCACCACCTCGCCGGCCCTGATGGCGGCGGCGCGGCCGAACACGACGAGGTCGATCAGCGAGTTGGAGCCGAGGCGGTTGGCGCCATGCACGGAGGCGCAGCCGGCCTCGCCCACCGCCATCAGGCCGGGCGATACGCGGTCCGGCTCCGCCGCGGTCGGGTTCAGCACCTCGCCCCAATAGTTGGTCGGCACGCCGCCCATATTGTAGTGGACGGTCGGCAGCACCGGGATCGGCTCCTTGGTCAGGTCGACGCCGGCGAAGATGCGCGCCGATTCCGAAATGCCGGGCAGCCGCTCGTGCAGCACCGCCGGGTCGAGATGGTCGAGGTGCAGGAAGATGTGGTCCTTGTTCTTGCCGACGCCGCGGCCTTCGCGGATTTCCAGCGTCATGCAGCGCGAGACCACGTCGCGGGAAGCGAGATCCTTGGCCGAAGGTGCGTAGCGCTCCATGAAGCGCTCGCCCTCGGAATTGACCAGGTAGCCGCCTTCGCCGCGCGCGCCCTCGGTGATGAGGCAGCCGGCGCCGTAGATGCCGGTCGGGTGGAACTGCACGAATTCCATGTCCTGGAGCGGCAGGCCCGCGCGCGCCGCCATGCCGCCGCCGTCGCCGGTGCAGGTGTGGGCGGAGGTGGCGGAGAAATAGGCACGGCCATAGCCGCCGGTCGCCAGCACCACCATCTTGGCCGAGAAGCGGTGAATGGTGCCGTCGTCGAGGTTCCAGGCGATGACGCCGGTGCAGGTGCCGTTGTCCTCCATGATCAGGTCGAGCGCGAAATACTCGATGAAGAACTGTGCCTTGTGCTTCAGCGACTGACCGTAGAGCGTGTGCAGGATGGCGTGGCCGGTGCGGTCGGCGGCCGCGCAGGTGCGCTGCACGGGCGGGCCGTCGCCGAAGTTCATCATGTGGCCGCCGAACGGGCGCTGGTAGATCTTTCCTTCCTCGGTGCGCGAGAAGGGCACGCCGTAGTGCTCGAGCTCGTAGACGGCGGCCGGCGCCTGGCGCACCAGATATTCCATGGCGTCCATGTCGCCCAGCCAGTCCGACCCCTTGACGGTGTCGTACATGTGCCACTGCCAGTTGTCGGGGCCCATGTTGGAGAGCGAGGCGGCAATGCCGCCCTGCGCCGCAACGGTGTGCGAGCGGGTCGGGAAAACCTTGGTGATGCAGGCGGTCTTCAGCCCCTGCTCGGCCATGCCGAGCGTGGCGCGCAGGCCGGCGCCGCCGGCGCCGACGACGACGACGTCGAACTTATGGTCGACATAGGTGTAGGCGGAAGCGCCGCCCGTGCTTCTTGCGTCCTTGGCCAAGACTCAGCCTCCGAATGACAGCTTGGCGAGGGCAAAAACCGAGACGACGCCGACCGCTATGGTGAAGAAAGTGTTGAGCATCAACAGCGTGAGCTTGGCGCCCTCGCCGTGAACGTAATCCTCGATGATGACCTGCATGCCGAGCCGCATGTGGACCAGCCCCGCCACCAGCATGATGGCGAAGACCAGCGCCACCAGCGGATGGGCGAGGGCGGAGCGCACGGCGGCGTAGTCGGCCCCGTTCATGCACACGAGGAAGCCGACGAAGAACAGCGTCAGCGGCACCAGCGCGACCCCGGTCAGTCGCTGCCGCCAGAAGACGCCGGTGCCCTCGCGGGCCGAACCCAGGCCGCGCACCCTGGCGAGCGGCGTGCGCATGTCGGTGTGGTTGGCGCTCATGATCAGGCTCCCCGTGCGTAGTAGCCGACGACCCAGATCAGCAGGGTCAGCACCACCGAGGCGATGATGTTCGCCCAGGCGATCTTCGAGGCGGTGTGCTTTTCCATGGCCGCAGCCGTGTCCCAGACGAAGTGGCGGATGCCGCCGAGCATGTGGTGCACCAGCGCCCAGGTGTAGCCGAACAGGATCAGCCGGCCGATCCACGAGCCGAAGATGCCGTTGACGAAATCGAAATAGGCCTGCGGGCCGGCCGCGGCCGTCAACCACCAGGCGACGAGCAGCGTGCCGACATAAAGCGCCCCGCCGGTGACGCGATGCAGGATCGACATCGTCATGGTGACGGGCCACCGGTAGACGGTCATGTGCGGTGAAAGCGGGCGCGGCTTTGCTGCGCGGGTGGCTGGTGATTGGCTCATGGCTCCCCCAATACGGTATCCTTGGGGCCTCAATCGGAAAACGGCATTGCCGCTCCCGTATGCGACTTCGGATAGCCGGTTTCTAAAACTCTTTTTGCAGCGCGTCAAAGCCGGAAAGCTCTTTCCGGCTAGGAATTTAGCCCACCGCCGGCGCCTCGTGGTGCTTCAATCGATTGAGACGCCGGGGTGATCGCTGCATTGCGGTAAGATCATGAGCGCTGCCGAATCATCGGGTACAGGTCAGCGGCGTGTGGCCACTGCGCATCACCAGCGCCTCGCGCCCGTCAAGGACGATGGCGTCCTGCGCCTCGCCGTAGCGGCTCTTCTGGTTGGCCGGCGAGGCCGGCAGGTCCTCCTCGACGCCGTTCGGGCCAAGCAGGCGTATCGAGGAGCCGACATTGCGGATCGTTATCGAGCCGCCGTTGTCGCAGGCGTAGTTGGCGATGGGCGGTTGCGGCGTGCCGTCGCCGGCCAAGGTGGGCGATGTGCCTGCCACGGGCGATTTTGCCGGCGTCGACGTGCAGGCCCCGACGAGGACAAGCGGCCATAAAAGCAAGGCCGCCCGGAAGTTCCGGCTGGCCATTTTCGCAGTCTTCGTCGCTCGGGGCCGTCGTTGCGGGCGCAGGTCCATCCCGAAACCTAGACTTTTTGCGGCCCTCACATCAAGGGAGGGCGTCGGCGCCTGTGGACAGACGGCTACCCGCCCGTCGCGGGCCGGCCGCTGCCGGTAGTCGTTAACCATGTTTCCGCTTCGCGCCGAGTGGCGGCCGGTTGCCTCTTAACAATGGTTAATAAACGGTTAATCCTGTCGAATCGAGGGGACGCGCCTCTCGACGAAGGAGAATACAGATGCGTCTGAACGCAGGTCTTTCCCGGAAATGCCTCGGCGCGCTCGCGGTGGCTGCGGTGGCGCTGGCCTTTGCCGCGCCCGCCTCCGCCGGAACGCGCCATCATGACCATGTCTATGCCGATTCGTTCGGCAACCTCGTCATCGACAGCGCCGCCGGCTACAAGCGCATCCTCGTCGGCCAGGGCCGGCTGGCCAAGAAGCTGTCCGCCTATACCGATTCTGGGCAGCCGCGTGTCGTCCATGCCGACGAATACGGCCAGCTGGATTGCTACCGCCCGCCGGTGTTCGTGAAGGGCCGCAGCTATATGTACGGGCTGTCCGACGGGGAAATGCCGGAACTCAGCTCCTGCCGGTAAGCGGCATGTCGCCGGTGTCCGGTGCCACGGCGAGGCGCACGCAGTCGCGGCCGGCTTTCTTGGCGTCGTAGAGGGCCTGGTCGGCGCGCCGCATCAGGGTGTCGAAATCGCCCTCGGGGCGCAGTTCGGCGACGCCGAAGCTCGCGGTGCAGCGGCGGTCGGCCGGCAGGCCGACGATCGGCAGGGCGCTGAAGGCGGCACGGGTGCCCTCGGCCAGCAAGCGCGCCGCCGCGAGGTTCGAACCGGAAAGAAGGATGGCGAATTCCTCGCCGCCGATGCGTCCGGCGATGTGGCTGTCGCTCGCGGTTTCGTGCAGCAGGCCGGCGAAGACCTTGATGACGTGGTCGCCGCAGGCGTGGCCGAAACCATCGTTGATCGTCTTGAAATGGTCGAGGTCGGCGATGACCAGCGACACCGGAACGCCGTGCCGGACGGCGCTGCGCAGCGCGTCCCGTGCGTGATATTCGAAACCGCGCCGGTTCATCAGCCCCGACAGCGCGTCGGTTTCGGACTTGTTGGTCGCATCGGCAAGCACGTCGCGCACGATCATGACCAGCAGGAGCAGGGCGATGGCGACGAGGAACACGGCCCCGAGCGCCTGCGATACCGACGCATAGCTGCTCTCGACATAGGCTTGCGGGCTGGCGCCCCAGCCGCCGAGCGCCTGGGCGATGAACGGCTTTGCCGCGAACTGCAGGCCGGTTGCGGCAAGCAGCACCATGAGCAGGCTGTCCAGGTGCTGGCGCTTGAGCGGCGAGGACCGGATGATGCCGATCGCCAGGAAGGTCATCAGCGCGTAGGGCAGCTGGTAGGCCATCATCCGCGCCAGCGAATGGCGCGGCAAGTCCTGCACCAGCGAGACGACGATGGTTGCGGCGATGAAAAGGCCGAGCATCAGGCGCCAGGGCGGGGCGACATCGTATTTGTGGGCGATGGCGATGTTGAACGCCACGATGCCGGCAAGCATGACGGCGAAGGCCACGACTACGACCGGGATCGCGTTCGAGAAGGCGGGAATGCTGAATTCGATGATGAAATAGGCCGTGCCGAGCAGATAGCCCACGGCCATCCAGCGGGCCGAGACGCGCCGCACGTCGTAGACCGCGATGGTCATGAAGGCCGCAGCCAGAAGGCCGGCGACCGCCATGTTGATCGCTAGGATGAATGCTGCGCCGGTCATCGAGTGTTCCGCCTTCGGTCCAGAAAACCACCGATGAGCGAAAAAGGCGTTAACAGCAGCCCGTTTCAGGGCGTCGGCGCCGGTTCTATTCGTTGCCGTTGGTGCGGCCGCGAAAGGGCATTTCGGGCCTCAGATAGGAGATTCGCACGCTGTCGCGCCCGTTCTGCTTGGCCTTGTAGAGCGCTTCGTCGGCCCTCTCCATCAACGGGGCCAGAGGTTCTTGCCCGCTGCGCGCGGCGACGCCGAAACTGGCGGTCATCCTGGTGCCGGGGGAAAGGCCGTCCGTGTTGCCGGTGGAAAACAGGGTGCGGACCGTTTCGGCGAAGAGGCGGGCGGCGCCGAGGTCGGCAAGCGGCAGGACGACGGCGAATTCCTCGCCGCCGATGCGCCCGGCAACGCCGCGCTCGCCCGCGACCAGGTGAAGCTTGCCGGCGAAGTCGACGATGACGCGGTCGCCTGCGGCATGGCCATGCCTGTCGTTGACGGCCTTGAAATGGTCGAGGTCGGCCAGCACCAGCGCCACCGGCAGGTTGTTGTGGGCCGAGCGCTCGAGCAGCACGGCGGCCCGCTCCTCGAAACCGCGCCGGTTCAGCAACCCCGACAGCGGGTCGGTATCGGACTGGGCCTTCAGCCTGACGATCATGTCGATCACGGTTGCCGTGAGCAGGCAAAGCGCGATCATCAGGGAAAACGTCGCGTGGGCCAGTTGCGTGGTCGTCCAGTAGGCGGAGGTGTAGAAGCCGTCATACGAAACGAAGGGGCCATGCAGGGCGACGGCGATCAGCGTGCGGATGAGGAAGTTGCTGGCGGCGACAAGGGTGAGCCAGAGCAATGCCATCTGGATCGGCCCTTCATGGCGGACCGGCCGCAATTCGGCGGCGCATAGCAGGCAAGGGCCGCCAAAGGCGAAATTCAAGGCGTAGATGCGCCAGGTAAGATCGGGCTCGACGAACAGGAACCACGAGAAAGCGGCTATGCCACCGAGCGTCAAAGTGGCGACGGCGCCGTAGGATATACGTTTGACGTAGCGGGACTGGATCGCGGTGGTGATGCAGACGACCGCGATGGTGAAGGCCACGCAGGAAGCCAGCTTGTTGGTGGCGAAGGTCGTGAACGGCAGGGAAAAATACTGAAGCAGGAAGCCGGCCCCGGAGGCCGCGTAGCCGATTGCCAGCGCCAGCAGATGGAAGCTGGCGCGCTGGTAAATCCAGAAGGCAAGGAAGGCCGCCGCCAGCACAGCCGCAATCGCCGGATTGAGCAACGCTATGGACAAGCCGGTTTGCAAGACGATCCGTTCCGCCGTTCTGGTCGAAGCAGCCTAACGTACAAGCACGAATAACGGGTTAAACCGGTCTTGACTCGTCGCCTGCCACGATCCGCCGCTCGATCGCCAGAAAAAAACCCCGGAGCGAGGGCTCCGGGGCGTTTTCTTGAACGGGAAAGCGGGTCGGCTATTTCCAGTCGCGGATGTCGACGAAATGGCCGGCGATCGCCGCTGCCGCCGCCATGGCCGGCGACACCAGGTGGGTACGGCCCTTGAAGCCTTGGCGGCCCTCGAAATTGCGGTTGGAGGTGGAGGCGCAGCGCTCGTGCGGGGCCAGCCGGTCGTCGTTCATGGCAAGGCACATGGAGCAGCCGGGCTCGCGCCAGTCGAAGCCGGCCTCGACGAAGACCTTGTCGAGCCCTTCGGCCTCGGCCTGCGCCTTGACCAGGCCGGAGCCCGGCACGATCATGGCGTTGACGGTCGGCGCCACCTTCTTGCCCGCGGCGATCTTGGCCACGGCGCGCAGGTCCTCGATGCGGCCGTTGGTGCAGGAGCCGATGAAGACGCGGTCGAGCTTGATGTCGGTCATCTTCGTCCCCGGCTCGAGGCCCATATATTCCAGCGCTCGTTTCTTGGAGTTGCGCTTGGTCTCGTCGTCGATGGCGTCCGGGTCGGGCACCACGCCGGTCACCGCCACCACGTCCTCGGGCGAGGAACCCCAGGTGACGATGGGCGGCAGCGAGGCCGCGTCCAGCACCACCACCTTGTCGAAATGCGCGCCTTCGTCGGACTTCAGCGTCTTCCAGTACTCGAGCGCCATGTCCCATGCGGCCCCCTTCGGGGCCCGCGGCTTGTCCTTCACATAGGCGAAGGTGGTCTCGTCTGGCGCGATCATGCCGGCGCGTGCGCCGCCTTCGATCGACATGTTGCAGATGGTCATGCGGCCTTCCATCGACAGCGAGCGGATCGCCTCGCCGGCATATTCGATGACGTAGCCGGTGCCGCCGGCGGTGCCGATCTCGCCGATGATGGCGAGGATGATGTCCTTGGCGGTGACGCCTTCGGGAAGCTGGCCGTCGACACGCACCAGCATGTTCTTGGCCTTCTTCTGGATCAGCGTCTGGGTGGCCAGAACGTGCTCCACCTCGGAAGTGCCGATGCCGTGCGCCAGCGCGCCGAACGCGCCATGCGTGGAGGTGTGGCTGTCGCCGCACACGATGGTCATGCCCGGCAGGGTGAAGCCCTGCTCCGGCCCGATGATGTGGACGATGCCCTGGCGGCGGTCCTTCTCGGAATAATACTCGACGCCGAAATCGGCTGCGTTCCTGGCCAGCGCTTCGACCTGGATGCGGCTTTCCTCGTTCTTGATGCCGTTCACGCGGTCGGGCGAGGTGGGCACGTTGTGGTCGACCACGGCCAGCGTGCGCTCGGGATGGCGCACCTTGCGGTTGGTCATGCGCAGGCCCTCGAAGGCCTGCGGGCTGGTCACCTCGTGGACGAGGTGGCGGTCGATGTAGAGAAGACAGGTGCCGTCTTCCTGGCGGTCGACGACGTGGTCCTCGAAAATCTTGTCGTAGAGGGTGCGCGGTGCGCTCATGTGCGTAAATCCGTCGATTCGAAAAGGGAAAGCAATGCCGGCTGCAGCCGGCGCGATGGCAGACCGGTCTCAGGTAAGTCGGGTAACGACAGCCCCGAGCACGCGCGCAAAAAAGCGCGCTGGCAGGCGCTTCCTGTCCTGCAGCACGAAGCCCTTGTAGGACGGGTCTCCGAACAACTCTTCCATAGCCATGCTCATATCAATGTTTTGCCGGGCCGGCAATCGCGTCCGCGTCGGGCAAAGCGCTTAGGCGGCTTCCTGTTCCTGGCAGATCTCCCCGGCTTCGGCCTCGCTCAGCGGCTGCTTGAGCAATCGGCAATGGTGCCGGCCCTCGCCCTCGGCATCGGCGGCGAAGTGGCGGCAGTCGCGGCAGATGCCGAAGGCGCGGCCGGAGCGGGCGGCCAGCATAGCCCCGACCAGCGCTTTCAGCCCTTCGCCAAGGCCGGCCCGGCTTGCCAGCGGCAGCGCCCGCAAGGCATCGCCGAGCGCCGCCATGCCGTCGAGCGGCAGGAGCGCCCGGCCCTTGTCGGTCAGGTCAAGCCTCACCGAGCGGCCGTCGCCGGGGTTGCCGGTCTTCTCGACCAGTCCGGCGCGCTCCAGCGCCATCAGCGTTTGCGAAACGGTGCCCTTGGTGAGGCCGAGATAGGCCGTCAACCCGCCCGGTGTGCGTGAAAAGCGGTTGGCATGCGCCAGATAGCGCAGCGCCTCCCACTGCGCCGGCTTCAGCCCGTGCGCGTGGCCTTCGTTGGCGACGATGCGCGCCAGCCGTCCGATCAGTTCCAGTGTTTGGTCCATCTCGACCATGGCCCTTAGTATCGTATCGATACCACTCTTGCAACGGTTCCAAACCTCTGCTACGCAATTAGTATTGAGTCGATACTAAATGGGAGACGAAGAATGCGAATCCATATCCTTGCCGCCACCGCCTTGCTTGCCCTCGGACAGGGGGCTTTCGCCCACGACATCGAGAGTGCGGTCGATCCGTCGAAGCCGGCGGCTTTCGACATCACCGCCGCCTCGGCAACCACCGACGGCCGGCTGGCGACTTTCCTGATGGAGGTTGCGGGCGAGGCCGGATCGGTGAAGCCGGACGCCACCGGCAAGCTGCCGGGCGCGAAGGTGGCGGCCTATGTGTGGCCGACCGGTTTTGATCCGTCGGTCGTCGGTTTTGCTGAAAAATCCGGCATCCTCGCGCTCGCCCTCACCGCCCATCCGGATTTCGACGACACGCCGTTGTTCGACGAGAACGGCGACGGCGATCCAGCCAATGACGGAGCGGACTGGCATTCGCACTGGGTTGTACTGGAAAAGGCCGAGGGTTGCGGCGCTGGTCTGAAGGTGCGCGATGTTTCGCCGGGCGTCGACCTGTTACCGCCGACCGCGCCGATGCTGCCGCTGGCGCTCGACAGCCCCGGCATGTCGCCGGCGCTGAACGGCAGGACGGCGACGATCACCGTGCCGGTCAAGGGCGGCGAAGGCGTGTCCTTCGATGCCGTCACCGCGGAACTGCAGGTGAATGCGGAGGGCAAGGCGCCGCTTCTGTGCGTGATCGGCGTGCACGACGTCGCTTCCGGCGACCTGTCGCTGCCGGGAAAGATCACGCTGAAGGAGTGAGGCGGGGCGCGCCCGGCATCGGCAAATGAAAAAGGCGGCCGGAGCCGCCTTTTTCATGAAAACTATCGAAAAGCTTATTCCGCGGCGCCTTCGGCGGCCTTGGCCTCGGCGGCTGCCTTTTCAGCGGCTTCCTGCGCGGCCTTCTCGGCGGCCAGCGCCTCGGCGGCGGCTACCTTCTCGGCCTCGATGCGGGCCTTCTCGGCGTGCAGCGCATCGCGCTCGGCATCGTTCAGCCTGCGGGCGCGGACGCCGGTGTTCTCCGAAATACGGGCCGACTTGCCGCGACGATCACGCAGGTAATAGAGCTTGGCGCGGCGCACCTTGCCACGGCGCACAATCTCGACGCCCTCGACCATCGGCGAGAACACCGGGAAAACGCGCTCGACGCCTTCGCCGTAGGAGATCTTGCGGACGGTGAA
>Ga0182744_1003059_pt1 | contig 13280 bp, 11 predicted proteins | sample eDN3rd30CKraftMG_FD_128525 | JGI IMG/M metagenome (GOLD analysis project Ga0182744, IMG submission 128525) | Enriched Miracle-Growth compost microbial communities from Emeryville, California, USA - eDNA 3rd pass 30_C Kraft MG (version 2) (version 2) ...
CGCGCAAGCAACGTGATCGACGAACTTCCACACGTTCTAGGAGACCTCAGCCAAATATGACAGAACCCATGATCGTAGAGTTACCCGAGAACCTTGCACCTGCGTTGCTGGCCCAGCGCATCCTCGCACTGATTGCCAACCAAACCTCACCGGCCCTCCTTGATGCAGCCGCACTCGTTTCGAGCCAAAACTACGCATCAGCCACAGGTAGTCATATCCCGCCCGCCCGGATTGTTGTGGCACTCGCAGGGGCGCCGGGAGCTGGAAAAACAACGATGACGCGGGGAATCGTCGAAAATCTAGAACGTGCTGGAACAAGTGTGGCAGTGCTGCCGCTGGACGGATTCCACCTGGCCAACTCCCAACTAGAGCGGCTGGGACTGCGCGCGGTCAAAGGTGCGCCACACACGTTTGACGCCCACGGATACGTGGCCACTCTTGCGCGCGTGGTGCAGGCTACGCAAGACGTGTACGCACCGGGATTTCACCGTGACATTGAGGAATCATACGGCGCGGACGTTTTTATCCCCCGTACTGCGCAGGTAATCCTCACCGAGGGCAACTACCTGCTGCTGGATCACGAGCCGTGGACGCGCGTGCGTGAGCTGTGCACGCAAACCTGGTACCTCGAGCCTGACGACGAACTGCGGGTGGACCGGCTTGTGGCGCGGCATATCGCACACGGAAAGAGCCCACGTGAAGCCCTTGACTGGTCGCTGGGCACAGACCAACGCAACGCCGAACTTATCGCGGATACACGCACGCGGGCAGATCTTGTGGTGCGGCTCGGCCCGCCCACGCCGCAGGGAGTGGCCGAGATTGCCGCACAGTCTTAACAGGATCTTTACGGGCCGCCACAGGAGGTTCGCCAGGCGGTGAGACAATGGACGGTGTGAATGAGACGCTCGAGTCAACGCCCACACCCGCCACGCTAAACACCGCCGCGCTAAATACCGGTGCGCAATTGGCCGGATATCCCGGGCGAGCAGTCATCAACCTCGCAGCCATTAGGCACAACGTTGCCACTATGACCACGCGAGTTCACGAACACAGCCCGCACACCGCCGTCATGGCGGTGGTCAAAGGCGGTGCCTACGGGCACGGCCTGCTTGAATCCGCACGCGCAAGCGTGCAGGGTGGCGCCACCTGGCTTGGCACCGCGCAGGCTTGCGAGGCCATTGAACTGCGCGAGGCCGGATTTACAGAACGCATCCTGACCTGGCTCCACGCACCCGGCGCCAACTATCACGCCCTCATCGAACGCGATATTGACGTATCCGTGGCGCACCCCGGCGCAGTTGCAGAAGTCGCGAGGGCAGCGCGTGAGGCAGGCAAACCCGCGCGCGTGCACCTCAAGGTGGATACCGGGCTTGGCCGTAACGGCTACACACTCGCGCATATCGACGAGGTGATCGAGCCGCTAATAGCCGCCCAGAATGCCGGTGATGTGGAATTCGTGGGTATCTGGTCCCACTTTGCCTTTGCCGATGAACCAGATCACCCCACCGTACTTGCCCAAGCAGACGTGTTTGACCAAGCCATTGCGCGAGCTGAGCGCGCAGGCGCACACCTTGAGGTGCGACACATCGCCAACTCTGCAGCAACGCTGACCAACCCGCGCATGTATTACGACCTCGTGCGCCCGGGACTGGCGATTTACGGGCTAGATCCGGCGCCAGGGCTTGGCTCATTGGAGGAATTTGGGCTGGTGCCGGCCATGCGTCTCGAAGCACACATCGCCACAGTGAAGCAGTTACCCGCCGGCCATGGGGTGTCTTATGGGCATCACTACACCACAACGAGTGGCCAGGAGATGCAATCCTCAGCAACACCGGAGGCACAATCCCAAGAAACCACCGTGGCAATTGTGCCGCTCGGCTACGCCGATGGCATCCCGCGTCACGCCTCTGGACACAGCGCGTCCGGTGGCCTTGGCGCATCCGTGGCTGTGGGTGGACGTATCGTGCGAATTGCTGGGCGCGTGTGTATGGACCAGTTTGTCGTCGATTTAGGTCCCGAGGCCGATGTCCAAGCCGGTGATGTGGCCGTGCTTTTTGGCGATGCCCGCCGCGGCGAACCCACAGCTGAGGACTGGGCGGTCGCCGCCGAAACCATCAGTTACGAGATCATCACTCGGATAGGGGAGCGAGTGCCGCGCCACTATATTGATGAGCCCGTATCCTGATGAGCCCGTATCCTGATGAGCCCGTATCCTGATGAGCCCGTATCTTGATGAGCCCATTGCTTAACGTCACAGTACAGGCAGCTGCCAGCGGCGCCCTGCACTACCACACCCGAGGATAATGGACCCGTGACCACTTCGCGCACCTTTTCATTTGAACTAACCGACGCCGACGCAACACGTGCGTTTGGTGAGCAACTCGCTGCCCTGCTGAAGGCCGGTGACCTGGTAATGCTTACCGGGGACCTGGGCGCAGGAAAGACCACCTTGACGCAGGGGATAGGCGTAGGACTCGGCGTGCGCGGTCAGGTAGCCTCACCCACGTTCATCATCGCGCGTGAACACCCTTCGCTTTCGAACGGTCCAGCCCTCGTTCACGTTGATGCGTACCGTTTGGGTTCACTCGACGAAGTAGACGCGCTCGACCTTGACTCGTCTCTTGATGAAGCAGTCACCGTAGTGGAGTGGGGCACCGGACTTGTTGAAGGAATCTCCGGGGACCGGCTCGAACTCGTGATCGAACGCCCACACGGCGGCATGGATGCCGATGAAACCAACATTGATGGCGCCGAGATTGGCACCCGCCACGTAACCCTGACCACGCACGGGGAACGCTGGGCCACCATCGAATTTCCGTTCGCGCGCAACTAAAACCGCGATCTTCTCCCCACTGAAATTACTCGCCGACAAGTAGGCTTATACCGTGACTGTTCTTAGTGTTGACACCTCCGCCGCCGTTTCCGTCTCGCTCGTGAGCGAGGACGGAACAGAACTGGCCACGCGCACTGTGCGGGAGCAGCGCCGCCACGCGGAACTGCTCACCCCCCTCATCAGCGAGCTTTTCGACGAAACGGGAACCTCCTCTTCAGCGATCACCACCGTGGTGGCCGGGACCGGACCGGCACCGTTCACCGGATTGCGCGTGGGTCTGGTGACCGCTCGCACCTTTGCGTTCGGGGTGGGAACCGAGGCCCTGGGAGTGTGTAGCCTCGATGCGCTGGCCGCCCAAGCAGCACAACTGCACAACCTGAGCGCAGGCACCCGAGTACTCGCCGTTTCTGATGCGCGCCGCCGCGAGGTGTACTACGCGCTGTACGAGATTGGCGCCCAGACCAACTGGGGTGCGCCCGAGGTGACGGTGATCGCGGGCCCAGAGGTGTCGTCGGCAAGCGACCTTGCAGACACAGGACTTGCCACCAATGCAATCGTGGTGGGAGAAGGCGCGCAACTATACGCCGAGGCATTTGTGGGAGCAGATGTGCGCACTGAACCAGCAGTGCCCTCAACCACCGTGCTCGCCCAACTGGCGCTCGCTCGAGCCCACGCCGGAACCGACCAGCCCACCACGCCACTGTATCTACGCCGCCCCGACGCACAGGTACCCGGTGCCCGGAAGCGAGCGCTCGGATGACCGGCACAACCAGCAACCAGCAGGTGACGCTGCGCGCCATGCGCGCCGATGACCTAGACCGCATCGCCGAACTCGAAATCGAGCTTTTTGGGCTGGGTGCCTGGAACTATTCCATGCTGTCCGAGGAACTCGGGGCGCCCGGACGCTGGTATATCGTGGCCGAACTCGACTCACGCGCAGCCGCCGGTGAACACACCGTGATTGGTTATGCAGGACTCTGGTTCGACGGGGACGTAGCCCAAATCATGACCATCGGCGTGGCGCAAGACGCACAGACGCTTGGCGTTGGAACCACCCTGATGGATGCGCTCATCCAACGCGCCCACGACCTCAAAGCGCCCGCCATGCTGCTCGAGGTTGCAGTTAACAATGAACCGGCGCTCGCCATGTACGCAAAGTACGGATTTGAAACCCTCGGCGTACGCAAGCGCTACTACCAGCCAGAAAACCTTGACGCGTACGTTATGCGCATGGAACTGGGTTCCACGCAGCAGCCAGGTGCTGCTGCGCGCCGCGGCTTACCCGTAGGCGTGGAGGTGACCCAAGACCTCGGTACTACGCACAATGACACTGCAGTTAGCGAGTCATCGCACGAACCGGAAACTGACGCCCAGGCCGTGCGCGCCAGCGTCTTTGTTACGGCAGATCAGTTGCGCGCAGAACTCGACGATCCATCTCTTGTACTCCTCGACGTACGCTGGCAACTGGGTGTAACCAACGGGTCTGAACGTTACGAGCAGGGACACATTCCGCGCGCCCTGTATGCGGACCTTGACACCCAACTCGCCGCGCCCGCACGGCCGGAATTGGGTCGCCATCCGCTTCCAGAAATCGACGCATTAACGCAGGCCGTGCGATCGTGGGGCATTACTGCGCAGTCACGCGTCGTTGTGTATGACGCAGTTGGCGGAACGTCCGCTGCGCGCGCATGGTGGCTCCTGCGCTGGGCGGGTATTGAGAACGTGCGGATCCTCGACGGCGGACTTGGCTACTGGCAGCAGGAAGGTCACCCCCTCGAATCGGGTCGTAATGTGGCCCAGCCAAGCGAAGTAACGCTGGCCCCCGGACAACTCCCCACCATCACCGCGGACCAAGCCGCACGCTATGCAGAAGAGGGCATACTCATCGACGCCCGCGCAGCAGAGCGATTCTCGGGTGAAGTGGAACCTGTGGACCCACGTGCCGGACATATCCCCGGAGCCGTCAACGTACCAACCTTCTCCCTGCTCGCAGTAGACCAACGAGTTCTTGGCTGGAACGAACTCGTAGCACGGTTTGAAGACGCTGGCGTCATCGAGGAACACTTTGACGGTGAGGACGGCTCAGCGTGGCCCGACCTCGAACGCGAGGTTGCAGTGTATTGCGGCTCGGGAGTCACGGCCTCGCATGAAATTGCGGTGCTCGCATCGCTAGGAATTGAAGCATCCCTGTATCCCGGCTCGTGGTCTCAGTGGTCTAACGACCCAGACCGACCTGCCTGGACTGGCGCATAACTCACGTAACTCGAAGGAGAAGCCCCACGCGGGCACACATTTTTATGTCTGAACCACTCATCCTCGGTATCGAGAGCTCATGCGATGAAACCGGCGTAGCCCTCGTGCGCGGCAACGAATTACTCTTTGACGCGGTGGCATCATCCATGGACGAGCACGCACGATTTGGCGGCATCATCCCAGAAGTTGCCTCGCGCGCACACCTTGAAGCCATGGTTCCCACACTGCGTCGAGCCCTTGGTGAGGCAAACGTAGATCTAAGCGACGTAGACGCTGTAGCCGTGACTGCAGGCCCAGGACTGGTGGGTCCGCTCACCATCGGTGCTTCAGCGGCAAAGGCGCTTGCGCTCGCCATCAACAAACCGCTATACGGCGTCAACCACGTAGTAGGTCACGCAGCCGTGGACAAGCTTGTACACGGTGACTTCCCGGAGAAGTTCATGGCCCTAGTGGTCTCGGGCGGACACTCCTCACTGCTCCTAGTAGACAACATTGCTACGGGTGTCACCGAGCTTGGTTCCACCCTCGATGACGCAGCAGGCGAAGCCTTTGACAAGGTGGGGCGTTTGCTCGAACTGCCTTACCCCGGCGGTCCCCACATCGACCGTTTGGCGCGTGAGGGAGACCCAACCGCCATCAAATTCCCTCGAGCTCTCACCGGCAAGAAGGATCAAGCCAAGCACATGTACGACTTCTCGTTCTCCGGCTTGAAAACCGCAGTGGCACGTTGGGTGGAAACCAGGCAGGACGCAGGGCTGGAAATTCCACTCAACGACGTAGCCGCATCGTTTGCGGACGCGGTTGCTGATGTCCTGACCGCAAAGACCATTGCCGCATGTCAACTGCACGGCGTGGACACCCTCGTGGTGGGTGGCGGATTCTCCGCAAACTCCCAACTGCGTGATATGGCTGCGCTGCGCTGCGCTGAAGCTGGCATAACCCTGCGCATTCCGCCAATCCGGTACTGCACGGATAACGGCGCCATGATTGCGGCACTGGGATCATCGCTCGTTAGTGAAGGTGTAGCACCCTCCGCATTTGATATTCCCGTGGATTCCTCGATGCCGCTGACGATCACCCACGTGTGATAACTAGAGGTTGAGAGTTCGGGTTCTCGTCTCTAATGTGCAGTACTAATTCAGGGATTTAGTTGGCGCTGAGTGTCGCATAATCGGCCGTGCCGTGCAGGGAACCACGCGCAATCGCGAGCTTTTCACCAAGGTTAAACAGGCCGCCAATAGGTACCCCTGTGGCGTACCGCGTGCCGGTCTTGGTGTTGAGATCGAATGAATAGACATAGCCGCCAAAGTTCATGGTTTGCCACGCTAAAACGCCGTTGTTCAGCTCAACCTTGGCCGGGTAGTCGTAAGGGTCGAGGGCCAGAACAACTACCTCGTGAGTGTCCAGATTAAGCGCCGTGAGCGTGCTGGATTGCGTGAAGGCAATCCAGGGGCCGTCTGCAATTAGTTGTTCGATTGACATGTAGGCGCCAGAAGTCCCTGACTCAAGCGCGGCAATGGTGCCCTGCGTTGCGCCCGTGATCGTGGTTGTGATGAGGAAGGGCGGCGCGGCAATTTCCGGCGTGAAATCATAGCCCACTAGGTTGGGATCCTCGGACATGTTTCCGGTGACCATTCCATCGCTTGCAAAACCAAATACTGAACTCCCCAAAAGTTCCTTGTGTGCAGCGCTGCCATCACCATTAGCGGAAAGAATGGCGACGGTCATTTCCTGCCCCGTATAGCGAGGTAGCTGGGACAACCCCGCAGAAAATGTTTTGAAGGTCTTGACATCGGATTCGTGAGCAAATGCGAGAGCCTTAAACCAAATCCGATCATCGTGAAGCAGTAACTGGGGATTGGTGTTAGGCCAGCCAAAGGTGCCGGGAACCTCAGCGGAGGTCACGATAATTTCCTCATGCATGCTGGCAATACTGCCGCGATGCAGGCGCCATGAGTTAAGCGCATGAAGTTGCCCTGTGGTTTCAATCCACCACACGTAGTTGCCGTCACTGACCACGTCAGAGATCATGTAAAACTCCGTGTCTGTGAGATCTTGTGTCGGGTTGTCAAAGGCTTGCCACTGACCGTTGCGCATGACTCCCACGGCGTTCTGATACAGGCCGCTTGACATTTCGGGAGCATCAGCGCCCCACACAAGGGAATCAACGTCGCTTTCTTCAAGCATCTGCCAGTTGGTAGGGCATTGAAAACCCGCCGTATCTAGGCCAACAAACGTATTCTCATTGACCTGATAGACCGGCAGGACCGTGCCAGTGCACTGCTCAAGCGGGCTGGAGGGGAAATTGAGGGTTGGTAACTGCGCGCCACCCACAATTCCAAAATCATCGGAACGTACAACCTGCACCTGCGCGGCGGGCACGGAACCACCGAAGTACTCGATGCCCAGAACGCTCAGGACCTGCGCATCCGAGAGTTGAGGTAGCGCAAAGTCAAGCAGGTCTGAGAACCCCGACGAGTTGGGGGCCAGGTCGGCGGGGTCGGTTACTGTGCTACCCTGAGCCGACTGTGACGGTGCCGCGCCGGGGTTAGACGACGCAACGGGGTTAGACGCCTGGGAACACGCGGTGAGCAACCCACAGGAAACCGCCACCACGGCGGCAGCCGTTAAGCAAGCCAACGAGGGCTTGCTTGCCCGCACTTTTGTCCTCACTGACAACCTTCCGCTACAGGGTTTAGCTGCCGGACCTTGCTATAGGGGCTTGCCGGCACGCAACTCTCGGACCAGGTGATCAACCACCGCAACAAGGTCACCGCCGGAACGGCGGGCAACCGCGCGTTGACGCTGATAACTCGCGCCCTTGCGCAAAATCATACGCACATCGTCGAGTTCCTTTTCGCAACCGAGCCGTGCAGCAACTGGCTCCAATTGCGTCAAAAGGCGAGACAAATCGTCGGAAATCAAATTCTCGTTACCGTGCTCATCCAAGATGAGGATCGCATCCATGCCGTACCGGGCAGAACGCCACTTATTCTCCTGAATAAACCACGGTTGCAAACGCGGCAGTTCCTTACCCTGATCCAGCAGAGTAGAAAAATGCTCCACCAGGCACTGGGTGAGCGCAGCGAGCGCAAGCACCTCGGTGATATTCGAGGAACCGTCGGCGATCCGCGTCTCAATCGTGCCGTAGTGCGGCGAGGGCCGCACATCCCAACGGATCTCATTGAACTCGTCGATCACCCCCACCTTGAGCATGTCATCCACGTAGCTTTCCAGCTCTGACCACTCATTAAACGCAAACGGCAACCCGGCCGTTGGCAGTTGCTGGAACATGAGCGCACGGTTTGACGCGTACGCGGTGTCCTTGCCACCCCAAAAGGGCGACGACGCCGAAAGCGACTGAATATGACCCTGATAGGTGAGCAGCGCGTTAGCAATAGGCAGGACCTTACTGCGGTCCTCAATGCCAACGTGTACGTGGATGCCGTAGATCAGCATCTGCCGGCCCCACCACTGCGTGCGATCAATCAGGGTGGCGTAGCGTTCCTTATCCGTGACCTTCTGATTAGTCCACCGTGCAAACGGGTGGGTGCCAGCGCACATAAGCTCCACGCGCAGTGGATCAGTTAGCGCCTGCAGGAGCTCGATGGAGCGGTTGAGGTCCTCACCAGCCGCCGCAACCGTATCGCACACGCCTGTGACAATCTCCACGGTGTTGAGCAGTAGCTCTTGGCGGATATGTGGATGCTGCGAACCATCGGGGGAGACCGCATCCAAGATGGTCTGCGCCACCTGGCGCAGATCGCCGGAGTCTTTATCCACGAGCGCAAGTTCCCACTCCACACCGAGCGAGGACCGGCCCGACTGGGCAAATGGGATGGTGCTCATATGCGCTCCCCGATGGTTACTGAGCGGAAGGCTCTACGATAATTGCTGTTTTTGCATCGTTGACACGGGTCAAGATGATGGTTGCTTCTTCAGGTCCCTTGAGTGCGAGCTGTGGTCGCAACTGCTCAGGAGTGACATTGATGCCGCGCTTCTTAATAGTGACCCGCCCCACTCTACGTTCTTTGAGGTACGCGCGCAGAGCTTTGACGTTATATGGAATGGCGTCCACAACGCGGTACGCGCGCGTGAGAGGTTGCGCATCCCCGGGCTTCGTCACGAGGGCCTTAGATGAGGTGAAATAGGCGATTGTGGGATCTAGCAACGCACCGTGCGCGTCAAGTGCAAGATCTGCCACCAGCCCGGCGCGAATGATCGCACCATCAGGCTCATGGACAAACTCATGCAATTGCGAGCTCAGCGAGATATGCGGCGCGGCGGTGGCGCCCGACCCCACATATTCAGTAGCTAACTGGCTGCCGTCTGTCTGCGTTCGCAGTACCAGCGCACCCAAGCCCACCCGCGTGGCAACGCTACCAAACCAGAGCCCAGCCTCCACCACATCGCCGTCGAGGGACACCCACTGCGTTTCGCAACCATCCGGCACTGCCTCGCGCGGGATACCAGGGCCTACCTTGATTCCCACACCCTGCACTCGATCACGTAGGTCCCACACAGCGTCAAGTGGTGGTGCGTAATGATCGGGCGAAAATATCCGCCGGCCCGTGCCATCCCTGCGGGCCGGATCCGCAAAGATACCTTCAATCTGTTCAGCGGCAAAGTCCGTGTCCAGCCCGTTGGCGCACCGCACCTGAGCGTTGGGGAATGGCAGTAGATTTTGTGCCGCAATACTTGCGGTGAGCGGGTCAATATCCGTGGCAAGTACGTTCAAACCCAGCGCGGCAAACGCCATGGAATCAGCGCCCACCCCGCAGGTTAAATCCGCAACTTTGGTGATTTGGGCACTAAGAAAACGCCTGGCGTGGTGGGCCGCAACGGTGAGCCTTGTAGCCTGTTCAACTCCGTCCTGGGTGAAGAACATTCGTTGTGCAAAGGGGCCCAACTTGAGTGCCGCTTTTTCACGAAGGCGGGCCTGCGTTAGTGCAGCCGAGACCAGTTGAGGTGCGTACCCAAGTTTGCGTAGCGTGGCGCTCGCGGCCAGGGGATCCGCGGCGCGCTGCGGATCGCGCTCACCCAGCATCTGTATCTGGGCGAATATGGCGTCACCGGTGGGGCCACATAACTCGTTGAGCAGCGCTTCATCCATGTTCGTATTGTTTCACGGTGGCGATGCTGGGCAGACATGATGCTGGGCAGGTATGAAGTGGCGTGCCCGCTAATTATGCCGAGGGCGGATAACGCCGCAATTTACGACGATACCCAGGCGAATCGTCGGCAATTGGCCTTTCCAGCGGGGCTGGGAGCCGTGGTGGTGGCCACGGCGAAGGTTCTGCGCTGGCACTCGCCTTGACCGAGTGCTAACTCGCGCCTACATTAGGTGGTGGAGCAATTGAGTCAGGATTCCGGCACCGCGACGACGGGATCAGGGCGTTTCAATTGCGCTTGCTGAACTCACTACAACCTATGCGAAAGGGTGGTCCGCGTGTCGGTTTCCATCAAGCCGCTTGAAGACCGCATCGTTGTTAAGACGATCGAGGCTGAAGTTACAACTCCTTCCGGTCTTGTCCTTCCAGACACCGCCAAGGAGAAGCCACAGGAGGGCGAGGTCCTCGCTGTTGGCCCAGGTCGCGTTGACGACAACGGCAACCGCGTTCCAGTTGACGTGGCCGTAGGCGACAAGGTCATCTACTCCAAGTACGGTGGCACCGAGGTCAAGTACGACGGTCAGGAGTTCCTGATCCTCTCAGCCCGCGACGTGCTCGCAGTTATTGGCTGAACATCGACTTAGTGTCATCAGGTACTGAGCGTTATCAGATTCAGCGTACTGAGCTAGAACAAGTAATTAACTAGCCCACGCACTGAACCTAGTGCACTGAATCTAGTGCACCAGATCAAAAGCGCCGAATCAAAAACTTGAGCGCCAGTCCCCATAGGGGGCTGGCGCTCAAGTGCGTTTATGTGTGTGTTTATGCGTCGCTTAGACTACGCGTGCGCGGATCGCTGCTTTGCGGTCACGCTCGGCAAGGATTGCGTTGCGCTCGTCCTCGCTCAAGCCGCCCCACACGCCGTACGGCTCGCGAACACGAAGCGATGCCTCGCGGCACTGCATCATGACCGGGCAGGTGGCGCAAATTGCCTTTGCCTTTTCTGCGCGGCGGCGCCTAGTGGACCCGCGCTCGCCTTCAGGGTGAAAGAACAGCGTGTCATCAGCATCGCGGCACGCACCTTGGTATTGCCACTCCCACAGCTCCATTACTGGGCCGGGTAGGCGTGAAACGTCAGTCATGCTGAACCTCCGATATGTCGACTGCTGTGGCTTGGCACGTGCGGGCGTGTTTGGCCAGTTCACGGGCGGGCTTTCAACTCGATCGAAAGGTCTCCGCTGGTTAGAACCTATAACGCCGGTGACGCGATTCATAGGCCCGGACCGGGTGAAACGATCCAGCATCGCTTCACAATCGGGTGAAGCGGTTTGCTGAGCAGCGCGTATGTTTGCGCATGTCACGGGGCATTCTCCCGCCGTTAACCTTAAGTTCATGGCGAATCCGTCCACGATATGGGCACTTCTCCACCTTTCTGACGCGAATTTGGCACGAATTTCTGCGCGCACTGTCTGAAACTTTGGCTCGATTTCCGGCGGGTTTGTCGCGGAAGGTGTACGAATGTCAGCAACTAAGTGTGTATCGGGCGCGTTTTGGAGATGCGCAATCGCGCCATCCGCGTGCATTATGGAGAGGTCGAGGACCCCGCCAATCCATCGAAAGGCCGGACCTTCTCACAGCCTGCAGTACTGCTCCTGTGAACAAGCGGTTCAACCCCGGAACCGTTCGCAGCCCAGCAGGTGGCTGTTTTCTAGGCCGGTTAAGACACGCAAAGTAGGATGCACTTACTTATGAGCTCACCCAGCGGAGCTGCACAAGACCCCGCAGCAAAGACATACTCAGTGGCTATGGTGGCCAAGGAAATCGGACTTGCTCCGGCTACTTTGCGCACGTGGGCGCGCCGACATGACGTTGGGCCATCAGTTCACATATCTGGGACGCACCGCCGATACAGTGAACTCGACCTCGCCCGGCTTATGCTCATGCGATCTTTGATACTCGACGGTGCCACAGCGTCCGAAGCCGCAGAGCTCTCTGCATTACACATCGCTGATGGCGTCACACTCGCATCCGCACGCGCGCAGTTGCGGCAAGCTCGTCAAGCAAAGGGCCTGGAACTGGCTGACAGTGAACCGGAAGCACTGCAGCTATCTAGGGCCGGGGATGTGACGCGCAAGCCGGAGATGACAGCCGCTGTTTCGTCGTCAATCACAGCGGAACTCAGTGAGCCCAGTGTTCCTAATGAGCCCAGTGTTCCTAATGAGCCCAGTGTTCCTTATGAGTCCAACGTTCCCAGCGTGCACAGGCTGACCACCGCCACTGAACAATCCCGATCCGCACTGCAGCGTGAAGCCGAAGGTGACGGCCCCACTCGCTCGCGCGTGCCCCAACGGGCGCTGCGCAGACTGCACTTTGCTGAAGACGACCCACAGATCATTGAACCCACGGACTATCCGCGCCGCTGCTCCGAACTCGTATCAGCCGCGCTGCGCGACGATATCGAAAAGTGCACCGAACTGGTCCGAGTCCACCCCAGCGAGGACGTAGTGCTGTGGTGGAAGATGTTTGTGCGCCCCGCCATTGACAGGCTGGCCGCCCAAACCATACTCGCAGCCCCCGGACACAACCCACGAGTCCTGCTCGGATACCTCGCCCACGGCGCCCTAGTTGACTTTGTTAAGCGTTCACAGGCGCCCGCGGCCTCAGGTAACCGCATGCACCCCTCACGGTTGAAGAATATTGCGCTGATCTTCTCACCTGATGAGGACCAACTCGCCCTGCCCGCGCACGTGCTCACCGCCGCGCTCGCGGACAAGAACTGCAATGCACATGTTGTCTCTGGCTTTGACCAGGAAGACCGAGTAGTAGAGCTTGTGCGGATGATTCGACCCACTTGCCTCGTGTTTACCACCATGTATGGCGAACCACGGCTCGGCCTGATCCGCACACTTGACGCAGAATTTTCGGACCTGCCCATTTTTGTTGGGCCCGGAGACAATGCGGAACTGGGCGATCTGCTGACCCACCCTAATATTCATCGGATTCGCTCATTTATGGCGCTCTTCCACGAGGTCTACGGGGCTCTGCGGTCTAAAGCATTTGACGCGGACTATTGGTCTGATAGC
>Ga0182744_1003060_pt1 | contig 13279 bp, 11 predicted proteins | sample eDN3rd30CKraftMG_FD_128525 | JGI IMG/M metagenome (GOLD analysis project Ga0182744, IMG submission 128525) | Enriched Miracle-Growth compost microbial communities from Emeryville, California, USA - eDNA 3rd pass 30_C Kraft MG (version 2) (version 2) ...
CCTGCGCCGAACTTCGTCCATCAGGCGCGGAGCGCGCCGCTCCGATGGTGTGCCTGATACGCCCTCGTTTGCGTGCCCGTAACCCATTACGCCCTCATCCACGACGGATAACACCGTCATGCTCAGGCTTCGTACGGGCCATGCGAAATCGGCAACTTCCTGATTTCGTGTAGGAAAACGGCTTGATCTGCAGCGGCGCTTGGCGGACTATCCTCTGCTACGCCCCGGGTCCGGGGTCTACTTATAGTTAGGGGGCAATGTGCGAGAATCGGTGAAGAGTGCAGTGAGCCTCATAGGGCTCATTCTTGGCTTGATATTTTTCTATAATTTGTATCTGGCTAACAAAGAGCAAAGTAAAATCAATCAGGAATTGCACGAACAAGCTATTAAGAACTGCAATGAAAACCTGCGGCGTGGCTATCTTGGCGATCCGTCTGATCCGGCCTCCGGGGTGACTTGCAGAAAAATTGAAAGCGAGTATTTTCAAAAGTATGGGCGAGCCCCCTAACAATTCATTCAAGCCGACGCCGCTACGCGGCGCGGCTTAATTCAGGCGTTAGGCTATGGAGTAGGCATCACCGGGTGTTGGGGTTGCAGGTTAGCGCCGCCTGTACATCGCACTTAAATGAAGGCGCCATCAACACAGGAGTAAAGTGAATGCGAATTCTTCGATTCTGCCAAGTCGTTGCTCTTATCAGTAGCAGTGCAGTACTTGCGGGCTGCGGTGCGGGCGGTGGGTCATGCTCGGGATTGGAGCTAACCGCAATTGCAAAGGAGGTCACCAACCTTCCAACCCGCGATAGAGACCTCTATTTGATGGTCAAGAATTCTACAAATGAGCCGAGGCTTGTCACTGCTTCTGCTGTAGATCCCAATGGACAAGAACGAACAGTGGGGCCATTCCGGGTTGGAGCTAAGGATGTCCACGAAGTAAAAGTATATGGCATCAAAGAGAATCAAGGACGCACCCACTCTGAGATTGTGAGAAGCGGCTGGCGATTTGCGTTTAAAAGTTGCGAATAGCGGCATCACAGAGCTTTGCATGTGCGTGGCGTTGTCCTCATGGGCAGATCCAGTGTTTGGTGCGCCGCAGCCGGTAGCGCCTAACTATTCGTTCAAGCCGACGCCGCTTCGCGGCGCGGCTTAACTCAGGTGTTAGGCAGCAAAATGCTCATCCCATTCTGGTTCAACGCGAGCTCAGGCCTTGGATACGGGGTGACGGCTACATCCCAAGAGGACGCTGTGCAACTACTCAAGCTGCTCGGCTATCCGCGCCCCGGCGAGGAACTTACAAAGGTAGTTGCGGGCGTTGCCCCCGCCGATCTTGACCAAAATCACGTCATTCCAAACGCCGGCCCATTGGCTGTACGCGGGGTGTGGTTCCCCATGCACAATGTCTAGCGCTGCGCTCCATTTGCCAAGATCGGCTTCGACAGCTAGCGGCTGCCTAACAATGCGTTCAAGCCGAACTCATGTCGCTCCACAAACAGCATGGCAGGTACAGCTTGCCATGCTGTTTGCTCCGCCACACGAGTCGGCTTAACTTAGGCGTTAGGCCGCATGGAAAGAGCACGAGCACTCCTAGCCCCTGTTTTACTAGCCTTGGCCGCTTGCGGAGACGTTGGCTGCGGAAACGAGGTGATTTCTCGGGTTGCCTCGCCAGACGGACACATGGAGGCGGTGGCATTTGCTCGGAGTTGTGGCGCAACCACTGGTCTCAGTACCCAGCTTTCCATTCTTCCTGCTGGCCAGCTGCCCGAAGGTTCCGGCAATATTTTGGTACTGGATGGCTCAATCCCGCTCAAACTCGCCTGGCTTTCCAACAACTCCTTCTCGGTGTCCGGCTTGGGCAGCGCCAAGGTCTTCCGCGAAGCTAGCCAGGCAAGCGGAGTCGAGGTGTCATATGGCAAGTAGCTTGCGGCCTAACAGTGCGTTCAAGCCGAACTCGTGTCGCTCCACAAACAGCGTGGCAGATACAGCTTGCCACGCTGTTTGCTCCGCCACACGAGTCGGCTTAACTTGAGCGTTAGAACTGTCGTGACACTTTATTGGGAATGTCATGGAAACGAAGCAAGACAAAACGCGTGAGATTGGCAAAGCAATTGTCGTTGCCACGAGGCCTGACGAGTTAGAAGCGCTTCGCGCTTGGGCCCAGACCATGCTGGATATCAGGTCAAACAGCAGCATGCCTATGATCTCAAAAGCAAAGGCTGCAATTGTCGCATCTACTGATCGTAAGGTCCTCGCGCCTATCCTTCAGGTTGCTTGGCAAGAGCTCAAACGTGTTGGCTGGAAGGAGCGTGGCCTCCCGGCCAGAATGGCTATGGCAGCAGCAGCAGCGGCACTCACTCTTTCAGGTCAAGGAGCTGGCATCGCGGCGTTAGGCGGCGCTATTGGCGTGCCTCTTTTTGTTGTCTTTGGTGCTGGTGGTGCTCTTGCAGGCGTAATCATTGATGAAATCCGCAAGAAATGAAGCTTGGCAACAGTTCTAACAATTCATTCAAGCCGACGTCGCTCCGCGACGCGGCTTAATTCAGGCGTTAGACCGCAAAGGAGACCATGTCGTGAAGATCAAAAATTGTGCCATTACATTGATTGCAAGCATCGCTCTCGCAGGATGCGGCTCATCAAGCGATGTACAAATCGATATTCTCTCGCGTACTGACAGCATGATTCATCCAGACTTTTACGGCATCGCACCAAAGGTGCCGGCGTGCCTAATTGCAGTAAGTGTCCACAACAATGGAAAAGGCATGCTTAGAAAATTAAAGTACCAACTGACCACAGGCAAAGAAGAGTCACGAGGGGGCGGAAAGTCTTCAATTGCCAATGAGGTTGCGATAAACGGCGCCGAGAAAAATAACGTTGTCTTTCTCGGCGCGTGCGAAGAACTTCCCGCATCTTTCGGGCTTGAAGTAACAGAATGTCTAATTGGCGACACTGATTGCAAAAATTCAGTTTCGCTTCAAAATAGCTGATCTCGCATAAAATTGAACATTTGATTAGGCGCGGTCTAACAATTCGTTCAAGCCGAACCCGCTTCGCTCCGGCAGCGGCGTGGCAGAGAAAGCTTGCCACGCCGTTGCCTGCGCTACGCAGGTCGGCTTAACTCAGGCGTTGGGCTTCAGGGGGTAGTAAGTGGCTATATGTCAGGTGTGCGGCAACGATGCTGGCTATATGTATTCCGTTTGTTCCAATTGTAAGGCAGTCGCAAACGGTGACGCTGTTGAACCTGCCAACCCAAGAACATCAAGCAAGCAAGGGGTGCAGCGAGACGGTAAGGAAAGTACCAATCTTTTAATCGCAGGTTTCGTCATATTTAGGTTATTTTGCTTCGTAGTTTTAGTGCTGGCCTGGTCCATAGCGAACACATTTATGCGTGATCAGAGGGTGAGTGGAGCTCTTCCAGCAATAGCCCTTGCTGCACCGTTCGTCTATATTGGTCATCGCTATATCTTCAAATTGCGAGGCGGAAAGATCGCTATAGCAATCGTCCTTTGTGCGATCGCCGCGCTGGGAATTTGGGCTTCGTTCTTACGCTAGCGAGATGGCCGGCCTAATAGTAGTTGGGTGTCATGAATCATGCATACGCACACTGACCGCGCAGCTTGGCTCAACTGGGCTTTAACAACGAGCATTCCGCTCTGTCGCCTAGACGCGGATGCCAACATCATCCCTGCTGGTTCTGCCGCGCTAGTCGCTCACAGAAAGCGTAGGTTCCTGCTGTCAGTTGAACACGCCGTGCCCATGGACGGCACTGACTGGATGGCGTATCTGCGAGCGGCGCCAGGCGGCGGTTCGGAGCTCTATCGAATTGGAGCGTTCAACTACTTGGCAAAAATCGCGGACGACGCCTCTGGTCTCTCCTACCTAGACTTCAGCTTCGTTGAGGTCGACGCTTCTTTCGACCCTGTCTATCAGCACCACACACCACAAGCGACCTCGGACGAACGTCCGCGCCATATCTTCGCTTCTTCTGCCGCCTCCTTGCCAGCGACGGGCGTGGAGTATGCCTTCTCGGGTCGAATTCAGCCGGAGTTACATGGCAGTCGCGCGACGGTGACGACAACTGCTTACTATCCCGGGCTGAGTTTCCTACGCACGGATGGTCCTTTCCATGTTTTCAGTTTGCCCGTACGTCACCCAGGCCACGAGGCATTTCAAGGTTGTAGCGGAGCACCGATTGTCGATGCCAATGAGAATTTCGTGGCGCTGCTGGTAGGAGGAGATGAAGCATCAAATACCATTCATGGTGTGTCCGCAGACCGCTACCTATATGGCATCGACCATCTCTGCAGTCTCCGTGCGTGACGCCCAACTATGTGCTCAAGCCGACTGCCGGGGAGTGGCTTTTTCCAAACCGACTATTGTCGGCCGGCAGCGGCTTAGCACGGCGTTAGGGCTCACATGAAACTCCCGGCGATCTTCAATTGGCGAGTTCTGCTGTTCTTCACAGCCGTTGGCCCGCCAATCGGCGCTTTGATCTGGTTATCTGTTACGCCAGGAGCGTCCGGGCACTCGTCTTTTGGCCAGATCCTTGCCGACGCTCTGATTTTCCTTACTGCCGCCATCCCCATGTCTTGGGTGTTTGGTCTCGTTCCTGCTCTTTTGGCGGGCTTGCTACTTTCTACAGCCTGCGCGCTCGAGCCGACTGCCTTGACCCGTCGGAAAGTTGTCGTTGTCTTGCTAGGCGCGTTGTTCGGTTACGTTGCTACGCTGTCGTTCAAATGGCTTTTCTTCAACATGGAGGACTTAGATGGGGCGCTACCGCTCGAGGAAATTGGCGCGCTGAGTGCCGTTGTGTGCTCAGCACTACTTCGCACAGCGTGGGTGAGCCCTAACAATTCATGTATGGACTCCCATTGCAAGTAACCGAGTAAATCGCTGTCGGGCAGACAGCGCGGTTGCAGTCGTGTATTCGGCCTTGGGGTGAGTCGCAAGGACTCGGGCCATGATGGAATCCGCCGGGGCGAAGCCACACGTTCAATCGGCCATGTTGGGCCAGAAGTGTTATCGGCTTGTTCGTCCCGGGGACCGACTCGTTTGCCATCGACGTTTCGCTCGGTGCAACGCGGTGGAAGGGATTCAGCGCTGCCACGCGCTGACGAGGTCGGGATCGAAACCCGTGCGGTGGTGTTCGGCGGCCCACAGCCGCCTCGCGGTCTTGTTGGCGAGCGCGACGGCGGCCTTGTTGTGGCCAACCCGCTCGGCCAACGCGAGAGCCCACGCGCTGGCCGAGCGGCAACGCCGCCGCGCCCTCTTGCCGCCCGCATGCATCGGCGTCAGGATGCCCGCATTCGCATTTCACGAAGCGCACCCATGAAACGTGTCACCGGCATCGGCGGAATCTTCTTCAAGTCGAAAGACCCGAAAGCACTCGGCGCCTGGTACAAGACGCATCTCGGCATCGACGTGCAGGCTTGGGGCGGCGCGGCGTTCCGCTGGAAAAATGCGGACAACCCCGACGGCGCGGGCACGACGGCGTGGAGTCCGTTCGCCGCGGACACGACGTATTTCGCGCCGGGCAACGCATCGTTCATGATCAACTACCGCGTCGACGACCTGCATGCGCTGCTTGCGGCGCTGCGCGCGGAAGGCGTGCAGGTCGAGGACAAGGTCGAAGAATCCGAATACGGGAAATTCGGCTGGGTCATCGATCCCGAAGGCAACAAGATCGAGCTCTGGCAGCCGCCCGCGGGACAGTAAGGGCGCGACTCAGGCGTCGGCGATTCGACGCGCGCCCGCTTCGAGTTCCCGCGCACGCGACCCGGCGATCAACGCGGCGACGCCCTCGCGCGCGAGCATGACCACGCGGTCGAAACCGCTCGCGTCGCCGTAGTACGGATCGGGCATTTCGCGATCACCGAGGAACAACTCGGGCTCGACGCCATCGTGCAGGCGCAGCGCGCACAAGGCGTGCAGGTTGTCGCGATCCATCGCGAACACGCGATCGAATCGGTGGAAATCGGCGGCGGCAATCTTGCGGGCGCGCAGCGACGACAGGTCGTAGCCGTGCGCGCGGCCCGCCGCGATCGAGCGCGAATCGGGTGGTTCGCCGACGTGATAACCCGCGGTGCCCGCGGAATCGACTTCGATATCCAAACCGGCGCGCGCAAATTCTGCGCGTGCGACCGCTTCCACGGTCGGCGAGCGGCAGATGTTGCCGAGGCACACGAAAAGCATCCGCGTCATCGTGCGCGTTCCGCGAGCAGGCGCTCGACGCGCGCGAGGTCTTCGGCGGTGTCGACGCCGGGCGGAAACGGTTCGGACGCGATGCGCACCGCGATCGCGTGGCCGTGATCGAGCGCGCGCAGTTGCTCCAGAGATTCGGCGCGCTCGAGCGGCGTCGGCGCGAGTTGCGTGAAGCGGCGCAGGAAGCCGGCGCGATACGCGTAGATGCCGATGTGGCGCAGGAACGGCACGCCCTCGGGCAGCGCCGCACGATCGCGCGCGAACGCGTCGCGCGGCCACGGCAGCGGCGCGCGGCTGAAATAGAGCGCGCGGCCGTCGCCGCGGCGCACGAGCTTGACGACATTCGGGTCGAACAGTTCTTCGCTCGACGCGAGCGGCGTCGCCAGCGTCGCCATCGGCGCGTCGTCCTCGACGAGCGCCTGCGCAACGGCGCGGATGCCGCTCGCGGGCGCGAGCGGTTCGTCGCCCTGCAGGTTGACGACGATCGTGTCGTCGGCCCAGCCGAGTTGCGCGGCGACTTCGGCGAGGCGATCGCTGCCGGAGGCATGGTCGGCGCGCGTCATTGCCACGCGCACGCCGCTGCCTTCGAGCGCGGCCTCGATGCGCACGTCGTCGGTGGCAACGACGACCTCGCGCGCGCCCGCCGCGAGCGCGCGTCGCGCGACGTGCAACACCATCGGCTCGCCCGCGATCGGCAGCAGCGGCTTGCCCGGCAGGCGCGTGGAACCGTGGCGCGCGGGAATGGCGACGACGAAGGGAAACGGATGCGTATCCAAGGCGGCTCGCGTGATTCGTGTGCAGTCCGCGGAGCGTAGCGAGCACGTCGAATCGCGACAATGCCGTGACGGGTCGAAGCTCGGTGGATATCCCGCTCCGAGGAGGAAGCGTCGAGGTTACACGCTTAAAACCCTTCTCCCGGAGGCATCGAAGGCTGCCCTCCGGCGGCCTGAGGGTAGCTCGAAGCGCCGGATGAGGGAGAAACCTCGCACTTTGGACCCGCGTTGCTACTTGCAGCGCCTTTCCCTCATCCGCCTGCCGGCACCTTCTCCCGGAGGGAGAAGGGTTTCACTACGCAACTTCGATGCTTTTCGAAAAGCGCTCGGTATCCGCCGGGGCGTCGAAACCGCAAAGCCCGAAGCATGAGCCAAGCCCCCGGTGCTAGCATGCGCGCCCTTGCACGTCCGCCCCACCTTGCCTTGAACCTTCCCGCCGCATCTTCTGCCGCAGCACCGCGGCGCGCGCTCGTGCTCATGGTCGGCAGCACGCTGTGTTTCGGCACGATGGCGGTGCTGGTGCGCATCGCGTCGAAATCGATGCATCCGTTCGAGATCGCGTTCCTGCGCAGCCTGTTCGGCGCGCTCGCGGCGATGCCGCTGCTGTGGCGCGACGGGCTGCGCACGCTGCATACGGATCGTCTCGGTTTCTACACGCTGCGCTGCGCGATCGGCACGGTGTCGATGCTGGCCGGTTTCTGGGCGATCGCGCACCTGCCGCTGGCGCAGGCGATCGCGCTGTCGTATTCCTCGCCGCTGTTCGTGACGGTCGGCGCGGTGCTGTTCCTCGGCGAGATCGTGCGCGCGCGGCGCTGGAGTGCAGTGGTCGCAGGCTTCGCCGGCGTGCTGGTCATCGTGCGGCCGGGCACGGACGGCTTCACCGCGGCGAGCCTGGTCGCGCTGCTCGCCGCGGCGTGTTCGGGCGCGGTGACGATCAGCATCAAGTTCCTCGCGCGCAGCGATCCGCCGGACACGATCGTGCTGCTGACGACGTGGCTCTGGGTGCCGCTGTCGCTGCCGGCCGCGTCAACGGTCTGGCAATGGCCGGCGCTGGCGATGCTGCCGCTGCTCGTCGCGATCGGCGTGCTTGGCACAGCCGGCCAATACACCTGGACGCACGCGCTCAAGCGCGCAGACGCGTCCACGCTCGCGCCGCTGAGTTACCTGCAACTGGTGTTCGTGGCGTTCTTCGCCTGGCTCGCCTTCGACGAAACGCCGGACCGCTGGACCGCGCTCGGCGCCGCGATCGTGATCGGCGCGAGCCTGTACATCGCGCGGCGCGAGGCGCGGCTGGCTCGCGAGCGCCGCGCCGAATCCGTCAGCGAAACATCGACGCCGTTCGACGCGTCGCGACCGTAGACGCGCCGCTCAACCGCCGCGCTGCGCGTAGCGCCGCGCGACGTAGTCCTCGACCACGCCGACGAACTCGTCGGCGATGCGCTCGCCGCGCAGCGTCATCGCCTTCTGGCCGTCGATGAACACCGGCGCGGCCGGCGCCTCGCCGGTGCCGGGCAGCGAGATGCCGATGTCGGCGTGCTTGGATTCGCCCGGCCCGTTGACGACGCAGCCCATGACCGCGAGCGTGAGGTTCTCGACGCCGTCGTACTTGAGGCGCCACTCCGGCATCTTTTCGCGCACGTGGTCCTGCACGGTCTTGGCGATCTGCTGGAACAGCGTGCTCGTCGTGCGGCCGCAGCCGGGACATGCGGTGACCAGCGGCGTGAACGCGCGCAGGCCCATCGTCTGCAGCAACTCTTGCGCGACGACGACCTCGCGCGTGCGCGACTCGCCCGGCTCGGGCGTGAGCGAAATGCGGATCGTGTCGCCGATGCCTTCCTGCAGCAGCACGGACAACGCCGCGGTCGAGGCGACGATGCCCTTGCTGCCCATGCCGGCTTCGGTGAGGCCGAGGTGCAGCGCGTAGTCGCAGCGCGCGGCGATGTCGCGGTAGACGGCGATGAGTTCCTGCACGCCCGAGACCTTGCACGAGAGGATGATGCGCTCGCGCGAAAGACCCAGCTCCTCGGCGCGCGCGGCCGAGTCGAGCGCGGAGCGGATCAGCGCCTCGCGGCCGACGCGCGCGGCGTCCCACGGCTCGGCGCGCGCGTGGTTCTCGTCCATGAGCGCGGCGACCATCGACTGGTCGAGCGAGCCCCAGTTGGCGCCGATGCGCACGGGCTTGTCGTACTTCAACGCGAATTCGACGATCGCGGCGAACTGCACGTCCTTCTTCTTGCCGAAGCCGACGTTGCCGGGATTGATGCGGTATTTCGCGAGCGCCTGCGCGCAAGCGGGTTCCGCCGCGAGCAACTGGTGGCCGTTGTAGTGGAAGTCGCCGATCAGCGGCACTGACACGCCCATCATGTCGAGGCGTTCGCGGATGCGCGGCACCGCGGCGGCGGCTTCCGGCGTGTTGACGGTGATGCGCACGAGCTCCGAGCCGGCGCGCGCGAGTTCCGACACCTGCTTCGCGGTGCCGGCGACGTCGGCGGTGTCGGTGTTCGTCATCGATTGCACGACGACGGGCGCGCCGCCACCGACGGCGACGCTGCCGACAACGACCGGCACGCTCGCGCGGCGCGCGACGGCTGAAGGGTGTGACGAACTCATGACGCGGGCGACTCCGGGAAATATGGTGCGGCGGGAAGTCTTGAACAGACTCAATCGCGGCTGAAGCCGCTCCTACAGTGCAGATTCCCGCAGGAGCGGCTTCAGCCGCGATTGAGGGCATCGAAAAACCTGCTTTTGCTCGTCATCCCAGCGAAAGCTGGGATCCAGCTCCTCATTTTTCATGGTCTTGCGAAAGCTGGATTCCAGCTTGACCAGCCTTCGGCTGTTGTAAAGCGCCTCGCCGGAATGACGGATTTTTTCGAAGTCTCCGATAGTGACCGGATATCGACCTTCCACAACTTGCAAGCACGCATTTTCGCACAACACCGTGCGTCGCCATCGCCTTCGCTACACTCGACCCATGACCGCCGCCGCACCGAGCCGCTTCGCCGCACACCGCCTGCTCGCCGAACAGGCGTTCAGCCGCGCCGCGGGCGCGCCGCTGATCGCCGGCAACGCCGTCGAACTGCTCATCGACGCGCGGGCCACCTTCGACGCCTGGCACGCCGCGATCGCCGCCGCACGCGAGACGATCCTGCTCGAGAACTACATCTTCCACGACGACGACGTGGGCCGGGGCTTCATCGCTGCGCTCACCGAGCGCGCGCGCAGCGGCGTGCGCGTGCGCGTCGCGCACGACTGGCTCGGCTGCTTCGGACAATCCGGCGCGCGCTTCTGGCAACCGCTGCTCGACGCCGGCGGCGAAGTGCGCGCCTACAACCCGCCGCGCCTGCTCAGTCCGTTCGGCTGGCTCTCGCGCGACCATCGCAAGCTGCTCGTCGTCGATCGCGCGGTCGGCTTCGTCGGCGGCATCTGCGTGAGCGGCGCCTGGCTCGGCGATCCGGCGCGCAACGTGCCGCCGTGGCGCGACACCGCGGTCGCGATCCGCGGGCCGGCGCTCGACGAACTCGTGCAGGCGTTCGCCGACGTCTGGGCGCAGATGGGCGCGCCGCTGCCGGACGCGATCGTTGCGCACGACCGGACGCCGCCGAACGTCGGCGACGTCGACCTGCGCGTCATCGCCACCGTGCCCAACGTCGCCGGCGTGTACCGCCTCGACCAGCTCATCGCCGGCGCGGCGCGACGCAATCTCTGGTTGTCGGACGCCTACTTCGTCGGCGTCGCACCCTACGTGCAGGCGCTCGCCTCGGCCGCGCGCGACGGCGTCGACGTGCGCCTGCTCGTGCCCGGCTCGAGCGATATTCCCGCGGTCGGTTCGATGTCGCGCGCCGGCTACCGGCCGCTGCTCGAAGCCGGCGTGCGCGTGTTCGAGTGGAATGGCTCGATGATGCACGCCAAGACCGCCGTCGCCGATTCGCGCTGGGCGCGCGTCGGCTCGACCAACCTCAACCTCGCCAGCTGGATCGGCAACTGCGAGATCGACGTCGCCATCGAGAACGACGACTTCGCGCGGCAGATGGAAGCGCAATACGAACTCGACCTCGCCAACACGACCGAGATCGTGCTGAAGATGCCGCGCACGCGCCGCCGCAAAAGCGAGGGCGAACGCGGCGGCCCGCAGGGCGGCAGTTCGGGCCGCGCCGCAGCGAGCGCGCTGCGCATCGCCAACTCGGTCGGCGCGGCGATCGCCAACCGCCGCGTGCTCGGCTCCGCCGAATCGGCACCGCTGTTGATCGGCGCGATCGCATTGCTCGTCCTCGCCGCGATCGCGCTTGTGTGGCCGCGCATCATCGCCTGGCCGCTCGGCGCGCTCGGCGCGTGGATCGCAGTCACGCTGTTCGCGCGGCTCGTCGAGATGCGGCGCAAACGTTGACGGAAACCCGAACGATTCTACCGACGTCATGCCCGCGTTCGCGGGCATGACGCCAAAACGAGAGTTTCCGGAACGGCTGACCCGTAGGCCGGACGCGCGCATGCGCGGCCGGCGCTTGCCGGCCGATCTGCGATCGTCCGGCCTGCGATTCCAGCGGTTGTGGCCTCGCGTTCGATCGCGCAGACTCGGCGATCCGCATCACGCATCGACCGCGATGCCTCCAGCCCTCCCCTTCAAGGGGAGAGTTGGGTGGGGATGGTGTTGATCCACCGTCGCGCTACACGAACACCATCTCCCTCCAAACCTCCCCCTTGAAGGCGGAGGCTTCAAGGCAAAGCGCTCCGCACCAGTCCGCTCCAATGTCGACACCCTTCCCGCCATCCGCCGCCGAACGCGAGGTCTACACGCCGACCGCGCTGACGCGTTTCGTGCGCGACCTGCTCGAGGACACGCTGCCGCTGATCTGGGTCGAGGGCGAGATCTCGAATTTTTCGCGGCCCGCGTCGGGACATTTGTATTTCACGCTCAAGGACGCCGGTGCGCAGGTGCGCTGCGCGATGTTCCGACCGAAGAGCACGTGGCTGCGCTTCAAGCCCGGCGACGGCATGCGCGTGCTCGCACGTGCTCGCGTGAGCCTGTACGAGGCGCGCGGCGAGTTCCAGCTCATCGTCGAATCGCTCGAAGAAGCCGGCGCCGGCGCATTACAACGCGCGTTCGACGAACTCAAGGCGCGCCTCGCCGCGGAAGGCTTGTTCGATGCCGCGCTCAAGCGCGCGCTGCCGCGCATGCCGCGGAGCATCGGCGTCATCACCTCCGCGAGCGGCGCCGCCGTGCGTGACGTGCTCAGCGTGCTGTCGCGGCGCTTTCCGCTCGCCCGCGTCGACGTGATCCCCGTCTCCGTGCAGGGCCGCGAAGCGCCGCCCGCGATCGTCGCCGCGCTCGCGGCCGCCTCGCGCGCGATGGCGCATGACGTGCTCCTGCTCACGCGCGGCGGCGGCTCGCTCGAAGATCTGTGGGCGTTCAACGACGAAGCCGTCGCGCGCGCGATCCGCGCCAGCGCAATTCCCGTCGTCTCCGCGATCGGCCACGAGGTCGATTTCACGATCGCCGACTTCGCCGCCGACCTGCGCGCGCCGACGCCGTCGGCCGCGGCCGAACTGCTCGTGCCCGACATCCGCGATCTCGCGCGCACGCTCGCGCACCAGCGCACGCGCGCGACGCATCTGCTCCAACGCCTGCTCGAAACGCGCACGCAGCATCTGGACCACCTGCTCGCGCGGCTCAACGCGCAGCGTCCGCAGGCGCGCATCACGCGCGCGGACGAACGCCTGCATGCGTTGCGCGCGCGGCTCGCCGACAACGCAAGCCGCGGCATCGAACGCCCCGCGATGCGGCTGGATGCATTGCGCGCACGATTGCGGGCACGGCATCCCGCCGCGCTGCTCGCGCAGCAGCGCACGCGCCTGCTCGCGCTCGCGGAACGCTTGCGCAACGCCGAAGGGCGCAGCCTCGACCGCGACGCGGCGCGCCTGGCCGAACTCGCGCGCACGCTGCACGCGGTCAGCCCGCTGGCCACGCTCGAACGCGGTTACGCGATCCTGCTCGACGCCGAATCCGGCCGCGTCGTGCGCAGCGTCGCGCAGGTTTCGGACGGACAGGCGCTGCGTGCGCGGGTCGCCGACGGCCAGATCGCGCTGCGCGTCGACGCCGATTGAAATACGGCATCACGCCGTTCAGCGGCGAGCGCCCGCACCTGCGCGACGATACGCGATCCCGTCGGCGACAAGGAATCCGTGATGACCGTCAAAAGCTATCCGTACTATCTCGCCAACGCGCCGCAGTCGCCGAACGACGCGCTTGAAGTCCGTGACAAATTCTCCGGCGACGTCGCCGCACGCGTCGCGCTCGCCGACGCGAAAGCGATCGATGC
>Ga0182744_1003061_pt1 | contig 13275 bp, 13 predicted proteins | sample eDN3rd30CKraftMG_FD_128525 | JGI IMG/M metagenome (GOLD analysis project Ga0182744, IMG submission 128525) | Enriched Miracle-Growth compost microbial communities from Emeryville, California, USA - eDNA 3rd pass 30_C Kraft MG (version 2) (version 2) ...
AAAAGGATTCAGCTTTAGAAAGACGATTCCAGCCTGTTCAGGTTTCTGAGCCTACTCCTGAGGCTGCAATAAAGATTTTAGCAGGAATAAAAAATAAATATGAGGATTATCATGAAGTAAATTATTCGGATGCTGCAATTAGAGCATGTGTTCAGCTGTCGCACCGATATATACAAGATCGCTTCTTACCAGATAAGGCAATTGACTTACTTGATGAAGCCGGATCAAAATTAAATCTGTCCTCTGGAATAACAAGTCAAGATCAGATTGAAAATCGCTTAAAAGAAATTACGGTACAAAAAGATACTGCACTTAAAAATGAAAATTATGAATTAGCTGCTTCCCTCCGCGATGAAGAAGCAGCACTGGAAAAGTCTCTAAATGAAAATCCAGAAAGAAAACGACCTGTTGTAGAGGTGTCGCACATCCAGGAAATCATTGAACAGAAGACTGGTATTCCGGTTGGAAAACTGCAAGAGGATGAGCAGCAAAAAATGAAACACCTTGAAGAAAACTTAAATAAGAAAGTTATCGGGCAGAAAAAAGCTGTTGAAAAGGTTGCTAAGGCTGTTCGTCGAAGCCGTGCTGGGTTAAAGTCAAAGAATCGTCCTATCGGTTCCTTCCTATTTGTTGGTCCGACAGGTGTTGGTAAGACAGAGTTGACAAAAACGCTCGCAGCAGAATTATTTGGCTCAACTGATACCATGATTCGTCTCGATATGAGTGAGTACATGGAAAAACACAGTATTTCAAAATTAATTGGTTCACCTCCTGGATATATAGGTCATGATGAGGCTGGACAACTGACAGAAAAGGTACGTAGAAATCCATATAGTATTATTTTATTAGATGAAATTGAAAAAGCACATCCTGATGTCCTGCATATGTTTTTGCAGATTCTAGAAGATGGTCGTCTGACTGATAGTCAAGGAAGAACCGTCAGCTTCAAGGATACTGTTATAATAATGACAAGTAATGCTGGTGTTGGGCACAAAACCATTCATGTTGGCTTTGGAACTACAAGTCAGGCAATTGAAGAAGCTTCAATCCTAGATTCTCTCGGCAGCTTCTTTAAGCCTGAGTTCTTAAACCGATTTGATAGTATCATTGAATTTCATTCACTTGAAAAAGAACATATTTTGGAGATTGTTGATTTAATGATTTCTGAACTACAAGAAACTTTAAAAGAGCAAGATATCGAATTTACTATTACACTGAAGGCCAAAGAAAAACTGGCAGAGTTAGGTTACCACCCAGCATTTGGTGCTCGCCCGCTCCGCAGGGTGATACAAGAACAGATCGAAGATAAAATTGCCGACTTTATTCTTGAGCAGCCTAAGGCGAATGTATTATCTGCTATCATAGAAAATGATCAATTGAAGGTAACAACTGCAGAAAGTGTTAACGTCATGGATTGAAAAAGCGAAGCCAATTAGGCTTCGCTTTCTTTTGTTATTATAACTTTTGATCTTCCACTGAGTTTAACCAGTTTTCTATTTCTTCTACCACTGATTCTACACAGCCATCCTCAAAAGGTGAAATCAGATTAACTGCTTCAACAAGCTTTGTAAACGACATGCTGCCGCCAAGCTTGCAAAGACTAACATAATCTGCCCACGCTTCCTCTTGGTTTTCTCTAGAACGTTTCCAAAATTGAAAAGCACAGATTTGAGCTAAAGTGTAATCAATATAATAGAATGGTGAGTTAAAGATATGTCCTTGGCGCTGCCAGAAGCCGCCATTCTCTAAATAGGTATTACCATCATAGTCCTTATGCGGTAAATATTTTTTCTCAATTTCGCGCCACTGCTGCTTTCGTTCTTCCGGTGTTGCCTCCCAATTTTCGTAAACCCAGTGTTGGAATTCATCCACGGAAACCCCGTATGGCAGGAATAGTAAAGCTGAGCTTAGATGTGAGAATTTATATTTATCTGTATCCTCCTTAAAGAACAAGTCCATCCAAGGCCATGTGAAAAATTCCATACTCATTGAATGGATTTCACATGCTTCGTAGGTAGGCCAATAATATTCAGGGATTTCAAAATTTCTACTTGAATAAACCTGGAATGCATGGCCAGCTTCGTGTGTTAGGACATCAATGTCTCCTGAGGTACCATTAAAGTTGGAAAAAATAAAGGGTGCTTTATAGTTTTCTATAAACGTACAATAGCCTCCTCCTGCTTTTCCTTTCTTCGCAACTAAATCCATTAAGTTATTATCTTGCATAAACTGGAAAAATTCTCCGGTTTCTACTGATAATTCTTGGTACATCTTTTGACCATTTTCAATTATCCATTCTGGACTGCCCTTCGGAGCAGCATTTCCAGTTTTATAGTTAAATCCTTCATCAAAGTATTTTAACTGTTCTACACCAATACGTTCTTGCTGCCTTGCTTTTAATTTCGTTGCAATTGGAACAATATAGTCCTTAACCTGTTGACGGAAATTAGCTACCATTTCTGAGTTATAATCTGTTCTCATCATACGGTAGTACCCTAACTCAACAAAGTTCTTATAACCTAGTTCATGGGCAATCTGAGTTCTTACTTTCACTAAATCATCATAAATCCGGTCAAACTCTGCTTCATGTTCAGCTAAGAAACCGAACTTTGCCTCATTTGCCTTCTTTCTCATTTCGCGATCAATTGATTCTGTAAAAGGTTCCAGCTGAGCTAGAGTCCGCTCTTCCCCTTCAAAGTTTATCTTTGCTGAAGCAACTAGTTTTGTATACTCTGTCGATAGGCGATTTTCCTTCTGAAGCAATGGAACTATTTCCGGTTTAAAGGTTTTTAATTGCCCCTCTGCTAGAGCAAATAATTGTTTGCCCCATTTAGCCTCTAATTCTGTACGAAAAGGTGAAGAAACTAGTGCTTGATAGTATTTGGTAACGAACCCCTCAATCTCAGGCTGCACTTCATCCATATAATCCTGCTCTGCTTTATAAAACTCATCATTTGTATCAACTGAATGACGAATATAACAAAGGTTAAACATTGTTCCAATATCATTTCTTAGTTCATTTACTTCATTCATAGCCAAACTTTGCTCTTCAATCGAAGAAGCCTTCGTAAACTTTTCTATCGCCGCCTCAAATCCTGCTTTTACTTCGTCAAGGTTTGGGCGGGTATATGTATACTCTTCAAATCTCATAGATACATCCCCTTTATCTCAAACTTTTCCAACTTATCTTTCGACACTCTCCATTAATATTCCTTTTTGTAAAAAAAAATACGGCAAGTGCCGTATTAAAATTTTCCTGCTGGCAATCCAAGTTTTTTCAACAAATCAATCGCTTCCTGTTTTTCGGAATCTGACAAACTCGACATCAACGAATGAATTTGTTGTGCATGTTCAGGGAATACCTCTTCTATAAAGGCCTTCCCTTTATCGGTAATTTGTGCAAACGTAACACGTCTATCATTCGGACAGGCAATTCTCACTAGCATCCCTTTTTGTTCAAGCTTATCAACCACGTACGTAATGCTGCCGCTGGCAAGTAATATTTTTCCGCCAATTTGCTGCATAGGCTGATCACCTTTATGATATAAAAGCTCTAATACAGCGAATTCAGTTGGGTTTAATCCACTTGCTTGAATCACTTTATTTACATGCTCATTAATCGCTTTATATGCTCTCGAAAGGACAATAAATAATTTTAACGATTGTGATACAGAATCATTTTCCATAAATAATCATTCCTTTTATAATATCTCGACTTCAAGATTATTATAAAAAACTTTTACCTTAGTGTCAATTCAACTCCTGATGACAAATTAATCTAGTTTTACAATTGGTTCTCTGTTTATTATTCTCCGCCTCAATCCTTCAATCATTCTATTAAGGCTCTCATCTCTTTCCTCTGGAGGGATCTTCTTATGTAAAACTGTAAAAAGAGTAATATCTCTTAGATTAAAAAATAATGGGAGCTGCTCCTTCCAGCCTTCTGGTAATGAATTATGCTGTTCATAACCTGCAACAAAATAAGTAAGGAACTTTTGAGCAAACTCTACTCTTTCTCTCTCACTTACATTATGGTACCCATACAGGACTGAATAATAAAGCGGAATCGCTATATCCGAAGCATACCAATGATAACTACAATCATCAAAATCAAACACATGAACAATCTCACCATCATAAAAAAAGTTACCAGAATGAATATCACTGTGGATAAGTCCAAAATTATCCTTGTTTTTCGGAAGTAATTTCAATTCATTAATCAAAAGGTTTGAATTCTTAATGATTTTCTCCTCATTTGGAACATAAGTTTCAATATCAAGTAATTCCTCATCCTCCCAAGAAGGCCGAAGCTTTGTCTCCTTACTTGGTTTGTAATTCTTCGTGACATAATGGATTTGACCGATCGCTTTACCCCATGCAAAAAATAACTGTTCATTAAATTCATGTGATCTAATTTTTACTGGATTACCCGGTACTTTTGAATAAAGACATCCATAAAAAAACGATCCATCGACTGCTTGCAGCACTTCAATTATTTGATTATTTACTGATTCAAATACAGTAGGGCAATTAACCTTTTGAGTATTTAAATAATTCATCCAATCAAGCTCAGCATATATTTCATCCTTACTTCGGTGAGAACTATGCGTAATTCTTAAAATTACAGGTGTATCACCATGGCTAACCTCAAAAACATAATTCTCAAAATCCCCCAGTTTTTTAACCTCCGATTGTAAACCGAAAGAGTTTAAAAACCTCTTCAGAATATCCTCTGTAAATAAGATTTCAACTGATTTCTCCATCCTGCTCCTCTTTTCCTTAATATTGTCACTTCCACTCTAATTATATTTAAATATTTTAAATTTTGAACATCCCATTTTTCATTTTTATAGAATTTATGTAAGATAGGAGTATTCAAAGTTTGATATTTTACTAAAATGAGGTGTGAATAATGGGCCAACCAGCTTCAGTGTCTTTAAAAACACCAAAAGCGGCGGATAAAACAATGTTTAATATCCTTTTCGTCATTGGGATTTGCCATTTGCTCAATGATGCCATTCAAGCTGTAGTACCTGCAATGTTCCCTATCCTTGAGAAATCAATGGGATTGTCATTTACTCAGCTTGGAATTATTGCCTTTTCGTTAAATATGGTATCTTCCGTCCTTCAGCCTGTTGTTGGACTCGTGACAGATAAAAAACCAATGCCCTTCGTGTTACCAATAGGACTTACCCTAACATTAGGAGGAGTACTTGGATTAGCATTTGCTCCTTCCTTTAGTTTGATTGTTATTTCAGTCATATTTATCGGACTAGGTTCAGCAGTCTTTCATCCGGAAGGATCTAGGGTAGCGTACATGGCAGCGGGCAGTCGAAGAGGGCTCGCGCAATCCATTTATCAAGTAGGAGGTAACACAGGGCAGGCATTTGCCCCGCTAATTACAGCACTGATTCTTGTCCCGTTTGGACAGAAGGGGGCTTCCTGGTTTTCACTTGTTGCTGCATTAGCCGTATTATTGTTAATCTATATTGCTAATTGGTATAAACAAAAATTAGCTTTAGACCTTCCTATCAAACTAAGGAAAGATACCTTAGGAACCAAAAAATCGGGTCTTTCCAAAAGGGTAAAACAGTCGCTGGTGTTAATTCTTTTATTAATATTTGCAAGATCATGGTATATCTCTGGTATGACAAATTTTTATGCTTTCTTTGCTATAGAAGAATACTCCTTGTCGATTAAGGAATCACAACTTTTCCTATTTGCCTTTTTAATTGCAGGCGCCTTTGGAACCTTTTTTGGCGGTCCACTTGCTGACCGGTTTGGAAAAAAGAAAGTTATCTCAATCTCAATGTTAGCAACTGTCCCATTTTCATTACTAATTCCTTTTGTACCAGCAACCTTGGCATTTATCTTTCTCACTATTACTGGCTTTATTTTAATGACAAGTTTTTCAGTAACAGTGGTTTACGCACAGGAACTTGTTCCTGGTAAAATCGGGACCATGTCGGGATTAACGGTGGGACTTGCATTTGGTATGGGAGCAATTGGTTCAGTCGGTCTAGGGTACATAGCCGATTTATTAAGCATTACAGTTATGGTTTCGTCAATTGGTTTCCTGCCCTTGCTTGGCTTACTTGCGTTTCTTCTTCCGAGTGATCAATTGGTCCATGAATGGAATAAAGAGAAATAATAAAGGATGGGCTTAAGAGCCCATCCTTAAATTTTCAAAAAATTTTAACATTTATACTCAAAAAAACTAATAATCTATCATATAATATAGTTACAACACAAAAGGGAGGGCAAAGATTATGAAAACGCCTAATTATCATGACTTTTATCAAAAAGCACTGATACCAATTGGCTACAATGACCTGCTGGCACTAAAGGAATTCGAATCCATTGATTTAGATTCTCCTTCCACTCATTGGCTCATTGCAGTAGAAGGAGAGCAGCTCCCTCAGTCACAGATATACTTTAACTGGAAAGTAAGTATTTATCCATCAAAAGATGACGGTGATTTTAATTGGAGGAAACCATTTTATTGTTCTCCAATTATGGAATCTATGGATTCTGCGCATGAACTTGCCTGCTCTTTGGTAACATCAAGTAAATTAGATCAACTCTTCAACTTAAACCTACAAGAGAAAATAGGTTAATCCACAAAAAACATCCCTCTTTTTAGCTTCACCTTCTTTTTATCCTCCCATGTGAAAAAACGTACATACAGTGAAAATAATATTCCTCAAAAAAAGTGCTGCCTGCAAATCGCAAACAACACTCTTTTTTAATTAAGCCAGCCTGAATACAATTCCATGTCCGCCCTTTGGATACTCCCATTTGATGTTTTGGTACGGGCACCCGATCCTGCAGCTGCCGCATTCATGACAGCCCTCATAACCAACTTGCATCCTTAACCCTTCCCATTTATATACTTCAGCTGGACAGAAAATGGTACAAATTTTATCAGGACATTTGGTTGCACAAATATCATCGTCCATTACGGTTAAATGTGACTTCGTATCAGCTTTAAATCGAAGAAGATACTGTTTTTCTTCAATATTCTTAGTTGACATTATTTCACCGCCTTCCATGCACGATATATATCTTGTATTACTTTGATGGTCCCTCTTTCCGATGTTACACTCTTCATAATTTCTTTTTGCTTGTCACGTTTTGGTGTTCCGTCCACTGTAAAAAACTTGCTCATTGCTTTGTTCATCATTGGTACGTATTCTTTAAAATATTGTGGATTATTCTCAAATGTGTGTGTTGCGTCCTTATATTTCTCTAAATCTTTAATTATAAAACTATCATATAGCTTCTGACGATAGAGGTTTAAACTAGACTCTGAGAAGTCCCCTCGGTATTTTGCTTCTATAACCGTTTCAGCTGCCAGTAAGCCAGAGTGCATTGCCATGTTCGAACCTTCACGATGAATGGCGTTTACCAGTTGTGCTGCATCACCTACAACAACCACACCATTACCAGCTACTTTCGGTACAGATCGGTATCCTCCCTCTGGGATAAGGTGAGCTAAATACTCAGCTGACTCTCCTCCAGCCAGCATCGGTCTGACCATAGGGTGTGTTTTTAAATAATCCAGCAGATCATATGGCTTTAATTTTGCCTTTATCATACTAGACAGTGTAGTCCCTACTCCAATATTCAAGCTATCTTTATTGGTGTACAGAAAAGCAGTTCCCAGATTACCTTTAGTTGAGTCTCCAAAAATCTCAATGGTACATCCTTGATTATCCTCTAGATTGAAACGGTCATTAATTTTCTCTTTTGGTAAATTAATAACTTCCATTACCGTTAAGGCCACTTCATCCGGACGGAATTCTTTATGGAAGCCTAACTGCTTAGAAAGCAGCGAGTTGACACCATCCGCCAAAACAACAACATCAGCATAAACTTCCCCATTTGGACGGTCAGTTCGAACGCCAATAACCTTTCCATTTTCAACAATACATTCCGTTACAACGGTTTCATTAATTAACAATGCACCTGCTTCTACTGCTTTTTTGGCAAACCATTGGTCAAATTGGGCACGTAATACTGTAAAGTTATTATATGGCTCTACACCCCATTCAAGACCTTTGTAACCAAACTGAACCACTGATTCCTTATCCATCATCCAAAAACGTTGTTCAATAACGGGTCTCTCAAGGGGTGCCTCTTTCCAAAACTCTGGGATTAACTCTTCCATTTGTTTCCGATATAAAACGCCGCCCATGACATTTTTACTTCCTGGATACTCTCCTCTTTCAATGAGCAAAACGTTTAAGCCTTTTTGGGCACATACAAGTGCACATGAAGTACCTGCAGGGCCTGCACCAACGACGATCACATCAAATTTCTCTGGCATAGCTCACTTCACCGCCTTTTTCGTTTTGCAGCTGTTTAAATTGCTGTATTAATTTAGGTACAATCTCCAAAGCGTCTCCTACTATTCCGTATGTTGCTACATCAAAAATCGGTGCGTTGGGATCCTTATTTATAGCGATGATCAAATCAGAGTTTTTCATGCCGACAACATGCTGAATAGCCCCAGACAAGGCAATCGCGAAGTAAATTTTAGGTGTTACGGTTTCACCCGTCTGACCAATTTGAAGCTCATGTGGAAGCCAGCCAGCTTCTACAACATCACGTGTTCCTCCAACCGTGGCACCAATGGTATCTGCTAGTTCGTATAGAAGCTGGAAGTTTTGAACATCACCCATCCCTTTTCCTCCACAAACGATTACATGTGCCTCTGCCAAATTTGCCTTTTTTGTTACGTCATTCACAATTTGCAGTACTTTTGTCCGCATATTTTCTTCTTTTAGGTCAATGCTTTCCTCGATAATCTTACCCACTTTGCCTGGTTCAGGTTCAAGTGCCTTCATTACCTTTGGTCTAACGGTTGCCATTTGCGGCCTGTGCTTTTTACAGAGTATTGTTGCCATGATATTACCGCCAAACGCCGGCCTGCTTGCTTCGAGCAAACGGCTGTCTACATCAACATCAAGCATGGTTGTATCAGCAGTCAACCCGGTTACTAAATCGGTTGCGACAGCACTAGCTAAATCTTTGCCATTTGGTGTAGCTCCATAAAGGATAATTTCAGGTTTATATTTCTCTACTAAAAGCATTACCCCCTGCATATAGGATTCTGTCCGATATTGCTTTAGCACTGGATGGTCTACCATATAAACTTCATCTGCGCCGGAGGCAATTACTTGCTTTGCCAATGGTTTAATACCACTCCCTAGTAAAAAACCTCCAAGCGGTACCTGTAGTTTGTCTGCAAGCTTTCGTCCAGCACCTAAGAGTTCCAGTGAAACTCCCTCAATCTTCCCATCATTTTGCTCAATGAATATCCAGACACCACGGTATTCATCAAAATTCATGTAAACCCCTCCCCACATCACCAAGAATGATCTTTATTATTTAGATGACTGTAATGTTAATACGTCTTTTTTCTCCATCAAGATGTCCATGAGTTGATTGACTTGCTCATCCACAGATCCTTCGATTTTTTTACCGCCTTCAGGCCGTGGAGGTGTAAACATCTTTCCAACTATTGTTGGTGAACCTTTTAGACCAAGCTGAGAACGGTCAACATTTTCAAAATCACTTACAGCCCATATGACAGGTTCATATCTTGCAGCTTTAATCATATTTGGCATTGGTGAATATTCAATTTGATTTATTTCCTTTTCAACCGTTAACAGGCATGGTAATTCCGCTTGGATTAATTCATAGCCATTCGATAACTTTCTTTTGATTAATACCGTTTTTTCTTCTAAGTTAACCTCGGATACTTCAATTACATTTGTCACAGGCGGAATATCCATCCTCCTTGCTATTCCTGGTCCTACCTGCCCTGTGTCGCCATCAATGGCATGTTTGCCGCAGATGATCATATCAACTGGCATTTCTTTATTAATTTTTTCAAGAGCTTTGGATAGGGCATAGCTGGTAGCAAGTGTATCTGCCCCTGCAAAGGCACGGTCCGAAATCAAAAATCCTCTATCAGCACCAATTTCAATGCTTTTTTTGATTACTGCTGTTGCTTGCGGCGGTCCCATTGATAAAACGGAAATTGTACCGCCTGTCTTTTCTCTAATACTTACTGCAGCTTGCACGGCATGAGCATCGTAAGGATTTAAAATGGCTGGTGCGCTGCGCCGGTCAAGTGTGTTCGTTTTCGGATTAATTTTTATGATTTTTGTATCTGGTACTTGTTTGACACATACGACAATGTGCATGTAGGAATTTCCCTCCCCCATAATGGCTATGATTGTTTTGAAAGCGCTTGCCTTCCTTGGTTATAAAAAATGCCATATTACGATATATGAATCGCAACACAAGCATAGTACCAAACATTGATAGATTTCTTTTTTCAAAAATTGATAAATTTAATGATAGAGGTAAATTCTAGAAGTAATATGAATGGAAATATTTCATGATGTGGGTGAATTTTTAATAAAGCAGCACTAATTTAACTATAAGAAATATGCAGATTATTACAATGACAAACATCACAGTTTCTGTCTAATATTGTTGATCTTTTTAAAGTCTATTTTTTAAAGGTGAAAGGGTTGAGGCTGACATGGTCGAAGTATTTGTGGGAAGTGTTCTTTCTGCTTTATCAACTGGCGCAGGAGCTCTTATCATTCTTTTTATTAATCAATCATTTACACACCGGTGGATGGATATCTTATTAGCATTTAGTGCTGGAATCATGATGGCTGCTTCCACCATCGGACTTATACCAGAGGCATTAAAACTGGGTGGTTTTGTTCCACTTGCAATTGGGGTTTTCTTTGGGGTTATGGCATTAACAACTCTTGAAAAGAGAATTCCACATATTGACCTTGAACATAACAAACATGGCATTCAATTTGATGAAAAAGCATTGCTAATTATTGCAGCAATTACATTGCATAATATTCCAGAAGGTTTGTCGGTTGGGGTCAGCTATGCTTCACAAACAGAGGATACTGGAAATTTAATCGCATTGGCCATTGGTTTTCAGAATGCGCCAGAAGGCCTTCTTGTTGCCCTATTTTTAGTTAATCAAAAAATCAGCAAATTCAAGGCCTTCTTCCTGGCTACCTTAACGGGTGCAATTGAGATTGTTACATCTTTCATGGGCTTTTATCTAACATCCTTTGTTCAAGTACTTGTCCCGTATGGTCTTTCTTTTGCAGCCGGTGCGATGTTGTTTATTATCTATAAAGAGTTAATCCCAGAAAGCCATGGTGATGGCAATGAGAGAGTCTCTACCTATGCTTTTATTACCGGTCTCTTAGTGATGGTACTTATCATTGATATTTTCTAAGAAGTACGTATGAATTTCTTAAACACATACCTTCGGCCAGATCATAGTCATTTGATTAAACGCGAACTTCACTTCTTCAATTGGCCGTGAAAATTGCTGGGATGCTTTTTGATACTCATTTATTAAAATATCCAGCTCCTGGCTATACTTTATCGTTTCTTCACTGGTAAAACCTTGTTTGTTCGCACAATTTATCATCATAGCACGTTTAACTTTTATGGCATTAAGCATCTCAGAAGGGTTATTACTCTCCATATACAATTTTCTCCACCTACTCCTTACTCTTTTACACTAAACTGCTAAAAAATTTGATTACTTGATGAATTATGACAAGAATTAAGACAAAAGTAAACACTTTCGCAAAAGTAGACAAAACAAGCATTTTATTCTATATTTCGACAAAATTTTCGTTCTCTTTTTTGATTTTACGACATATTTCACTGATTTCCGGTAACTTTTTAGTAAATATATTTACTAAACGAGTAAATGTCAATCAAAAAAAATAAACAAAAAAACCGGCTGGTAATGAACCTCCAGCCAGTTTTTGTCTAATTATTGATGAATTTCTGTTTTTTCGTAAATTGGCACCCAGCCTTCTGTGGTAACGAAAATACGAACTGCAACTACTTTACGATCATCCTCTAATGTAAAATAATGTCTTGTATTTTCAGGGACTGAAATTAAGTCTCCCGGGCTAGATGAACCTCAAAAAATTCGCCTTCCTTACTTTGAATAACAAAGACACCGTGACCGCTCACGATAAAACGTACTTCATCGTCCGTGTGGTGATGTTCGTTTTTAAAGTTAGTCAGCAAAGTATCTAGATTTGGAGTATTTTCAGACAATGAAATAACATCCTGAGCTTTGTATCCTCGGCGGGCTGAAATATCTGAAATCTCGGCTGAGAATACATTCAGGATTTCTTCTTTCTCTTCATCGCTCAAAAGATACTTCTCCACTAGTTCATCCGGAAGTTTAGTAATATCCCAATTTTCATAAATAACCTCTTGTGATGCTAGAAATTCTGCTACTTCTTCTTGATTATGAATTTGATCTTCTCTACTTTGGAATGTAATATATGCCATAGTAAATCTTCCTCTCATAACTTTATATTTATACTGTTTTTGTTAATTGTGATGACTTATGCTCTAGAAGGCGTAATTGGTATTTAAATAAAAACTCAGATGCTTCGAGTATCTTTTTTGCCTCGAACGCACTTTTCCCCCAAACTGTTATACCGTGATTTCGAATTAATACAGCACCAGAATCTTCTTTAACATGCTCTGAAAACTCAGTTGCAAGCGTTGGAATATGAGCATGGTTTTTAATAATAGGAATTGTCAGAACCGCGTCCTCTTCCCACTTATTAAAAGCCTTAATTAGCTCTTGGCCATTAAACGTTACCACGCCTTGATCACCAAATAACTCTGATATTACATTGTTATCAATTGTGTGAACGTGAAGGCTGCAGCCTGCATTCGTCTTTCGGTATATTTCGACATGAAGCAGCGTTTCTGCTGAAGGTCTCAAATGATTTTCTTCCACTGCTTTCCCAAATTCATCGACTAAAAGAAAGTCCTCATCTGTTCGTTTACGCTTATCCTTACCACTCGCAGTTACTAGAAATTGAAGAGGTTTATCATTTACCTTAATGGCAAGGTTACCGCTTGTTCCCATAAACCAATCCCGCTCAGCCAATTCATCCTTTATGTCCGCTAACTCAAGCCATTTTTCCTTTATCATAATGTCCTCTTCACCTCTATCTGGTTTTTTATAGCTTCTATACAATCATAAAAGGTTGTAAATCCTTTATAATTTAAGTCCCACTCAGAACACTTTACCTCTAGCAGGTCTCTTGCTAATACAAAATCTGCTTGTTTAGCCGCCTCAAGATCGGTGACAGAATCGCCGATTACGATAGTAAACCCATCGTCATCTCGATTGATATTCCGAATAATACTTGGTTTACAGCAGCCGCATTCGTT